>Ga0180121_10000580_pt1 | contig 15558 bp, 10 predicted proteins | sample AntDrymUQ5402106_2_FD_129676 | JGI IMG/M metagenome (GOLD analysis project Ga0180121, IMG submission 129676) | Polar desert sand microbial communities from Dry Valleys, Antarctica - metaG UQ540 (21.06) (version 2) (version 2) | ecosystem: Environmental > Terrestrial > Soil > Desert | place...
TACACTCCATACACTCTATACACTCCATACACTCTATACACTCCATACACTCTATACACTCCATACACTCTATACACTCCATACACTCTATACACTCCATACACTCTATACACTCCATACACTATTTCCCCTTCCACTCCGCCTTTCGCTTCTCAACAAATGCTTTCATACCTTCAAACTTATCTTCCGTTGCAAACAATAAATAAAAATTCTTTCTTTCAAACTCCAGTCCCGACTCAATTGTCGAATCCAATGATTTCAAAATACATTCCTTCGCCAGCTGAACGGCAATTGTCGGCTTTGATGAGATTACTTTCCCCAGCTCGATTGCTTCGTCAAGATAAATATCATTATCCACCACTTTGGTCACAAGTCCTGCATTGAACATATCTTTAGCAGTGAATGTGTTTCCAGTAAGTATCATCTCCATGGCCTTTGCTTTACCGACTGCCCTTGTGAGACGCTGTGTTCCTCCCGCTCCGGGAATTACACCGAGATTAATTTCAGGCTGGCCAAATTTAGCTCCGTCTGCCGCAATGATCACGTCACAGGACATTGCGAGTTCACATCCGCCGCCAAGCGCAAACCCGCTAACAGCAGCGATTATCGGTTTTTTAATTTTTCTTACTCTGTCCCATCTCGCAAATTGATCTCTGAGCAGCATTTCAATTGCTGTTGCATCAGCCATTTCTTTTATATCGGCTCCTGCAGCGAAAGCTTTCTCGCTTCCCGTCAAAACTATACATCCAATCTCTACATCTTTGTCAAATGACTCTAAAGTTTCTACAACTTCCTGCATAAGCTCATTATTTAGTGCATTCAATGCCTCGGGACGGTTAAGTTGTATCAGGCCTACTTTTAAAGCTTTAGGATTTTCTATTTCGGAGATAAGTATGTATTTGTAAGTATTTGAAAGGTGAGTTTTATCACTCATTTAAATTTTTTTTGCTTTCTTATTTTAATTTATTGCAAATTACTCACATTGCTGTATAATTACAATGTTAAATGAATTTTGGTATTGGTAATCTTTCATACTTACCATTCTAAAAGCCAAACACCCTCAAGAGGATGGATATAATCGATAAGAAAATAGTTGGAAGAAAGTTATTTTGTTGTTTTCTAATTTCAAAATATTCTCTCACCATTAAAATAAGTCATGCTTACTTTTGCGTTTATTATTTCTTCAGGACTCATCTCAAAAATATTATTTTCTAGCACAGCTATATCCGCTAGTTTACCAACTTCCAAATTCCCTCTTTCTTTTTCATCATAGGTTGCATAAGCATTTTCAATAGTATAAGCTTCAAGGCAATCTGTAAGAGTAATTCTGTTTTCAGTAACAAAACCTTCCTCAAAGTCTTTTGTTTTTCTTGTCATAGCATAATAAATTGTTTCAAACGGACTTTCGCTAACAACGGGAAAATCAGTTCCGAAACATACTCGCGCTCCAATATCAAATAATTTTTTATAATTATGTTCTAAGGTTGGATTTTCTAAAATTTCAGAAGATGTCTTTGCATCACTGAATAAATGTGACGGCTGAACGGATGCAATTACATTCAGATCTTTAAATCTTTGCAAATCCTTTTCCTGGATATGCTGAGCATGCTCGATCCTGAACCTGCGGTCCCTGTGGCCATTCTTCAAAATCAGTTCTTCATTAAGATCCAAAAGATCAGCAACAGCTTTGTCTCCGATTGCATGAACTGATGCCTGAAATCCTGTCTTATCAATTTCAAATGCTGCTTTAATAAACTCACCGCTTTTTACATACTCTGTTCGTATTCCGTTTTGATTAGTGTTTTTATAATTTTCGTACATGTAAGCAGTCTTGCTTGAAAGAGAGCCGTCATAAAATGCTTTGAAAGAATTGAATTTAATATTTTTCGTCAGCTTTTCAAACTCGTCTTTATATTTTCCAATATTTTCAAACTCAGTGAAAGGTAATCTGGCATCAATTCTCAGCAAAAGCTTATTTTGCTTTATCATATCTTTGTAGATCTCAAGGTCTTCAACCAATGTAATGTCAGAGATTGCGGCAATGCCAAGCGAATGAAGCTTCGCCAATTGTTTTAAAGCAATACCGGTTCTTTCTTTTACAGAGGCCGGAGGAATACTGTTGGTAACAAAGTTCATTGCTCTTTCTTTTAATTCACCGGTCAATCCGTTTTTATCTTTTATAAATTCCTCTGGAGTGAAATCATTTTGTTTATTCAAAATGCCTGACTGTTCAATCGCTTTTGTATTGGCAAATGCGGAGTGCATATCGAATTTAGAAATTATAATAGGAACATCATCACATATTTCATCTAAAGTTCTGGAATTCAGTAAAATATCTTCTTTAAAATTTGCATTCGAAAAATATCCACCGTAAATCCATCCATTTTTATTATCACTTTTATATTTCTTTATTCCGTTTTCAAAATCAGCTTTCGTTTTTGCAGTTCTTAAATTCAGTTGCGAGTTGACAAGAGCTCCTTTTATAAAATGACAATGCCCATCAGTAAATGCCGGGATGACAGTTTTTTTATTCAAGTCGATAACTTCATCAAATTCATCCTTAATCTGATTTGCCTCGTGATCCGAACCGAGAAAAAATATTTTACCCTTAAAAGAATTAAAACCTATTGCTTCTGCAAAATTATTTTTTCCAAGCCACACTTTAGCATTTGTTAATAAAGTTTTCATCAACGCCTCAATAATGAATTTTATCTTCTTTTTCTTCCCACGTTTTAAACACAAGCCTTGCTTCATTGTTTAATAGCTGAAGCATCGGGATTTTTCTTTCATGAATTTCTTTTCCAATCTCATCATACAAAAATTCATCGTCAAAATTAAGAGCAGCCGCATCTTGCCTTGTGTTACCATAATATATTTTTTCTATTCTCGCCCAGTGTATTGCAGAAAGGCACATTGGACAAGGTTCGCAGCTTGTATAAATATCGCATCCTGTTAAAGTGAAAGTATTTAAAATCTTACATGCAGCTCGGATTGCTTCTATTTCGGCATGTGCAGTAGGATCGTTAGAGGATGTTACTTTATTTGAGCCCTCTGATATAATTTCCCCCTTCTTCACAACGACTGCCCCGAAAGGACCCCCTTCTCCTTTGTTAATGTTTTCAAGTGAGAGACGGATCGCTTCTCTCATGAATTTTTCTGATAATTGTTTCATAACATTTTTTAATTTTTACCAAGTAAACTTAAAGATTTAATTTTTCAGCTCTCGTGTTTAACTCCGCTTTGATTTAGATTTAGTTAAGCTCATTTATTTTTTCCAGGAGCCATTCCCTGGCAATGGCGTTGTTGCTGGTTTTTACTTCCTTTTTAAGAATTCCTGCTTCGCTTTTGTCTTTCAGCTTTGCTTTGAGAAGCATATTCACAAACTTCAAAAATTTTAAATATCTTTCGTAGTGAATAGACAAAACATTCTGCCTTCTTTTGATATAATGCTTTGTTGCATCGATCAGTGACTGCAGGGTCTCATATTGTTTTTGCTCATAATATATTTGAATTAATGTTTCTTTTGACTTAAGATAATAGTACGAATTATTATAATTTACTATGTTGAGCAGACTTATTGCGGTATTGTAATCTTTTTTACTATAGCTTATCATTGCTTTTGCAAGATTAGTGGTGTCATCTTTGAATTCTTCTTTTAGTTTTTCTTTATAATTGAAATAAAACATCTCTACCCATGAAGTCTTCTTGAGCCTGAGTCCGATTATAATAACACTGATAAAGTCAATATCCTGGAAATTCTTTTTTTCCGCATAAAAACCCGTTCTCTCAATGGTTTTATAGATGTCAAAGATATTGTTAAGATATTCATTTTTACCCATTGCTACTTTATTAAATCCATAGTTTATAAGTGGGTAGTAAACCTGCTCCAGCTCTAAGATATTATATTTGCGAATATTTTTTAAAACAAAAATCTGAAGTTCATGGAAATATTGGTCATCACCTTCACTTGTCATCATCATCAGTATTAAATATTCAGAATAAATAATAGGATTTTCTTTTTTAATCTCAGTAATATTTTCTTTTATAAATGATAAGATTTCTTCAATAAACTTAATATTGATTTTTAAACTTCCAAGCACATGGTACTTTCGGCTGAGCAATGAATTAATCAATTCGAGCTTTGTTGCAAAGAAAAAATAATCAATACTGTCGGAAAGACTGAAGTACCGGCTGTCAAGATTAACTTCGATGTTTGTTCCCTTATGTTCAAGAACAGAGTGCTCATAGCTGAGTCTGTTAAAATAGTAATAACTGTTTTTGTTAAATTCTTGCTTTAGATCCTTAGAAACTTCATTTGAAATTGAATCAAAGTTTTTTGTCATACATCTTTCGTAGAGCCCGTTTAATAAAATATTCTTCAGCTGCCCGGGATTTTTCTCGCTTTCAGTTATCATTAGAAATTTTTCAGCGAGTTTTTTAAAATCAGACAGTAAAGAACGGATTTTTGAGTCAATGTACTTCTTGCCTCGATACAGTTCATTGTGGATATCTTCTCTTGAAAGGGTTTTAAAGGTCTGATTAGAAATGGATTTTTCGAAAAGATCATATAGTAATACAGTATTAATATTTTTATTAAAAAATGGTGATCGTATAAAATCGCCCAGTCTTTTGAATTCTGCAGAGGATAAATTTTCAATCAGTTCTGTTAATTTTAAATTCTGCATCAGATAATTTCTAATAGTTGGTTACTATAAAATAAAAATTCTTCTCAACTTAAAATATGTATTCCTCTTACCCATTTAAAATTGAAATTACACCTTCAAATAATTATTTTAAAGATATGAAAAAATTAAAAACTCCGATAAAAAAAAAAGGAACTAATAAAGTTGAATCAGATAAATCTTCATTTGTTACTTCATTCAAGCCTGACAGAACTATCAAAATCATATTTTATTCTCTTTTAGCTATACTACCTGTATTTCTTACATACTTATATCTCAGTTTCGCATTTAAACAGAACCAGGTCTGGAGTTTTCCTCTCGATGATCCCTGGATCGCCCTGACTTTTGCAAAAAACCTATTCCAGTATTTCAGTTTTTCTTATTTCAAGGATGAAATGGTCACTGCCGGAACGACTACGCCTTTATATACTATTCTAATTTCACTGGGGTTTTTTATTACTAATAACGAAATGTTGATAAGCTACACAGTTGGAATTCTGTTTTTTGTCCTTTCATCACTGGCTTTTTACAAACTTTCTTCATTTGAGTTCAACAGGGAATATATCTTTGCAATGTTGTGTACGGGAATTTTCATTATTGATAAGTGGATTAATTTCATAGCCGTGTCGGGAATGGAGACAACTATGTATATCTTCATCCTGATCCTTTGCGCTTATTTTTACAGGGAAAGAAAAGCCGTTCCGTTTGCGGTAATGCTGGGACTGATAATGTGGACAAGACCCGACGGCGTTGCGTTTATTGGCGCTATTATTATCGATTATGCTTTAGTAAGAATTTATTTTCAAAACAAGCTGAATTTAAAATTATTTTCTGAAGGTGATCTGAAAAAAATAGGAATAATTTTCTTTGGAATAGTCGGACTTTACTTTGCGATGAACCTGGCTTTATCCGGCTCTTTACTGCCAAACACATATAGTGCTAAGTTAGCTTATTATTCACCGGAATTCAGAAACCGGTTCGATTTTTTAGAAGCCGAGGTTTGGGAATATTTCAAAGCCGGAGCATATTCTGTTTTAATGATAGGATTTATTTTTTCATTTGTAAAACTGCTTTTTGATTTTTATAAAAAAACTTATAATCAAAATACTCTTTACATCGTATTTATTTTATTACTTGTTTTAGTCTACTTTATAAAGCTTCCTTATGCACACAGGTTTGGAAGGTATATGATGCCTATTATTCCGTTTTTCATATTGGTGGGAACTATCGGCTTTAGAGACTTTGCCAGGTTAATTTATAAATTTACCAATAACGCGATATTATCTAAGAGTGTACTTTATTTTGTCATTGGTATAACCTATTTCATTGGAATAAAAGATTATGATCAAAATAGAGAGGAATATGCGGAGAATTGTAAGTATATTTATGACAGGCATGTAAAAGCCGCAATGTGGATAAGAGATAATACAAATGAAAATGATGTCATCGCAACTCACGACGTCGGAGCAATCGGCTATTATGGAAACAGAAAGATTGTTGATGTTGCAGGGTTGGTCACACCTGAGCTAATTAAAAAAATCAATGATCCGGATTACGACAAATACATGGTTGATTACTTGAAGAACAAGGGCGTAACATACCTGGCATTTTTGAGAGAATGGTTCAGAGTTTCAAATCAGAATGCGCTTTTCTCTACCGCAGTGTTATTGCCGCCTGAAGTCATGGAAGTTTTTAAATTCGAACCCGATAAGACAAAGATACTTTCACGGGAAGCAAACGGTTTATTAATGCATGCTCAAATGCTTTTGAGTCAGAAAGCTAGTCAGCAAATGAAGAATGTAATTAATCGAATGCTCGTTCTTGAGCCGCATTGTGCATATCCTTATTTTTATTTGGCTTATGGATATTATTTACAAAATGATTTTGTAAACTATGAAAAAAACATGTTAAAAGCTCTTGAACTTTTTCCGGATTATAAAGAAGCTCGATACTATTTGGGCGAGTACTATAAAACTAACGGAAGGTTTGAAGAAGCTAAAGTTCAGTTGACCAAATCGCTGGAGCTCGATCCGCAAAACCTTCAGGTCATTAACTACCTGAAAGTGGTTTCGGATTCGTTAGCCGTAAAGCAGCGGCAAATACCACCTCCATAAATAATTTATTCCACTCAAACTCAACACAGTGGTAATGGCGTTCTTTTTAGAAAAATTTAAAAGAATCTATAAGTATTTAATCATACTTAATATAATTCTTTTGACATTCATTATTTATCATCTATTCTTTTCGAAATATTACTGGGAAGAAACCGGTGAAAAAAAATTTGTTGTAGAGCCGGGAAGGAATTTAGATCAGATAATTACCGAATTGAAGCTTAATAACATTGTTCCAAGCTCTTTGCTTTTTAAGATCGTTGTTAAACTGACAGGAAAAGAAGGTCAGATAATTTCCAATCATTATCTTTTTAAAAACGGGATGAGCAATCTTGAGCTTCTCGAACTGCTTACGGATAGGGTTGCGAATCAAAAAATTAAGTTAACAATACCCGAAGGTTATTCTATCAGACAAATCGGAAATTTAATAGAGAAAAAACTTTCTTTATCAAAAGATAAATTTTATCAGGAAAGCTCAATTGATTCACTGATAAATATTCTCGGTTTAAAAGATAAAATAAAAAATCTAGAAGGATTTCTATATCCTGATACTTATGATATACCGCCTTCTATTTCGGAAAAGGCTTTGGTGCAATTATTGTTCAACGAATTCCAGAAAAAGATTTTTAACATTAACGGGATAGAGTTAAAAGATACAGCGCTTCTCAATGTGGTAACACTGGCATCTATTATTCAGGGTGAAACAAGAATTGAAAAAGAAATGCCTGTTGTTGCGGGAGTTTATAAAAACAGGTTAAGAAAAAATATGCGATTGGAAGCCGATCCGACCATTCAGTATATACTTCCTGACGGTCCGAGAAGATTACTTTATGAAGATCTTAAGATCAATTCTCCATATAATACATATAAAACCAAAGGGCTGCCTCCGGGTCCAATCAATAACCCAGGTATTTCCGCCATCAAAGCGGCTTTGAATCCTGAAGATCACAAATTTTTATTCTTTGTTGCAACTGGTGAAGGAGGACATAAATTTTCAGAAAATTATGAACAGCATTTGAATGCAGTTAAGGAATACAGAGCTAAGCAGAAAAACGACAGCATCAAAAAAAAGTGAAATTTTCATGAGCTACCCGGATAAAATTTTATTTTCGTTATTTCAAAAACTCGATTATAGGGATAAAGAAAATTCCGGCAAGAAAAAATTAATCGGAATTCTTATAGCTTACTTGTTTTCAAATTCAGTTCTTTCTTACAATTTTTATCTGACATTTGATGAGAGAAGTTTTATGATTTTGACACTAACTTCAAATTTATTTCTGATTGTATTAATTGTATTAAGCGATTTTGATAATCTTTTTCTTGGCACCAAATCTTACGAATTGCTGAATACACTTCCAGTGAAAACCACACGGATCTTTTTTGTAAAGTTTTTATCGGCAATACTTTTTTTATTGCTCTTTATTCTTGCTGCTTCACTTCCCCAGGTAATATTCTTTTTTTTTATTGATCACAGCCTTATTAAAACAATCTCATATTTTCTAACAAATCTGATGTTCTGTTATTTTTCCGTCTCAATTTTAATTTTTATTTACATTTTTGTTTTAAGGCACTTTACAGAAAAAGCCGGTATTATATTAACCGTTATCCAAATTGTTTTTTTTGCTTTTGTGTTTTATTCATCGACGCTTTCTACGAGAATTTCTTCTGAGCAGGAGGGGATTTTTAACAAAGCCAGCATAATGGATTTCGGTTTAGTAAAGTATTTACCTCAGAATTATTTCTCAAATTCCGTTTACATTCCGTTTGTTTTTGTTTTTTGTATGTTGATCACATGTGCAGGTCTTTTTTTATTACCGATATTTATTTCCAGACAATATTCACTCCTTCTGCAAAGAATGAATTCTATAAAAAAGAAAAGAAAAAGTTTTAGTAAAATAAATTTCAATTTTTCTTTTATTAGAAACTTCATAAATAAATATATACTGTCAAACAATTATGAACGGGCAACTTATAACCTTGTAAAATTTCAGCTTCGTAATTCAAAGTTTTTAAGAATCAAATATATCCCTATGGCTTTTATGCCGGTTTTGATATTGGTGATTGGAATAATTTCAGATTTACCAAACCTGATATTTTTCAATAAGTATATTGGGGAGAATTCTTTTTTCAAAACAGCTATATTTATAATGAGCCCTTCAGTGACACTCACATTATTGATGACTTCGAGGATTCTCATTTCAAATACAAAGATACTGGATGAAAGCACCGTAAATACGCGCTGGATATTTATTTCGCTTCCAATAACCAACGGCAGTTTTATTATCAAAGGAGCATACAAGTTTATTTATATAAATTTTCTTCTTCCGGTAGTGTTAGTAATATTTACTCTTCTAAGCTTTAGGGCTGATTTCTTCACAGTGTTTATAAACATCGCATTTATCTCGACTGCAATATATTTTATTAATTCTGTTAGCCTGCTATTTGACAAAACTTATCCTTTTACATTAGAAAACACCAAATTTAACTCGGCATCAAAATTCATGGAGATCATGTTTGCGATGCTGCTGGGAGTAATTTTATTTTTGCTTCAGATTTTTGTTTTTCAAAACATTATATTTGTATTAATTTCGATACTTATATTTGCAACCGTATCAATATTATTAAATAGAAATTAAAACTTGATCATGCCAAAAGAAAAAACTTCAGCAGATATTCAGACCGAAACAGCCCCGTTAATAAAAAACTATGACGGAGAAGGGAAAAATATTATTCTTGCTATGACAGGTACGAGTGGAGCCATATATGGACTAAGAATGTTGCGGGCTTTACTTTTGAACGACTTCAATGTTGACTTAATACTTTCCGAGTATGCCGTATTTACTCTTTATAAAGAATGCGGAGTGGAGATCACACAATCCAATGTAACTACTTTGTTTCCGGAGATATTGCTTTTAAAATCTACCGTGACATTTCATAACAATCTCGATCTTAAGTCAGAAATATTTACAAACGAATACGTTTGCGCAGGAATGATTATTTCGCCGTGCTCTATGGGAGTCATAGGAGGAATAGGAAGCGGTGATTGTAAAAATCTGATTGAGAAGTCGGCAGATTATGCGTTTGCATATTCTAAGCCGATAATCATAGTTCCGAGGGAAACTCCTTTGAATAAAATTCATCTTAATAACATGATTAAAATACTCGATGCAGGCGGAAAGATTGTTCCCGCTATGCCTAGCTTTGAGTACAATCCCAAAAACTTCAATGATCTTGCGGATCATATTGCCGGAAAAGTGTTGGATCTATTGATAAAACATAATGGAGGGGTTGTATAAATAACAGTTCCAGATTTTACTGCTAAAAATCAAATCCAAAATAAAAATTATGAAACAAATTTCCCTGAAGTTTTGTAAAATTATTCTCTATTCTTTTTCCCAGATCATATCTTAACACAATCAAGCCGAGAACATTCATTCGGACACCAGCACCAATGCTTCCCTTTGTGGATCCGTAATTCTCTTTTGTGTCCCATGCATTTCCAGCATCAAAGAAAATTCCTCCACGGATTCCCGGAAAGTCAAGAGCTATCCCCAGGGGAAACCGGAGGGCAACAACGTTTAGTAATGGAAATCTAAGTTCTGCATTTGCCTGCCACATTTTACTGCCTCTTATTGAATTCAACGGCCAGCCTCGAAGGGACCAGCTTCCGCCCATGAAAAATCTTCTTGGCTCTTTTCCTTCATTCATAAAAAATTGTGTTCTCAACGCCAGCGCAGTCGGAGTGGCTAATCTGATATATTTCCTATAATCGAAAAATAGTGAATAATAATTTATGTTAGAGTTGGTAATATCAGTCGTATATCCTAAAGTAAGATTTAATCGTTCGCCATCGAGAGGTCCCGTCCATGCCCAGAGAGTGTTGTCCTTTACATAACTGATATAATTTGAAAGAAGAAGTGAGCGGCTGTTATCCAGAAAATCAAAACTTCTGACAGACTGTGAAAGACTGGTAGTCATTTCAATTCTTCTGAAAAAGGATAAAGGATACGCTAAGCTTAAATAACCTCCGTATAGTCTTTCGTAAAATGATGCGTTATAATCCCGAAGATCATAGCGTCTTCCGGACAAATGGTATATACCATAAGCATAGTTCAGACGGTTCTCGACCGATATTTTAGATATTGCAATATTGAAGCTTTTCCAAAACTCTTCATCGCCATTCGAATTATTAAAAATCAGGAAATAGTATTTTTCATTTCCTAAAAGATCGCTGAGTGAAATAATTCCGCCTGTATTTGCTCCGTATACGGGATCGACCGTCAGCGCAGTAGTCGCAATGTCCAAGGAAAATTTCTTTTCATACTTTAAAGAATTTTTTTTCGGAATGCTTGGAATTTTTCCAATCGTCCAGTTTTCCCCTTTGTTTTGCAGATCGATTTTCTTAATATTTTTACTGCTGTCAAATCTTTCCTTTATGTTTCGCAATAATTTTATATCAATTCCGCCTTGTTCGAAAGTGGAAAAAACTACTCTGTCTTTGCCTGCCCATTTAGGATCAAAGGCAGCAGTAGTAAAATCGGTGATTTGTCTGACTTCGAGCTGTTCGTAAATTATATTGCTTTTATTTGTAACGGAATTTGTCCCAGTTTTTACAGGCTCCGATGTAAGAGGAGTTCCAAAGTCAAGCATCCATATGTTTTGCGGACCGGCAGCTGTTGAAGTATAGATTATTTTGGAGCCGTCATCCGAAAAGTTAGGCGAATAATCGATCTGTTTTCCTAAAGTAAGGTAATCAATATCTCCGGTATTCAGATTATAGAGAAACAGATTATAACCTTTTTCCTCACCATAGGTTGTTCTATCGGAAGCAAATACAATATAGCTTCCGTCAGGTGAAAAATCAGGGTCCCTGTCATCGTAATAATCGTTGGTGAGTCTTTTTAGCTCGTTGGTTTGAAGATCAAGAACATAAAGATCGTTCCTTCCTCCAAAATCGCTGGCAGGAAATGCTATTTTGTTATTATCCTTACTCCATGACGGAGATCCTATACTGACAACATCTTTGAATGAAAAATCTGAAACTACTTTTACTGTTCTTGTATCTAAAATATGTAGTGCATCCGTATTTCCTTTCTGAGTTATAAATGCCAACAGCCCTGAACCAGATACATCCATACCTGTTCTGAAAAAATGAAACTGCTCAAATTCGTCGCTGTTTTCACCTTCGACTACAAGCTCGGGACTTTCCTTAGAACCTAATTTCAATTTGTATATACTGGTAAACCCGGTTTTGTTTCCAATAAAATAAACTTCTTTTTTTCCACTGGCATTTGTATAGGTCGGCTTGTGTGAGAACGCTTCGGAATAAATATTTTCAGATATTTTTGATGGACTATCTGAATCCTTCAACTGAGGAAAATATTTTTTTTCAAGATGGTATAAATATTCATTATCAAATTGGACATAATCTTTACCGATAGTTGCTTTCATGACATTGGAAAAATTATCATCTATCCAGAAATTTTCCATTAATAACAAAATTTTATCTTCCCCATAATGATCTGCAATGTATTCTAAGATATTCTGTCCTAATTTATACATTAAAAATGTTCCATAAAATCTTTCCCATTCATCAAGCCCAACAATGTAACCTGAAAGGACAGCATCTTTTAGAACCATGTCCGCTTGAGCATCCCATTTTGTTGACCAGTACTCAGCAAGCCCTTCCGTAAACCATAGTGGGGGAGATTGGTCCTGAGTTTTTCTGTGTAACCGTAAGATCGAATTTATTTTACTTACCATAAATACGTGAGTCAGCTCGTGCCTGATTACATGCTTGAATTGTGAAAGCGAACCTTCGAAAGGAATTACAACCCGTCCTTTTATAAATTCAAAAAATCCACCGACGCCGTCAGGAATAAATCCCGGCGTGGTATTAGTCTCTTTGAAGTGCAAAGGCGAAGCATAAAAGATCATTGGAATGGTATCTGTGAGAGAGTGATTGAATTTTTGCTGGAGGTATCTATAGCTTTCTTCAGCATAATTTGCGCCTATCTCTGCTAATTCTTTTGCTTCTTTATAATAATAAATTTGCAAATGCTCGGTTTCAAGGATCTGCCAGTCGAAGTCAGAATATTGTACTTTGTTCCTTCCGAAATCTACAAACTGTGAATTTGAATTTTGCGTGAATAAAATAAAATAGGATAGGGTGAGAAAAATTTTTAAGATGTTACCCATACATTTAGAAATTTAATTTCGTTGGTTAATTTAACAATTGGAATTGAATTTAAATTACAATTGAGAATGAATTCTACGAGGGTTGACGGTTCCTTGCTTTACTTAAAATATAAAACTCCGAAACAAATTTCCATAGTAAAGATAGATGCCGTATTTGTTCAAATTTGTACACTCTTTTAGTGTAATAGATTTAAGTAATTAACAAATCAAAGTTAATTGAAATAAATTGTTTTTATTTGTGAGATCATTTAGTTTATAAGAAATTACCGGAAGGAAATTATGAAGATATTAATTATTTTCATTTTATTAATTTTCCCGTTATTGGTCATATCTTTCAACCCTCTACATTCTCAGGGATTCAATGCTGTTTCAATTCCTGATGAAACGTTTGTAATTGCAACAGGAGACAGTGGTAAAATATTTAAGTCGTTTGACTCGGGCTTAAGCTGGCAGAGCACTAATGTCGCATCGGTAAATTTCAATTCTCTTTCTTCAAAAGGTCTTTATTCATATTTAACTGCGTCAGACTCTAAAGTTTATAGGATTTATTCAGTATTCAATAGTCCTGTTTCGATTTTTACAATAAGTGGTAATCATATTTTTAATTCTGTCCATTTTATAAGCGATAGCACAGGATTTATATGTGGGCAAAATGGCGCCGTGTTTAAGACTACTAATGCCGGAATTAACTGGAGTAGCAAAAGTTCAGGAATTTCAGCTTTTAATTTAAATTCGATTTCATTTATGGATGTAAATAATGGAGTGATTGCCGCAGACGAAGGAAATATATTTATTACAACTAACAGTGGAAATTCTTGGACTACTGCAACTCCGGTTCCTCTTTCAACTAACAAGCTTTTGAAGGTGAAATATTTTGATGATGGAATCGTTGCTGTCGGAGAATACGGAACATTAATAGTGAAACGAAATGATTCTCCTGAATGGAAGAGCATTAATACAAGGGTTACTTCGGATATTAGAGGAATTGCAGGTTCAGGCATTGATGATGTTCATGTATGTGGAGGAGGAGGTTTTATAAGAAATAATAAGAACAATAATATCGGGTTTACTAATTTTGAACCAAACCCGATGATGGCTAATCTCGTCGACGTATGCATACTAAATTCCCAAATTGGATACGCTGTCAGCAATTTAAATAAAGCAATTGTTAAAACAACAAACGGTGGACAGAGTTGGAGTTTCACACAGGGCATATCACCTATATACAGGTGGGAAAGAAAAGAAACTACACACGGAGGTTTTGGTAATACTTTATGCCGTCATCCTACTGACAAAAAATCTTTCTTTTGCGGGTTAGGTAACAGGGTATTTGTCAGCAGGGATGAAGGTGAAGAATGGAATGACATAGCAGGTGTGCCCGGGGTTTCAATGCATTCGCTTTACGTAAGTCCTCTTGATACGAATGTATGGATGTGCGCAATTTCAGGAGCTCCGGATAGAATAATGCGAACTACAAATTACGGGCAAAACTGGACAACCTCAATTTCAGGTACCTTCAGCGCTTACGGGCAGCCGCTTGAAATGGATCAAAACAATCCGTCAGTTTATTATTACGCACCGGATGGAGGAGGATTTTATAAATCTTCAGATGAAGGGATTACCTTTGAGCTTATCAGCAATCATCCTTTTCGTAGTCCGTGTGATATAATTATTATGTGGGATAGCTCACAGGTTATTTTTGTGGGTGATGGCCCACCGGACCAAAGCGGTTCAAAAATTTTCAGGTCTTCAGACGGCGGATTTAACTGGAACCTTGTATTGGAAAACCATACTGCGTCCGAAATTCCCTCAATGTGCAATTCAGTTTTTGAAAAAAATATATTATATGCCACTGAAGTATCCGATGACTTTTGGAGAAGTACTGACTACGGACTTACTTTCAGCTCTCTTTACAGAGTCGGGTTTGTTAACTGGGCTTCTGCTGTATGTGAAGAAGATCCTAATTTAATACTGGATGGTTTGTTTAACAGTTCATGCTATTTTTCGTTGAACAAAGGTATTGACTGGAATTATTCAACGGGGCCAAACTCATTTACCGGATTAGGTTTGCTGGCTCCGTCTAAAAACATTTTGCTTTATTATACTTCACAGGGAATTTACAAGCTAAAAGTCACGTACAATGGTGTAGTATCAGTAAATGAAAATATTATTTCTTCGAATATTCCTCAGGCATTCTTATTGCATCAGAATTATCCAAACCCTTTTAATCCTCTTACTACTATCCGATTTGATTTACCAGCATCCGGGAATATTATATTTAAAATATATGATATGTCAGGAAAAGAGATTAATACTGTATTTCAAGGATTTAAAAATGCAGGATCTTATGAAGTCAGTTTTGACGGCAGTGATTTTTCTTCCGGCATTTATTTTTATCGCATAGTGATCCATTCGGATAAACTTATTTCGGAAACGTTGTCAGTTACTAAGAAAATGATGTTATTAAAATAATGACATTTTGTCCTATTAATCTCTCAAACTGCCTTTTTAAATTTATTTGATTCTCTGTATATCATTGCAATCTTTCGTGTTCGTCCCCACCTGTA
>Ga0180121_10000581_pt1 | contig 15532 bp, 7 predicted proteins | sample AntDrymUQ5402106_2_FD_129676 | JGI IMG/M metagenome (GOLD analysis project Ga0180121, IMG submission 129676) | Polar desert sand microbial communities from Dry Valleys, Antarctica - metaG UQ540 (21.06) (version 2) (version 2) | ecosystem: Environmental > Terrestrial > Soil > Desert | place...
ATAGTTATAACTATATTTGCTAATGTTACTACTGAAGACGGAGCAAATTCATTAAATGCAAACGATTGGACAACGCTAACTATTAGTCCAGGCGGTGGTGCAGCACGAACTATTTCGGGCAGTATAATCGGTCATTTGATTGATTTAAGCGGTGCTGATAATGTTACCATTGACGGATTAAATACCGGAGGTAATAGCTTAACAATAATTAACAACGGAACTGGTGCATCAAGCACAATTCGACTTACTAACGATGCTACAAATAATACGATTACAAATTGTACCCTACAAGGTTCTGCATCTACTGCTTCTAATGGGGTAGTAATTTTTAGTACAGGTACAATTACCGGTAATGACGGCAACAATATTAATAATTGTAATATAACTGCTGCAGGTGCAAATTTACCTATCAATGGTATTTTTTCGCTTGGCACAAGCGCCGCAATAGATAACAGCGGAAATACAATTAACGCTAATAATATTTCTGACTATTTCAGTGCTACAGCTGTTAGTATTGGAATTAATCTTTCCGCTACTGGTTCAGGTAATTCAGCTTGGACAATTACCAACAACAGATTATTCCAAACTGCCACAAGAATATATACAACAGCTCAAACACACAATGGTATATTTATCGGAACTGGTTCAGGTTATGCCATTACAGGCAACATAATTGGTTATGCTACCTCAAGCGGAACAGGAACTACTAACATAGTTGGTAACACAGTAGCTCTTACAGGTACTTTCCCAAGTTCATATACTACAACCGGTACTGCAAATGCCACACGCTATATTGCAATCAACTGCACGTTTACCGCGGGCGGAACAGTATCAAGTATTCAAAATAATACAATAGCAGGTTTTGCGCTATATACTTCCAGCGGAGCAACTACTACAAATGGTATCCTTTGTGGTATTAATGTTACTTCCGGTAATGCAGATATTGGCACAACAACAGGTAATACAATTGGGACATCAACTAGCTCAATTTATACCGCATGTACAACATCAGGCGGAACCATTGTGGGTATTTTCGCCTCGAGTATCAATGCCGTAAACATACAAAACAATATAATACAAAATCTTGATGCAATGGGTACTTCAGCAACCGTTTCCGGAGGAATCACCGGTATCAATAGCACAGGTACTTTAGGTAATTTTACTATTACGGGAAATACTATTGGTAATGCAACCAATCCCAATATGAGAATGGGTAACTTGACTACTGGCGCCAACCTTTCCAATGTGGGTACTACATTCGGAATTGCATCCGGTACGAGTACTTTTACGGGGATTCTCAATTCGGCAACAGGTACTGTTACCATTGGTTCAGTAGCGTTACCAAATACTATTCAAAACGCTTCACAGAATTCAAGCGCTACAGGTTCATCGTTCAGAGGTATTAATATATCGGGGGGTTCTTATACCATAACAGGAAATACAATCAGAAATATTACGAGTGCTAATACGAATGTTACTACAGCAACGGGACTTTTAGCAGGGGTTGGTATTTTAGGGCAAGGTGGCACGGCAGGTTCGGTGATTACACTTAATACAATTAACAATTTAGCACTTTCCAATACGACGACCACCGGAACTAATGTAGCAGGTGTTTCACTTTCCAATACTTCGGTAGACGTGACCAGAAACAAAATCTATGATTTACGAAACGCAAGTACATCAACGACTGTGACAACACCGGGAACAGCATCCGGCGTATTCATCAGAAGCGGTACAGCTCTCGGGAACACCAGAATCATAAACAATATGATATCGTTAGGCAATGGGCAGACAACCAATACAGCATTTATAGGTATTCAGGGAAACCACGGTTCAACGCCAAATCCAATTGATAACATTTATTACAACTCAGTTAATATAGAAGGTGCTGCTACTTCAGGCGCACAGCCAAGCTTTGGGTTTTATCGCGGCGATTTTAGCGTTACAGCCCGTACAGTAACAGTTGATATCAGGAACAACATTTTTAATAATACGCGTTCAGGCGGAACAGGAAAACATTATGCAATTGCAAATAACTATGGCGCTGTCACTTCCTCCGTTGGCTGGGCCGCCAATGCATCCAACTATAATACTTTAAATGCGGCTGCATCTACTGTAGGTTATTGGACCACCGACCAAACTTTTGCAGGATGGAAAACTGCTTCAGCCAGCGATGCAAATAGCTTTTCAGGCATAACCGCCACATTTGTTAATACAGCTACAGGAGATTTGCATCTGAATATGGGTGTTACACCTACTGTATTAGAATCAGGGGGTACTCCAATTACAGGTATAACTGTGGATTATGATAATGATACTAGACCCGGACCTACTGGTTCAGTTAATGGAGGGGCTTTTGCACCGGATTTAGGAGCAGATGAGTTTGATGGTGTCCCGTTAGATTTATCGGGTCCTTCTATTTCATATTCTTTACTTTCAAATACAAACAGTGCATCTAACAGAAGCTTTACGGGCGTGACAATTACTGACCCTAGCGGAGTCAATGTAACGCCTGGAACAGCGCCTCGCGTCTATTATAAACGTAAAGCTGATGCAAACACATTTAACGATAATACAAGTGGAACCGCGGGATGGAAATTTGATGAAGCAAACGGTGTAACCTCGCCGTTTGATTTCACGATTGACTATTCATTACTTAGCGGAGGCGGTGGTGTAATTATTGGAGACTCTATACAGTATTTTGTAGTAGCACAAGATCTAGTTGCACCTCCGAATGTAGGAATAAATTCAGGAACATTTACAGTGCAGCCTTCTAGTGTAGCTTTAACAGTATCAGCATTCCCGATTGGTGGGACAATTAATAGTTATATTATTGTAGGTGCTCCACTTGCAGGAGATTATACTGTCGGTGTGACCGCATTCAACCTGGCGACTGGGAGAAATATTACTTTTTCTCCTGTATTGAAGAAAGTTCTGAAAGAGGTTCTTGAACCTGTGATACCAGTCGCAGAATCAGGTGATAAAAATAATTTAACAGAGAAACCTACAGCTGATCAGCTGGAGTGGAAGAAGGTTACCAAAGAATTTGATGAAACAACATATGTGCCTATGGAAAACGGGAGGCCTTATACTGGGCCACTTTTCGTAAAGAGAACTGAAAATCCAAACCTTCCGGATAATTTATTGGCCGGTGCATATTTAACAATTTCAGCTGCTGTTTCCGACCTTAATTTGCGAGGTTTGACAGGACCGGTCCGATTTTTGTTGATTGACAATACGTACACCGGTGAAACATTACCTATTACTGTCAATATCACAAGTACATTTGTTACTAGCTCAACTAATACGGTTACGATCAAACCAAATACAGGAATAATTTCTTCGATTGCCCAATCCGGGGCGGCTACTTCAGTTTTTAAGATCTTTAACACAAATTATGTGACAATAGATGGTTCGAACACAACCGGTGGAACAACACGTGATCTTACAATTGAAAACACCAGTACAGCAACTCCAAGTGTGGTCTGGTTCGGATCGAACGGTACAATTCCAATAACAGATGGTTCATTAAGGAACTGTATCATACGAAACGGTGCAAATACAAGTTCTGCTGTCGTTATTTCTGACGGTACAACGTTAGGAAATGCAGGATTTTTCTCCAATATAACAATTCAAAACAACGATATACAAAAGGCTTATATAGGAGTATTTGCAACCGGAGGAACAACGCCTCAGAATGGTTCAAATCTTATTTATACACAAAACGTTATTAACACAAGCGGTACTAATGCAATTCGATTATGTGGTTTGTATATGCAGGGTGTTAACGGGGCAACTGTTACTCAAAATACAATTGGTAATTTCAATTTTGCCGATGGTGAAAATGATATGGGTATCTGGCTTGCAACCGGAACAATCAATGCTTCAATCTCCAATAACACAATATCAACATTGGGTTATTCTGGAACTTCTGCCTTCGCACCGATAGGGATCAATGTAACGTCGACGGTCGCAAGCACCTCCAATGTTATCAGCCAAAATACAATATCAACTCTAACTTCTAGCGGAGCCAGTTCCAGTAGTTTAGTCGCTGCGATCTCAATAACTGGTGCTACGGGGTCAGTTACTATCGAAAGAAACAATGTCATGAACATTGGGAATACAAACTCAGGAACTTGGCCTGCTGTTGGCATTAATCTAAACGGAGGTAGTAATAATATTGTCCGCAACAACTTCGTTTCCAGAGTCTATAATGACCAAACCGCCGGAACCGGTGCATTCAGCCCGACATTTGGTGTTTCAGGAATTCGTTTGAACGCAGGGACCGGACATCAGGTATACTATAATTCAGTTAATTTGTATGGCGCTATGTCAGGAGCAATTAGCTCAGACATGCTAATTTGTTTAGCTTTTGGTTCAACTACTGTAACAGGTTGTGATGTAAGAAATAATTTGTTATCAAATCAGATGACCGGTGGTAATCCTTCAGGAGGAAATACAAGATTTGTTGCGGTTAATCTTCCTACCGGGGCAACAAGTGCCATGAATCTTACTTGGAATAACAATGCTTATTTCGAGGGTACAGATGCAAATTGCAGAATGGCAGTTGTTGGTACGACAGTTGGAACAGGAGATTTTGCTGCAGCAAACTTTAATCCTGGAGCAATCACCCCGGCCACAAATTTCCGTTCTTATACAAACTCATTATCCGTGACAGGATCTAATGATAATGCTTCCTTAGCTACAACAACAGCTCCAACCTTCTTGTCAAACTCAGATCTACATCTTAACATAACAATTCTTTCTCCGGTAAGCAATAAAGCTACTCCAATTGCGGGAATCACAACTGATATTGATGCTGACACACGAAATGCAACCGTTCCGGATATTGGAGCGGATGAATTTACAAAAAATCTGTCTCTTTCAAACCTGTATGTAAATGATAATTCAACAACAGGTGACGTATATACTAGTGCAGTAGGAAATGATGCTAATTCCGGAGTGTCCTCAGATCCATTTGGCACACTGTCATATGCATTATCCCAGGCAACACCGGGTGATGTTATTTGGGTAGATGCCGGATCGTATCCTCAAACTTCTGTACTTACAATTCCACTTAATGTTACAATTAAGGGAGCTAATTTTGGAATAAACCCTACAGCGCCATATTCAGGAACACAAACAGATAAAACAGGTGGAGTAAGAACTTCAGGTGCACGAGTTGCTGAATCTATTATTGACTTCACCGGTTTTTCCACAATGGGAACAATGATCACTATTAGCTCATCAACGCAGGTAATAATAGATGGATTAATGTTCAAAGATGATTTTCCAATTACTGCTACCGGAAGCCGAGCTGTCATGACAGTTTTTACTCATGGCAATCACATGATAAATAATAATATAATATCACGAGCGGCTGCAACTGAACCCGTAACGGGATCAAGCGTTTCCACACGCGCCCTTGAAATTACATCCATAGCCAGCGGTGAAACAATTACAATATCCGCTAATAAATTCCTTGGGAACTCAGCAGGTGTCTTCACAAATAAAAACTTCCGCACCGGAATTTATTACAACGGTGGTTTGGGAACTGTAAATGTTACAAACAATAATTTCGAGTTCATCCGCACTGCGATGAATGTAGATGATATTACAAGTGGTCTGAATATCACAGGCAATACCTTTGCATCAAACGGAACTGCTATCTCAATGGGTGGTTCAGTACCACCAGCGGGAAGTTATGCATTCGGCTCTAATGATTTCAGCGGATTAGGAACGATTATTAATTGTAGTAATGTAGCTCCGGGATTTTATCTTGATTTAACTACAAGCTCCTATACAACTATTCCATTTTCATCATTAACACTCGAGCAGCTTTTCGGAATAGAAGCTATTATGGTTCACGGAACCAACACAGGTAAAAATGGTCTTGTGCGGGTATTACAAAATCATGTTTTTGTTTTACCGACTACTGCACCTGCCTCACTACCTAAAGGTGGAATGCAAAGGGGAGTAAATATTGCTTTAGTATCAGATACGGTAGATGCAGATTCAGGAAATTATGTTGAGCAAGTAGAAATAAACAAAAACCTTGCAGTTATCGGACAGGGCGCGGCCGGAACAAACGTAGTATCTCCGGCATCACTTCCGTTGTTCTTTACCACATCGGCAAATAACTACCCTGTTATTTATGCACGCGATGCTGCTAACATTATAGTAAGGAACTTAACAGTTGACGGTGCAGGACAGGGAAATTCCAATAACCGTATTGTAGGTGTCGGATATTACCAGGCAGGAGGTTATATAGAAGATCTTGAAATAAAAGCAGTCCGTCATAATCCACTTAACGGCGCTCAAGGTGGAACAGGAATTTTTGGTTATGCAAATACCGGAACAGCCAGGACATTATCAGTAAAACAGAATAATGTTTACGACTTCCAGAAAAACGGTATTACTATGGCAGGGTTAGTCCTTACAGCTTCAGTTGATAGTAATACAGTTACCGGTGCAGGCCCTACAACTTTGATCGCACAAAACGGGGTACAAGTTGGTGGTTCAAAGGGATCGGTTACAAACAATGATATAAGCGGAATATATTTTACACCAGCAACATTTTTCGCAGTTGGTATTCTTGCTTTCGATAATGCCGATACTTTAAGAATTACCGGCAACACACTCGATAGTTGTCAGGGCAATATTTATGTTTATAATAATAATTCGGTTATTTCATCTAATGTCATTAACGGCGGTTCATTCAGCGATGGCATTGATGTAGTTGCATTCCCAGGTCAGACTACAAATACAATAGCAATCAATAATGCAATTTCAAATTGCGCATGGGGTGTGTACATATATTCTGACTCGGCAGGCTCTGCTGATGCTGAAGTTCATGAGAACAGCATCACCGGATCAAGTACGTATGCGATTCAAAATGACGGATCAGTAGCAACGGTTGATGCAGAATGCAACTGGTATGGCACAGCATCACCAGGAGGTGTAACGTCTCAGATTAATGGAGCGGTTGATTATGAGCCATGGCTTACAAATGGCACGGATAATAGTCCGGACAAGGGCTTCCAACCAGTCCCAAATTCATGTAACGGATTCCTTCTGTTAACAGGTAAGTTAAATTTGACAATATGTCTGGAAGCTTGTAGACCAATGGATGATACAGTTACAGTAAGTATGAGAAGTACAATTTCACCTTATGCAGTAATAGGTACTGCCTCCGGTGTATTAGATACTTCCGGAAATGTTTCATTAAACTTCAGCAATGTATCCAACGGACCAAGTTATTACATAGTTGTGAATCATAGAAATTCCATTGAAACCTGGAGCGCGACAGGACAAACATTTACTGCAGGCGTGATGACTTATGATTTCACGACTGATACCTCGAAGGCTTTCGGAGGCAATATGACTTTCGTAGGAAGTGAGGCTTGTATTTACACAGGTGATGTGGATCAGGATGGGGCAGTTGATGGAACTGATGCAGCATTGATTGAAAACGATGCATACAATTACACAACAGGCTATATTAACACCGATTTAAATTGTGATGGAATAGTTGACGGGACGGATGCATTATACGTAGATAATAACTCGTATAAATTAGTTGTTGTAGAAAAACCGACAATAGATGATAATGATGCTAAAACAGTTAACATAGAAAAAGCATCGGTAGATGGTAAGAGTAAGGTACAAAATTCAGTTGCAAAGAAGAAGATGATGCCATTGAAATAGTTAATAGTTAATAGTTAATAATTAATAGTTAAGAGTTAATAGTTAATAGTTAATAGTTAAGAGTTAATAGTTAATGGTTAATAGTTAATGGTTAATAGTTAATAGTTAATAGTTAATAGTTAATAGTTAATAGTAGTCGTTAATTGTCAATCGTTAATAGTTGGTAATTAATAGATAGCTGTTAAGAATAGAAAATTGATTATTTATAATTGAATAAAGCCGGGAGAAGAAATTCTTCCGGTTTTTTTTATTAATATATGAAATCGAAATTAATTTAACCCAGATTGTTCATTAGAAATTTTGAACCACAAAAGACACCTGTCTGCGCCAGGCAGGCAAAACACACCAAAGGTTTTAAAGAAAAAAGTGATTGTAAGCAAAAATTCTTTGATCACTTTGCGTGAGTACTTTGCGTTCTTTGCGGTTAAAGACATTTTAGATTTCTATTGAACAATTTGGGTTTATGCAATATTTTTGAATTACAATAAATAATTTTGAGAGTGAGTTTTCATACAACAGTCCTAAAGGTTTTTTCAATTTGTATATCTGTTGACGATGAACCAATTGTTTGCTATATTGCAAACGTAAACTAGATTATGGATGTTAATATTATAATATTAAAAGAGATTCGGAAACGGAATAAAATAAGAGTTTCGGATATTATCAACATAACCGGGTTTTCTAGAGCGTACATTAACAGATTTCTTCAATCCCTAAGAGAAGACGGTATTATCAGACTTATTGGAAATGGTAGAAATGCCTCATATATAATGAATGACAAACAAGAAGTCGCATCACATATTGACAAAATTACTGCATTCCGCACTGAACTTGTAAATAAGAAATTAGAAGAAGATGTTGTTCTTTCAAAAATAAAAAAGAATACTGGAATATTCATCGGGTTAAAAAAAAATGTTATAACTGTTATTGATTATGCATTTACGGAAATGTTGAATAATGCAATAGAGCATTCACGATCAGAGAAAATATGGATTGAGATCAAAAAAGCTAATAACGTTGTAACGTTGAGATTAAGGATTACGGTATTGGTGTCTTTAATAATATCCAAAAAAAATTTAAACTTAAAGATTCCTGGGATGCTGCAGAAGAAATACTAAAAGGTAAAAGCACAACGGCTCCGGAAGAACATAGCGGCGAAGGTATATTTTTTACTTCCAGGGTTGGAGATGTTTTTATACTCGACAGTTTTGGTCAGAAACTGATAGTTGATAATGGCATTGACGACGTTTTTCTAAAAGCTGCAAAAAAGTTCGTAGGGACAAGAGTTAAATTCGCAATTAACATTAACTCTATCAGAGTATTGAGAAAAATTTTCAATAAATATTCTGATGATGAATTTGCCTTTAACAAGACTCACATCCTCATTAAGCTATTTCGAAAAGGAGAATCTTATTTGTCTCGCTCTCAGGCAAAAAGAGTATTAAACCGACTCGACACATTCAGTCATATAACTCTTGATTTTAAAGGTGTTGGATTTATTGGTCAGGCATTTGCAGATGAAATATTTCGCGTATGGGCTTCTAAACATCCTGAAATTAAAATAGAATATGTAAATTCTAATGAACATGTATTGTTTATGATAAAAAGAACTTTAAAAACAGTTAACCCGCATAAGGCGGGTTAACAGTTAGCAGCTTGCCCCCTAAGGCGGGTTTCATTTTTTGTAACGTTTTCTTCAAGTTCACTTAATTTTCTTAATGTCCAACTTTTACATTCAAAGGTTATAGTGGACATTTCAGATTCAATTCTTTTTAATGAGATCGAGTGGTCACCTCTTTTGTATTTGAACAGTTGAATATAATAATTTAAGAAAATACTGTTTCTCTTCCTGTATAGCGGTGACAATGATTTATTCTTGGAAAGAAAATGCTTAAAAGTATCAACAAGAGAATTTGCCTGTTCAAATAAATTCAGTTCATAAAATATTCTTAATTGCACTGTTTTTACTTCTACTCTAAAATAAAAATATTCATATTCTACTCTTGTAATGAGCTCAAGCGATTTTTCAAATTTACCCCTTTCAAAACAAACATAAGCCATTCCATAATTATATAAATTCTTTCTGTGCTCGGGAGCTAATTCAATTATATACTTATTCAAAAAATTTTCAAGCCAGTCAATCTCTCCAACAACCCCCGCACTAACTACCACATTCCTGAAAAATGCAAGTTGGATATAATGCCTCTCTTCAAATTCATCAAATTTTTCTAAACCTTCTTTTAATATATATTTATTAATTTCAAAAACTTCTTTCCGTGATTCCATGTTGACATTCAAATTTCCATGTTTTATTCGAGTCGTGCAGCAATTTTGCATATCAAGGAATAAACTATGTTTCGCCGCACGGCTGAACAAATGAAGATTCTTCATTAATAATTCTTTAAAGTTCCGAAAATAGGATTCATTATTAACATCGAGCCTTGACATAAGACTATTATAATAAATTTCCATAACAGGATAGAATTCAAATGAATTTTTTTTCAAATAATCCAAAACGTTTTCTAAATCAAGATTCTTCATAAACTCATTGATCAAATTACCTGCTTTGGAATCTGTATTAAACACATCTTTATTAATGTCAAGAGTTCCTTTTACATGAAAGAGATGAATTAAAAAATTATAAATAGGATATTCTCCTTGCTTCACAACACACTTGGCAAATTCCTGCTGCTTGTCACGCGTGATATAAAAGCTGCATTTTTCCCATTCCAAATTCCTTCGAATATTGAACAAACTCCATTCGGCGTCGATCTCCATTTTCATTGATTTTTCTAATGTTTTCAAATTTGAAGTAAAAAGACTATCTAATCTCCTGAAATTCAAAACTCTGAGAAAACTAACTTTGGAAATTTTTTCATTAACACCGCTATTGTAAATGGAGACAGAATTGTTGACGCAAGCAATCAAGTGAATGCAAGATTTGGTTTTAGAAATGCGACCGCTGGAGATATAAGCGGAGATGGTATTAGTGAAATTATTATTGGTTCTTATTTATATGATAGCAGTGAGACTGACGAAGGTAAAGTATTTGTATATTACGGATCCCCCGGAGAATTACGTCAAACTTCAAGTTGGTTTAGTAATAGTTATAGAGGAGGGAGAGAAACAGGAAATTGTGTATCATCTGCAGGAGATGTTAACGGCGATGGTTACAAGGATGTCATTGTTGGAGATTGGTTGCATTTCGGAGAGAGGGGAATTGTAAGTGTTTATCATGGTTCTCAAACCGGTCTGTCTACAACACCTAATTGGGTTTACGATTGGATTGGACCAGCCGCGAATTTTGGTTACAGTGCCTCTACAGCTGGAGATGTGAATGGCGACGGTTTTAGCGATATTATAGTTAGAGCACCAAGTTGGGACACAGTGTCCGGAAACATAGATGAAGGGGCTGCATTTGTTTTTTATGGATCTGCTTCGGGTTTATCAACTTCTCCGAACTGGAGAGTAGAAAGCAATTAGGATTATGCACGTATGGGAAAGTCTGTAGCTTCAGCGGGAGATGTAAATGGTGATGGTTACGGTGACGTTATTGTAGGGGTGCATGAATATGATAATGGTCAATCAAATGAAGGTAAAGCATTTCTTTATTTGGGATCTTCGTCAAGATTGTCAATCACACCAAATTGGTCCGCTGAGAGCAACCAGAGCGGTGCCTTTTTCGGATATAGTGTATCAACGGCAGGAGATGCTAATGGAGACGGCTTCAGTGATGTATTAGTTGGGGCTTCACTAATGATGGAGGAAAGGTTTTTTTATACCATGGTTCAGACACAGGCCTATCTGCTGTAGAAAACTGGTCATCAGTCGCAAATAATGCTAGTTATCGGTTTGGTGAGAGTGTATCAACAGCAGGGGATATAAATGGAAACGTTTACAGTGATGTAATTGTAGGAACACACTTTTATGATAACGGCAGCAGCAATGAAGGAAGAGCTTATATTTATCATGGTTCACCGCCGGTCACCCCGCTTCTAATGATGTTAACGCGTTAATGATTCAAGGCACATTGAACAGGGCGCCAATAATAAATTTTTTTATCCTCTCTCTTGTCATTCTCGCGCAGGCCTGCCTGCTGCAGGCAGGCAGGAATCCATTCGTGTTAATGCGTTTTTAATTCGTGAAATTCGTGGTATTACATTATCGGGATTTTGATGAATTTATTATGTCATCCGCTTTTTCAAGGAGCCACTCTTTTTCTATACTTGGATGATTACTTATTTCTTTTTTTAGCATTACTGCGTTATCCATTGAGGGTTTATATTTTAACTTAATCAGCTTCTCGGTGAATCCAAGAAAAGTTGATAAATCTTTTTTTTGTTCCTCATTTAAATGCTTGTCACGGCGGATAAAATGCCTGCTTGTATCAATGAATGAAAGAACCATATCATCTGCCCCCATTTCATAGTGAATCTGCAGTATCAGGTCGCGTATGTGTTGCTTTTGCTGGCTGTTATCGCCTTTCACCTTCGCTATTAATTCCAGTGCGTTATTGTAGTTTTTCTGCTGGAAATATGCAAGAGCTTTTAAATAATTAACCGCGTCGTCCTTATCTCGAGGGTCTATTTTTGAATTAAATTCTCTTACGAATTTTTCAGCCCAGCTGAATTTATTTAGCTTAATAGCATTCTTGGCTATTTCAATAAAGTGGGAAGTATTAATTTCTCCGACCATAGCTATAAAAGCTATAAAATTTGTTTTTAAGAACTCGCTGTCAAGCTTGAATATTTCTTCTCTGTATGAAAACCTACCTGATGAAATCATAACATCCTTGCAGAAATTTCTCATCATAACATAAAGGTTGTATTTATATATAAATGAAAGAGTATTCAGGTAGCAGCTTTTCAGCTTTTTCAGCTCAAAATAATATTCCTCCCGCCGGCTTTCAAACATCTTAATAAGATTATAATAAATTAATATTGAGGGAATTTCTTTGTACATGTTATAATTACTCTGAATATGACTAAGGATTTCTTCATAAAAGGGTAATTTCCTCATGTGCGGAGAATACCCTGATAAGCTCAGGCGTTGTAAATAAATACCAAGGGCGACAAGAATGGCAAATTTAAAAAAATTTTCATCCTTCTCTGCAACTTCTACCAATTTATAATACCTTCTATGCAGCAAATAATTCTTGTTTACAGTCCATATTTTATACAATGTATTATAATACACATCATCCTTATCAATTGTTTCAAGGTATTTCAGTGTTTCATCGAACCTTCTTTTAAAAACTTTTTCTATCCTTCTGCCCGAAAGCTGGAGAAGCAAGTTATGTCTGCGTTCACTTCCGTCAATTTCATACTGCTCAAGAGATAAAAATTTTTCTATTAAGCCCAAAAGGTCTGAGTTTAATTTACGCATGATTTTTACATTACCGTTACCTGCGTGGTAAAGTTTCAGGTAAAGCTTTTCAGGGCTAAGTTCTTCGTCTTTAAAATGAGGATGGTATTTTCTTAGAGTTTCAAAATACCTGTATGTTATGCGGCTGCTCAGGTTCCTGCCTTCTGTGAAGTAGGGTGAACGCAAGAATTTGTCAAGCTTCCGAAGCTCCTCCGGGGTTAAAGACTTTAATAATTGAATTAATGACGTTTCTTTCATTTTATTAATTTTTCACATTACAAAAACATGGTTCATTGAGCAAAAATAATACAAAAAAATTAATAATTATACTAAATTCACATAACAAAGCATTAAATTTTTCTTTTACTTGTCTGAAAATCATTATGTAATTTGCAAGAGCAGAATCATTTAACCTTTTCCGGGAAGGAATTATGCATAAGGAAAAATCAAAATACACTTCATTAAATTCAGTTTCATCCGATATTATTCATCATGCGAGGCAGTCGGATTTTATTTACTCAATTCCTTCCCGGTATTGTAATAATATAAAAGATTGCTTCGCAAATATTTTAAAAATTTTATTAAGCTTTAATCAAAGGGAGAACAAAAATGAAAACAAAAATTAATCAGCTTAAAGATTTATCGCTTTTCTCACAAATTTTTTTCTTTTAATCAAAATTAAATCATCATGAAAAAAATTTACATTTTATTGTTGTTATTAACCGGCATTCTCTATCATGGTTTTAACATACCTGAAAATACAAATCCAAATTCAGGTGCAACAAAGAGAATAATGTTTCCTTCTCCTCTTGATTTAAATTTTCGCACATGTATGACCAATCAGAAATTTAATGACCATAAAAATTCCGATTGGTACTCCAAAGCCTTAGAAAAAGTCAAAAAAGCGGAATACAATATTTCTTATGATAAAGTACTAAAAGCTTATCAATCACCCAATAGAGAAAATAACACAAGGATTATTTACAATACCCACGGATTTACAATCAAAACAAGAGATTCCAGGATGCCGTTGTTTGATGTCAAGGATGATTTAGTTAAAGAACAAGACAAGAAATTTAAAACAATATCCGAATGGTCAATTGATTTTAAGCTGGAAAATATTTCCCGATTTAATTCAAATCAATATGACAATTTTTATGGAAACGAAATCAGAGTCTGTGGAAACAGGGCTTTTGTTGAAGATGAGAATTTAAGAATCCAATATTTAAATGATGAAAACGGAATGAGACAGGATTTTATTTTAATGAAAAAACCTTCCGGCGCAGGGAATCTAGTTCTTAACTTAAGCTCCGGCACAAAACTAAACATGATTACGTCAGATAAAGAATTAATTTTTACAGATAATATCGGAAATGAAAAAATGAAATACTGTGGCTTAAAAGTATGGGATGCTGAAGGGAAAGAACTCGGAGCATATTTTGAGAAAAATTACCCGCTTCTCGAGGCGAGTGAATTACGAAATACGAATCATGAATTAGAAAATAAATCTAAAATCAAAAATCTAAAATCTAAAATTAAAACAAATTCCAAATCCGAAATCCCAAATTCCAAATTATTCAGTATCGTTGTGAATGACAAAGATGCAGTCTATCCGGTTACAATAGATCCTCTGTCTTCAACTCCAGACTGGACTAAAGAATCAGATCAGGAAAGCGCTCAATTTGGATACAGTGTTGCAACAGCAGGTGATGTGAACGGAGACGGATATAGTGATGTGATAATTGGAGCAAACAAATATGATAACGGCCAAACAAACGAAGGAAGAGTATTTGTTTATCACGGTTCAGCTACAGGACTTGCTGCAACAGCTAACTGGACGGCAGAATCTGATCAGGCCAATGCTGAATTCGGTACAAGCGTTGCAACAGCCGGAGATGTTAATGGCGACGAATATAGTGACATTATAATAGGGGCAAACAGATACGACAGTGGTCAAACAGATGAGGGAAGAGCCTATGTTTATCATGGTTCATCTACAGGACTTTCTCTTACAGCGAATTGGACTGCAGAAAGTAACCAGCCCACTTCCTTTTTTGGAAACAGTGTTTCAACTGCAGGTGATGTAAATAACGATGGATTCAGCGATATAATAGTAGGCACACATTTTTATGATAACGGCAGCAGCAATGAAGGAAGAGCTTATATTTATCATGGTTCACCTACGGGATTACTTCTAGTTGAAGACTGGACGGCCGAAAGCAACCAGGGGAATGCATTCTTCGGATACAGTGTGTGTACAGCAGGTGATGTTAACGGTGATGGTTTCTCAGATGTGATAGTTGGAGCCTATGCATTTGAAAGTGGTCAGACTGATGAAGGTAAAGCATTCGTGTACCACGGCTCAGCTTCAGGAACACAAGATTCAGCAAGTTGGGGTGCTGAAAGTGATCAGCTTTTTGCAAACTTAGGATACAGCGTTGCAACAGCAGGAGATATTAAT
>Ga0180121_10000582_pt1 | contig 15497 bp, 13 predicted proteins | sample AntDrymUQ5402106_2_FD_129676 | JGI IMG/M metagenome (GOLD analysis project Ga0180121, IMG submission 129676) | Polar desert sand microbial communities from Dry Valleys, Antarctica - metaG UQ540 (21.06) (version 2) (version 2) | ecosystem: Environmental > Terrestrial > Soil > Desert | place...
ATTAATTTCAAACAGGAAGTTCAGCTGACAGCAAAAGGAAAAGTCGGGGACAAGCTATCTATTGATGCGGATTACAATACTCAAAGATTATTTGATTTTGAAAATCAGCTTAAAATAAAATATGAGGGTTATGCGGATGAAGTTATAAAAAAAATTGAAGGAGGAAATGTTTCACTTGAAACAAGATCCGGACTTATAGGATCTTCCCAGGCATTGTTTGGAGTAAAAGGTGATTTTCAATTAGGAGCATTATCACTTTCTGCGGTAGTGTCACAAAAGAAAAGTAAAACTGAAGTTAAAGATTATAGCGGCGGCGCTCAGGAGCAGTTATTCGACATTAAGGCGTGGGACTATTCTGATAACCATTATTTTCTTGATACAATTTACAAACAAAGCTTTCTTAACTATTATAATAGCATATCTGTAAATCCAACTACAGATTCATTAGCTGTGAATGAACAGAATTTTGAAGTATGGGTGCAGACTGATGTTTCAACAACCGGCTACAGAAAAGCAGGTCTTCACGTGGACTTACCTCTCCTGCCTCCAAGCGGAAGATATGATGACTCATTAAAAATTGTCCGCACTCCACAGCAGGGATTACGTACATTTGGCATTGTAAGAAAATTAACTCTTAGTGAATATACCCTTAACAGGTATGCGGGGTATATTTCTCTTAAAATAAATATTCCTGATAATTTTTTTGTAGGCGTTGCTTATAAAAGAACAAAAACTCGAGAACAGTTCGGGACAATAAGTACCGACTCAGGTTCAATCGCCACTGATACTTTAGCGCTTAAAATGATAAAGGTGCAAAATGTACTTCCTGAAAATACTCTGGCTTGGGAGCTTAAGATGAAAAATATTTACCGTCTTCCCGTTTCAAGAGTCGTTAGAGAAGGTTTTGAATTTGATATTAAGTATTCTGAAAACAATGTTCTTAGCCCAAGCCTTCCCACAGTCAGTACTCCTCTTATACAAATCTTAGGACTTGATAAATATAATAACGGAAGAACCGGAACTCCCGATAATAAATTTGATTTTGTACCCGGACTTACTATCGATCCTGAAGGAGGTTTTATTATTTTTCCGTCCTTAAAACCTTTTCTGAATAATCTCGCTGGGTTCAATGTTACTCCACCCATTGATTCAAGTTTTTGGTATCCTCAGATTTACAATGATCTAAAAAGAAATGCCAGCTTGCTCCCCAATGCAAATAAATATTCACTTAATGGAAAAGCAAGAGGTGAAGCGGGGACGAGTAATACTATCAATTTAGGATTTAATATTGTTCAGGGGAGCGTGAAAGTTAAAGTTGGAGAGATCGAACTAAATCCAAACACCGCTTATAGTGTCGATTATTCTACAGGCATAGTAGTGATTAAAGATGCGTCAGCTTTACTTTCCAAAGATCTGAAAATATCATATGAAACAAATGATCTTTTTACTTTAGCATCAAAAACATTTCTGGGCTTGCGGGGTGATTATAAAATATCAGAAAAAAGTTCTTTGGGCTTTACATATGTAAATTTAAAACAAGAAACCCTTAATGACAAAGTAAGAATTGGTGAAGAGCCGACTAATAATACAATGTTCGGTGTTGATTTTTCCACGGAGATCAAGTCTAAGTTTTTAACCAGTCTCGTTAATTTTCTACCCGGGTATAACACAAAAGAACCTTCCTCGATTACATTGAGGGGAGAGCTTGCAGCTATTAATCCGGATCCAAACACTAAGAAAAGTAACATCTCTCAGGATAATAATGAAGCAGTTGCTTACATAGATGATATGGAAGGGGCAAAGAAAAACATATCTTTGGGAACATCATATAACGCATGGACAATGGCATCCATTCCGCTCGATAATAATTATATAGATGAATGTGATACTTGCCGTACAATAAAAAATTCCAAAAGAGGAAAAATGAAATGGTATAATTTGATCAACAATGATTTATTAACGAATATATTTCCCTTAAAAGATGTTCAGTCGACACAAAATAATATAACGCCATTTTATATAACATATCTTCCATACACCCGAGGCACATATAATTATAATGGCAAGTTTGATACGATTCTGGATAAAAGAACTACATGGAATGGTATTATGAAATATCTGAATACCACCAGTAATGACCTGGTAAATGAGAATATAAATTTCATTGAATTCAGCATGAGAATTGATAGAGGTGATACTGCCGGCACAGGGGGGAAACTGATCATCGATCTTGGGACTATCAGTCAGGACGCAATACCCAATGATTCGTTGAATACTGAAGACTTTCTCAAAAACGGAGAGTTAAGAGGTGAAGATGATCTAGGAGTTGATTATACAAATGATGCAGGTGAATTGGCGAATTACAATTCTCTTAACAATACAAATTTAAGTCTAAGCGATTTTACCAACCAAGATCCGGCTCTGGACAACAACGATCCTGGTGGTATTTTCAATGTTGATTTAGTTAACGGAACAGAGAATAATAAAAATTTTGAAGGAGGAAGAAGGCCTGATACTGAAGATTTGAATAAAAGCAGTAATGTGAAAAACGGGAATGATTATTTCCAATTTGAGGTAAGTCTTGATACTGTGAATAATCCTTATATCGTGGGCGCAGGTAAAAATGGATGGAGGCAATTTAAAATTCCATTGTCAGAATACACTAAGAAATATGGAAATGCGGTTTTTACTAATATTCAATTTGCGAGATTTTGGATAACCGGTGTAAACGACTCTGTAAGATTGAATATGTATGAAATTAATTTAACAGGTAACCAATGGGTAAAGCCGATTAAGGGAGACACCACTTATAATCTGACTGTAGTCAGCATCGAGGAAAATCCCCAGACATATGAAAGTCCTATCGGGGGTGACGTATTAAGACAGACAATCCGAGGACAGAATAACGTTGATACAAAATCAAATGAGCAATCTCTTTCGCTGGAAGTTTTCAACCTCACAAATGGTGTTCGGAAAATTGCCAGAAAGGATTTCAGCACTGCCCCCCTTGATCTGTTTAATTACAGGGCTATGAAATTATTTGTTAACGGAGATCCATCATTTAACTATACAAATACTTCGATTTTCGATGCAACAATGGTAATAAGATTTGGAAATGATTCAAATAATTATTACGAATACAGGGCTCCGATTCATCCCGACGATAGGACAGATCCGGATAATAATACTCCGGGACAGAAGTGGAATACTTTAAATGAAGTAACGATTAATTTTAATGATCTTACAAAAATAAAATTGTCCCGTGACAGCGCAAATGTTCCGGTTCAGATTCCTGTACCTAATGGCCCTCCGGGCTCCGAATATAAGGTGTTTGGGAATCCCGATTTGAAATCTATACGTGAGATCATTCTCGGAGTAGAAAAAAACAGGGGAGGATTTAATTCGGCAATATCCGGTAGTGTATGGTTTAATGAACTTAGACTTGTAAATGTAATTGATGATGTCGGAATAGCATTTAATGTCAATGCAAACATAAAATTAGCCGATCTTATTGATTTCAATTTTGCTTTATCCAAATCCGATCCGTTCTTTCATTCACTTGACTCGAGAGTGGGTACAAGAAACACCGGGTTATCATGGGATTTTAGTACAACATTAAATGTCCATAAGATTTTAAATAATGCTTTTGCATCTTTATTCTCCGAAGAGTGGAGTGATTTTTTAACTCTTCCTCTGACTTTCCGTCATACTGAAACTATGAACAATCCTAGATATTTTCCAGGTACTGATATCGAGTTGGTTAAAGCGGCAGAAGAAAGGTATAATAAAGTACTTCAGCAAACCGGAAGTTCCGAACTTGCCAAAGTTGCAAGCGAAAACGTATTGCTTGAAGCCCAGTCACTGACTGTGAGAAACAATGTAACGGTCAGCGGAATGAATTTCAATTTTCCGAGCAATAATTATTTAGTAAAAAATATTTTTAATAAACTTATTTTTAATTTTAATGCAGATTTTGGTTCGGCAAGAGATTTGACTTATGAGACTAAGGATGATTTCAGATATAACGGTGGAGTAAGTATAGGTACAGATTTCGGATTGAGTAATATTCTAAATTTAAATCTCGGAAAGTTGCTTCCCCTCGGTGAAAAATATAAGTCTGCTAAGCTATACTTCTTCCTGCCTTTTATTCCGCTGGCTCCGCTGTTTTCATCTAACTTCAGTGCATCCACTGATTTCAACAGAACGCATGCCGAATCAAAGCAAAGAAGATTTGCAAATTACGATCAGACTACCCGTGACTTCAGAGCTTCAAGAGGATTCAGATTTGATTGGAAGTTCATAGAAAACTGGATAGTTGATCTAAATGGTAATTATGATTTCCGGGCCGGAAGTGATTTGACGCCACTGGAAACAGTCAATGACAGTATTCAAAGACCCGGAAGTGAAATTTTTAATGATATATTTTTTAATAACGGATTGGTGAATTTCGGTAAGGATCTCGATTATGTTCAGACGGTGACGATAAATCCAAAATTCAACTTTCCATTCATCGACAGATTTTTAACATTCAATGGTAATTATAATGTAAGATACGGATGGATTAATACTAATCAGAGACAAAATATCGGCTTCAGCACAGGTTATACAAACTCAATGTCTTCAAGCGCAAACCTCAAGCTTAAAGAAATTTTTTCTCTGTTCGGAGGATCAGGAGACAGCAAACTCAGAGCAAACGGAGTTTCTAGAGATACTATAAAGGACAATTCCGGAAACTCGCAAAGCCTGGCAAATATTTTTAAATTATTTACAACGTTATTACCCTCGGATATAAGCGTTACTTATACTCAGAATAATACAGTCGCTAACGGAGGAGTAACAGGTCTCCCGGGCTTTGGTAATTTTTGGTTTTATCCCACCACAAAAGAAAATTTCGGTCCTTCGAGATTATACCAGTTAGGATTCAGCCAATATCCGGGGGTTCGGGCTCCCAATCTTACGATCTCGGATAAATATATAGAAGGGAATGATTTGTCATTTCAAACTACAATCAATCCCCTTTTCCCTGAATCGGTTTCAATGGCATTAAATTTTAAGACAAGCTGGGGATTTACAAATGATCTATTCTATACATCAAATTCCTTGGGAGAAATTGGATCTCCTACTAGCAAAACAAGCTCTATTGCGTCGGGAAATACTATGTTCTTTGCTGGTGATGTGGAGAAGTTTATTTTTAACTACGATGTGGACAATCCTTCTCAAAGCAGAAGGGACTTAACTAATTCCTTCAAAGATGAGATCGCATCAATTCCTTTTCCGAATTGGACATTGACAGTTACAGGGCTTGAAAAGTTTCCTTTCTTCTCACAATTTACAAATTCAGTAACCCTTGATAACAGTTTTATTTCTGAGTACAGGGAAAGCAGGTTAATAGATGTCGATAGTTATGATATTCCGAATTCGCAATCTGTAACTCAATCCTTCAGTCCTTTAATTGGGTTAAATTTTAGTTTTAAAGAAGTGCTCGGTGGAAATTTAACTTCCACTTTCAGATTAAACACAAGTACAACAAATACACTGAATCCGATAGGCGCTGCGATTCAGTCTATCAGTACTAATGAATGGAGCGTGAATGCTAACTTCAGTAAGACAGGCTTCAGTATTCCTTTATTTGGCTTGTCGTTACAAAATGATATTTCATTTGCTCTCACTTTATCAAAGACTACAAACGAACCTATAAATTATGAATTTGGAACGGGTTTCAGGGTACCTGTTTTCGGAAACGGCTCTTCAATCACTACAGTAAATCCTAGTGTGCAGTATTCATTAAGTTCTAAAGTTTCGATGCAGCTTTTTTATAAATACATAAAAACAGAACCAACCGGCCAAACTGTTACAACAGTTCCCAGGTCAACAAATGAAGGCGGGTTAAATATAAGAATTACTATACAATAAAATTTATTTCAGATCTATTTTTATTTCTCCGTTTATTATTTTATTCCTTATCTCATCAACTTTTACTTTAACCTCGGTAGGAATTAAGATCTTATTATTATCATCATAAACGTAACTCACGCCGTTATCTTTTAACCCGAAAGTCTTTATTCCGCCAGTAAATTTATTCTCCTTAAAATCCTGAATTGTCCTGAAAACCGCCTGATCAACCTGCTTAACCATACTTGACAAAACAAAGTCTGGCGCTTCTTTATACTGGTCCATATCCACACCTATTGCAAGCATACTTTTCTCTCTGGCAGCTTCAAATAATCCCAAACCGGATAAACCTGATGCATGATAAATTATGTCGGCTCCGTTTGAGTATTGACTCAACGCGATCTCCTTTGCTTTACCAGGGTTTTTAAAACCCTCAGGGGAAACACTCACATATCCTGAAAGAATCTGGCAATTTGGTTTTGAATACAGAACTCCCTGCTTATAGCCTGATTCAAATTTTCTTATCAGGGATGATTCCATACCTCCAATAAAACCCACCTTATTTGTTTTTGTTACTAAGGCAGCAAGCGTTCCCACTAGAAAAGAACCTTCTTCTTCTTTAAATTCTATTGCTTCTATGTTGGAGGGAATTTGTTTTGATGGATCGACTGAATAATCTACGCAAACAAATTTTTTGTCGGGAAATTCTTTTGCTATATTATTTATATCATCAGTAAAAATAAAGCCTATCCCGAATATCAGCCCAATTTCTTTTTTACTGGCCAGTTTTCTTAGCGCCGATTCCCTGTCCGATCCGTCCCCCGGATCAATCACTTCAAAATCGACCCCTAATTTTTCTTTCCCCATTTCCAGTCCCTTATATGCAGCATCATTGAAAGATTTATCTCCCCGTCCGCCTATATCAAACACAAGCCCAACTTTTAGGCCAGTTAAATTATCTTTTTGTATACTCGACGTTTCATTTTTACCGCAGGAGCTGATCATTAAATAAGAAAAAAAGAATATGATCAATGAAAAAACATTTTTCATTATAAATAAAGTTTAATTTTAAAATGATTATTTCTTTGTAGATATTTCGTTTTCAGTTTCAATGTTGATGGCATGATGAAGCCTGCATCTTGCTTCATAAAAATTCTTGGCGCCTACAAGTATATGTTCATTGCTTTCCGTAATTCTTTGAGTTCTATTTGCAGGAGCTCCGCATACCACACACACTGCCAGAGTTTTTGTAATATACTCTGCAATTGACAAAAGCTCAGGTATTGGATCAAAAGGGAGTGCCCTGTAATCCTGATCCAGCCCTGCGACAATAACTCTTTTTCCCGAATCGGCTAATCGCTGACAAACTCCGACAAGATTGTTATCAAAGAACTGAGCTTCATCGATTCCAATAACTTCAACATTAAAACTTTTTTCAAGTAATTCTTCAGCATTTCTTACGACTTCAGAGGGATATGACTGTTCATTATGCGAAACAATTTCAAATTCACTGTACCTGTTATCAATTGCAGGTTTAAAAACTTTAACTCTCTGTTTCGCAATTTCAGCACGCCTGATTCTTCTAATCAGCTCTTCTGTTTTTCCCGAAAACATGCTTCCGCAGATTACTTCAATATGCCCTGTCTTCTTATAAGTTCTTATCTGTAAATTTTCGTTCATAATAATATCTAATTATTTCAATAGAAAATTTTTATCGAATCCCTCCGGTAGAAGTTCTAAAAGTTTTCTGATAGTAAACTGATTTTTTGATTTGACAAGAATTACATCTATGTCATTTCCAAACTCGTACATAAACTGCCTGCATGCCCCGCACGGAAATATAAAAATATTTTTACTTGATGTTATTGCAACAGCTTTGAATTTTTTTTCGCCTTCAGATATTGCTTTTGAAAATGCCACTCTCTCTGCACATATGGTAAGAGAATACGAGGCACATTCCACATTTGTACCGGTATAAATCTTATTATTTAAGGATAATACTGCAGCACCCACTGAAAATTTTGAATATGGGGAATAGGAATTTTTTTTTGCAGCAATGGAATGTTCTATGAGCTTAAAGTAATCAGGATTCAATTTATTTAAAATCTTATTATTGATAATATATTCATTTCTAAGTATATTATCAAATAAATTTATTTTTCAGAATAAGATATTAATGAAGCGAAGAGCGATCTTCCGGGTTTTTGATAAATATGTTGGCATTCCTTTTATTATACTTTTAGCAATAATAACAAAGAGAAAAAGAAGGCTGCCGATTGAAAATATTAAGAAAATTCTAGTTATTAAGTTAGCAGCGATTGGTGATTCAATTCTTTTGATCCCTACACTCAGAACACTCAAACAAACCTTTCAAGATGCAGAAATTACTTTTATTTGTTCCCAGATTAATTATTCGGTAATTAAAAAAATTCCCTATGTTAATAAAATTATCGATTGCAACGTACATTCCTTTCTGAAAAATCCTTTTTTATTTTTTAAATTCATTAAGGAACTCCGAAAAGAAAAATATGAACTTGTTATCGATGTCGGACAATGGGAAAGGATAAATGCTCTTATGACTATGCTTTCCAGGGCAGATTATACAATAGGATTTAAAACCGAGAAGCAGTTCAAGCACTTTGGTTATAACAGTGTTGTCCCGCATTTAAGGAATAAACATGAACTTGAAAATTTTCTGGATCTACTTGTTCCTATTGGTATCAACATTACCGATGAGGATAAAAAATTAGAATACTTTTTAAATAAAGAAGATTATAATTTTGCAGGTAATTTTTGGCTCGAACACGGTCTTGAAGAAAAAACGGTTATTTGTCTCCATCCGGGCTGTGGTGAAAACGGAATGCCACGAGAATGGGCTGTGCAAAATTATATCGATCTCGGAAAAAGATTAGTCAATTTTAAGGATAATATTAGTATACTTATCACCGGAGCAACTCATGAAGAGGAAAGGTGCAAGCAGATTGCCGATGGTATTGGAAAAAATGTAATTAATACTGCAGGGCAATTTCAACTGGATAATGTTGTAGCATTGGTTCAAAAGGCAAAGTTAATAGTGTGCAGTAATACCGGTATGCTGCATATTGCTTCCTGTGTGGGTACAAAGACTATGGGTTTGCACGGCCCAACCAATCCTATTAAATGGGGTTCATACAATAAAAATGCTGTTTTGATACAAAGCGATAAATTTTGCAGTCCCTGTCTATACTTGGGACATGATTATGGTTGCCAGGTTCCCCAATGTATGGCGCATATTTCGGTGGATGATGTCTTTATTTATATTAGAAAAGCGCTTAACCCTGAATTGTTTCAAGAGTCACATTTCGGGGAATTAAAATATTAAACTAAATAATTAATTTCATTATGCAAAAACCAAGTTTTCCGGCTTTTGATTTAATTGAATCTTATGGTCATGAGCAGATAGTTTATTGTTCGAATAAAGAATTAGGATTGAAGGCAATAATCGGAATTCATAACACGACTTTGGGTCCAGCATTAGGCGGCACACGAATGTGGAATTACGCTAATGATGAGGAAGCGTTAGTTGATGTTTTGAGACTGTCAAGGGGTATGACTTATAAAGCCGCAGTTGCAGGACTTAATTTAGGCGGTGGAAAGGCTGTCATAATTGGAGATTCGAGAACTCAAAAGTCTGAAGCTCTATTCAGAGCTTTCGGAAGATTTGTAGAAGGACTGTCTGGCAGATATATAACTGCTGAAGATGTAGGAACGAGCATCAGAGATATGGAGTATATAATGATGGAAACCAGACATGTAACAGGTGTGCCAATCGAAGTCGGAGGAAGTGGGGATCCTTCTCCGGTCACTGCATACGGAACATACGTTGGTATTAAAGCATGCGTTAATGAAGTATTTGGAACAGATTCTCTGAAAGACAAAAAAGTAATTATTCAGGGGGCGGGAGGTAATGTAGGAAAACATCTCTGCAAATATTTGTATGAGGAAGGGGCAATATTGTTTATTAACGATCTCTTCGAAGATAAACTCAAACCGATAGTTGAAAAATATAAAGCGACCATTATTAAAGATGACGAAGTATTTACAACAGAAGCCGATGTACTTTCTCCGGCAGCATTGGGTGGTATTATTAATGACGAAACAATTCCAAAGTTAAGAGTTAAAATTGTTGCGGGTGCAGCTAACAACCAGCTTGATGATGAAGAGAAACACGGGAAAATGTTGAAGGATAAGGGTATATTGTATGCCCCGGATTATGTAATAAACGCAGGCGGTCTGATCAATGTGTACAATGAACTTGAAGGATATAACAGGGAGAGAGCTCTGAAGAAGGCTTCGGAGATATATGATATTCTGAAACGAGTGATCGAAATTTCAAAAAAAGAAAATATTCCAACTGAAGCAGCTTCAAAAAAAATCGCAGAAGAAAGAATTAACGCAGTCTCACACGCAAAGAGAATACGTATCTACAGGGACGTTAACTTGTTTAAATTAAGAAATCAATAAATATTTTTGCAAAACTTGAGTTCAAATAAAAATGGAAACAGCAATTTGGGTTATTGCAATACTAGCAGTAGTTTTAATAATTGTCATTTATATAATAACTTCAGTGGGTTCATTCAGTAACTCATTCATCGGGAGAGTGTTCAAAGATAAGAATGATAAAAAAGAAGAAGAGACTTACTCAAAAAAAAAATAAGAATTAGTTTAATTTAATTCTTAAAGGACATAAAAGGTTTGACCAAAGCATATTTCTTTACAAGATCTTCAATCTTTTTCAGGTCAATCATCTGTATGCATTCAAGGTTATATGGGCATTGTTTCTTCCAGCACGGAGCGCACTCCAATCCATGAGGGATAAGCTTTTCTCCCCTATCAAAAAGATCGATCTCACTCCAGCAGGATAATCCAAACCACGCAATTACATACTTCTTGAGGGCTATTGCTAAATGCATGCCAAAGCTGTCCCCTGTGATTGCTACATCACAGACATTCATTAAACATGCGCCGTTTCTGATCCCGAGATTAGTCGGAGTGTAGATGACTTCTTTTTGAATATTCTTATCAATATTATCATAAATCTTGAGATTTCTTTCGGTATCTTCGTTTCCTCCAAGCAATAAAATCTTAAGATCATCATATCGTCCAAGTTCATTTATCAGAGCAACGTGCTGTTCTACCGTCATTTTTTTATTCGGAAACAAATTTGAACAGCCGGTATTAAAGCCTACATATAATTTATTCCTGTCATAACCGATCTGGATCTTATATTTTTCAATAAAATCTATCTCCTCATTGCTGAAATTAAACACGTATTCATCTCTGCTGTATTCCAGCGCAAATGTTTCATGAATTATCTGACTCCCTGTTTTGGAATTTTTTCTGAATTTAAGTTCATCATCAATACCCATTTTATAATTGTAAAATGATTCTTCATTCGCGGGTAAAATTTTCCCGTCGCTATTCAATAGAAAACCAAATTTTTCTTTCGCATTTACTTCATTTGCAAAAGCGCACGCATAAAGAGATTTATCGGAATTAAGCATGATATCAAATTTCATATTCCTTAAGACCATTCTTCCCTCATCATCCCATGTAAAACAATAATCAATAAATTCATTATTGTCCAATATAGATTGAGCGCTTTTCATTGTGAGCCAGCATATTGTACTTTCGGAATACTTTCTTTTCAAGGAGCGGAGTATTGATGTATTCAATAAAACATTTCCTAAAGCATCAAGAGATATAATAAGAATTTTTTTTCCCATTCTTGTTTCATTGTTTTCAAGCTGGCAACCGTGTTCAAGACAGTCTTTATAAGCTATACATGGTCTGTAACCTGAAAATTTTTTGCATCTCGGAATATTCAAATTTTTGAAATCCATAATCAATTTTTCAGGCTTTTAAATTATACCGTATCAGATTAACTATCATACTAAAATCTTTTTTCTTGTTTACAAAATCTAACTTTTCAGTTTCTATCACTAGGCGCTTTCCAATTGAATAAGTCTCAATCCATTTATCATAACTTTCATTCAACAGTTGTAGATAATCGATATCAATATTCCTTTCAAAATCTCTCCCCCTTAGTCTTATTTGTTTGATTAATTTCGGAAGACTGGACTTAAGATATATCAGCAAATCAGGGGGTTGCAGGAAGGACATCATTTCCTTGAATAATTTCCGATAATTTTCATAATCTCTATTTTCCATTTTTCCCAGCATGTGAAGATTTTTTGCAAAAATTTCAACGTCTTCATATATACTCCTATCCTGTATCACCGATTGTTTCTTTTTTAAAATCTCCTTATGTGTTTTGAACCTGTGTGACAAAAAATAAACCTGTAGATTGAATGACCATCTGTCCATGTCCATGTAAAAATCTTTCAGGTACGGATTATTATTTACTTTCTCAAAGTATGGTTTCCAGTTAAGTTCTTTGGCAATCAAATTTGTCAGAGAAGATTTTCCCGAACCAATATTACCTGCAATAGACACAAATACTTTTTTGTCTCTAATTTTATCTTGCATTGAAATATAAAAAAACCGTCACAGTAACATATGACGGTTGATAAATTATCGTGATTTGAAAAATTTTTTACGATACTGCTTCTTCTTTTGCTGCTTCAACCGCTGCAGTCCCGTTGGTTGATACTGGCATTTTATCTGCGGTGGTTTTCTCCGATACCCTTTTTTTCTTTTCTTTAATTTTTGTAGCAGCTTTGCCCGTAAGACCTCGTAAATAATAAAGCTTTGCTCGTCTTACGCTTCCGTGTTTCAAAACTTCGACCTTGGCAATTCTGGGTGAATTGAAAGGAAATATCCTTTCAACTCCTACTCCGTTGGAAATCTTTCTTACTCTGAAAGTTTTGCTTATTCCCCCGCCTTTAATTCCCATTACTATTCCTTTAAAGATCTGTATTCTTTCCTTGTCGCCTTCAATTACATTAACTGAAATTGCAATCGTATCACCAATGTGAAACTCTGGAATATCGTGCCTGATCTGTCCGGCAGTAACTAAATTTATTTTTTTATCCATGGTAATTCTCCTTATTTCTGTCTTTTAATTCTTATTTATTTTTAAAATTCTCTTATATTTCGATTTCGCCTTTTTCTCTCGCCAAAAATTTATTTGTTTGTGATTTCCAGATAGCAGAACTTCAGGAACTTTCCATTTTTCATAAACATCGGGCCTGGTATATTGAGGGTAATCAAATCCTGTTTCAACCTGAAAAGAATCTGTTAGAGCCGATTCACCGTCATTCAGTACTCCCGGGATAAGCCGTGCGACTGTATCTATAAATACGTATGCTGAAATATCACCGCATGATAAAACGTAATCTCCGATTGATATTTCAATTGTCACCAGTTTTGAAATTACTCTTTCGTCAATTCCCTTATAGTGACCGCAAATTATGATAAGATTCTTTTTTAATGAAAAATCATTTGCGATTTTCTGATTGAATTTTCTTCCTTGAGGCGAAAAGTAAATGACATCATCATATTCAGATTTTTCTTTTAATTTTTTTACACATCTGAATATTGGCTCAGGCTTGAGTATCATTCCCGAACCTCCTCCATACGGAAGATCATCTATCTGCTTGTATTTTCCTTCTGCGTAGTCTCTCAAATTATGAAGTTCCACATTTATTAAACCTTTTTTTATTGCCCTGGAAATCAATCCGTTTTTCAAAGAACAATCCAATATATTTGTATTGGCGCTGATTAAATCAAATTTCATGCTTTCTATTTTCTATTCTATAAATCCCTCGATCAGGTCCACATCAATTCTTTTTTTAGCAGTATCAATATTCTTAACAAACTCTTTTTTATATGGAATCAAAATCTCTTTCCCGTTACTTACTATGCTGAATAAATCGCCGCTCCCATAATTATGGATTTTATCTACTTGTCCAATATAATTATCCTTATCAAAAACCTCGAGCCCTATCAGTTCATAAAAGTAATATCCTTCCGATAACTTAACCCTTTCTTTTTCATTCACCATCATTATCAGGTTCACGAGATCTTTTGATTTATTGATATCATCATATCCAGCAAACTTAATATTTGCATAATTATCAAAAAGTTTACAATCTGAAATTACAAAATCATATTCATCACGAAAATTATTAGAATAAAATTCTCCCTTCTTCTCGTCGAATAGCACAATTTTTTCAAGCTTATTAAATCTTTCAGGAAAATCAGTAAGGTAAATAATTTTTAAATTTCCTTTTACTCCAATCGGCTTAACAATCTTACCAATTGCTATAAAATTTTTGTGATCTAACAAGAATTAAAATAACTCAGTTTTCTTTTTTTAATTTGTCAGGTATTTCCATCAATGCCCTCTTTCCTTGCTTAGATGCTACAGCAGAGAGTAACGTTCTTATGGCTTTGGCAGTTCTACCCATCTTGCCTATTACTTTTCCGGTTTCGTTGTCATCAACCTGCAGTATATACTTTACCCGATTGTCACCTTCCTGAATCTCTTCGACGCGGACGGCTTCTGGTTTATCTACAAGGTTTTTTGCAATGAATTCAATAAATTCTTTCATTTGGGGAGCTCCTGTTTAAATTAAGAATATTGAATTGAATATAGTTAGTTATAACCCTTATTCTTCCGGTTGCACTTCTTTTGGAGTATCACTTTTTTCCTTAGTTTCTTCCTTCTTAGCTTTTTTATTAAGCTTTCTTCTTACTTTTTTTTCTTTTGCCCTGTGAATTTTTGAATCTTTTCCCAATAAAAATTTTTGAATTTCTGCTTCTATCACGTCGGCTGTATTTCCCTTTTTTTCAAGATGAAATTTAAGCATAACCCCTTCACTCTTCAAAAGATTTCTTACTGTATCTGTCGGCTGAGCACCCACTTTTAGCCAATACATCACCCGGCTTTCTTCAAGCTTTACTTCCATTGGATCAATGTTAGGGTTATATGTACCAACTGCTTCTATGAATCTCCCGTCTCGCGGAAAACGGGAGTCTGCAGCAACTATCTTATATACCGGATAGTGCGTCTTTCCCATTCTTCTTAGTCTTAGTTTAACCAATTTAATTAATTACTCCTTATGATTATTTATTTTTTAATTTAAAATTATTTGAAACTACATTTTAAATTCATTCATCATTTTCATAGGAATTTTCATCTTCTTCATCAATCCCCTGCCTTTATCCCGGCTAAATTGTTTCATCATTTTTTGCATGTCTTCGAATTGTTTGATCACCCTGTTAACCTGCTGTATTGTATTTCCGCTTCCGTCAGCAACCCTTCTTCTCCTTGAACCGTTAAGCAAATGCGGATTCTCCCTCTCCTTTTTTGTCATGGATAAAATCACCGATTCTATCTTTGACAACACTGAGTCATCAACTTCCTGATTCTTTAATAATTTGTTAGCACCTGGTATCATTGACACAAGACTTGACAATGAACCCATCTTTTTTATCTGGCTAAGGTAAGACAAGAAGTCATTATAATCAAATTTATTTTTCCTGAACTTTTCCTCGAGCTTTCCGCTCTCCGACACGTCAAACTCAGTCTGTGCCTTTTCCACAAACGAAATTATATCTCCCATTCCAAGAATTCGTGAAGCCATTCTGTCAGGATGGAA
>Ga0180121_10000583_pt1 | contig 15483 bp, 18 predicted proteins | sample AntDrymUQ5402106_2_FD_129676 | JGI IMG/M metagenome (GOLD analysis project Ga0180121, IMG submission 129676) | Polar desert sand microbial communities from Dry Valleys, Antarctica - metaG UQ540 (21.06) (version 2) (version 2) | ecosystem: Environmental > Terrestrial > Soil > Desert | place...
CCTGCCCACGAGCGACAATCCAGGCGGGAGCCCTCGGACGTGAACGGGAACATGGTTCAGCCGTCGCCAACCGTCATGCCCTCGGGCGAAGGAGACACGGCCCATCACAATCACGACGTCGCCGAAGGCCATGGCTCGATGGCCAGCCGCGCGATACGCCTCTGCCTGGTCTAGCAGAGCCGAGGTCAGCGACTCGGCGCCTTCCGCGATGTCGAGCCTTGAAGCATCGACGCCGACAAACGTGAAGCCTTCGGCCAGGGCGGACGTGCTGGGGTGGAAACCGACCATGGAATGGGGTCGGCGTTATGGAGTATCGCGACGTCCACGTCCTGTCTCCCTTCGCCCATTCGACCGGCACGCGCCGCACACAGTCATTTTACGGGCGCAGTGCCCACGGCTGCGTAAGGTGAGGTGCGACAGGGCCTCGTTCACCCGCACACATGCGTGTGTTGTCCCGGTCCGAGAACGGAGCGCCTTCGCCTAACGCAGCCGACGGAACTTATCTCCCTGTGACTGCAGGCCCCCCTTTCGACCAGGGTGCGGCCGCGCTCGGGCACTAGAGCAAGAAACGTCCGGCATACGTCAATGCGTCGGAACGTGCACTCTCTCACCCGGCCGTCATCTGCAGCGCTCTGCTCGTCGCAACTCGGCGACGTTAGGTGCACCTGCCATCGATACTCAGAGTATGCCTACCGAGAGATCGCGCCCCCGGCCGTGCATCTGGTGCTCGAACACGACACTGACCAAGGAACACCTGCTCCCGCAATGGATGAAGCGCCAGGTCAAGACCTCGGAGTTCGAGCGCCGGACGAGGAAGTTCGACGTATTCACCGGGCGGGTGCACGAGGAGGTCGTGAAGCAGGGCTCAGTGTTCAGCGTCAGTCCTCGCGTGGTGTGCAAAGCGTGCAACAGCGGATGGATGTCCAACCTTGAGACGCGGGCCATCCCGGCGCTCAAGCCGATGGTTGAGGTCAGGTCCCTCTCCCTGACTGCGGATGACGCGGCCCTCGTCGCCACATGGGCCATGAAGACCGCGATCATTGCCCAGGAGGTAGGCGAGCGGGTCACGACACGGGCTCAGGCCAAGGCGTTCAAGGCGAAACAGGAGCCTGTCCCGGGCACCAAGATCTGGCTCGGCGAGTACGACGAGAAAGCCCGGGGCAACGTCTGGACGTTCGCGTGGCCCTGGGTCGAGGACTACCGGAAACCGGAACTCAGGGCCAACAGTTTCCTGGAGATCTTTGCCGCGGGACGACTCCTCCTGCTGGTGGCGGCCTCTCGGGACCCGGACTTCGCTGGCTTCGAGCCCATGAACCGAGGTAAGAAGCGATTCGTTCGGATCTGGCCGGGACCAGTGGCTATAACCTGGCCTCCGAAGTTGCCGACCAGTGACGCCGAGGTTGTGGACATCCGCCAGACGTTCGTGGTGAGGCTGAACTCGTAGTCATCGCGGACGAGGCCCATCGGGCGTCTCGGCTCATGATCATCGGTGCTGGCACATGCCAGCACCGCTTGCGAGCCAGAGGACGTAAGCGTCCACTGAGAACGACTGAGAGCGACGCGTTCGAGCACAAATCCGCATCATGGCAGGTCACGAGGTCGCCCAAAGGGGGTTCGAGTCCCCCCTTCCGCACCGCGCAAGCGCCGGAGTCAGGCGTTCAGGACCAGCTCGCGGATGAGCGGGGCCAGCGCGCGGAAGGCGTTGCCGCGGTGGGAGATCGCGTTCTTCTCCGCTGCCGACATCTCCGCGGTGGTGCGCTCGTGACCGTCGGGCACGAAGGCCGGGTCGTAGCCGAACCCGCCGCTTCCCCGCGGCTCGCGCCGCAGCACGCCCCGGAGCCGTCCTTCCACGACCCGCTCCTCGCCCGAAGGCAGCGCGAGCGCCGCGGCGCACACGAAGGACGCACCCCGCTCCGGGTCGGCCACGTCGGCGACCTGGTCGAGGAGGAGGTGGAGGTTGGCCGCGTCGTCGCCGTGCGAGCCGGCCCAGCGGGCGGAGAACACCCCCGGCATCCCGTTTAGAGCGTCGACGCACAGGCCGCTGTCGTCCGCGATGGTGGGCAGACCGGTGGCCAGCGCCGCGGACCGCGCCTTCTTGCTCGCGTTGGCGGCGAATGTGAGTGCGTCCTCCACGACGTCGGGAGCGTCATCGGGCAGCGCCACCAGCTCCACATCGAGGCCGGCGTCGGACAGGATCGCCTGCAGCTCCCCGACCTTGTGCGCGTTGCGCGTGGCGAGGACGAGCCGGGTCACGCCGACAGCGATGCCGACAGCGCCGCCGTCTGCGCTGCCGTCAGCTCCGCGCAGCCGGTGGTGGCCAGGTCGAGCAGCTGGCCGAGCAGCACCCGGTCGAACGGCTCGGCCTCCGCGGTCCCCTGCACCTCGACGAAGGCGCCGTCACCTGTCATCACGACGTTCATGTCGGTGCCGGCGGTGACGTCCTCCTCGTAGCAGAGGTCGAGCAGCGGCGCGCCACCGACGATGCCGACCGACACGGCAGCCACCGACGACACGAGCGGCTCACCCGCGAGCGCCCCCTTGCCGCGCAGGTAGGAGACGGCGTCGGCCAACGCCACGTACGCCCCGGTGATCGCGGCGGTCCGGGTGCCGCCGTCGGCCTGCAGGACGTCGCAGTCCAGGACGATTGTGTTCTCCCCCAGCGCCTTGTAGTCGATGGCGGCGCGCAGGGAGCGCCCGATCAGCCGCGAGATCTCGTGCGTACGCCCGCCGATGCGCCCCTTGACGCTCTCCCGATCGGACCGGGTGTTGGTGGCGCGCGGGAGCATCGCGTACTCCGCGGTCACCCACCCCAGACCGCTGCCCTTGCGCCACCTCGGCACCCTCTGGGTCACCGAGGCCGCGCACAGCACCCGGGTGCGGCCGAACTCGACGAGCACCGAACCCTCGGCGTGGTCGAGCCACCCGCGGGTGATGGTGACCGGCCGCAGCTGGTCGGGGTCGCGTCCGTCGATGCGTGCCATGGCGATGACCCTAAACGGCAGGTCTCACAGCTCGTACGCCGAGCCGGGGCGCGCCACCTCGGTCGGCCCGGCATAGGACGTCCTGGCGGCGGACAGCGACACGGCCGGGTCGTTCCACGGCGGCAGGTGGGTCAGCACGAGCCGGCGTACGCCTGCTCTGCTCGCGTGCTCGCCTGCCTCCTCCCCCGTCAGGTGCAGGTCGGGTGGCGCCGCGTCGTCGCGGCCCTGTTCGAAGGAGGACTCGAACAACGCAAGGTCGGCATCGCGCGCAATCTCGACCAGCTCGTCGGTCGGCCCTGTGTCGCCGGAGTATGCGAGGGTCGATCCTGCGTGCTCGACCCTGATGCCCCACGTCGGCACCGGGTGTGCCATGGGGGCGACCGTCACCGCGAGCGGTCCGACGTCGCGCCGCCCAGCCGACCACTCGACGAAGTCGAAGCAGCCCGTGAGCCCCGGCGGGTCCGTGCGCCCGTAGGCCCGGGCCAGATGGGTCGCGGCACCTGCAGGGGCGTGCACGGGGATGACCGGGTGGGTGCCGGCGGGGTCGTAGGTGCGCGCGACGTAGAGCGAGAGCAGGTCCATGCAGTGGTCGGGGTGCAGGTGACTGACCAGCACCGCGTCGACCTCGCCGAACGAGCAGTGGGTCTGCAGCGCGCCCAGCGCCCCGCTGCCGAGGTCGAGGAGCAACCGGAACCCGTCGGCCTCGACCAGGTAGCACGACGCCGGGTTCCCCGGTCCGGGGAAGGACCCCGAGCACCCCACCACGGTCACCCTCATCCGGGGTCCCCGCGGAATCGGCCGCCCAGCGAGCGGCGTGGGGTGGTCATGCCACGGCCTCGACGCCGCCGGCCTCCGGCCCGAGGAACCGCCGGCTGAGCTCATGGAAGACGGCGGGGTCGCCGGTGGTGAGGAACCGGTGCGCCGGCTCGGGAAGCGCCCTGTCGCGCTCGAGCCCGCTGGCGACCAGGGTCCGGTAGACGTCCTTCGCCGTCTCCTCCGCGCTGGACACCAGCGTGACGTCGTCACCCATCACGTAGGACACGACGGCCGACAGCAGCGGGTAGTGCGTGCAGCCGAGGATCAGGGTGTCGACCCCGGCCTCGGCAACAGGGTCGAGGTAGCCGTGCGCCACCTCGAGCAGCTCGTCACCGCCGGTCACACCCTGCTCGACGAACTCCACGAAACGCGGGCAGGCCTGCGTGGTCACCGCGATGTGCGGAGCTGCCGCGAAGGCGTCCTCGTAGGCGCGGCTGGTCTTGGTGGCGACCGTGGAGATGACGCCCACGTGGTTGTTGCGCGTGGCGGCCACTGCCCGGCGTACGGCAGGCCTGATCACCTCGACCACCGGCACCGCGTAGCGCTCGCGCGCGTCGTGCAGCACCGCTGCGCTCGCGCTGTTGCAGGCGATGACGAGCATCTTCACGCCCTGGTCGACGAGCCGGTCGAGACACTCCAGGGCGTAGGAGCGGACCTCGGCGATCGGGCGAGGGCCGTAGGGCTGACGTGCCGTGTCGCCGTAGTAGAGCACCGGCTCGTGCGGCAGCTGGTCGAGCACCGAGCGCGCGACGGTGAGGCCGCCGTACCCGGAGTCGAAGATGCCGATCGGTGCGTCCGCCACGCGCCAGAGAGTACGACCTGGATGGGACGCGTCATGTCGGCTACCCGTGGGTAAGGCCTCGGCATGTTCGCAGTGACGATCTTTGACGAGGCCGCCCGCAACGAGACCTTCCGCACCGTGCTCACCACGGGCAAGCACATCCAGGTGGTGGTGATGACCCTGCAGGCCGGTGAGGACATCGGGGCCGAGGTCCACCCGGACAACGACCAGGTGCTGATCTTCACCGAGGGGACAGCTCGGGCCGAGGTCGGCGGCGAGAGCCGCGACGTCTCAGCCGGCGACATGGTGGTGGTACCGGCCGGCACCGAGCACAACTTCACCAACACGGGGGCGGGGGTGCTGAGACTGGTGACCGTCTACGGCCCGCCCGACCACGCGCCCGACACCGTTCACCGCACCAAGGGCGACGCCGAGGAGGCCGAGGAGAGGGACGAGGACGACCCGCCCCAGACCTAGCCCGCGCCTGCCTCGGCGGTAACGCCAAGGATCGGATAGCTGCCCAGGCGCGTCCGGTGGCCGGCGAGGTATCCGATCACGAGGGGACGGGTGCACCCCGGGACCTACGCGACGTTCTCGGGCCCGCTCCCGAACCCGGCGCGGGGTCCGCCAGTAGCGGCACCACGCAACCCGTGTCCACCCTTCCCGGATGCCGCCGGGACCCGCCTCGAGGACACCGACCTTGACCTCGCAGACGAGACCCGCAGCGACGACCGGGCAGTCACGATCGTGCTGCGCGCCTGCCAGCAACGGTTCACGACGGCCACCAGGCTGAGGGACAGGGCCCGCGCCCGGAGCCGCCTGCGCTGGCGGGCTCTGCTCAAGGACCTGCTCGCCGACGTCGAGACGGGAGTCCTCTCCGCCCTCGAGCGACGGTACGACCGGGACGTCGAGCGCGGGCACGGGCTCCCTCGGGGCACGCGCAACCGCGGTGAGGGGTCCGGCGCAACCCGGTGCTACCGGGACGTGCGCTACCTGCCGTGGGGCGTGGTCGTCGAGCTGGACGGGCGAGCCGCCCACCCGGAGGAGTGGCGGGAGCGCGATGACCTTCGCGACAACGCCCTGGTCGAGGCCGAGGACACCAGCACCCTGCGCTACGGCTGGGTGGCCACCACCTCCCCGGAGCTGCGAGACGGCCGCCCAGGTTGCCACGGTGCTCCGTCATCGGGGCTGGACCGGCACCTTGCAGGTATCCGATCCTGGGAAATCAGGGGGGCCGGGACCGGTCAGGCCCAGAGCTGGCCGTCGAGGTTGGACTCCGCCTCATCGAGGGTCCCCGCGTAGGCACCCGTGGAGAGGTACTTCCACCCGGCGTCGCAGACGATGAACGCGATGTCCGCCCGGCGACCCTCCTGGTGCGCCCGGGCCGCGATACCGAGCGCGGCGTGGGCGATGGCGCCGGTGGAGAACCCCGCGAAGAGGCCCTCGTTGTCGAGCAGCTCACGCACCCGGCGTACGGCGTCGCGCGGGCCGACCGAGTAACGCGACGTCAGCACCGACTCGTCGTAGAGCTCCGGCACGAAGCCCTCGTCGAGGTTGCGCAGCCCGTAGACGAGCTCGCCGTAGCGCGGCTCGGCCGCCACGATCTCGACGTCGGAAACGTGCTCGCGCAGGAACCGGCCGACACCCATGAGCGTCCCGGTGGTGCCGAGGCCGGCGACGAAGTGGGTGATCGACGGGAGGTCCTCGAGGATCTCGGGTCCGGTGGTCGCGTAGTGCGACTCGGCGTTGGCCGGGTTGCCGTACTGGTAGAGCATCACCCAGTCCGGATGCTCCTCGGCGAGCTCCTTCGCCCGGCGTACGGCCTCGTTGGACCCGCCCTCGGCCGGCGAGGACACGATCTCCGCTCCCCACATCTCGAGGAGCTGGCGGCGCTCCACCGAGGTGTTCGACGGCATCACGCAGACCAGCCGGTAGCCCCGGAGGCGGGCCACCATCGCCAGCGAGATGCCGGTGTTGCCCGACGTCGGCTCGAGGATGGTGCAGCCGGGGCGCAGCCGGCCGGACTTCTCGGCCTCCTCGACCATGAACAGCGCGGGACGGTCCTTGACCGAGCCGGTCGGGTTGCGGTCCTCGAGCTTGGCCCAGAGCCGTACGTCGGGCGACGGCGAGAGCCGAGGGAGGCCCACCAGCGGGGTCCGGCCGACCGAGTCGAGCAGCGAGTCGTAGCGCATGCGCGGTTGCTAGCCGCCCGCGACCGCGGGCAGGACCGTCACGTGGTCGCCGTCCTTGACCGACGTCTCCAACCCGCCGAGAAACCGGACGTCCTCGTCATTGAGGTAGACGTTGACAAACCGCCGCAGCCCCTTCTCGTCGACCAGCCGGTCGCGCAGCCCGCCGTGGCGCGCCTCGAGGTCGTCGAGCAGCTCGGTCAGCGTGGCGCCGGAGCCCACTACGGTCTTCTCGCCGGCGGTGTACGTGCGCAGGATCGTCGGGATCCGGACCTCGATGCTCATCGCGGGTGGGACTCCTCGTCGGAAAGCTGGGGGTCGGACAGGGCAGATGCGGAAGCCGTGGCGGAGCCGACGGGCTCCCCGTCCGACAACGACGGGACCACCCGAACCTCTTCCTCCGAGACGTTCCCGTCCACGATCCGGAACGACCGGACGTCGGCACGGTCCGCCGACCGCGTCGAGACGAGGACGTAGTGGGCTCCCGGCTCCATGGCCAGGGCGACGTCGGTCGTCGACGGGTAGGCCTCGGTCGCGGTGTGCGAGTGATAGATCACGACCGGCTCCTCGTCGCGGTCGTCCATCTCGCGGTAGAGCGCCAGCAGGTCGTGCGAGTCGAACTCGTAGAACGTCGGGGACCGTGCGGCGTTGAGCATCGGCACGAGCCGCTCGGGCCGGTCGCTCCCGACCGGTCCGGCGACCACTCCGCACGCCTCGTCCGGGTGGTCGCGGCGGGCGTGGGCGACGATCTCGTCGTACGTCGACTGCTGGATCTGCAGCACGTCGCCCAGCCTACGGGCCGGTCCAGATGGCCTGGACGAGCGTCTCCTGCAGGAAGGTCAGGCGGTCGTAGACCCAGAACAGTGCCAGCCGCGGGTCGTCCTCGCCGAGAGACTCGATGACCGCTTCTATCTCGTCGGTGATGCCGAGCCGCTCGCCGAGCACCAGGCGCGTGTCGTTGAGTGCCCGCAGCCACGCCTCGGCCTGGTCGCTGGTCAGCGTCACCCGCTCCCCCGGCTCGCCGACGGTCGCCAGCGCCGTCTGCAACGCCAGCAGCTTCGCGCCGCGCAGGCCGGGCTCCGTGTAGCGACGGAAGTCCGCCGACGCCTCCGGGTCGTCGCTGTAGCCGTCGGGGAACAGCCGCGCAAGGGCAGGGTCGGCGGGAGCCTGCGTCGAGGTCCCGATCCCGATCGCCACTGCCAGCGGGTCGTCGTCCGGGGTGCCGGAAGCGTCACCAGGACCGACGAGCTCGACCATCTCGGCGAGGACGTGTCGCAGGACCCGCGACTCGTCGGTGCCGAAGGTCACCGAGATGCCGCCCTTGCGGGCGCGCCGGAAGGACGCCACCACGCCTGCCGTCACCTCCTCGTCCCCCGCCGGCCGCTTGGGCGTACGCCCGTGGCCGCCGTCACTCGTCGTGCTGCATGGTGGCCCACAGGCCGTAGCCGTGCATCGCCTCGACGTCGCGCTCCATCTCCTCGCGGGTGCCGCCCGACACCACCGCCCGGCCCTTCTGGTGCACGTCCATCATCAGCTCGGTCGACTTCTCCCGCGAGTAGCCGAAGTGCTTCTGGAACACGAAAGCCACGTACGACATGAGGTTCACGGGGTCGTTCCAGACAATCGTCACCCACGGCTTGTCAGGGACGACGACCGTGTCGGCGTCCGTCTCCTCGATCTCCACCGGGGCCACGGACACGGGCACCAATCTAGGGTGGGTGCCGTGAGCCTCGACACCGGTCTGCTGACCGACCACTACGAGCTGACCATGGTGCAGGCCGCCCTGCGCGACGGCACGGCCGGGCGTCGCTGCGTCTTCGAGGTGTTCGCCCGGCGCCTGCCCGAGGGCCGGCGGTACGGCGTGGTGGCCGGCACCGGGCGGCTGCTCGAGGCGATGGGGTCCTTCGCGTACGACGGGGAACAGCTGGCCTACCTGGTCGACCACGGCGTGGTCGACGACCAGACGTGCCACTGGCTCGCGGACTACCGGTTCACCGGGGACGTCACGGGTTATGCCGAGGGCGAGGTCTTCCTGCCCGGCTCCCCCGTCCTCACGGTCGAGGCCACCTTCGCGGAGGCCGTCGTCCTGGAGACGCTCGCCCTCTCCGTCCTCAACCACGACAGTGCCGTCGCCTCCGCGGCGGCGCGGATGGCGCACGCCGCCGGTGACCGTCCGTGCATCGAGATGGGCTCTCGCCGCACTCACGAGCAGGCCGCCGTGGCCGCCGCGCGGGCCGCCTACCTCGGCGGGTTCGCTTCCACGTCCAACCTGGCGGCCGGTCGCCGCCACGGCGTCCCCACCACCGGGACCGCGGCGCACTCGTGGACACTCCTGCACGAAAAGGAGGCCGACGCGTTCCGCGCGCAGGTGGCCGCCCTCGGGCAGGACACCACGCTCCTCGTCGACACCTACGACATCGCGGAGGGCATCCGCACCGCCGTAGAGGTGGGCGGGACCGAGCTCGGCGCGATCCGCATCGACTCCGGCGACCTGCCCGTCCTCGCCCACCAGGCCCGTGCGCAGCTCGACGCCCTCGGGGCCACCGGCACCCGCATCGTGCTCTCTGGCGACCTCGACGAGTACGCGCTGGCATCGCTCGCCACCGCCCCCGTCGACGCCTATGGCGTGGGCACCTCGGTCGTGACCGGCTCGGGCGCCCCCACCGCGGGGTTCATCTACAAGCTCGTCGAGGTCGACGGCCACGCGGTCGCCAAGCGTTCGGAGGACAAGTCGACGCGGGGCGGACGCAAGACGGCCTCACGCCGGCACCGGGCGAGCGGGACGGCGACCGAGGAGGTCGTCGGCGTCCAGAGGTCTCCCAGCCCGCGGGAGGGCGACCGGGCCCTCCAGGTGCCCTTCGTCCGGGAAGGTCAGCCGCTCGGCGCCCCGTCGCTCTCCGACTCGCGCGAGCACCTGCTCCGTGTCCTCACGACACTGCCGTGGCAGGGGCTCGCCCTCTCCCGCGGCGAGCCGGCGATACCCACCACCTACGAAGGAGCACCGTGAGCGACACCGACGACACAGGCCACACCGGTGAGGACGCCGTCGTCCGCTACGACGGGACGACCGCCCTGCTCGTCGTCGACGTGCAGAACGACTTCGCCGACCCGGCGGGTGGCCTCTATGTCCGCGGCGCGGAGCAGGTGGTGCCGCTGGCCGGCCTCGAGGTCGGCGCGGCGCAGAACGCCGGTGCCACCGTCGTCTACACGCAGGACTGGCACCCCCGGGACACGCCGCACTTCGAGAAGGACGGCGGCATCTGGCCGGTCCACTGCGTCGCCGACACCTGGGGCGCGGAGCTGCACCCGAGCCTGCTCGTCCACGGACCGGTGGTCCGCAAGGGGACGTCGGGCGAGGACGGTTACTCCGGCTTCTCGGTCCGCGACCCGGTGTCCGGCGCCGCCTCGCCCACCCAGCTGCAGTCGCTGCTGGACCTCGAGATCCAGCGGCTGGTGGTGGTGGGCCTGGCCGGGGACTACTGCGTCAAGGAGACGGCACTCGACGGCGTACGCCTGGGGTACGCCGTCGAGGTGCCCCTCGCCCTCACCCGGTTCGTCGAGCTCACCGCCGGCGACGGCGACCGGTCGATCCAGGAGATGCGCGCAGCGGGCGTCAGGGTCACTTGAGCACGGGAGACGGACCGCTGAGCAGCCATGGCGACGAGGTACTTCTCCGCTACCGATACCGGGACGCCACGATGCAGGCCGCGCTGCCCATGAGAACGGAGGTGACCCGCGGTCGGTTCCTCTTGTAGAACGTTTCCAGCACCGGCTGACCACGGCGCCCAGGACGTTGCAGGGCTCAGGTGTACTGCGGGTGATGCCACAGGACGCGCCGTTCCAGGTGCTGCACTTCTGGGACGACGACGGTGCGTTCGGGGGCTGGTACGTCAACTTCGATGGCTGGCTGAGCGACATCGGCGACTGGCCACTCAAGCCTCTCTGACCACGGACGTGTCCCGAGCCAGCGCCCTAGTCTTCGCGTACCAGCGAGCACACAGTCCACCGCTGGATCGGCCCGCCTGCGCTGCTTTCAGGCGTGCCGACACCGGCCGGTCACCGCGACTGTGTGCTCGTCGGTACGCGGGCCAGATCCTGGAGCGCGCACGAAGGTCACGCGAGGACCGCGATGTCCGATGCCCGCTAGTAACTGGCGCCCCGACAGGGCAGGCTGGGCGACGTGCTGGACCACGAGAGCTGTTACCGCGCCGTCAGCAGCCGCGACCCCCGCTTCGACGGGTGGTTCGTGACGGCGGTGACCACCACCGGCATCTACTGCCGGCCGAGCTGTCCCGCCATGACCCCCCGGCGCCGCAACGTCACGTTCCACCCCACGGCCGCTGCGGCCCAGCTGGCCGGGTTCCGGGCCTGCCGGCGCTGCCGGCCCGACGCCTCGCCCGGCTCGCCCGAGTGGAACATCCGCACGGACACGGTCGCGCGGGCCATGCGCCTCATCGCCGACGGGGCGGTCGACCGCGACGGCGTCGCTGGCCTCTCCGCCCACTTGGGCTACAGCGACCGCCAGCTCCACCGGCTGCTCACCGCCGAGGTCGGCGCGGGGGCCCAGTCGCTGGCGCGGGCGCAGCGCGCGCACACCGCCAGGGTCCTGATCGAGACGACCGGGATGGCGTTCGCCGATGTGGCGTTCGCTGCCGGCTTCGCGAGCATCCGGCAGTTCAACGACACCGTCCGGGCGGTGTTCGCCGCCACCCCCCGCACCCTGCGCGCCACCGCTGCCCGCCGGCCGCAGGCGGCGCACCCGGCGCCGGGCCTCATCTCCCTACGGCTGCCGGTCCGCCCACCCTTCGACGGCTCGGGCCTGATGCGCATCCTCGCCCTCAAGGCGGTCCCCGGCGTCGAGGCGGCCGACGGCGTGACCTACCGCCGTGCCCTCCAGCTCCCGCACGGCGAGGCCTCCATGTCCCTGCGAGCGGCCGACGACCATGTCGCGTGCGAGCTCACCCTCGCCGACCCGCGTGACGTCGTGCCGGCGGTCGCCCGGGCCCGCCGGCTACTCGACCTCGACGCCGACTCGTCGGCGGTCGACGACGTGCTGGGGGACGACCCGCTGCTCGGAAAGCTCGTCGCAGCCTGGCCCGGCATGCGCGTGCCGGGTGCGGTGGACGGGGCGGAGATGGCCGTGCGGGCCGTGATCGGCCAGCAGGTCTCGGTGGCGGGCGCCCGGACCGTGGCGGCGCGGCTCGCCTCGGCGTACGGCAAGCCGGTCACCGCATCCGGCACCGGCAGCTCAGGCAGTGTCACCCATCACTTCCCGTCTGCCGACGCCCTCGCCGGGATCGACCCCGAGACGCTGCCGATGCCGCGGCGCCGAGGGCGCACGCTGGTCGCGCTGTGTGCGGCCGTCGCGCGCGGCGAGGTCGACCTCGACGCCGGCGCCGACCGCGCCGAGACCTCCGCCGCGCTGCTAGCGATGCCTGGCGTCGGGCCGTGGACAGCCGACTACGTCCGGATGCGCGCCCTCGGCGACCCCGACGTCCTGCTCACGACCGACCTCGGCGTACGCCGTGGCCTCGAGCGGCTGGGCACGGCCGGGGACCCCCTGGCCGCGAGCGCCCACGGCGAGCGGTGGCGGCCCTGGCGCTCCTACGCCCTCATGCACCTCTGGCACCTCGTCACCGACCGGGAGACACCCTCATGACCACCACCTTCACGACCACCGCCCCGAGCCCCGTCGGCCCGCTGCTGCTCACCAGCGACGGCACGGCCCTGACGCGCCTGCTGTTCGCGACCGAGCCCGACCCGTCGTGGTCGACGGAGACCTGCCCGGTCCTCGAGCGCGCGATGACCCAGCTCGCCGAGTACTTCCGGGGTGAGCGCACCGACTTCGACCTGCCGCTGGACCCGGCAGGGACGGCCTTCCAGCTCACCGTGTGGCTGGCGTTGCGCGACATCCCCTACGCACAGACCGTCAACTACGGCCAGCTCGCGACGAGGGTGGGCAACCCCCGCGCGTCCCGCGCCGTCGGCCTGGCCAACGGCCGCAACCCCATCTCGATCATGGTCCCGTGCCACCGGGTCATCGGCGCCGACGGCTCGTTGACCGGGTACGGCGGGGGGCTCGACCGCAAGCGAACGCTGCTCGACCTGGAGCGCCGGACGTCGGGCGTCGACGACCAACAGCTGAGCATGCTCTGAGGGTGCAGGGCCGTACCGTGTCTCCCGTGCCCGAGCAGCCGGAGAGCCCGCTCGTCGCCCGGATCCGGGAGTCGGTGATCGGCGACGACCAGGTGATGCACGGCCCCTACGGCCCGCGCCGGGTCACCTACGCCGACTACACCGCCAGCGGCCGCGCGCTGGGCTTCCTCGAGGACTTCATCCGCGACGAGGTGCTCCCCCGCTATGCCAACACCCACACCGAGTCCAGCGGCACGGGCCTGCAGACGACCCGGCTCCGCGAGGACGCCCGGCGGCTCATCCGCGACGCCGCGGGCGGCGACGACGAGACAGTCGTCATCTTCTGCGGGTCCGGGGCGACGGCGGCGGTCGACAAGATGATCGGCCTGCTCAACCTGCGCATCCCCGCCGACCTCGACGACCGCTACGACCTCTCCTCCCACATCCCGCGCGACGAGCGGCCGGTCGTGTTCATCGGCCCGTTCGAGCACCACTCCAACGAGCTGCCGTGGCGCGAGTCGATCTGCGACGTCATCACCATCCCCGAGGACGTCGACGGCCACATCGACGTGGCCGTTCTCGAGCAGCGCCTTGTCGAGCACGCGGGCCGGCCGCTGCGGATCGGGTCCTTCTCCGCCGCCTCCAACGTCACCGGCATCGTGAGCGACACCCATCGCATCGCCGACCTGCTCCACCACCACGGGGCGCTGTCCTTCTGGGACTTCGCGGCCGCCGCGCCCTACGTCGACATCGAGATGAACCGGGCCTGCGACGAGCACCCGATGTGCCGCAAGGACGCCGTGTTCCTGTCCCCGCACAAGTTCATCGGTGGCCCCGGGACCCCGGGTGTCCTCGTCGTACGCCGGGAGCTGCTGACCAACCGGGTGCCCGTCGTGCCCGGCGGCGGGACCGTCGCCTACGTCAACCCGCTCGAGCACCGCTATGTCGACGACCCTGCCCACCGCGAGGAGGGCGGCACGCCGGCCATCGTCGAGTCCATCCGGGCCGGGCTGGTGTTCCAGCTCAAGGCGGCGGTCGGGGTCGAGACGATCCGCGCCCGCGAGGAGATGCTGCTCCGCCGTGCGGTCACGGTGTGGCGGGAGCACCCGGCCATCGAGATCCTGGGGAACCTCGATGCCGAGCGCCTCTCGATCGTCTCGTTCGTGGTGCGCCGGCCCGGTGGGCGGTACCTCCATCACAACTACGTCGTCGCGCTGCTCAACGACCTGTTCGGCATCCAGTCCCGCGGCGGCTGCTCGTGCGCGGGTCCCTACGGCCACCGGCTGCTCGGCATCGACATCGAGCGCTCGCACGAGTTCGAACGTGAGATCGCGCTCGGCTGCGAGGGCATCAAGCCGGGATGGGTCCGCGTCAACTTCAACTACTTCGTGTCGGAGGCGGTGCTCGACTACGTCATCGCCGCGGTCAGCCTCGTCGCCGAGGACGGCTGGCGGTTGCTCCCGGACTACACGTTCGACCCGGCGACCGGTCTGTGGCGGCACCGGGCCGGGCCGGTCGAGCCACCGCTGCGGCTCGAGCAGGTCGGCTACGACCCGACGACCGGGAAGATGACCTACCCGCGCCACGACGAGCCCGCGCCCGAGTCGGCACTGCCCGGCTACCTCGAGGAGGCACGCGACATCCTCGGCAAGGCGGCCGGTGACCCCGAGACGCATGCCCCGGCGACGGCGGGCCTGGTCTCCGCCGACTTCGACCACCTGCGGTGGTTCGAGCTGCCGGCGGTCTGCCTCCGACGCTGAGGTGCCCCAAGGTGTGGCCACCGGGCGACGGGGCATCTAGGAGCCACCCCCGCAAAGCGCCCATCACGAACCCTGTATCCGCGAACCCAAGGACGGACCCATGCTCAAGCTCCTGCTGATCATCGCCCTCGTCGTCGTCGTGATCATGTTCGTGATCCCGGCCCTCAGGCGCCGCGGCTGAATGACCAGCGTCGAGCGGGTGGGTGTCAGCCGGTGGTCGAGTCGGGTCCCGCGCCCTCGCCGTCGCCGTCGATGGTTCGGCCGGCCCAGGTCCAGGCGTAGGACGTGTCCTCGCAGGTGATCGCAGGTTCCAGCAGGTCCAGCGGGCGGAACGTGTCGACCATGACGGCCAGCTCGTCGGTGCTCGCCTTGCCGATCGACGCCTCGACCGATCCCGGCTGCGGACCGTGGGTGAAGCCCGACGGGTGCAGCGAGATCGAGCCCTGCTCGATGCCGGCCCCCTTGCGCGACATGAAGTCCCCACCGGTGTAGAAGATGACCTCGTCCGAGTCGACGTTGGCGTGGTTGTACGGCGCCGGGATCCCGTCGGGGTGGTAGTCGAAGAGCCTCGGCACGAACGAGCAGATCACGAAGTTCGGCCCCTCGAACGTCTGGTGCACCGGCGGTGGCTGGTGCAGCCGGCCGGTGATCGGCTCGAAGTCGTGGATCGAGAAGACGTGCGGGTAGAGGCAGCCGTCCCAGCCCACCACGTCGAACGGGTGGTGGGCGTACACGTACCGCGTCCAGAGGGTCGACCCGCCCGGGCCACGGTGCTGCACCAGCACCTCGACGTCCGAGCCGTCGACCGTCAGCGGCTCCCC
>Ga0180121_10000584_pt1 | contig 15472 bp, 12 predicted proteins | sample AntDrymUQ5402106_2_FD_129676 | JGI IMG/M metagenome (GOLD analysis project Ga0180121, IMG submission 129676) | Polar desert sand microbial communities from Dry Valleys, Antarctica - metaG UQ540 (21.06) (version 2) (version 2) | ecosystem: Environmental > Terrestrial > Soil > Desert | place...
ACGAACCATCTCCGATCATGAAAACGCGCGCGCGACGCGAGGCCGGGACAGGACAAGACACGACAGGACGTCAGGCCCGGCCGGCGACCACCTGGCGCAGGACGTCCATGTCCTTGCTGATCACGGCGTCCACGCCGAGCCGGCGCGCGTCGGCCAGCGCCTCAGGGGTGTCGACCGGCCAGGTCATCACCAGGTCGGTGCCGCGGTGGAGCTCCTCGACCAGCGAGGGGGTCAGCAGCGACCGGCGTACGGACACGCCGTGCACAGGGGCCCGCGCCACCCGCGTGCGCAGCCGCGACACACCGCGCCGGGTCGCGGCCGACAGGACCTGGCGCACCGGCACGTCGAAGGCGTCGAGCATCCACCAGCTCTTGGTGCACACCGTCAGGCGCCGGTCCGGCGTCGCCTCAAGGAGCAGCCGGGCCACCGAGGGTGCCAGCCCGGGGTGCACGCCCTTGAGGTCGATCATCAGTCGGTGGTCCTCCCCCAGCGCCGTCACGAGCTCGGCGAGCTCGAGGTGGGCATGGGACCGCCGGTGGACGACGCCTTCGCGGTCCCACAGCCACGGCAACCCGCCGGTCGAGCGCAGGTGCCGCACCTCGAGCCGCCCCCGGTAGGCGTGGACGTCCGCCTCGACAAGGTCGACCCCCGCGGCGAGCGCGTCACGGAGGCCGGCCACGGTGTTGCCGCGGCGGTGGGCGACAGCCAGCACGAGGAGAAGGTTAGGGAGTGCCGAGCGCGCCCAGCGCAGGCGGGCGGCGCAGGCGGCGTACGCCGAGGCTGGCCCCACCGAGCACCACCGCGGGCAGCCACGCCAGGGCGGCGGTGAGCGCAACGGCACCGAGCGCAGCCGTCCAGGTCACGCCGAGGGAGGCGAGCCCCACCACCAGCGCTCCCTCGCGGGGGCTCGCGCCGTGGACGCCCGGGATGATGCCGGCGACCTGGCTCGCGCCGAAGACACCGAGCAGGGCGAGCGGTTGGACCTGCTCACCCATGGAGGACACGGTCCCGATGAGCAGGCCCATGACCGAGAGCTGGTAGGCCATCGAGATGAGGACGCCCTTGAGCAGTACGCGCGGACGCGGCAGGGGGCGCGCCGCCAGCAGACCGGGCCGGACCCGGTGCAGGACCAGCCCGACGACCAGCGTCACCACGGCGATACCGACCGCGGCTGCGAGCAGCGCAGGCGGCAGCGTGGCCCCCGCGATCACGACGAAGACGCCGAGCCCGATCGCGCCCACGAGACGGTCCAGGCCGACCTCGGCGATGGAGCAGGGCCGGTTCATGCCGGTCCGCTGCAGGCGGTGCATCCGCCAAAGGTCGGCTCCCACGTGCGCGGGCGAGGCCAGCCCGAACAGCTCGCTCTCCGCGTAGGCGCGCAGGTGCCAGCGACGGCTCTGACCGCTCACCGACAGGGCGTGCCAGCGCAGCGGGCACAGGACGTACTTGCCGACCACCCACGGCAGCAGGCCGAGCAGTGCCGGCTGCCAGGCGGCTCCGGGCGCGCGGTCCATGCTCCACCCGGAGACGCCGAGGGCGACGACGAGACCGGCGCCGAGCAGCCAGCGTCCCGTCCGGGACCCGCGTCGGGCCGGCAGCTCCAAGGATTCGGGCATGGGACGACATCTCGTCATTTTTCGCGGAGGAACGACTTTGGTCATACCACCTCGACCACTCCCTCAAGCCTCTTGACCCCTGTCCGTAAGGTCGACGGGATGAACGAGGTCCCGGCCCGGGTGACCCTGCACCTCTGGGGCGTCCCGACCCGGCAGGTGCCCACCGCCCTCCTGAACATGGGCCGGCACCGGCGGTCGCTGCGGGCGGCGGGCGGCCGGCAGCAACCGGTCTTCGCCAAGCTGCTCGGGACAGGGGACGGCCGGACGTTCACGCTGCGCGACGCGGACCCCCACCACTGGGGCCTGCTCGCGACCTGGCGCGACCCGGCGGACGCGGTGGCGTTCGAGCACGGGACGGTCGCGAGGTCCTGGGGCCGGATCGCCACCGAACGGCTGCGGGTGGAGCTGCGCCCGCTGTCCAGCCGCGGCGAGTGGGCCCGCCGGCGTCCGTTCGGCGACCCCAGCCCCACGGCGTACGCCGGGCCGACCGCCGCCCTGACCCGGGCCCGCATCGCCCCCCGGCAGATGGTGCGCTTCTGGCGCTCGGTGCCACCCGTCTCCGCCGACCTGCACCGCAGCCCCGGCCTGCGCCTCGCGCTGGGCGTGGGTGAGGCGCCGGTGGGCCTGCAGGGGACCTTCAGCCTGTGGGACTCCGGGGAGGCGCTGACCGACTTCGCGCACCGGCGCCCGGCGCACGTCGAGGCCGTGCGGCGCACCGCGGAGCTCGGGTGGTACTCCGAGGAGCTCTTCGCCCGCTTCGCCGTCCTCGACGTCGAGGGCACGTTCGAGGGGAGGTCCCCGTGACCGCCGAGCTGCTCCCCCTCGTCTTCACCTCGGGGTGGGCGAGCGGGGTCAACGCCTACGCCACGGTGCTGCTGCTCGGGTTGCTCGGGCGGTTCGCCGGGGTCGACGCGGTGCCGGCCGGGCTGGAGCGCACCGACGTCCTGGTCGCAGCCGCCGTCCTCTACGCCGTCGAGTTCGTCGCCGACAAGGTCCCTGTCGTCGACTCCACCTGGGACGCGGTCCACACCGCGATCCGCCCGACCGTCGGCGCCGTGATCGGCCTGCTCGTCGCCGGCGACGCCGACAGCCTGGAGACGGCGGTGCTCGCCTCCACCGGCGGCATCACCGCCCTGGTCTCGCACCTGGTGAAGTCGGGCCTGCGCCTGGCGGTCAACACGTCCCCGGAGCCCGCGTCGAACATCGGCGTCAGCCTGGCCGAGGACGTCTCGGTGGCCGGGGTGATCGCCGTCGCGGTCGCGGCCCCGTGGGTGGCGGCCGGGATCGCGGCGACCCTGCTCGTCACCGGGGTCGTGCTCGTGGGCGTGCTGGCCGCCCGCATCCGCCGCGGCCTGCGCCGCCGCAGGGAGAGACGGGAGAGGCCGGCCTCGCAGGACCTGTGACGATGGGCTCATGGCTGCGTACAGCTCGCTGTCCCACCTCGACTGCCCGCGCTGCGGCGCCCAGCACGACGCCACGGTCCGGCAGGGCGTCTGCCCGGACTGCGGCTCGCCGCTGCTGGCGCGTTACGACCTCGGTGCGGTCACGACGACCCGCGACGAGGTCGCCGGCCGGGCCCCCGACCTGTGGCGCTACCACGAGCTGCTGCCCTCGTCGGGCCCCGAGCACGTCGTGACGCTCGGCGAGGGCATGACCCCGCTGCTGGAGGTCCCCCGCCTCGCGGCGTCCATCGGCCTGGACCGCGTGCTCGTCAAGGACGAGGGACTGCTGCCCACCGGGTCCTTCAAGGCGCGCGGCGCGGCGGTTGGCGTGTCCCGGGCCCGCGAGCTCGGTGCCACCCGGATGGCCATGCCGACCAACGGCAACGCGGGTGCCGCGTGGGCGGCGTACGCGGCGCGCGCCGGCCTGACGGTGACGGTGGCGATGCCGGTCGACGCACCGTCGATCACCCGGGTGGAGACGGTCGCGGCGGGCGGTGACCTCCGGCTCGTCAACGGCCTCATCTCCGACGCCGGGCGGCTCGTGGCCCAGGCCATCGCCACGACCGAGGACGACTGGTTCGACGTGGCCACGCTCAAGGAGCCGTACCGCATCGAGGGCAAGAAGACGATGGGCTTCGAGATCGCCGAGCAGCTCGGCTGGCGGATGCCCGACGTCATCGTCTACCCGACCGGCGGCGGGGTCGGGCTGATCGGCATCCACAAGGCACTGACGGAGCTCGTCGCGCTCGGCTGGGTCGAGGGGCCGCTGCCGCGGCTCGTGTCGGTGCAGGCGGCAGGGTGCGCTCCCATCGTGCGGGCCTTCGAGGCCGGCGCCGGGGTCAGCGAGATGTGGGAGGGCGCGCGGACGGTGGCCTTCGGCATCACCGTGCCCAAGGCGCTCGGCGACTTCCTCGTCCTCGACGCGCTCTACGCCACCGGCGGGACGGCGCTGGCCGTCACCGACGCCGACCTGCTCGCCGACGTCCGGTTGGCCGGCCGGCTCGAGGGCACGTTCCTCTGCCCGGAAGGTGCCGCCACGGTGACCGCTGCCCGGGCACTGCGCGAGCAGGGATGGCTTGCCGCCTCCGACGAGGTCGTCCTGCTCAACACCGGCGCCGGCCTGATCTACCCGGACACGGTGCCGGTCGACGCCCCGACGATCCCCCGGGACGGCACGCTCGCCCTCTCGACCGGCTGACCGGGCCCTCATCCGGCGCCGCCTAGGATCGGCCCGGTGATCCGGCCGCGTGACGTCGTGGTCGTGGGCAGCGGCCACAACGCGCTGGTCGCGGCCTGCTACCTCGCCCGCGAGGGCCTCGACGTCGAGGTGGTCGAGCAGGACACCGTCCTCGGCGGTGCGGTCAGCACCGTCGAGCGCTGGCCCGGCTACGCCGTCGACCGCGGGTCGAGCGCGCACATCATGGTGCGCCACACCGGCATCGTCGAGGACCTGCGCCTCGACGAGTGCGGCCTCACCTACCTCGACATGGACCCGTGGGGGTTCGCCCCCTTCGGTCCGCCGGAGGACCAGCGGGCCATCACCTTCTCGGTCGACCTCGACACGACCTGCCAGTCGATCGCCGCGATGTGCGGCGAGCGAGACGCAGAGGCCTACCGCTCGTTCGCCACCGACTGGGGTGCCCGCAACGAGGCCGTGTTCGCCGCCTTCCAGGACGTGCCCACCGCCGGCCGCCTCGGCCGCCACCTGTGGGGGGCCGGCAAGGCCGCGACCGTCGGCGGCCTGGAGATGTCGCGGCAGTTCCTGCAGCCCGGCGACCAGCTGCTCGACGAGCACTTCACCGACGAGCGGCTCAAGACTGCGCTGTCCTGGCTCGGCGCCCAGTCTGGCCCGCCGACGCACGAGGTCGCGACCGCCGACCTCGTCGGGTGGAGCGCCCTGATGCACAAGGTGCCACCGGGTCGGGCGGTCGGCGGCTCGGGCGCCCTGACCCGGGCGCTGGCCGAACGGCTGCGTCGTCTCGGCGGCACCGTGCGCCTCGGCGACGGCGTGTCCTCGATCACCCGCAGCGGCGACCGGGTCACCGGCGTCGCGACACAGGCCGGCGACCGCGTCACCGCCCGCACGGTGGTCGCCGGGTGCCACGTCCTCACCACCCTCGAGCTGCTCGGTGACCAGGCGCTGCTCGACCGGGCCACCACCGCGGTCCGGGTCGGCAACGGGCTGGGCATGGTGGTCCGTCTCGGCACCACCGCGCTGCCCAGCTATCCCTCGATGGCCGACCACCCGGCGTACTCCTCGATGCAGCTGCTCGCGCCGAGCCGGGCGCACGTGCGTCGCGCGTACGGCGAGTTCACCGCGGGCGCCACCCCCTCCGAGCCGGCCGTGCTGCTGATGACGTTCTCCGCGATCGACCCCACGATCGCGCCGCCGGGCCGGCACAACATCTCGGCCTGGGCGCAGTGGCACCCCTACGAACTCGCGAACGGCGAGGACTGGGACGACATCGCGGCTCGCGAGGCCGACAAGATCGTCGCGCAGGTCGAGAAGGTCGCGCCCGGGTTCACGGACACCATCGAGCACAGGCACGTGCAGACACCGCTGGACCTCGAACGCGAGCTCGGCCTGCGGCGTGGCAACGTCATGCACGTCGAGATGGGGCTGGACTCGATGTTCTCCTACCGGCCGCTGCCCGAGCTGGCGGGCTACCGTACGCCGGTGCGCGGTCTCTTCCTCACCGGAGCCTCGACCCATCCCGGCGGCGGCGTGTTCGGTGCGTCGGGCCGCACGGCCGCCCGCGTCGTCATGTCGGCGGGCCGCCGGTGGTGGTGACGACGACGGCGTACGCCGGGAGCAGCCGCCGCCCGGCGCCACCGGGCCTCGTCGTCGCGGTGCCGTGGCTGTTGGCGGGCACCACAGTGGCCGCCCAGATCGCCTATCCGCTCGTCGAGGGAGCGTGGCTCCAACGCGTGACGGTCGCCACTGTGGTGCTCTTCTTCGCCACCTGCGTGACGCACGCGCTCGTGCACCGCGGGCGGCTCTTCGCCCTCGGGCTGGTGGTCGTCAGCGCCGGCGGCGGTCTCGCGGCCGAGGCGGTGGGAGTGCGCACCGGCAACCCGTTCGGGACCTACTCCTACGCCGGGACGCTCGGGCCGCAGGTGCTCGACGTGCCGGTCGTCGTGCCGCTCGCCTGGACGATGATGGCCTACCCGGTGCTGCTGGCCGCGCGCCGGCTCGGCCGTCGCTGGGCGCCGGTCGTCGGTGGCCTCGGGCTGATGGCGTGGGACATGTTCCTCGACCCGCAGATGGTCGGCGACGGGCACTGGACGTGGGCCGACCCGACACCGGCCCTGACCGCGATCCCGGGCATCCCGCTGAGCAACTTCGCGGGGTGGGCGGCGGTCGGGACGGTCATGATGCTGGTGCTCGACCGGTTGCTCCCCCGGGAGGAGGCCGACGAGCTGCTGCCGGCCACCCTGCTCGGGTGGACCTGGCTGGGCTACGTCATCGGCAACGCCTTCTGGTTCGGCACCGGCTCGGTGGCGGTGGCGGGCGGCATCGCGCTGGGGCTGCTCGTCATCCCTTACTGCTGGGTGCTGTGGCAGTCGCGGCCCTGATGGGCGGCCCGACCCGTGGCCTCACGGCGGTCGGCAGCGCGCTGGCTGTCGCGGGCACGGCGCACGCGGCGTGGAACCTGCGGCGGCTGCGCGTCCCGCCACCCGACCCGCCGCCGGTCGCCGAGCGCGTCGCCGTGCTCCTGCCGGTGCGCGACGAGGCCGGGCGGGTGGAGCCGTGCCTGCGTTCGCTGCTCGCCCAGATCGGCGTGCGCGACCTCACCGTGACGGTGCTCGACGACGGGTCCACGGACGGCACCGCCGAGGTCGTACGCCGTGTCTTCGCCGACGACCCGCGGGTGCGGGTGCTGACCGGTGCGCCGCTGCCCGACGGATGGTGGGGCAAGCCGTGGGCCTGTGCGCAGCTCGCCGACTCCGCAGCCGGCGCGACGGTGCTCGTCTTCCTCGACGCCGACGTCGTGCTGGCCCCGCACGCAGTTGCCGCATCCGTCGCCCTGCTGCGCTGGGCTGCGCTGGACCTCGTGTCGCCCTACCCGCGACAGATCGCTGTCAGCGCGGCGGAACGGCTGGTGCAGCCGCTGCTCCAGTGGTCGTGGCTCACGACGCTCCCGTTGCGGGTCGCGGAGCGGTCACCGCGGCCGTCGCTGGCCGCCGCCAACGGGCAGCTTGTCGTCGTCGACGCTGCTGCCTACCGCGGAGCCGGCGGCCACGCCGCCGTGCGCGCGCAGATGCTCGAGGACATCGCCCTGCTGCGCGCCGTCAAGCACACCGGCGGCCGCGGCACGGTCGCCGACGGCACGGCGCTCGCCAGCTGCCGGATGTACGACGGGTGGCCGGCATTGCGCGAGGGCTACGCCAAGTCGCTGTGGTCCGCGTTCGGGTCACCGGCCGGGGCGGTCGCGGTCCTCGGCGTGCTGGGCCTGGCCTACGTCCTCCCGCCGCTGGCCGCGCTCGGTGGCTCGCGCATCGGCCTGGTCGGCTATGCGGCCGGTGTGACGGGCCGGGTCCTGGTCGGGCGCCGCGTCGCGTCCACGGTGTGGCCCGACGCCCTCGCCCACCCCGTGTCGATAGCCGTGCTCGGCCGGCTCACCATCGGCTCCCTGCGCGGGCACCGTCGTGGCGAGCTGACCGCGCGCGGCCGCCGGCTCCCGCGCTAGCCGACCATGCGCGGGTGTCGGCATGCACCGCTAGCGTGCTCGGGATGACGACCACTCGCGCGGCGACCGGCATGTGCTTCGACCGGACGTTCCCCGCGAGCCTGGTCACCGAGATGGCGCGCCGCCTCGACGAGGGCGGCGCCGATCAGCTCTGGCTCATCGAGGACTGCTTCTACACCGCCGGCGTGAGCCTCGCCGCGGCTGCCCTGTCCGTCACGGAGCGGCTGCAGGTCGGCCTGGGCATCCTGCCGGCCGTCGCGCGCAACCCGGCGGTGACGGCGATGGAGATCGCCACCCTCTGCGGCCTCGCGCCTGGTCGGGTGCTGCCGGGGATCGGCCACGGGGTGCAGTCCTGGATGGAGCAGATGGGTGCGCTCACCCCGTCCCCGCTCACCACGTTGGAGGAGGTCATCGTCGCCGTCACCCGTCTCCTGGCCGGTGAGTCGGTGACCGTGGACGGGCGCGTGGTGCATCTCGAGGACGTGCGCCTGGACCGGCCGCCGGCCGCGCCACCGCCGGTGCTCGCCGGTGTCCGAGGGCCGAAGTCGCTGGCCATGGCCGGCCGGGTCGCCGGCGGGGTCGTCCTGGCCGAGCCCGCGAGCCCGGCGTACGTCCGGTGGGCCCTGGAGCAGGCGGGTCACCCGGCGCCCTTCCACGTCGCGGTGTTCTCGCCCCTGTGCGTCACGGCTGACCGGGCGGAGGCGCACCGCATCATGTCTCCGTGGCTGGCCGGCCAGCTCGCCGAACCGACTGCCGGCCTTCGCGTCCTGCCGTTCTTCGACGACCTGGTGGCGCTCGACGCGAGCCGAGGCGTCGAGGGGATCGCGGGCATGCCCGACGACTGGTGGGCCGAGATCGGGCCGATCGGGACGCTCGACGACGCCGCCGCGCACATCGGTGCGCTCGAGGCCGCGGGTGTCCACAGCGTCGGGCTCTTCCCGGCACCGGATGTGGACGTCGCCCGATCACAGGTCGACGACGTCCTCGCACTGGCCCGCCGCTGAGTTCCATCACACCGCGACCGACCGGACTCTGGCCGGGACGCCCCGCCGGTCACCAGGACCGACGGGGCGTCGTAGGGCGCTGCTGCTCCGGGTGATCAGCCGGTGGTCAGCGAGACCACCGTGTAGACGCCGGTCGGGGCACCGTTCTGCAGGTACTGGATGCGACCGAGGTACCGCTTGGTCGGATCCAGGGTCCAGCTGGCAGCGATGGAGAACGCCTGGTTCGCCGTCACCCTCTGGGAAGCGGGGCTGAGCGCGAGGTTGAGGCTGTCGGTGCTCGGCACCGGAATCCCGGCGAACGCGTACGAGCCGCCCGAGCCCGACGTCAGGGCGAAGCCCTGGACGACGGCGACGTAGTCACCGGCAGCCGGGCTCTCCAGGGACACCTGCTCGTCCGCCGCGCCGGTTGCCGACGAGCCGACCTCCTTGCGTACGCCGTCCGTCACCTTGAAGACGACCAGGTCGAGGTCGTCACCGTTGTTGACGGCGTCGAGGTCGAAGCGCACGTAGTCCGCTCCTGCCGGAACCGCGACAGTGTGCTCCTGGCTGGCTCCGGTCGCCACCGCCCCGGGCTCCGGTGCGACGCCGACGAGGCCGGTCACCTTGGTGCCGAGGTCACCGTCGAAGCCGGACACGCCGCTGATCGTGGTCGCCCCCGCGCTGACGGGTGCGCTGACCTCGGCCGGGGCCTTGGCCTTCACCGGCAGTACCGCGACGGGAATCCGGACCACGTGGCCCTTGTCACCGGTAAGGGTGACGAAACCCTTCGCGTACTGGCCGTAGGACGTACCGGTCGCCCGCACCGTCATCGTGACCGGCAGGGTGCCGCGTGCGGGGACGGTGTACTTGCTCTTGTCGAACGAGACCGTGATGGCGCCGCTGCCGGAGTAGGAGGCCCCGTAGCTCTCCTTCGCCCCGGACACGTCGGTGATCGCACGCCTCACCGTCTGCGCACCGGCGAGGTCACCGATGGCCAGTGACGCCAGGTTGAGGTCGCTCGCGTCGATCGACCCACTCGTCGTAGCGGCGGACGGCACGGTCGCACCCTGACCGGCGATGTAGGCGTACCAGTCGTCCGCGTCGGACTCGAAGACGACGCCCGGGTTGGCGAACTTGGTCGGGTCGACGTGGCCGGCTCCCTGGTTGAAGGGATCGCTGTCGACCCCCCCGCTCGCATTCTTGAGGTCGTACGCCGTGGTCATCATCGCCGACTTGACAGCCATGGGCGACCACGTCGGGAACCGGCTCAGATAGTACGCCGCGAGGCCCGCCACGTGCGGCGAGGACATGGACGTGCCGGAGTAGAGGTCCCAGCTCCGACCTGAGTTGCTCGGCGGCGCAACGGCCGCCACCACGCTCACGCCCGGCGCGGAGATGTCGGGCTTGAGCAGGTCACCGCCGGCAGCGAGCGCCGGTCCGCGAGAGGAGAACGGAGCGATCTGCGGGATGGCGGTGGGAGAGGTGGTGAGGTTGCCCTTCTTCAGCGTCACAGGCTGGCCTGCGGCGGCCTGGACGGCAGCCCGGTCGGTGTCGGCGACGTGGACCGTCGGCACGGAGTGCAGGTCCGCGTCGAGGCTCCCGGGCGTGACATTGGTGAGGACCATGCCGATCCCGCCGACTCGCTTCACCTCGGCCGACTTGGCGACCCGGTCGAAGACACCGCGGTCACACTGCACGATCTTGCCCGTAACGACTGCCGGGTCGAGGGTGTTCGGCCCGCACAGCGCAACGTCCCCAGCAACGGCCCCGGCGAGACCTGCTGACTTCGACAGGACGAGCGAGCCGGACAGACCAGCTGCGGGAACAGTCGCGCTGGCGCCCTTGATGGCTCCGCTCGGAAGTACGACCGTTCCCTCGTACGCGACGTGCGTGCTGGCCGCCACCGTGGTCAGCCAGGGGCTGTTGTGCGCCACGGTCGACGCGGCGGGTCCGGAGTTGCCGGCCGAGGCGGCGACGAAGATGCCCGCGGCGGCAGCGTTGAGGAAGCCGATCTCGACCGGGTCGACGACGTCGGTCCGGGTGCCCGAGATCGAGTAGTTGAGGACGTCGACGCCGTCGGCGACCGACCGGTCGATGGCGGCGGTGGTGTCGGAGGTGTAACAACCGGTCTGCGCCTCGTCAGCCGCCTCCCAGCAGACCTTGTAGACGGCGATCTTGGCGGCCGGGGCCATGCCCGACGCCTGGCCGAAGCCGACGCCGTCGATGGTCACGGCGACGTCGCTGTTGCCGGCCGCTGTCGAGCCGGTGTGGCTCCCGTGACCGCCGCCGTCGCGCGGCGAGTCGTACTCGGTGCTCCCCCACTTTCCCCTCGGTACGGCCGACCGGAAGCCTTCGCTGAACGCGTCGGCCGAGATCACCTTGCTGTTGCAGGTGTCGACCGGGAAGCTCTCGCCGCGCTCGCAGCGACCGGTGAACGTGGTCCCGTCAGCCTTGAAGAACTGGGTCTCTGCGGTTTTGCTGCGTGAGATGCGGACCGGGCCGGGAGCACCGGCCGTGACGCGGGTCGCGGACGTCATGGGCGACCCCGCGAAGGACGGGTTCTCCGGCCAGTAGCCGCTGTCGATCACACCCACGACGACGCCCTTGCCGGCACCGGCCTTCGACCACGGTGCCGCCGCCTGACCGCCCTTGGTGAGGCCCAGGAACTCCGGCGACGACGTGGTGTCCGGCTTGGCGAGCCGGTCCTTCACCACGGCGAGGACGCCGGGGGCGGAAGAGAGCTCGGTGGCTTGCCCCGATGTGAGCGTGGCCGCGAAGCCGTTGTTGGCCACGGTGTAGCTCTGGCTGCGGGTGGCGCCCGCGCGCTCCGCCACCGTCGCCTGGCGGCCGCGCAGCAGGTCACGGTACTCACGCACGGCGGCACGCTCGGCATTGAACTTCTCGCCCTTGCCGGGCCTGGTGGCGGCGAAACCGGAGATGCCGCCGGCGTACGTCGCAGCAGCGGGCTCGTCGAGCAGCACGATGTAGCGACCGCCAGGCAGGTTCTTGGTCTCGGCAGCCGTGGGACGGGCCGACGCGGTCGACGCCGCGGCGAGGCCGGACAGCCCGAGGGCCGCAGCGGCAGCCGACACGACCAGGGACCGGGTCAATCGGTGGTGACTGAGGGATCGCAGCACGCGGGAAGTCCTTCCGGGACACGAGAGGCCGCGGCGCGGGTGAGGACCGGGCAGGATTGTTCTGCGCGAATAGCGGGAATGCCCTGGAGTTTGTCCTGGAATGTGGCACCCGTCAAGCACGCGCGCGCTGTTTTGACACATCGCCGGACGCTTGGTAGGCAAACGAGGGGCCCCGGAAGATGCCGGGGCCCCTCGTCGTGCTGGTGCGTGTCCTCACCGATACCAGGGCGAACGCCCGGCTACGCGGCTTACAGCTTGGGCATCAGGACCTGGTCGATGATGTACACGGTCGCGTTGGCGGTCTGCACGTTGCCGCAGATGACCTTGGCGTTGGTGTCGACGGTGAAGTCCTCACCACTGCCCTCGACCGTGACCTCGCCCCCCTGCAGGGTCGCGTGGGTCCCCGCGAGGTCCTCGGGCGTGAGCTTGCCCTCGACGACGTGGTAGGTCAGCACGGTGGCCAACAGGCCCGTGGGGTCCGCCATGGCCTTCTTGAACACGTCCTGGTCCATCGCCTCGAACGCGTCGTTGCTCGGCGCGAAGACGGTGATGTCCTCGGCGCTGTTGAGCGTGTCGACGAGGCCGGCCTCACCGACCGCGGTGACGAGGGTGGACAGGACCGGGTTGGCGGACGCGGCGGTCGCGACCGGCTCCTGCGCCATGCCGTCGAAGCTGCCGGCACCCGAGGTCGGGACGGCTGCACAGCCCTCACCGAACGGCTCGGCCGACGTGTCGGTGGACTCTGTGCTCTCCGACGCCGAGGGCGCTGGTGCGCTGCTCGAGCTGGCGGTGCCGGCGGTGCCGGCGGTCGTGTCGTCGTCGCTGCTGCATGCGGCGAGCGGCAGCGCGAGCATGAGGCCCGCAGCCGCAAGGGCGACATTCCGATTGTTCCGAATCATCACGGGAGACTCCTGTGCTGGTTGGGTTTGGTTGAAGGCGTCGTTCACACCCGCATCGAGCGGGTGATGTGTGTCAGGCGACCGTGACGACGGTCGAGTGCCATCCGGTTGCACCGGACGGGTAGGGCTCTGCCCTCTTGTCGGTCTGGGTGGTGCCGTCTGAGTCGGTCGCCCGCACCTCGATGCGGTGGCTTCCTGGCTTGGCGTCCCACTCCCAGACCCACTGCCGCCAGGTGTCGACGGACGGGACCTCGGCGAGCCGGGCCTCCTGCCACTGACCCTCGTCGACGCGCACCTCGACCTTGTCGATGCCGCGCTGCTGTGCCCAGGCGACCCCCGCGACGGCGACCTTGCCGGCCTGGGGCTTGGCGAAGGGCTTGGGGGTGTCGATGCGCGACATCGTCTTGATCGGAGCCTTGGGCACCCAGCCGCGCTCGACCCAGTACGGCTCGGCCTTGTCGAATCGCGTGAGCTCGAGGTCGACCAGCCACTTGGTCGCGGAGACGTAGCCGTAGAGACCGGGCACGACCATCCGCACGGGGAAGCCGTGCTCCGCGGGCAGCGGCTCGCCGTTCATGCCGACGGCAAGCATGGCGTCGCGCCCGTCCATGACGACAGCCGTCGGCGTCCCGATGGTCATCCCGTCGGCCGACGTGCTCAGGAGCATGTCCGCATCGGGGTCGACGCCGACCTCGTCGAGAATGGCGGCCAGCGGCGCGCCAAGCCACCGGGCGTTGCCGACGTACTTGCCGCCGACCTCGTTCGACACGCAGGCCAAAGTGATGTCCCGCTCCACGAGGTCGCGGGCGAGGATGGCCTCGAAGTCGAGCTCCATCTCCTTCTCCACCATCCCGTGGATGCGCAGCACGTATCCCTCGGTGGCGACCTGCGGCACGACCAGGGCCGTGTCCACGCGGTAGAAGTCGGGGTTCGGGGTGCGGAAGGAGCTCAGGCCCGGCACCTTCAGGTCACTGCCGCGCGGGACAGGAGCGGCGTCGCTCGCCGGTGCCGGCAGCTTCACGGCGGCGCGCGCTGCCGTGACGTCGGACCGTCGACCCGTGACGACCCGGCCGACTGCTCCGGCGGCCACACCTGCGGCAGCGATCGCCGCGCCGGTGACTAGGAAACGCCGTCGCTGCTCGTCGGGCACGGGTTGCGACGCAACGCTCTCGGTGATCGGACGCAGCACCAGCAGCAACGCGAAGGACCCGACGACAGCGCCCACGAGCGAGGGCAGCGGGTCGAGAAACTGTGCATCGGGGCGTGTCGCGGCGGACGCCGCGCCGACGAGACCCAGGACGGCGACACCGGCGAGGCCGATGACGCGACGACGCACAGCGAGCGCACCGGTGACCAGGGACAGCAGCACGAGCACGACCAGGATCGAGCCGATGAGCACCGGCTTATCGTTGGTGCCGAACGTGCGGATCGCGAAGTCCTTGAGCCACACCGGTGTCGCGTCGATGAAGCTGCCGCCGACAGCGACCACCGGCGAGGCCTGCGGGCGGACCACTGCGGCGACCAGCTCGGCCACTCCCAGGGCTACCAGCGCGGCGAGGAGGCCGGCCAGCGCACCGAAGAGATAGCGCGACCTCTGCGGTCGCTGCTCGTCGTCGGTCACACAGGAGGTACGGGGCGAGCGGGCCTGTGGATTGGAGTCGTTCAGGTCTCCGTATGGTCACGACATGGCTCGCGTCGCGGTGATCGGCGCCGGGATCGGCGGACTGGGCGTGGCCGCACGCCTGGCGACGAACGGTCACGACGTGGTGGTGTGTGAGCAGTCTCACGACGTCGGGGGCAAGCTCGCGTCGTTCTCGCGGGACGGTTTCACGTTCGACACGGGCCCGTCGTTGCTCACGCTGCCGGCTGTCTACCGCGACCTGTTCCTGACCACCGGCGACGCTCTCGAGCAGAGCATCGACCTGGTCGCGGTCGACCCCGCGTTCCGCTACCGCTTCCCCGGCCTGGAAGGCACAGATGGTCCGGGCGGGACCGGCGCGGTCTGGCTCGACGTGCCCAATGCATCTCGCGGCGCCCTGCGGACCACGTTGGACGAGGCGCTGGGCGCGGGCGCCGGTGACGACTGGGACCGGTTCCTCGAACGTGCCCACGCCATCTGGCAGGTCACGCGCGGCCCGTTCCTCGAGTCGCCTCTGACCGGGGGGCGCGACCTGCTGCGCCTTGCCCGGCGTACGGGCGACGTGCGGACCATCGCACCCTGGCTCACGCTCCGGTCGCTCGGCGAACGCTACCTGCGCGACCCGCGACTGCGGATGATGCTCGACCGCTACGCGACCTACGCCGGCTCCGATCCGCGCCGCGCACCCGCCGCACTCGCGGTCGTGCCCTACGTCGAGCAGACCTTCGGCGCGTGGCACGTGCGCGGCGGTGTGCACCGGTTGGGCGAGGCGGTCCACCAGCGTGCGCTGCTCCGCGGTGTGCAGGTGCGCACCGGGTCCGACGTGGTTCAGGTGCTCGTCGAAGGCGGCCGCGCTGCCGGCGTCGTGCTGACGACGGGCGAGCGCATCGACGCCGACGTCGTCGTGTCCGACGCCGACGCATCAGTGCTGTACGCCGGGCTGTTGCCGAGATCCGACGGTGCCTCCGCGCGCCGCCGGCTGCGCAGGGCGACACCGTCGCTGTCGGGCTTCGTGCTGCTGCTCGCGGTCCGTGGCCGCACTGCCGGTCTCCGGCACCACTCCGT
>Ga0180121_10000585_pt1 | contig 15465 bp, 13 predicted proteins | sample AntDrymUQ5402106_2_FD_129676 | JGI IMG/M metagenome (GOLD analysis project Ga0180121, IMG submission 129676) | Polar desert sand microbial communities from Dry Valleys, Antarctica - metaG UQ540 (21.06) (version 2) (version 2) | ecosystem: Environmental > Terrestrial > Soil > Desert | place...
TCCGCGGGCGGGCCTACGGCAACCTCTACCTGACCGAGAAGGCCGACGGCCCGTTTACCGCCGAAGACCAAGAGCTGGTCGAGACGCTGGCCAGCCAGGCGGCTGTGGCGATCGAGAACGCGCGGCTCCTTCAGGACACGACGAACTGGTCTGCGCAGCTCGAAGCGCTCAACGAAGTCGGCGCGGCGCTGGCCAGCGAGCTCGACCTTCCGCGCCTCCTGCAGCTCATCTGCCGGCGCCTGCGCGGCCTGATCGGGGCGCGAGTGGTGACGATCGCGTTGCCCGACGGCGAGGGGATGCTGTGCATCGAAGCGGCTGACGGCGCCGGTGCCGAGGAGATCCTCGGCCGCCGTCTCGAGCGGGCCGGCTCGAAGAGCGGCGGCGTACTCGAGCGCCGGAGCGCCGAACGTGTGGACGCGCTCTCGGACGACCCCGAGGTCGACCAGCACGCGACGCGCCCGATCGACGCGCGTACAGGCCTCTACGTCCCACTGATCGCCGGCACCCGTCCGATCGGAGTCATCGTCGCCCACGACAAGGAAGGCGACGACCCGCGCTTCGACGATAACGACCTTCGCCTCGCGGAGATCTTCGCCGCGCGCGCCGCGGTCGCCGTCGACCTGTCATCGCGGGTAGCACGCGACGCGCTCCGAAGGGTGGTCGAGGCACAGGAGCTCGAACGACGTCGGCTTGCCCGCGAGCTCCACGACCAGACAGGGCAGGAGTTGACATCGGTGCTGCTCGGCTTGAAGGCGGTCGACGAGGCGAAAGGCGACGCCGAGCGCACCGAGGCCCTGCTCGCGGTCCGCGAGCAGGTCGTCCAGACGCTGCATGACGTGCGCCGTTTGGCGATCGAGCTCCGGCCGAAGGCGCTCGACGATTTTGGGCTCACGCCGGCGCTCGAGCGCCTACGTGACACCTTCTCCGAGCAGACCGGTATGCGCGTCGAACTCGAGTCGCAGATCCGCGAGCGCCTGCCGGCCGACGTCGAAACCGCCCTCTATCGCATCGTTCAGGAGGCGCTGACCAACATCGTCAAGCACGCCCAGGCGGACACCATCAGCATCGTCTTGGCTCGCAAAGCCGGGGCGGTCACGGCGTTGATCGAGGACGACGGCCGCGGCTTCACCCGTGACGACCGCAGTGGCGAGGGGCTCGGACTCCTCGGTATGGGCGAACGGCTGGCGCTACTCGGCGGCAAGCTAAGGATCGAGTCCACACCCGGTTCCGGGACGACGATCGTCGCCGAGGTGCCACTGTCATGAGCGAGACGACAATCCGCGTCCTGATCGTCGACGACCATCCCGTCGTCAGAAGCGGGCTGCGCAAGGTGCTCGAGTCCGAAGCCGGGATCGTGGTCGTCGGTGAAGCCGGCGACGCTGCCCACGCCGTGTTCGAGGCGCGTGCCCAGAAGCCGGACGTGATCCTGATGGACGTCGTGATGCCGGGAAAGAGCGGCATCGAGGCAACTCCCGACGTCCTCCACGACGCCCCCGAGGCGAAAGTCTTGATCCTTTCGATGCAGGACGACCCGAACTACGTTCGCCAGGCCTTCGCCGCCGGCGCTTCCGGCTACATCCTCAAGGAGGCCGCCGACACCGACCTCATTGCTGCCGTGCGCGAGGTGGCCGGTGGCGGGCGCTACGTTCACCCCACCCTCGGCGCCCGGATGGTCGAGGCAGAGGCCGAAGAGCGGGAGCGAGCCGAACACGACCCCCTCTCGGACCGAGAGCGCGACGTGCTCCGCCTACTCGCCCTCGGCCACACGAATCAGGAGATCTCCGAGATGCTTTTCATCTCGGTGCGCACCGCCGAGACGCATCGGGCTCACATCATGCAGAAGCTGCGCCTCAGCACCCGCGCCGAGCTCGTCCGCTACGCACTCGAACAAGGCCTCCTCGAGATCGACCAGGACGACTGACTACCAGCTCTTCGTGCGCGACCGGCTCTCTGGCCGGTGCACGCGAACACGCGCGTCCACTGCGACACACCGCTCCGGAAGAGCGAGCACCGGATTGAGGTCGAGCTCGGCGACGGCGGGCAGGTCCTCGCCGAGGCGCGAAAGCCGGCAGACCAGATCGACGAGGGAAGCGACGTCGGCCGCGGGTGCGCCGCGAAAGCCCTTGACGAGCTTTCCGGCTTTTCCGGTCGTGATCAACTCCTCGGCGTCCACGTCGGTGAGTGGAGCGATGCGAAAGGCGGCATCGCCGATCAGCTCGGCGAAGACGCCGCCCGGGCCGAAGGCGACCAGTGGGCCGAAGACGGGATCTTGGACGAGGCCGGCGAGGAGCTCGGCGCCGGCTCCGATCATCGGCTGGACGATCACCGGCGCGCCTATCCGGTCGGCCGCCTCGCGGACGGCAGCGGCGTCGCCCAGGTCGAGCGCGATGCCGCCGCTCTCGCTCTTATGGGCGCCGGCGGCGGCGGTCTTCACGACGACGGGATAGCCGAATGCCGCCGCGGCTTCGATCGCCTCGCCGGCTGAGTGCGCGACCGCCTCGCCGACGAGCGGGATCCCGTAGGCAAGCAGGAGGGCGCGGACGTCGGCCGGCTCGAGCCAGACATCATCTCGATCGGCCAGTGCCCGGTCGATGACAGCCGCAGCCGCGATGTGGTCGACGTCCAGATCGGGAACAGAGCCAAGTGGCCGGCGCAGCCAGTCCGCTCGCTCGGCGGCACGACCCAGAGCGCGGGCGGCCGACTCGGGATAGACGAAGGCAGCGGCAGCATGCGGCGCGGCGCGCAGAGCGGCCGGGATCCCCTCGGAGCTCATGACGACAGCGAGTACCGGCTTGTCCCCTGCCCCGGCAAGGGCGACAGCGCCTGCGACTTCGTCAGCCGTCGCGCTCACCGCCGGCACGAACAGGACGATCACGGCGTCGACGCCAGGATCCTCGAGGACCAGCGGCAACACGGCCTCGTAGAGCGCTGCCGTCGCCGAGCCGAGCATGTCGACCGGGTTCGCGAGACTCGCCTCAGCCGGCAGCAGGGCCCGGAGTCGTTCACGTGTCTCTTCGGCGAGAGGCGGCAGCGCAAGGCCGGCCGCCTCGCAGGCGTCCGCGCACATGATCCCGAGTCCTCCGGCATTCGTCAGCACCGCGACGCCGCGGCCGCGCGGCGCCGGCTGCGTCGAGAGCAGCGTGGCGACGTCGACGAGCTCCTCGAGTGAGCCGGCCCGAATGACCCCGGCCTGGTGGAAGAGCGCATCGACTGCCGTCTCTGAGCCGGCCAGCGCCGCTGTGTGCGAGCTGGCGGCGCGAGCACCACTCGCCGTCGTTCCGCTCTTGACGGCGAGGATCGGCTTGCTGCGCGCGACGCGGCGTGCGACCTCGGCGAACTTGCGCGGGTTGCCGAACGACTCGACGTAGAGCAACACGACCTCGGTCAGCGGGTCGTCCTCCCACCACTCGAGCAGATCGTTCGAGGAGACGTCGGCCTTGTTGCCGATCGAGACGAAGGCGGACATTCCGAGGCCGCGTGACTCAGCGGCTTCGAGCATGGCCAGGCCGAGCGCACCGCTCTGGGACGAGAAGCCGATGTTGCCGGCCGGCGCCTGACGTGACGCGAAGGTCGCGTTTAGGCGCGTCGCCGCGGATGCGACGCCGAGGCAGTTCGGCCCGATCAGGCGGGCGCCGTGAGCGCGGACGAGGGCGAGCAGCTCACGCTGCCGCTCGGCCCCGTCGGGGCCGACCTCGGCGAAACCGGCCGAGATGACCATCAGCGCGCGCACCCCCTTCCGCAGGGCCGACTCCGCCGCATCGAACACGGCCGCTGCGGGAACGCAGATGACGCCCAGGTCGACGGCGTCAGGGATCTCGTCGATCGACTGGTATCCGCGAACGCCGGCGACGGATTGCCCGCTGCGGTTGATCGGGTAGGCGGCACCGCTGAAATCGCCGGCGAGGATGTTGCGCAAGAGCTCACCGCCGATCGTGCCGCGCCGGGGCGACGCACCGAAGACGGCCACCGAGCGCGGCTCGAAGAACGGCCGCAGTGAGGCGGCGACGGCGGTGTGATCGCGCGCCGCAACGCGTGCCGCGTAGGCGGCGGTCGGCGCGATCGGGAAGGTGACCTCGACGACTCCGCCCGAGAGCGTCCTCGACAGACTGAAGCCGGCTTCGGAGAAGACGCGCAGCATCTGCCGGTTGTTTGCGATGACCTCAGCGACGAAACGGGTAATCCCATGCTTGGCGGCGCGCGCAGCCAGTTGTTCGAGCAGACGCGGGCCGATGCCGCGCCCCTGGTAGCCATCGGCGACGGTGAAGGCGACCTCGGCTACCTCGCGATCGCGCAAGCGCACGTAGCTGGCGAGGGTGACGACGCGCTCACCCTCGTCGGTGGCGACGGCCCCGATCAGCGCACCACGCTCCGCCCAGTCAGGCTCGAGGTCTGGCGCAACGAGATCAGCGTCGACGGACGGATGGCCGTGAAAGCGCAGATAGAGGCTCTGGTCGGAGAGCTCGGCGAAGAAGCGAACGAGAGCGTCGGCGTCGTCCCGGGCCGGCGGGCGAAGGCGGAGCGTGCTGCCGTCGCGCAGGATGACGTCGACGGCAGTGTTCTTTTCGATGGCGTTCGTCATGACCGCCATGGCTGCTAGTGCGACATCGTCCCCGCGGGGTTGCCGACCTTGAGCAAGCCCACCTGGCCGAGGTCGACGTGTGCGAACGCGTGGCTGACGAAGGGATAGAGACCCTCCTTGTCGAGCTTGACGTCAAAGACGCCGGCTCCGCCCGCCGGGACGGCGACCGTCTGGACGCCGTTCTGCGGCGGGTTGGTCAGGTCGGCGTTGACCCAGGCGCGGTCGAGCAGCCCGCCGACGACGTGGAAGTTCGTGTCGAGCGTCGGGCCGGCGGCGACGACGTAAAAGCGGGTCGTCTCGCCTGGCTTGGCGGTCAGCGGATGGTTGACGTACTGGTTGGCGTAACCGTTGAAGGTCGTCCAGTCCGGCATCATCGCGCGGGCCTTCGCCATGTCCAGCGACGCTGCTTTCGTGATTCCGTCACCGTTCAAGTACCACTCGCTGGCGACGAGGACGTACTCGTTGTCGACCTTCGGAAGCGGCTTCGCCGGGTCGACCACGATTGCGCCGTACATGCCGTTGGCGATGTGGGCGAGCACCGGCTTGGTGCCGCAGTGGTACATGAAGACACCGGGATCTCCCGCTTTGAAGCGGAACGTGAACGACTCGCCCGGCTTCACATCCTTGAAGGCCACATCCGGCGCGATTCGAGCGGCGTGGAAGTCGATCGAGTGCGGGATGGCGCTGCCGTTCTTCAGCGTCATCTCGACCGTCTGACCCTCACGGACATGAACGATAGGACCGGGAGCGCCGTGGCCGTCGAAGGCCCAGGTGTTGTATCTGACGCCCGGCGCGATCTCGACGGTCATGTCCTTGAGTGTCATCTGCACCTTGACGAGGTCACCGGCGGGGACGGGCGGCAGCGCCGCGTCGGTCGCCTTGTGCGCCGCGGCGAGCTCGGTCGCGTTCTGCGGCACGACGCCGGCGAAGCTGTTCAGCGGCAGCGCCGTGTTGTGGCCGGCTGCCTGGGTTTCCGCGGCAGCAGGTGTCGCCGCGGCGGCGTCGCGGGATTCGCGCGAGTCAGCCCACATGAGAAGTGCGAAGAAACCGACAACGGCCACCATCAAGCCGAGCAGCACCGTCGCGACCATCCAAAAGGCGCCCAGGTTGGTCTCGGGAACACGAGGGGCGTGGTACGGGGGAGTGGAATATGAGGCCATTAGTACGGGGTTCTCCTTCGATTTCGAGGTCTGATCCAAGGTACGACGAGGAACGCGTTTCAGCCCCCTGGGCCGACCGCAGACCGATCCGCACATGGCCGCAGACTTTGTTGCGGGTTTCCCGCACCCCTGCTCTCAGGCGAGCAGCAGCGCTTCAAAGACGAGCATCGCCACCGTCGAGCCGACAAGCGCCCCGGCCACTGCCCGTCTCGAGCTCGCTCGCAGGGCGTCAGGGATCACCTGGGCGACGACCATCCAGATCATCGCGCCGCCTGCGAAGCCGAGACCGAGCGGGACGAGACCGTCGAAGAACGCGACGAAGGCGAACGCCGGGAGAGCGACCAGTGGCTGCGGCAGACTCGAGAAGACGCTCCAGCCAGCGGCATGGAGAACGCGCACGCCGGCCGGAACCAGGACGAGGCAGATCGCGAGGCCCTCGGGGATGTTGTGGATTGCGATGGCGAGCGCCGTGACGAGGCCAAGCGACTCGCCGCCGCCGAACGAGACGCCGACGCCAACGCCCTCGGCAAAGGAATGCACTGTCATCACGCCGACGAGCAGCATCGCCTTGCGGGCATCGGCGCCGACGAGGACCGCAAAGTGAGCGTTGGGACGCGCGGCGATCAGCCGCGAGGCGAAGGCGACAAACATGACGCCGACAACGATCCCCGCCACCGTTAGCAGGCGGTCGGCGCCAGCGCCTTCGTAGAACAAGAGGCAGCTTGCCGCGATCATGAACCCGGCCGCGAGTGCATCGGCGACTCCGATAGCGGAGCGTGCGAGGCGCGATACAAAGAGGAATGGCGCTGCGCCGAGCCCTGTCGCCAGAGCCGTGACGAGGGCCGCGACCACGACGACCGTTGCGCTCACCTCGGGGGCCATGACTCAGATTGCCAACTCGTCCCCAGCAAACGCCGAGGGCGGCCGGAGCCGCCCTCGGGTCGGGACACGAGAAGTGCTTTAGCCGATTGCGGCTGCCGGTCGCGGCTTGACCGTGCTCGGAGCCGTAGCCGCCTCGGGTGCCAACTCGCGGCGGCGAAGCGCGCCACCGAGCGTCAGCACGATGAAGCCAATGCCGGCCAGGAGAAGCGCGATTCCGACGACGATCCCGAACAGGGCCATCTGCTCGGCCATGTAGCTCATGTTCAGCGCGGTCGAGAGGCCCGTGGCCGTGACCCAGGTGTTACGGGCCGAGTTCGACACCGGGCTCCCGGTCTCGTCCTTCAGGGCTGCCGACTCGTCACTGGTTCCGGCCAAGTTCTTTGGGTCGTCAGCTGAGACGAACCGTCCCATCTGCGCGTAGGTCAGGCCGCCCGATGACTCGAGAGCATGCTCGCGGATGACCAGCGCGAACGCGCGTGCCTGGGTCCCGTTCGTGACCGGCTCGCCGGCCCACTGGGACGCGTGCTTGGCAACTGCCGGGTCGTCGGCGGCGCCGAAGACGATCTGCTCCTGCTTGATGCTGTCGCGAACCGTCGTGCGGCCGTCGACGCCCATGTAGATCGCTGCGATGCCGAAGGCGATCAGCACTGCCCCGGCGATCACGCCACCGATCTGGAATGGCTTTCTCATCTCGTGCCTCCTTGCATAGTGTTTCGTGACTTCAACGTAGGGCGAGTACGGCGGCCACCCATCGGGGGCCGCTCGCAGACTTGCTGCGGGTTTGCCGCAGGCCTGTCGTGGAACCGGAAAGTGGTCTAGAGCCCGACGGCCGGGACAATGCGCGGCTCGGGGCGCTCCCAGGTGTAGGCGACTGAAGCCAGGCGGGGCGGGCCGGCGACGAAGTCGCGCCAGGCGACCGCAGCCGCCCAGATGTCGAGCTGGGCCAGCAGCGCCGCCAGGCCCTCATCGGTCTGGGTCTCGAAGAAGAAGATCGCCTCTTGCTCGGTCAGCAGGAGCTCGTGTCGAGTGAGCGGCGTTTCGGCCGGGTCGAATGGCGGACCGTGCCTGACCAGCTCACGCACGCCGTCCAGTGCGCCCGCTTTCAGGGGTACGACCACGGTCGAACGCCGTGGTGCCGATCCGCGAAGGCCGGCGACGCGGTCTACGAGCTCCTGGACGACGCCGGCACCGATCCCCGCGCTGGTGACGAGGTACCGGCCATCCGCCCGCTCGACGACCAGCGCCGGCTGGCCATCAAGGCGATCGCCGCCGCGACTGCCGATGCGGAGACCCAGGATCTCGTCGTAGCCGATCTGCCGATTGCAGGCGGGCCCATCTGGCTGGCGCCCTTCAAGGCGGAGCGTTCGCGCGCCTAGCGCCAGGCGACCCAGATAGGTCTGCCCGTCGGGCTCGCGCCACTTGACGGCGTACGTCGTCTTCATAGTCCGAGAGTAGGTGCGCGCTCGCCGCGGAAGATCGTGGCCAGCACTGAACTTGGCTGCGGACAATCCGCAAGCTTCGCTGGCGAAGCGAGTGCGGCGGCCGCGTCTCAGCGACACGCCACACTCGCGCACCGCCTGCGTTCAGGAAGCGTCTTCTCCCATGTCGGCGGCGGCCCCGACCGGCACCAATTGCAGATGCTTGGCACCTTCGAGCACGACCTTGAAGGCGCCGGTCTCCGGCGCCGCACTGAAAGCGTCGTACGCCTGCTCCGCCTCTTCGAGGGGGAACCGGTGCGTCACGAACACCAATGGGTCGAGCTTTCCAGCGCTGACCAGGTTCATCAGGCGCGGCGTCGATGAGGTATCGACGAGTCCTGTCGTGATGGTCACGCCCTTGATCCAGAGGCGCTCGAGATGCAGCGTCGCCGGCTTGCCGTGGACGCCGACGTTGGCTACGTGCCCACCCGGGCGGACGATGTCGGTGCAGAGCTCGAACGTTTCGGGAACTCCGACTGCCTCGATCGCCACGTCGACACCGACGCCGTCAGTCAGCTCGAGCACACGCTCCCGCGCAGCCTCGCCGGTGAGTGCCAGACCCTCCGAGGCGCCGCACTCGATTGCGCGAGCGAGCCGCGTCTGGTCGAGGTCGATGGCGATGATCTGACTGGGCGTAAAGAGAGACGCGGTCAGTACGGCGGCGAGCCCGACCGGGCCGGCACCGATGACGGCGACCGTGTCGCCGGGCTTTACATGGCCGTTGAGCACGCCGACCTCGAAGCTCGTGGGGAGGATGTCGGCCAGGAACAGCACCTGCTCGTCCGTCAGGGCGGATGGCACCTTGTAGACGGACGTGTCGGCGAACGGAATGCGTGCGTACTCGGCTTGCACGCCGTCGATCAGGTGACCGAGGATCCAACCTCCGCCGCCTGTGCAAAGGCCGTAGCGAGCCGCCTTGCATTGCTCGCAGCGACCGCATGAGGTGATGCACGAAACGAGGACACGGTCTCCCACCGCGACCGTCGTGACGGCTTCCCCGATCTCGGTGACCGTGCCGACCGCTTCATGCCCGAGGATCGTTCCCGGCCTCACCGCCGGCACGTCACCCTTGAGGATGTGCAAGTCGCTACCGCAGATCGTGGTGGCGTCGACTCGGATGATGATGTCGGTCGGGGCCTCGAGCGTGGGCTCTGGCACGTCCTCCCACTCACGCGAGCCGGGACCGTGAAATACGAGTGCCTTCATTGCGCCTCCTTTGGTTACTTCGACTCTGGCCCAGCCACGTGCGCAGCGAGTCGGGGCTTTACCGCAATGTGAGCGCCGGAACTACGGATTCCCGTGGTCGTGTCCCAGAACGCCGTCACCGCAGTGTTCGAGCCGGAGGCACGGACGGCGCTGACGCCGTTACGGATCGTCCGAGGCCTAGAATCGAGGAGTGGAGGCACGCGTCACGGTCGCTTGCGTTCAGGCGGAGCCCGTCGTGCTCGATCGCGACGCGACGATCGACAAGCTCGAGCGGCTGACGGCCGAGGCCGTCGGCCAGGGTGCCCAGCTCCTTGTCTTTCCGGAGGCGTTCATCCCGGTCTATCCGTCCTCCATCTGGGCGCGGCACCTGGCGGGGTGGGGCGACGAGGGTGCGAAAGCCGCGTTCGCGCGGATTGCGCGGGAGGCGGTCACGGTGCCCGGCCCTGCAGCCGAGCGTCTCGGCTCGATCGCGGCGGCGCATGGCGTGTGGCTCGTGACCGGCGTGAGCGAGATCGATCCCGAGCGGCCCGGGACGCTCTACAACACGCTGCTCTACCACGCACCCGACGGTTCGCTTGCGCTCAAGCACCGCAAGCTCGTTCCGACGAACCACGAACGGCTCATCTGGGGACCGGGTGACGGCGGGGGCCTACGCGCGATCCAGACCGACCTCGGCCGCATCGGCGGCCTCATCTGCTGGGAGAACTACATGCCCCTCGCCAGGTTCTCGCTGTACGAGTCCGGGATCGAGATCTACATCGCGTCGACGGCGGACGACGGCGAAGCCTGGCAGGCGACCCTCGTCCACATCGCCCGGGAGTCGCGCGCGTTCGTCGTCTCGCCGAGCCACTTCCAGCGGGCCTCTGCGTACCCGGACGACTTTCCGCTCGCCGGGTCGCTCGAGGGCCTCGACATCATCGGCCGCGGAGGGAGCGCAGTCCTCGAGCCGGATGGCTCGTACCTGGCCGGGCCGGTCTACGACGAGGAAACGATTCTCTACGCGGAACTCGAGCCGGCACGGCTCTACGAGGAACGGCAGCGGTTCGATCCGTCGGGCCACTACCACCGGCCCGACGTCCTACAGCTACGGGTGAACGCACCCGCAACAAGCGCGGCTGACGAAGCACAAAGTCGTTAGGCACGGCCGAAGTAGGCTGCGCCGGTGCTTGATGCCCTCACCATCTCTTCCGGCTCGGCCGCCGACCTCGAGCGGCGCGATCCGCGCGACACGCTCGACCTGCCGGGGAAGGACGAGGCTGGGAAGCTGCTCGACGAGTTGCTCGAGGAGCTCTCGTCGCTGCAGGAGCGGCTCTACGCCGAGGGAAAGCGAAGCGTCCTGCTCGTGCTCCAGGGTCTCGACGCCTCGGGCAAGGACGGGACGATCCGCCGCGTCTTCACCGGCGTCAACCCGCAGGGCTGCCACGTCACCTCGTTCAAGGCTCCGTCGCCGATCGAGCTCGCGCACGACTTCCTCTGGCGCGTGCACGCCAACTGTCCAGCGCGCGGGATGATCGGGATCTTCAACCGCTCGCACTACGAGGACGTCGTCACCGTGGGGGTGCTCGGGCTCGCGCCGGAGGAGGTGTGGCGGCCACGCCCTGAGCGGATCGTCGAGTTCGAGCGGCTGCTCACAGACGAGGGGACGACGGTGCTCAAGTGCTTCCTCCACCTCTCGCCGGAGGAGCAACGCGAGCGGTTCGCCGAGCGGCTCGCCGACCCGGCGAAGCGCTGGAAGCACAATCCGAAAGACGAGGAGACCAGCCGCCGTTTCGGCGAGTACGTGGCCGCCTACGACGAAACCATCACAGCCACCTCGACCGAATGGGCACCCTGGTACGTCATCCCCGCCGACCGAAACTGGGTGCGAAACCACGCGGTCGCGACGGTCCTGGTCGAGGCCCTGCGCCGGCTCGATCCGCAGTTTCCCGAAGCGAAGGTCTAAACCTCGATTGAGTGGCCGGGGTTTGAGAATCTTCGACTTGACATATTCCGATATGGGTATATATTATGGCCATGGCACGAGCAGCAACGACGGCAGATGCGTTCAACGCGGTGGCCGAGCCCCGGCGGCGTCAGATCCTGGACGTCCTCGCCGGCGGGGAGCGGCCCGTGAACGACCTGGTCTATGTGCTCGGCCTCCCCCAGCCCCAGGTCTCGAAGCACCTCCGGGTGTTGCGGGAAGTGGGAGCGGTCGACGTCCGCGACGAAGGCCGGCAGCGCTTCTACCGGCTGAACGGGCACGCGCTCAAACCCATCCACGACTGGGTGAAGGAGTACGAACGCTCCTGGTCGGAGCGGTTCGACCGGCTGGATGCCGTGTTGGAGGAACTCAAGGAAAAGGAGGAAGGAGATGGCAGTGGCAAGTAGCGGAACGGCGACGGTGACGCTTCCCACGGACGAGCAGATCCTGATCACGCGGGAGTTCGACGCCCCCAAGGACCTCGTCTACAAGGCGTGGACGACGCCGGACCTGGTCAAGCGCTGGTGGAGCGCGAACCGCGGTGAGGTCACGGTCGCGGAGATCGACCTTCGGGTCGGAGGCAAGTGGCGCTACGTGATGATCGCGGAAGGCGGCTTCGAGGTCGGCTTCCACGGTGAGTACCGCGAGATCGTCCCGAACGAGCGGATCGTCTCGACCGAAGTCTACGAGGGCATCCCCGACGCAGAAGCGGAGGCGGCGCTAAACACGCTGACGCTGACCGAGGCGGACGGGCGCACGACCCTCACGATCCTTGCGGAACACAGGAACAAAGAGGGCCGCGACGCACACATCAACTCCGGAATGGAAGCCGGCATGCAAGACGCCATGGACCTCCTGGAAGAGGTCGCGATCTCCCTCAGCTGAGCACGCGTCTGACCGCCGAACCGCCGGGATCCGCTCCCGACGGTTCGCAATCGAAAACTGATCTTTGGCGATCGAGCAGGTGTTGTCGCCGGATGCCGTGGACCGCTCGCTCAACCCGCCGCCTGACGAAGCGTCAAGTCGACCCTCTGCAAGCCGACTCGAACGCGCACGGACCATGTAGCCGGGCGTCAGTTCGCGCCGTATTCGTACGCGCCGATGTCCGGAGCACGGCCGCGGCGACGGCCGGACATGTCGTGGCTTGGGGCGTGCCTGATGTTCGCCGTATCGATCAGAAGCCGCGACCGCGCCGTCGGACGGCCTCGCCGGTCGAGGTAGACGCGGCCCTTCACATCTGAAGGGGAGCACGCGTGGCCGCGGACGACGACGTTGGAGATCGATCCGCGCGCACCGAAGCACACGCGGCCCCAGGTCTGCAGCAGGCCGATGACGTTGTTGACGATCAGCGGACGCTCGCGACGGGAGTAGCCGCCGTACCGGTAGGCGCGGCTCATGCGCAGCGAGCCCGCGTAGCCGTCGATGCGCTTGAAGCCCGTCAGGATCGAGTTGTTGACGACTTCGACGAACCGCGGCAGGCGATCGGAGCCCTTCGCGCCGATGAGGATCGCCATCCGCGACTGATATCCAGGGACGCGGGGGTCGGTGCCGACGAAGACGTTGTTGGCGATCGAGACGTGGTCGACGGGGCCCGTGAGGGACAGCTGGCCGCCGCCGTACTTGTAGACGCCGAAGTGGTTGCCCTCCACCCGCAGCCATCTGCCCGCGAACAGCTGAACGAGGTCCTGGTGGGCGCAGCGCGCACGGCCGAGGAGGCTGAAACGACACGGGAGAGCGCGCTCGAAGCGGTTACGGCGGATCGTCAGGTGCGACCCGAACCGCCCGTGGATGAAGTCGCAGCCGGCGCAGTCGTGAAACCAGTTGTCCTCGACGGTGACGTGGTGCGTCCGCCTGAAGAGCATGAGGCAGTTGGACCACTCGACCGAGCGATCCCCGCAATGCGTGAACGTACTGCGACCGATCGTGACGTACCGGGAGTTCCACGCGGTCACCGACGCGGAGAGACTCATTCCCTGGGCGGTGACGACAAGGCGGTCCAGGTCGATGTGCTTGGAGTGGTTGACCTCCACGATCGCGTGCTGCGTTCGCGGCGAGATCCTCGCTCGGGCGAGCGACACGTGTTTCGTGCGGTCGAACACCACCCGCTCGATTCGCACGCCCGGCCTCCCCACGATGCGCAACGGGCGCCCGGAGCGCGGAGGGACCACGAGCGTGCGGTAGAAGTGCGGCAGCAGCCGGATCGTGCCTCCGGAGTTCGCGAGCTTTGAGACCGCGGCCTGGAACTGCTTGTCGTTCCGCACGCTGATCGTCTTGCCCGCCGCAGGCTCGGCCGCAGGCGACGCCGCCAGCAGCACGATGGTGAGCACTGCGGATGCCAATGACGGGGTGGCACTCATGCGGGCTCGCTGGATGAGGCGAGTGTAAGAGATGGAGCTAACCGGACAGCTTTCAAACCTCTCGCAGAGACTCAGGGAGGTGCTCGCCGTCGCGTAGATCCTTCTCTAGCGTCTCACGAGCGGGCGAGATCAGTCGATGCGACCACCGCCAATTCTCTAGCTCAACGTGCTCGCAACGAGTCCCACCGCCGCGCACGAGGCGATGACGCTGACCACGCCGACTTTGTAACGCACGATTCCGAAGAACGCCGCGGCGGTGACCGCGATGACGAGCCAATCCGGATCGCCCCCGCTGAACGCGGCATGGCGCGCGACGAAGACTGCGAGCGCACCGATCACCCCGACCACTGCGATCGTGATGCCGTTCAGCGCTGCGGCGAACGCGCCTGTGGTGCGGACGCGGTCGATGAGCGGCGCTCCGCTGACGATGAAGACGAACGACGGAACGAACGTACACAAGGTCGCGATCGACGCGCCCGCCAGTCCCCAGAGGAGACCCCCCTTCACGTTGTAGCCGGCGAGGAAACCGACGAACGTGTTCACCATGATCAGCGGCCCCGGCGTCGATTCCCCCAGCGCCAAACCCGCGACCATGTCGTCGGCAGAGAGCCAGCCGAAGCGCTCGACCGCGGCCTCCGCGACGAACGGAAGCACCGCGTACGCACCGCCGAACGTCACCAGCGCCGCGAGCGTGAAGAATCCGGCGAGTTCGGCGACGAGACCTCCGACGAGGAGCAGCCCGGAGACTGGGACGAGCCAGATCAGGATCGTCTTCAGGAACCGCCGCCATAGTCTGCTCTCGGCTCGCACCTCCTCCGGGCCCTCGTCTTCGTCTCCGTGGCCCGACGCCTTGCCGAGGAGGGCCGGCCTCATACGTCCCGCCCCATAGCCGGCGATTGCCGCGATTGCGATGATGGCGGGGAACGGCAGGCCCGCGAGCAGCAGGCCGAAGGCGACCACCGCCAGCACCACCGCCGCCGGCGTCTTGATCACCCGTCCCCCGACCCGAAGTACAGCCGCTGCGACCAACGCGATCACGGCAGCACCCAACCCGCGAACGACACCGGCGATTGCCGCGACCTCGCCGTACTCGACATAAACGACGCTCAAGCCGCAGAGGAGCACGAACGACGGCAACACGAACAGGCCGCCGGCTGTGATCGCTCCGCGGACGCCGTACATTCGGTAGCCGATGTAGGAGGCGAGCTGTTGTGCCTCCGGCCCCGGCAGCGCCATGCAGAAGTTGAGCGCATGCAGGAAACGGCGCTCCGAGATCCAGCGCCGCCTCTCGACCAACTCGTCGTGCATGATTGCGATCTGTCCGGCAGGCCCGCCGAAGCTGATCATCCCCAGCTTCAGCCAGAACCGAAAAGCCTGCGCTTCAGTCGATGCTGCGCTCACAGCCTCGACGCGCGCCTCCGGAGCCGGCCGTTGCGCCCGCACAACAGCAAATCTATGCCAACGCTCGCCAGCCTCTCTGGTGAGACGCGCGCGGACCCGCTCTGTTAGGTGACTCCTGCATTACGCGCACGCTCCACCGGCGCGAGGCGACGGGCTGGTGTCGCGACTCGTGACGAAACACCGATCAAAGCGCGCGTTGCAGCCGGAGGCTACGACGGCCGCGAAGGTTTGAGTAAGGGCACTTTCCTTCGGAAGTGATCGGAATAACGGCATGTCTCCGGTTGCAGGGGACTTCCGTTGTTCTTTCGACTACGAGCGAATGGAGCTAGCCGGGCTCGAACCGGCGACCTCCTGGGTGCGATCCAGGCGCTCTCCCAACTGAGCTATAGCCCCGCGCGGCGCCCAGTTTAGCCGCACTAGGCACCATGTTCCCGTGCGCCGA
>Ga0180121_10000586_pt1 | contig 15421 bp, 15 predicted proteins | sample AntDrymUQ5402106_2_FD_129676 | JGI IMG/M metagenome (GOLD analysis project Ga0180121, IMG submission 129676) | Polar desert sand microbial communities from Dry Valleys, Antarctica - metaG UQ540 (21.06) (version 2) (version 2) | ecosystem: Environmental > Terrestrial > Soil > Desert | place...
GACGCCGTCGCCCCGGCACCACAGCGTCGTGTCCCCGAAGGCCAGCCCGACGCCACCGGGCGCCCAGGCCACGCCCACCATCGCGCCCCGCTGCGCCCCGGCGCCGGCGAGGGCCGCCGCGGCGTCGCCCGTCTCGGCCGGAGGGTGCACGTCGATAGTCTGTCGCCACCTGACCTGAGCACCTGACGACCGGGTCACCTGTGGACGGGGAGCGCGCATGGCCGAGAAGACCGACGCCGGGATGCCCGACGACGACCTCGATCCCAAGGTCGCCGAGCTCGTGATGGCGATCCGCGACCGGTTCGGCCTGCGGGGTCTACGGGGCGCCCGCTGGATGATCGAGAACGAGATCGCTCTCGCCGAGGACGCGATCGCCCAGCTCGCGCCGGAGTGAGCCGTCCGCTCCGGTCGCCCGGGTCGGCTCAGTCCCCGAGGTCGCGTCGGGTGCGTTTGGTGTCCGACCGCCGGCGCTTGGTCGCGAGCCGGCGCTCGATGGAACCACGCGTGGGGCGCGTCGGCCGCCGGGGCCGCGGAGGAGCCGCGACCGCCTGACGCAGCAGCGACGCGAGCCGTGCCCGGGCGATCCGCCGGTTCTGCAGCTGGGAGCGCTGCTCCGAGGCCGCCACCGTGATCACCCCGTCGACGAGGCGGTCCGCGAGCCTCTCCAGCGCTCGGGTCCGCAGCGCAGTCCCGAACGCGGCCGTGGCGGCGACGTCCAGGCTCAGCTCGACCCGGGAGTCCGTCGTGTTGACGGACTGGCCGCCGGGCCCGCTCGAGCGCGAGAAGCGCCAGCGCAGCTCCGTGGCGGGGACCACCACCCCGCCGCGGACGTGCAGGTCGTCGGACACCGGCTCATCATCGCCGACCACGGACCCCCTTCGTCGCCTGGCGCGACACGGCGAAACCTCGGCTGTTGCCGGATTGACACCGTTCCTACTACTCTTCCCCCGCCGCGCGCCGCGCGGTCTTTTCGACGGCCTGCCGAGTCCTGCCCGTCGTCGGGGGGCGTTGCCAGACCGCAACGGGCAGGAGTGGAGGACCCAATTCGGGTGCCGTGGCCTTCGCCACGTCATCCTTGGGGTGAAGTCGCACGAACGTGTGCGGCCAGGCATCTCTCTCGCCTGAACCCGACAGCTGACTTCGCAGGCGGCGAGAGGGATCGACGACTATGGCGCAACGCGCGCACTCCCGGGGGTCCCGATCCGGCCGCGGCCGGCATCGCAAGCCCAGCACCTCGGCCCGCAACATCGGCCTCGCGACGGTCCCCTTCGTGGCCGCCATCCCGATGCTGACCGCATCCCCTGCCTCGGCCGACAACGCCGGCCCCTGGGACCGGCTGGCGTCCTGCGAGAGCGGCGGCAACTGGGGCATCAACACCGGTAACGGCTACCACGGTGGCCTGCAGTTCGCGCCCGGTACCTGGAGCGGCAACGGTGGGGGTCGCTTCGCTTCGCGTGCGGACCTGGCGACCAAGAGCGAGCAGATCATCATCGCGTCCCGTGTGCTGGAGAACTCCGGCTGGAGTCCGTGGCCGTCCTGCAGCAGCCGGATGGGACTGGGCGCGGAGGAGCGCCGGACTGCACTCGCGATCGCGCAGGACTACCGCCAGGGCCGGCCCGACGGTGGGTCTGCCGACGCTGACCGCAAGGCCGAGGAGCAGAAGGCTGCCGACGCCAGCAAGGCCGCGGAGCGTAAGGCCGAGGACCGCAAGGCCGAGCAGGAGCAGCAGGCCGAGGAGATCAAGGCAGCCGACGAGCGCGCGCAGGAGGCCCGGGTCTCCACCGATCGGGCCAGCCGTGGCACGCACCGCAAGCTGTCCGCTCCCGACGTCTACGTCGTCCGTCAGGGGGACACCCTCTCGGCCATCGCGCGGGCCAAGGACATCCCGGGTGGCTGGGAGAACCTCTACGCGATGAACCGTGGCGCGGTCGGGCGCAACCCCGGCCTGATCTTCCCGGGGCAGCGACTCACCCTGGGCTGACCAGCATGGGGCGCTAGGGCGCGAGGGCCTCCAGGACCTCGCGCCCTCGCCGCATCGAGGCGGCCGGGTCGGCATCCATGGTCCCGATCTCGGGATCGAAGTTGAGGTCGAGGAACACCTCGGTCACGCCCTGGTCGGCCAGCACGCCCAGGTCGGCCCGGATCTCGTCGTACGACCCGGTCAGCGGGCGGCGCCGCGGCGAGCCGCCGGGGCGGACACGCAGGGCTCCACGGCAGACGTGCCGCAGTGCGGCAGGGTCGCGGCCGGCCTGGCGAGCGCCCTCGGTCACGACGGCGATCGCCCGGCTGATCGAGGTGAGGTCCTGGCCGCTGCTGCTCACCCAGCCGTCGCAGAGCCGACCGGCGCGGCGCAGGGCGGCGTCGGCGCTGCCCCCCAGGAGAATCGGCGGGTGGGGGCGCTGGACGGGCTTGGGCTCCACGACGGCGCCGTGGATGTCGTGGAACTCCCCCGCGAAGTCCACGACGTCCTGGGTCCAGACGGCCTTGAGCGCGGTGATGAACTCCTCGGCTCGGGGACCGCGACGTTCGAAGGGTGCGTCCACCGCGTCGTACTCCTCGCGCGCCCACCCCAGTCCCAGGCCGAGGTCGAGCCGGCCCCCGGAGACGGCGTCGAGCGAGGCGGCCTGCTTGGCCAGCAGGAGGGGGGAGAACCACGGCATGTTGAGCACCGCGACGCCGAGGCGCACCCGGGTGGTGTGAGCCGCGAGGTAGGCCAACGTGACGAGCGGGTCCGCCACGCTGCGGTAGACCGGGGACCAGCGCTCCGGCGCCGTGCTGGCCGCGGGGTCGGCGGGGAAGAGCAGCCGCTGGAACGTCCAGAGGGACGCGTAGCCCAGCTCCTCCGCCCGCTGGGCCAGCTCCACCTGGTTGTCCGGTGTGGCCCAGGACCCGGCCATGGGTACCGCGAAGCCGATGAGCACGTTCCTCACCGCCTTCGGTTCCGGCGCCGGGTGGCGCGGTTCACTGGTCGAAGCAGCGTCCCAGACCCAGCTGCTCCAGGCCACGCAGGTCTCCGGCGCGGTAGGAGGCGAGGGGGTAGACGTTCGTGTCGTACATGACCTGGTACGGGTCGCCGACGTGTCCGAGGCCCACCAGGTGTCCGAGCTCGTGGAGCAGGACCGCTCTGGCCTTGGCGTCCTCCCCGGAGCGCAGCTGGGCGTCCAGCGCCGGACCGTTGAAGACGGCGCTCCCGGTGACGAAGCGGACGTCGTCGTGGTCCCGCCCGAAGGAGTACGGCCCGGCCCGGCCCAGGATGCCGCCCGCGAGCGCGGGGGACTCGGCGGCGGTGGACCAGGTCACCAGGACCGGTGCCCAACGGTCGCCGTAGCGCTCGCGCTGGTAGGCCGCCCGGTCCTCGCCGGGACCTTCGTCGGTCGTCCCGTCGTCGAGGAACTGCAGGCCGGTCGCCGCGCTCACGTCGGCCAGCGCCCCGAGCAGCAGCGCGTGCCCGCCTGCCGGCTCGTGGTCTGGTCGGACGACGAAGTGGACGGGGCGGCACGGGTCGAAGGTCACCGGCAACCCGTCGGAACTGGACTGGAGGAAGGCGTATCCGCCCTGGCCTCCCGGTGCGAGGGCCGGGGTGCCGAGCCTCTTGAGTGCGTGGGCGCCGCTGTCGCTGGGCACGTCCACGCCGGGCCGGGCGCCGGGCGGCGCCGTCAGCGAACCCAGCGTCGAGCAGCCGCTGAGGACGCCCGCTGCAAGGGCGACGGCCAGCAGCGCACCGGCGCTGGTGGTGCCGCGTGCCTGCATGGCTCAGTGATCGGCACCGAGGGGGCGGCACTCCAGTGAGTGCCCCGAGTGGGATTCGAACCCACACTGGATGGTGTTTGAGACCATTGGCTCTGCCAGTTGGCCTATCGGGGCGGCTGTCACAGTCTGCCACCGAGGGCAGCGCTCCTCGGTAGCCTTCGGCGTGTGACCAGGCGCGTCGTGATCGCCGAGGACGAGGCCCTGATCCGCCTCGACCTCAAGGAGATGCTGGAGGAGGAGGGGTTCGAGGTCGTGGGGGAGGCCGGTGACGGCGAGACCGCCGTCGCCCTGGTCGAGACCCACCGACCGGATCTTGTCGTCCTCGACGTGAAGATGCCGCGCCTGGACGGCATCTCGGCGGCGGCGCGGATCGCGGCCGCCCGCATCGCGCCGGTCGTGATGCTCACGGCCTTCTCCCAGCGGGAGCTGGTCGACCGGGCCAGGGTGGCGGGCGCCATGGCCTACCTCGTCAAGCCGTTCGGGAAGGCCGACCTGCTCCCGGCGGTCGAGCTGGCCATGAGCCGCTACGACGAGCTGATGACCCTGGAGCGCGAGGTCCTCGACCTGCGCGGGCGGCTGGACACGCGCAAGCTCCTCGACCGGGCGAAAGGGGTGCTCCAGGCAAACGGGATGGACGAGGCGGCGGCATACCGGTGGGTGCAGCGCACCTCGATGGACCGGCGGATGACGATGCGGGAGGTCGCCGAGCTGGTCCTTGCCGACCCGCCGGCGCCGACCTGAGGCAACGGGCAAGGTCACGATGTGACAACGACGGGACACCCGCGTGGCGCTCCGGTACACGGAGCCAGCGGCATTCGGTAGGTTCCGTCCCGTCAGGATGAGCTTTGTGCGGCCCGTGCTGGTCCGCGAACCCGTCTAAAGGAGATGATTCATGATCCGCCCCACCCCGCTCTGGCGGTCGGTCGCGGTCTTGGGTGTCGCCGGTCTCGTGCTCACCGCATGCGGTGGCGACGACACCTCGACCGAAGAGCCCAAGGACACGGCATCCTCGAGCTCGGCTCCCCCCGGCGCCAAGGGAGACGGAACGCTGAAGATCGGCACCCTGCTCCCGCAGACCGGCTCGCTGGCGTTCCTCGGCCCACCCGAGTTCGCGGGCGTCGACCTTGCCCTCAAGGACATCAACGACGCCGGTGGCGTCAACGGCAAGACGGTCGAGAAGGTCGACTCCGACTCGGGTGACACCTCGACCGACACCGCATCGCAGTCGGTCGACCGCCTGCTCTCCAACGACGTCGACGCCATCGTCGGCGCCGCGTCGTCCAGCGTCTCGCTCTCCGTCATCGACAAGATCGTCGGCGACGGCGTCGTGCAGATCTCGCCGGCAAACACCTCCGACGAGCTCACCGCGTACGACGACAAGGGTCTCTACTTCCGCACCGCGCCGCCGGACGTGCTCCAAGGCCGGGTGCTCGGCGACCTGATCCTGGCCGACGGCAACTCCACGGTCGGCATCCTGGCGCTGCAGGACTCCTACGGCACCGGTCTGGCCGCCAGCACCGAGAAGTCGATCACTGGCGGTGGTGGCGAGGTCGTCGAGCAGGTCGTCTACGACCCGAAGGCGGCGAGCTTCTCGACCGAGGTCGGCCAGATCAAGGCCGCGGACCCCGAGGCGATCGCGGTCATCGCGTTCGACGAGACGAAGAAGATCATCCCGGAGCTCATCAAGCAGGGCATCGGGCCGGACACCAAGAAGATCTACTTCGTGGACGGCAACCTCGCCAACTACGACAAGGACTTCGACAAGGGCGACCTCGCGGGGGTCAAGGGCACGCTTCCCGGCGTGGCCTCGACCGACGAGTTCAAGGCACGCCTGCTGGAGGTGGCCCCGGATCTGACCGAGTTCGCCTACGCGCCGGAGTCCTACGACGCGACGACCCTGGTGGCGCTGGCGGCCCAGGCTGCCGGTGACGACTCGGGTGAGTCGATCGCTTCCAAGATGGTGGAGGTCAGCAGCGGAGGCGAGAAGTGCACGTCGTTCGCGGACTGCCTGGCGCTGCTCGAGGACGACGCGGACATCGACTACGACGGCATCAGCGGTCCGGTCGAGTTCAACGAGGCGGGCGACCCGTCCGAGGCGTCCATCGGCATCTACGAGTACGGCGCCGACAACAAGTTCACGTTCCTCGAGGCCAAGGCCGGCACGATCTGATCAGCTGACCAGCACCTAGGGAACGACGCAGAGGACCCGGCACCAAGAGGTGCCGGGTCCTTCGCGTGGTGGGGGTGCGGCTTCTCCGCGAGTGGCGGGTGGTGGCGGGCAGGTCGTGCCGTCAGGCCTTGGCGAGGGTGCCCAGGTAGAGCTGGATGACCTTGGGGTCCTTGCTGAGGTCCTGGCCGGTCCCCGTGTAGGCGTTGCGACCCTGGTCCAGCACGTAGCCGCGGTCGCAGACCTGCAGGCAGCGACGGGCGTTCTGCTCGACCATGATCACCGAGACGCCGGCCCGGTTGATCTGGCGGGTGCGCACGAACACCTCGTCCTGGAGGGCAGGTGAGAGCCCCGCGGACGGCTCGTCGAGCAGGAGCACGGAGGGCTCCATCATCAGGGCCCGACCCATGGCGACCATCTGCCGCTCTCCACCCGAGAGGGACCCGGCGCGTTGCGCCCGCCGGTCGCCGAGGGCCGGGAACAGGCCCGTCACGAACTCGAAGCTCGCCTTGAACTTCTTGGGGGACTGGTAGACCCCCATCTGCAGGTTCTCCTCGATGGTCAGGCTCGGGAACACGTTGTTGTTCTGCGGGACGAACCCGACGCCTTTGGTGACAAGCTGGTTGGCCTTCTGCCCGGTGATGTCCTCCCCGCGGAGCCGGATCGACCCGGAGGTGACCTTGATGAGCCCGAAGATGGCCTTGAGCAGCGTGGACTTGCCGGCCCCGTTGGGCCCGATGATGCCCACCAGCTCGCCGTCGTCGACGTAGAAGTCGCAGCCGTTGAGGATGTTGACCCCCGGGACGTAGCCGGCGACCACCTCGTCGGTGCGCAGCAGCGCCTTCTGCGCACCTCGCTCGTGGGCGCTGCGGTCCTCGCCCGACGTCGCGTTCGGGTCGGTGAGCTGGTCGGCGGGTTGCTCGGAGCGGGTCGTACCGGCGTCCGGGGGGCCCTCCGGGGGCTGCTGGGCCGTCACGAGCGTCCTTCCTCCTTCTCGGCTCGTTCCTTCTCGAGCGCCTCCTCGGCCTCGGCGAGGATTTTCTGCTCGTCCTCCTCGGTGAGAGCGGCGTCATGGTGGGACCCGAGGTAGGCGTCGATCACCCGCTGGTCACCCATCACGGCGTCGGGCGGGCCCTCGGCGATCACCTTGCCCTGGGCCATCACGAGCACCCAGTCGGAGATGTCGCGGACCATGTCCATGTCGTGCTCGACGAAGAGCACCGTCATGCCGTCCTCGCGCAGGTCCTTGACATGGCCGAGCAGTGACTGGGTCAGGGCGGGGTTCACACCCGCCATCGGCTCGTCGAGCATGACCATCTCGGGTCCGACCATCAACGCCCGAGCCATCTCGAGCAGTTTGCGCTGGCCTCCGCTGAGGCTGCCGGCGAAGTCTTCGCGCTTGGTGTCGAGCTTGAACCGGGCCAGGAGCTCGTCGGCCCGCTCGGTGATCTCGTCCTCCTGCGTTTGCCAGATGCCGGCGAACAGGGCTCGAAAGACGTTCTCGCCCTTCTGGCCGGTCGCGCCCAACCGCATGTTCTCGATGACCGTGAGCTTGGACAGCGCCTTGGTCAGCTGGAAGGTCCGCACCATGCCCAACCGGGCGACGCGGTGAGCAGCGACACCCGACAGCGACTTGCCGGCGAAGGACCAGGTGCCCTTGTCGGGCTGGTCGAAGCCGGTGAGCAGGTTGAAGAAGGTGGTCTTCCCCGCACCGTTGGGCCCGATCAGCGCGGTGATGGCACCGCGCTGGATCTCGAGATGGCCGACGTCGACCGCGGTGAGCCCGCCGAACTGGCGGACGATGCTGTCCGCGACCAGGATCGGGTCCGGCTTGGGTGCCCCCGGCTCGTGGGGCACGTCGGCCAGCGCCGCCGCCGCCGCGTCACGGCGACCACGGCGACTGCCTGCCTCGCCGCGCGGCTCGGCCGGTTCGCGGCTCGGCCGGTCCGCCGGCTCGCTGCCCGGCCGGTCGGTCAGCTGGTCGGTCGGCTTCGGCGCGGGGTCAGCGGGCATCGAGTGCGATCTCCCTCCGGTCGCCGAAGATCCCCTGTGGTCGGAAGATCATCAGCAGCATGAGTGCAAGGCCGACCAGCATGAAACGGATCTGACCGACCTGGCTGGCGGTCAGCACGCTGGAGGGAATGTAACCGGCGCCGACCGCCTCGCCGAGGATGTTGTCCGTCAGCGAGAGGACGACCCAGAAGATCATGGCTCCCACCACGGGCGAGGCCACCCGAGCGGCGCCGCCGAGGATCAGGACGGTGTAGGCGAAGAACGTCGTTTCGGTGCCGAAGATGTCCGGCTGGATGGAGCTCCTCGCCAACGCGAGGATGAAGCCTCCGAGGCACCCCAGCACGCCGCCGATCACCAGGCTCTGCAGCTTGTAGGAGTAGACGTTCTTGCCGAGGCTGCGAACCGCGTCCTCGTCCTCCCGGATCGCCTTGACGACCCGGCCCCAGGGGCTGCGCATGAGCAGGAAGACGATCAGGCAGGACAGCGCCACCAGAGCCCAGCCCACGGTGAGCACCCACAGCGCCCGCTCGTTGAACCCGAAGGAGCCGACGCCGTAGTCGCCCACCGGGTAAGGGTTGATCGCGTAGAAGTCCCCGGCGAAGGACTGCCGACCGTCGGACCCGCCGAACGTCCCCTCGAAGGTCACCGACCGGAACACCAGCCGCACGATCTCGGCCGCCGCGATCGTGACGATGGCAAGGTAGTCCGCGCGCAGCCGCAGGGTCGGGATGCCCAGCAGCAGAGCAAGGACGACGCTGGCAGTCAGGCCGAACACGACCCCCAGCCACAGCGGCAGGTCGAAGGTTGCCACGGTCGTGCCCACGCCGTACGCCGCCATCGCCAGAAATGCCGACTGCCCGAAGTTCAGCAGGCCGGTGTAGCCGAAGTGCACGTTGAGGCCGATGGCTGCGAGTGCGAAGACGACGGTCTCAACCCCGACGCCGGCTTCGAGGGCGTTGACGATGATGCGTTCGAAGTTCATCCCTCTCGTCCTCCCTACCCGCTCAACCGACCCGCTGCGCGCGGCCGAGGATGCCCTGCGGTCTCACGAGCAGGATCAGGATCAGGATGCCCAGGGCGCCGACGTTCTTGAGCTCGGCCGGGATGACCAAGGTGGAGACGGTGATGAACAGGCCGACGACCAGGCTCCCCACCAGGGCACCGAAGGCGGTGCCGAGGCCGCCCAGGGTCACCGCCGCGAAGATGAGCAGCAGGATCTGGAAGCCGGTCTGGAAGCTGATGCCCTGGGCGATGCCGAGCAGGACCCCGGCCAGTCCGGCGAGCATCGCGCCTGCGATCCACACGATCCGGATCACTGCGTCGACGTCGATGCCGGAAGCCGATGCGAGCGCCGGGTTGTCAGCCACCGCACGGGTCGCCTTGCCGAGTCTGGTCCGCAGCAGGGCGAAGGCGACCGCCATCAGCACCACGACGGCGATACCCATGCTGATGTAGTCGATGGGGCTCAGCGTGATCGGTCCGAGCTCCACCCCCTTCTGGCCGCGGGTCGCCGGGTAGGACCTGGTCTGGCCGCCGAACAGGTAGAGCAGCAGGTAGCGCAGCAGGATGCCCAGGCCGATCGAGACGATCATCGCGGCGATGAGCCCGGTTCCCCTCCTGCGCAGGGGCCGCCACAGGCCGGCGTCGTTGGCCCAGCCGATCAACCCCATCAGGACGAGCGTCAGTGCGATGGCGAGGACGAAGTTCATCCCGCCGAAGTCCGGCAGGAACAACGGGAGGTTGCCCGAGCCCAACCACCAGCCGATCACCGCGCCCACCGTGACCAGCTCGCCGTGGGCGAAGTTGGTGAGCCCCGTCGTGCCGAAGATGAGCGAGAGCCCGACGGCGGCCAGCGCGATGATCAGGCCGAAGCGCAGGCCTTCGGCGCTGAGCTGGGCCGCCTGGGACCACTTGCTCTGGATCACCCGGGTGCTCTTGCCCAGCGCGAAGAGGACCGGCTTGTCCTGTCCCTCGGCGATAGGCACCTTGAGCGAGTCGGCGTCGGGGTTGCGCAGCGTGACGCCCTTGGGCAACGAGTCCTGGTCCAGCGTCACCGTGAAGTTCCCCGCCGTGTTCGTCTCCACCGTCCATCGTCCGTCAGCATCGGTGGTGGCGGTCTCCGAGAAACCGCCGGGACCCTTGACGGTGACCGTCGCACCGGGGACGGGGACGTTCTCCCCGCCCTTGGGATTCTTGAGGAAGCCGAAGATGGACTCGCCCTCGGCATGTGCCACGCCCGCCCCGACGCCGAGCACGCAGACGAGTGCCGAGAGCAGTGTCGCCAGGAACACGGCGACTCTCGTGCGCACCGGGGCACCTCCGGGAGGCATGGGCAGTCGGTCGAGCGACCGTTCGCGGGAGCATAGTGCCCAGCGGGCGCCAGGAGGGGAAACCCGACCGAGCGGTCGGCGGTATGCGGTCAGCGGGCCATGACGACGACCTGGACGATCAGGGGGGCGACCACCAGCGCGGGCAGCAGGTCGGCCACCGGGACCGGCCGGATCCGGAGCAGCCGCATCGAGACGCCGACCAGGAGCAGCCCACCGGTAGCCGTCAGCGCCGAGAGGTGCGCCGCCGGCAGCAGGTCCCCTAGCAGCGCACCGAGCACGGTCAGGGAGCCCTGGACCACGAGCACGGCCAGCGCTGAGGCGGCCACCCCCCAGCCGAGGCTCGCTGCGAACGCGATCGACGCGAAGCCGTCCAACGTCGCCTTGAGAGCCAGCTTGTCGATGCCCCGTCCGAGCCCGTCGTCCAGGGAGCCCAGCACGGTCAGGGGTCCGACGCAGAACACCAGCGAGGCGGTCACGAACCCTTCGATGAAACGGTGCCGCTCCTCGGCCCCGCCGCCGGCGGTGGCCCGCGCCGGCAGCCGGGACCGGATGGCCCCGCCGACCCCCTCCAGCCGGTCCTCGATCCGCAGCAGCGATCCGACGATCCCGCCCAGGAGGACCGAGCCGAGCACCACCAGCACGGGCGCGTCCGCGCCGACAGCGTCGACGAGCTCCCGGTCGAGCACCGCCGCGGCGCTGAGCGCGGCGACGAGCAGCGTGACCAGGCCGAGGCCGTCGGTGACGACGTCACGCGTGCGCTGCGGCAGCCGGTGCCCGAGCAGAACCCCGATGCCCGACCCCACGAGGACGGTCGCCACGTTGAGCAACGTGCCGGCTCCAGTGACCACGCGGGCCCTCCTCGGTGATCTCGAAGATCGTTCTCACCGGCATCATCTCGCTCAACCGGGTCAGCCCCGCGTCCGGCGCGCGCCGCCGGTCGCCCGCGCCGACTGACCGGGGACGGCACACCCCGGCGTACGCCGGGTCAGGCGCCCGGTGCGGCAGAACGCAGCAGGCAGGTGATCCGGGATGTGCACACCAGAGCCCCCTGGTCGTCGCTGACCTTCACCTCGTAGCACGCGACGGTGGACCCGGCGGAAACCGCAACGGCGACGCCGGTGACCAACCCCGAGCGGGCCGCCCGGTGGTGGGTGGCGTTGATGTCCAGGCCGACCGCCACGCGGTCGGGCCCCGCGTGCAGGGCCGCGCCGATCGACCCCAGCGTCTCGGCGAGCACGACCGAGGCCCCTCCGTGCAGCAGGCCGTAGGGCTGGGTGTTTCCCTCGACCGGCATGGTGGCGACGAGCCGCTGCGGGGAGGCCTCCAGAAGCTCGATCCCCATCCGTTCGGCCAGCGTCCCGGCGCTCATCTCGCGGACGGCGGCCAACGGAGCCAGTGGGTCGGTGGATTCGTCTGTCATGGCCCGATCGTAGGGTCGAGGCGTGACCGCGCCGAACCTCAACCGCCTGCTGCTCCTCGACGGCCACTCGCTCGCCTACCGCGCCTTCTACGCGCTTCCCGTCGAGAACTTCTCCACCACCACCGGTCAGGCGACCAACGCGGTCTACGGGTTCACCTCGATGCTGATCAACGTGCTGCGCGACGAAGCGCCCACCCACGTCGCGGTGGCCTTCGACGTGTCACGCAAGACCTTCCGCAGCGAGCTCTACCCCGACTACAAGGCCAACCGGTCGGCGAGCCCCGACGAGTTCAAGGGCCAGGTGGCTCTGGTCAAGGAGGTGCTGGCCGCCCTGCGCATCCCCTCGCTCGAGGTCGAGGGCTACGAGGCCGACGACGTCATCGCGACCGTCACCGCACGGGCCGAGCGCGAGGGCTTCGACGTGCTCATCTGCACCGGCGACCGCGACGCCCTGCAGCTGGTGAGTGACCAGGTCACGGTGCTCTACCCGCGCAAGGGCGTCTCGGACCTCTGGCGGATGACGCCCGAGGCGGTGCTGGAAAAGTACGGCCTGACCCCGGCGCAGTACCCCGACTTCGCCGCGCTGCGCGGAGACCCGAGCGACAACCTGCCCAACATCCCGTCGGTCGGGGAGAAGACCGCCACCCGGTGGGTGGTCGAGTTCGGCGATCTCGACTCACTGGTCGCACGGGTCGACGAGGTCAAGGGCAAGGCCGGTGACGCCCTGCGCGCCCACCTGGCGCAGGTGATCCAGAACCGACAGCTCACCGAGCTCGTGCGCGACGTCCCCATCGAGGTGATGCCGGGTGACCTCGCCCGGGCCAACTGGGAGCGCGAGGAGGTCCACCAGGTCTTCGACGCGCTGGAGTTCCGGGTGCTGCGCGACCGGCTCTACGCGACGGTCGAGTCCGCCGCGCCCGAGGCCGAGGAGGGCTTCCAGGTGACCTGCCGGGTGCTGCGGCCCGGTGAGCTCGCCGAGTGGCTCGACGGGAACGCCCGTGACGGCCGGCGCACCGGCGTACACATCTCGGGCTACTGGGGGGCCGGCACCGGTGACGTCGTCGGGGTCGCGCTGGCGTCGGCGGACGCGGAGGGCGCCTGGTTCGAGCCGACCGGGCTCGACGGCGACGACGACAAGGCGTTCGCCGGCTGGCTGGCCGACGAGGACCTGCCCAAGGCGCTGCACGACGCGAAGGGGCCCTCGCTGGCGTTCGGCGCGCGCGGCTGGGACCTGCGCGGCGTCACCAGCGACACCGCGCTCTCGGCCTACCTGGCGATGCCGGACCAGCGCAGCTACGACCTCGCCGACCTGGCGCTGCGCTACCTGCGCCGCGACCTGCGCAACGAAGGCGACACCGGGGGACAGCTGTCGTTCGATGGGCAGGACGAGGCGGCCGCTGCGGAGGCCGACGTCGTGCGGGCGTACGCCGTCCTCGAACTGGCCGCCCGACTCGACGAGGAGCTCGAGGCCAAGGAGTCCACCCGCCTGCTGCGCGAGGTCGAGCTGCCGCTGGTCCGCGTCCTCGCGACGATGGAGCGCACCGGGATCGCGGTCGACACCGACCACCTCGCCGACCTCGAGTCGCACTTCGGCTCCGCGGTGAAGTCGGCCGCCGACGAGGCCTACGCCGTCCTCGGGAAGGAGATCAACCTCGGCTCGCCCAAGCAGCTGCAGGTGGTGCTCTTCGACGAGCTCGGGATGCCCAGGACCAAGCGCACCAAGACCGGGTTCACCACCGACGCGGAGGCGTTGCAGGCGTTGTTCGTGCAGACCGAGCACCCGTTCCTGGCGGCGTTGCTGCGCCACCGTGACGCGACCAGGCTCAAGGTCACCGTCGACGGGCTGCTCAAGGCGGTCGCCGACGACGGACGGATCCACACGACGTACAACCAGCTCATCGCCTCCACGGGCCGGCTGTCCTCCACCGACCCCAACCTGCAGAACATCCCGATCCGCACCGAGGAGGGCCGCCGGATCCGCGAGGTGTTCATGGTCGGCGCCGGCTACGAGTCGCTGCTCACCGCCGACTACAGCCAGATCGAGATGCGGATCATGGCCCACCTCTCCGAGGACGCGGCGCTCATCGAGGCGTTCCACTCCGGTGAGGACCTGCACGCCTTCACCGCCTCGAGGGTCTTCGGCGTCGAGCCCGGGGCGGTGAGCCAGGAGCAGCGCGCCAAGATCAAGGCGATGAGCTACGGCCTGGCCTACGGCCTGTCCGCCTTCGGCCTCTCGCGTCAGCTCGGCATCGGCACCGACGAGGCCAAGGGACTCATGGAGGAGTACTTCCTGCGCTTCGGCGGGGTGCGCGACTACCTGCACGACGTCGTCGGCGAGGCACGTCGCTCGGGATACACCGAGACCATCCTGGGCCGCCGGCGCTACCTGCCCGACCTCACCAGCGACAACCGGCAGCGCCGCGACATGGCCGAGCGGATGGCGCTCAACGCGCCCATCCAGGGCTCGGCCGCCGACATCATCAAGGTCGCGATGCTGGGCGTCGACCGGGCCCTGGCCGAGTCGGGCCTGCGCTCGCGGATGCTCCTGCAGGTGCACGACGAGCTGGTGCTCGAGGTGGCGCCGGGGGAGCGGGGAGACCTGGAAGCCCTCGTACGCCGGGAGATGGGCGCCGCCTACGCGCTCTCCGTGCCGCTGGACGTCTCGGTAGGCGTAGGGCGCACGTGGCAGGATGCGGGCCACTGACCGACACAGGGTGCTCGCGATCGGTGCGCTCGGCCCGGGCGCGCTGATCTCGTCGGTGGTGCAGGCCCGCTCCCTCCAGAGCGCCGGCAGACCCTGAAAGACGTTTCCGCGGAAACGTCTTTCAGGGCCGGGAGCACACGAAGATGGCCGTCCCCGGAACCAGTCGCCCGCGCAGGGGGCTCCACGCACCCCACGTCCGGGTGTTGTCCGCCGGCCACTCCGGCTCCACGAGGTCGACAAGACGCAGTCCCGCGGCCGTCACCTCCCGCACCCGGTCGCCGAGGGTGCGGTGGTGCTCGACGTACGTCGCATGTCCCTGCTCGTCCTGCTCCACGTACGGCGTGCGGTCGAAGTAGCTGGACCGCGCCACCAGCCCGTCCGGCCCCGGATCGTCGGGGAAGCTCCAGCGCATCGGGTGCGTCACGGCGAACACCCACCGGCCACCCGGCCGCAGGACGCGGGCCACCTCACGCATCACACCCGCCGAGTCCTCGGCGAACGGCAGCGCGCCGTACGCCGAGCACGCGAGGTCGAAGGAGGCGCCGGCGAACGGCAGCCGGGCGGCGTCGGCCTGCACCAGAGGCACGTCCAGCCCGGGAGCTAGGTCCCTGGCGCGACGCAGCATCACTCCCGAGAGGTCCAGCGCGACCGGATCGGCTCCGGCGCCCAGCAGCCAGCGCGAGCACTGGGCCGCGCCAGCCCCCACCTCGAGCACCCGGCGGCCGGCCACGTCCCCGAGGAGCCCGGCCGTTGCCTCCGAGAGGCCCTCCGGGCCCCAGACGAAGCGGGCGTCGCCGAGGAAGGCCCCGTGCTCGTCGAGGTAGCCGTCCGCGCTCGCGTCCCACCAGGAACGGTTCGCCCGCACCGACTCGTCGTGGCTCGCCGCGCGCCTGACCCCCTCGTCCACGTCCCGATCCTCCATGATCGGAGGGCCTTCGCGGTGCCGAATTCAGGGGGTGGTCGCAACACCGGTGAGGTCTTGCGCGAGGAGGTTAGCGAAGACTTCTCGCGGGGAGAGGAATCCGTGGCGTTTGCGC
>Ga0180121_10000587_pt1 | contig 15377 bp, 12 predicted proteins | sample AntDrymUQ5402106_2_FD_129676 | JGI IMG/M metagenome (GOLD analysis project Ga0180121, IMG submission 129676) | Polar desert sand microbial communities from Dry Valleys, Antarctica - metaG UQ540 (21.06) (version 2) (version 2) | ecosystem: Environmental > Terrestrial > Soil > Desert | place...
GCGAAACACTTCCTGCGACCCGCACTGGATGTAGCAGCGAACCCCTTCGGCCACGCGCTCGCCGCGCGCGAGTGCCTCACGGAAGACGCGCGCATACATGTCCATGTCTTCCTTCTTTCCCGCGGTGCACGAGCCAGCGTACGCGATGCCGACCGCGACATCACGCCCCAGCTCGTCGATGTACAGGCCGTTACCCGGATCGCCGGGCAGCGCGATCATCGGTCGCAATGCCGACGCGTCGATCTCGATCTCCTCGACGTAGTCCGCGCCTGGATCCGAGAACAGACCGTCGCACAGTGCCTCCGCCTCCGCCCGCGAGATGCCCCGCTGCGCCACGAGATACGCCACCGTTTGCTCGTCGGGCGCGATGATGCCCGTGAACGCGCCCACCTCCGCCGCCATGTTCGTCATCGTCGCCCGCTCGTCCACCGACAGCGCCGAGACAGACTCGCCGGCATACTCGATGATCTGACCGATCGCCTGTCCGCTCTTGATGTAGGGGTGCCGCAGGATCTCGAGCATGAAATCCTTCGCCGTGACGTTCTCAGGCTTGTCGCCGCGGATCGTCACCCGGAAGGATTTTGGCACCTCGACGCGTACGTCCTTCGTGATCCATGAGTTGAAGATGGCCGTCGTCCCGACGCCGAACGCGACGCAACCGACGGCGCCCGCGTGCGGGGTGTGCGAATCGGAGCCGATGATCACGTGCCCGGGCAGCGCGTGCGCTTCGAGAATCTTCGAGTGACAGATCGCCTCTGACCCGGATGAGGTCAGCGCTCCGTGGATGTTCATCTTCTTCTCGAGCTCGCCGTAGAGCTTGATCCCCTTCTCCTGCGCGAACGTCCGCTGCTTCGCCTCGAGCTGGTTCGCGACATCGAGCAGCCCCATCTCGATGTGCTCCGGGCGCATGACCTGATCGAGGAACGTCAGGTGATCGCGAAAGAAGAACACCGAGGATGGGTCGTTGACCGGCTCGTGCTTGCCGACGAGGTCCTCGAAGAAGATCGCCGCCATCGGGGTCACGTACTCGTGGCTGAAGCGGATGTCCGTTCGGACGAAGCCCTGATCTCCTGCACGGACGGCCGTGATACCCGACCTGCCTGCAGCCGCATCGCTCACCCAGTGGCGCGCGAAGATCTTTTCCGCGATGGTCATCGGCCGCGACGCGGTGGTGACCTCGGGAACCTTCACCGTCCCCTGGAGGCGGGCCACGTTGTAGTTGAACAGCCCGCCATACTCGATGATGCCGCGCGAGATTCCGCCTTCGTCCTTGGTGAACTCGGTGAGCGGAATCTCATCGCCGGCCCGCACCCGCCGGATCAGGTCGAGGTTGGTCGACGTGAACACGCCGAGGTTCTGGCAGTTCTCGCGATAGATCCGCTCGATGTTCTCCGCGATGACGAGCTTGATCCCCGCCATCATCTCGGCGTAGGGGGACTGCTCGCGCGAAGAGCCCTTGCCGCGCCGCGTGCCGGAGACGCTGGCGACGAAGTGACCCTTCCGCACGGAGCCGCGCACGATGGGGAACTCTTCCCCAGCCTTCAGGCCGAGATACGGGAACTCGCCGAGTGTCTCGTCGAAGTAGTAGCAGATGTAGGCAGGAGTGATCTCATCGGTCGAGATGTTGTCGCGCAGCTTGGGCCGCATCGGGCTGCCCGTCGGCGCCTCCGGGTCGAACCCCAGATCCTCACCCGCGAGCTGGCGCTGGATGAGCACCGGATCCTCCGCGAGGAAGAGGATCCGGCCCTCGAATCGAATGCGGTCGGGGACCCTGGAAACGGATCGAGTCTGGAGGCTTTCGGTCATGGCCGCATCGTGAAGTGATCATCCAAGATGCCGTTGGCGCTGTGCCATCACAAGCGACGGAGGGGGAAACGAATGGCCGCCGATCGCTCGGCGGCCCATTCTGATCCTCGCCCTTCTGCCTCGCCCGGCTCAGGTGCGCGGTGGAGGACGCATCCGCGCGCCCTGCGCCTTCTTCATCCCGTCGACGTTCACATCGAACGCCTTCGCCTGCTCGGCGGTCAGCAGTGCCTTGATCTCTGCATAGGCCTTTGTCTGAAGCCCGGCCACCCTGGTCATCGTCGCGTCGTCCATCATCCGGCGGCCGCCACCACCCCCGCCCCCGCCGCCGCCTGCTGCATCGCCGCGAGTTGCCATCATGATCTCGCGCCGGTCGGCGGCGAGCTTCGTGAGCACGGCTTCGATCTTCGTCGTCACTTCGGGGGTGACGGTGATGTCCCGCAGGAGCACCCGCATCTGAGCCTGCGGGTTGATGCCGCGGCCACCGCCGCGCGCCTGACCCCGGCCCTCGCCCTGAGCCGCCGCTACGGACGTGACGCTGAATGCGAGTGCAGCTCCGAGCACCATCGTGCGAATGCCTATCATCGTTTCTCCGGAATGGGATGCAACGCGCGATCGAGCGCGTTCGCAGACAGGAAGACGTTCCGCTCCGTGCGGTGTTAAGGCGCGCCTGACAGTGCAACCACGGTTTCGTTCGCTGCGGATGCGCATCAGAAGTCGTTTGATTCAAGCAACTTAGCCCGTGCCCACTGGCATCAGCCCGCGCAACCGTGCATCCTTCTACTCTGCCTGCGGGACGGTCGGTCGGAGTTGCAATCGTGTTGTCTCACAATGCTTTAAGAGCGAGCACCGAGCGTGACGGTTCCCCTCCAGCCAGTTTCCGAAGATCCCGCCCTGCCACCGGCGGTTGCTCCTGCGCCTCCGTTTCAGGCGCCCACGACACCCGTCGCGTTTCCCGTCGGCTGGCTGCTGGACAACGCAGCACCGCCGATCCAGTACCGCGCGTTCGTGGATGTCGCACGCATCCCGCTCGCGCCTACGCACAACTTCGCCAGCCTGCCTTACGCACACGCTCCGGCGATCGCCCTCGCGATCCGGCAGGCGGCCGATGGCTTGTGGGGCGATACGATGCTCGGCGTTCCTTCGGGGCCCGATGGCCTGACCGGGGTCGGAACGATCAACGCCGTTCGACGCCTTCTCGAGTACGGATGGGATCGGGAGTCTCCGCCGCTTCTTCGTGCGCGGCGCGCCCTCTTCCGCCTTCTCGCCGAGGATGACGATCCGTCGTTCGTCTATGAGCTCGCTCCGCGGACCAACCCGAATCCGGAGTTGACGCGCCGGGCACGACGAATCCTCCGCGAGGCCTCGGCCGCGACTCTCGCGCAGGCGGGATACGAGAGCGATCCGCGGCTTCGTGGGGCCGCCCGACGGATTCTCGACCGCATCGATGTGTACATGCGCTCCGAGGTTTCGGCCAAGCCATGGATACGGGTCGGGAATCGGCAGGTGCTCGCGCAGGAAGCGTCGCCGCCGTCGTTCTACGCCCTGTCGATGCTCGCCCACATGCCACTGTTCCGAAGCGAGCACCACATGCTGATCGACCGAATCTTCCACTACATCTCCCAGGCGCTGCCACGTCAGGAGTCAGCCCAGCAGCTCGGGTCGCAGATCGTCCCGCAACCCCACCTCGTGCTGGGCGACATGCTGCCGCACCGGAACGCGGTGGACGCCGACGTTCCCTGGGCGCTCACCTGGCTCGAGCTGATGGCGCGCCTGGGATTTCTCCGCCGGAGCGAGACGTGGTCCAAGCTCTTCGAGCGATTCCTCGATGACCGTGATCGACAGGGCATCTGGCACCCGCACAAGGGCCTCGCAATGCCCACGGGAACGAGTCCCTTCGCGTGGCCGAACTTCCCTCTCGAGGCACCGTCGGCCGGGGAAGGGCGCTGGAGTGACGTGACCTTCCGCATCGGCCTCATCGCCCGGCTGGCGGGGCGACCGATCGAGCTGGTGTAGTCGTGGCTGGCACCGCCCCGACGGTGCCTCCGCGCGCCGCCGCGGATGGCGGCCCGCTTCCATCACCCCGCGTGCGGGGTCGCCTCGCGCCGGAGGCAATGTTTCCAGCCGGACTCGTCGGCTATCGCACACGCTCCGAGGTGTTGTCGTCAGGGGAGCGCATTCGTGTCGTCGAAATCGGGCCCGTCGACGGCAAGCCGGTCGTGTTCATCCCGGGGTTGGGGTGCTCCATCTGGGACTTCAATCGGACCCTCGCCCCTGTCGCGGAAGCCGGATTTCGCGCCATCGCGATCGATGTGCGCGGTCACGGATTGTCCGACAAACCCGACGACGACGAGCTCTACTCCACCGATGCCCTTGTTCGGCATCTGATCGACATCTTCGACACCCTCGGCATCACGCAGGCGGCGATCGTCGGACATTCGATGGGCGGCGCGCTCGCGGCGCACCTGGCGCTTCGAGCGCCGGATCGTGTCCGAGCGCTCGTCCTGATCAGCCCAGTCGGGTTCGGCATCGCCCGCGTCGCAGACATCGGGCGCGCGCTCTTGCCCCGATGGATGGGGCCCGTCGCGCAGGCAGGCCTGCGTCGCGCCGTGGTCGAGGCCGGTCTTCGACTCGTCTATTCGTCGCGGGTGCACGTGACGGAACGCAACGTCGACGAATACTGGGCGCCGTCGCAATTCTCCCGCTTCGTCCCGGCAATGCGTTGCCTGCTTCACCATTTCCGGTGGACGGTTTTTGCGAACGCCGAGCTCGAGCGCATGCGTTCACCCTGTCTCATCATCCGCGGTGGATGCGACCGAGTGGTCCGTGCTCCGCGCGCGCCGTTCACCCTGCCCTCGATGTTTCGCGAGGTCATCGTGGCGGACGCCGGCCACCTTCCGCACGACGAAGCGCCGGATCGCGTCAACGCGGAGATCATCGCGTTCCTGAGGCAATAGACGTCCTGGCGGCGACGATCAAACGTGGCGGCGGCCGGCCGGAATGCGTATATTCATCGAACGATCCCGGCTCGAGGCGTTGGCGCGGTCAGTCCGCTTCACCCTGCCAGCCCGCGATCGTGGAGCCGATTCCTACCGTTTGGGGACATTGGCTCACTGGAGAGCCAACTCTGCCCCCGCAGAACGCCTTCGACAATCGAATGCCGCGCACTCCTGCGCGGTGACGAAGACGTGGAGCCCGGCAGACGAACTGCCGAGCCGCGTGTTGCATGCGCCGGACCGGGTCGAAGCCCGGCAAGCGGCCCCGGCGTGCGGATCAGGAATCATGGAATCGACGACGATTGAAGCATCGCTGACTTTCGATGACCTCGCGCTCGCGCCGGAGGTATTGAAGGCAGTTCACGAAGCGGGGTATACGACGCCGACCCCGATTCAGCAGCAGGCGATCCCCGTCGCGCTCAAGGGACGAGATCTCATCGGCCTCGCGCAGACCGGAACGGGCAAGACGGCGGCGTTCACGCTTCCCATCATCCATCGACTCCTTGGCGGTCCGCGCCGCACGCGCGCTCTCGTGCTGACACCGACGCGCGAGCTGTGCGTCCAGGTCGAGGAAAGCTTCCAGAAATACGGGAAGCACTCGGCGATCGACTGCCTGCCGGTGTATGGAGGTGTCGGACTCGAGCCGCAGCAGAAGGCACTCCGGGCAGGCGTCGACGTGGTGGTCGCCACCCCCGGGCGTCTCCTCGATCACCTCGAGCGACAGAACGTCGTCTTCGATGACCTCGAGGTGCTGGTCCTCGATGAAGCTGACCGCATGCTGGACATGGGTTTCGCGCCCCAGCTCAACCGGATCGTCGCCCAGATCCCGCGCTATCGTCAAACGCTCCTCTTCAGCGCGACGATGCCCCCGATGGTGGAAGCACTCGCCCGCACCTATCTCCGCAAGCCGATCGTGGTGCAGGTGGGCCGTCGCTCAGAGGCCGCGAACACGGTTACGCACGCCGTCTATCCGGTGCCCCGCGATCGGAAGAGCGCCCTGCTCGTCGAGCTGTTGAAGGAGGCGAACATGGACAGCGTGCTGATCTTCTCGCGCACGAAGCACGGTGCCGATCGGATCGTGCGTCACCTCGAGAAGGCCGACATCAGCGCGACGGCGATGCATGCCGACAAGACCCAGGTCCAGCGCACCATGGCGCTCGAAGGATTCAAGAGCGGGGAGATACGGGTGCTGGTCGCCACCGACATCGCCCAGCGGGGGCTCGACATCACGGGGATCTCCCACGTGATCAACTATGATGTCCCGCAGCAGCCCGAGGACTATGTGCACCGCATCGGGCGCACCGGGCGCGCCGCTGCGACGGGGGACGCGTTCACCTTCATGTCCCCCGACGAGATCGCGATGGTCCGTACCATCGAGCGCGTGATCGGCCAGCCGATTCCCAGGATATCCGTTCCGGGCTACGACTTCGGTACGGTCGCCGCGGACTGATGCGAGAACGGCGCGCCCGAGGGCGCGCCGTGGTGCATGCGGCGGACACTCGACCGCCGCCGATCCTCACGGAACCGCTGCGGGTGAGAGTGGTCCGCCCGACCCCGCCAGCTGCCGCTCTCGAAGCCGGCCGCCGATCCAGGCGTAGGGCATGACGAGCGCAAGGTTGACTACGTGGAACCATGCCGGAGCGGTGCCCCAGAGCGATGCGGTCACGATCAGGCTGAAGATGAGCCCGAGCGCGCCCAGGATGAGTGCGTGCCGCATCGGATGATCTGGCGCGAGGCGCGCGGTGAGATAGCAGCCCGCAATCGCGAAGAGCGCAACGTACGCCGACATGAGCATGAGGATGCGCACATCGCTCGTCGTGCCACCGTCATTGAACGCCGCCGGGAAGGCCCGCATGACCAGGAAGTCGGTCCCACTGGACAGGGCCCCAATGAAAATGAAGCCGGCGACGATCGCTCCAATACTCCGTAGCATCTGACGTCTCCCAGGTCGGAAGTGTGGAGGGGGGCGCAAGGAACTCGCCGGTCACCGTCTCGGCTACTGCGGCGTCCGCCCGCTCGATGTGGACCTGCAGTCGTCACAGCGAAGCGCAGCGGACTCTTCTTCGTCTGCTCCGGGGCGGGCGTAGTGAGATGCACACAGCACCCGCTTGCAGGAGGGGCAGGCACCGCCGCCCATGGCGGGAAAATCGATTCCACACTGCTGACAGATGTGCGCTACGACCTGAGTCATGTATTCGGCTTGCTCGTTGCCCTGCTGACCTCGCCGCCGATGACTACGAGCGACAGTGCAACGTAGCCACATCGTCGCGGTCGTCGCCAGAGCCGCCTTGGGTGAGCGCGCTGCGAGCCGTGTCGAACTAACCCCCACCTGAACACTACGGCGCGGCGCCGGGCGACGTCTCGGCTGGCGGAGATCGGTGCTCGTGTGAACGTCCGAGATGAAGAGCGAGCGCGGCGGCGCCCAGCGAGACTCCGATGTCGGCAACGTTGAAGACGTAGAAGCGATGCACTCCGATCCCAAGGTCGATGAAATCGACGACGCCGAGCGGTGACCGTATTCGATCGAGCAGATTGCCCGCCGCCCCGCCCGCGATCAGCGCGACCGCGAGTGCGATAGGAGGCTCGTGCTGGTGTGCGCGGTAGAGGCGCACGAGAACGACGAGCATGACGGTGGCGAGCACGCTGAAGCCGACCCGGGAGTAGTCGCCGAGGTCGAGCCCCATGGCCGCCCCCGTATTGCGAGTCAGCGTAAACCTCAGGACGTCGTCGACGACGGGGAGGGGAAGGTGCGGTGTGAGATGCTCGCTGGCGATCCGTTTCGTCGTGCAGTCGGTGAGCAGGACGACCAGTCCCACTGCCCAGAACCACCGAGGATTGCGAACGGTCGCACGAGGACGAATCGAGCCGGAGGGTCGGCGCCGTCGCGCTCGCCACCCGGACACCATCGCTACTGTCCTTCGCGGGAAACCTTCACGCCTTCGCGACGCGGGACGCCAACGGCTTCGCCACGCTGCCCGGCGGCGAGCACTGACTGGGCGGAGCCCTCGGTGAGAATCCTCGTCACGAAGCGCTGCCCTTCCGAGATGCGCTCGACTTCCACGGCAATGGAGTCGATGGCTTGCTCGACCCGCTCGAGCCGTTGCGTGGACTCGAGGGATGGCGCGGGGGCACGCTGGCCCGTTGCCCGCTTCCACATGAGGCGGGCGGCGGCGAGCGCCATCGGGGCGAGCACGAAGAGCGTGAACACGATGCTGATCGCCGTCATGTCCGGAGCCCGATTTCCCCCGAAATCGATCGGCGGCACGAGCATGCCCGGTTCCATGTTGACCGGCTCCGCCGTGAGGAGTCGGCCCGTGTAGTCGAGGTCCGCCTCGAGCTGAAGGATTCGCCCGTCGAGAAGCCGCATTCGCGCCTCGATGCCCGCGCGGTCCGCGCCCGTCGTGTTGCGCACCGACTGCGCTGCCTCATCCCGGCGTTCCGACGCCGAGTTGATCTGCGTTGACAGCATTTCCCGAATCTCGGAGATCTGGTCCTTCTGGGCCGCACTCAACGGCATGCCGGGCGTGAGACCCTGGAAGCCCGTCGGCTGAATCGACCCGGCGAGGACCGGAGTTGGCAGGGCGGGCGCATCCGCCGGAAGCGGCGCAGGGGGAGCGGGAGGCGGAGAAGGCGGTTGCATGGCGTACCGTACGAGGGGTAGTCGGCCCGGGTTACAGCAGGCGAGCGGAAATCTACGCCATGACGGCCGGGGCGCGAGCGGGCCGTCCAGCCGGCGTGTGAGCAACCCGCGGTCATCGACGCACGCGCCCAAGGCGGGAGATGATCAGGGAATCCACTGCCCGCCCACGCCGCAGGACCACGGTTTGATTCGCCGCACCATAGCCGACCCCGGTCGGCCCGTAGACGACGGAGTCGCGATTCGATTGCAGCGAGATGCCGTAGATCGCGCCGAGATCGCGGGCCACGATCGTGTCGCCTGCTGACGCGACGACGACGGTCGATCGCACCGGGTCGAAGCGCGCCGCGACGCGGACCTCGCGCGCCACCGCGGTGGCCCGGGCGAGCGCGAGCGTCGTGACGATCTCGTTGCCCGCGTGGCGCACTCGCGTTCGATCCATGAGCCGCAGCAGATCCGGCCCACCCATCGCGCACAGCACTCCCACGATCACCAGCACGACTCCGATCTCGAACAGCGTGATGCCGCGACGCATGGTACCTTCCGTCTGGGTAGCGCATCATGGTGGCGCGGGGGACGGGGGCACCACCGAACGGATGCGCCGAGCGTGGTTTGGTTTCGAGGAATCATCCGGAATGCGTTCAGCCGTCGTGCTCGCGCTGCTACTCGCGTCGTGCGCCCGCGGCGCTCGGGTCGCCGAGATGCCAGCGCCGGTCGTCGCATCGCCGCCCGAGCCACTGATCAGCGCGGCGGTCGATACGACCCCTCCTGTCGACACCGTCGCCCGCGATCAAGCCCCGGCTTTCCGGGCGCTGCCACTCGTCGCGTGGGGGCCGATTCCGCCGGGTGAGCGCCATGCCGAACGCGAGCGCACGTATGACCTGCAGCATCAGGTAACCCGTATCCGGTTCGACTGGGCGCGTCACGCTGTCGTGGGATCGACGACCATCCGGTTCGCCGCGCTCGATCGGGATCTCGGCAGCGTGTCCTTCGACGCCGTCGGAATGACCATTCGCTCGGTCAGGACGGCGAAGGGCGCGCCGCTCGAGCACACGTATGACGGGCGATCACTCGTGGTGGCGCTTCGTCCCGTTGTCGCCGTCCGCTCACGGATGAGCATCGTCATCGACTACGAAACGGAGCGGCCGAAGAAGGGAGTGTACTTCATCGACCGACGCCACACGGTCTGGACGCAGGGCGAAACGGAGGACACGCGCCACTGGGTGCCCACCTACGACCACCCGAACGACAAGACGACGTGGGAGTTCTACATCACCACCCGGGATGACGAACGCGCGCTGTCCAACGGGCGTCTTGTTTCGACGAAGGAAGCGGGTGGATCCACGGAGTGGCACTGGTCGCAAGGCAAGCCTGCGTCGACCTACCTGATGTCGATAGTCACCGGTGACTATGTCGTACTCCAGGATGTCTGGCGGGGAATCCCGATCGGCTACTGGACGTATCCGGACTCGATCGAAGCGGCGTGGCGAGGCTTCGGGCGGACGCCGCGGATGATCGACCTGATCTCCAACCGGACGGGGCTCGCATACCCGTGGGCGAAGTACGACCAGTCCGTGGTTCCGGACCACATCTTCGGCGGCATGGAGAACGTCACCGCGACCACGCAGGCTGATGATCGCATCCTGCACCCCGCGTGGGCCGAGCCGGAGGCGAACGCGGAAGCGCTCGTCGCGCACGAGCTCGCGCACCAATGGTATGGCAACTACCTGACGGCACGCGGCTGGGCCCACGCCTGGCTGAACGAAGGGTTCGCCACGTTCTTCGAAGGTGTGTTGGAAGGGGAGCTGCACGGCCGGGATGCCGGCGCCCTGGCGCGCCTCGCGGAGCAGGAGGCGGCGATGGAGGCTGATCGCGCAGCCCGACGACCTCTCGTGTTCGACCGGTGGGTGACAGACCCGCTCGAGCTGTTCCTGAGCGGGCATGTCCATGCGAGGGGCGCAACCGTCCTGCAGATGCTTCTTCACGACGTGGGAGAGGCGAGATTCTGGGCGGGCATCAAGGCGTACACCCGTGCGCATGCACTTGGAAGTGTCGTCACCGAGGACTTTCAGCGCGCGATGGAACGCGAGTCCCGTCGGGACCTGTCACGCTTTTTCGCGCAATGGATCCATGGAGCGGGGGTCCCCGCCTTCCAGATCTTCTACGCCTACGACAGCGAAGCCCGCTCGCTCGCGCTGTCGGCACGGCAGGTACAGCCGCGCGACAGCCTCACCGGATTCTTTCATGTCAATGTCGTCATTGAAGTCCTGACCGACGCGGGAAGAGTCGTGGACACCATTGCCGTTCGCGACGAGGTCTCCGACATCGTGATCGCGCTGCCGGCGTCCCCCCGAGCCATTCGTTGGGACAAGGGCGGGTGGCTGGCCGACGTGACGGACTTTCCACGTCCCACGCCGATGCTCGCATACCAGCTTCGACACGACGACGACATTCTCGGTCGCATCGAGGCCGCCGACTTGCTCGGGAGGCGTCTTGGTGAAGCGGAGGCCCGGGAGGCATTGACCGCGGCGATCGTCTCTGACAGCGCGTGGGCTGTTCGCGGGCGTGCGGCCACGGCACTCGGGCACCTCGCCGCGGACTCGATCACGGTCGCCGGATTGCTCCGCGCGGCCGGTGACCGCGATTCGCGCGTCCGGGCGGCCGCAGTATCGGCGCTCGGCGTGCACCGGGCCGCAGCCGGCGACCTGAGCGCCGCCAGCGTTTCGGGAAGCATGTCTCGCTCGCCTGGCGCGACACAGCGCGCTCTCCGGACGCTGCGGCGGATGGCGGCCGAAGATTCATCACGCTATGTCCGCGGCGCTGCGCTCATTGCGTACACACGCCTCGATCCACAAGGGGCACTCGCCGTGATCGAACCGGCCCTTGCCAGCGACTCCTGGCTGGACCTCGAGCGCACCCAGGGAGTGAATGCGCTCGCCGAGTTGGCATCGGCGGAATCGTGGTCACTGTTGCTTCGTCATCTCGAGTCGCCCACGAGCCGTCAGCTGCGGCTGGCCGTCATCGCCGCGCTCATGCAGCGCGCCGGTGGACGAGAGCCGGAGATCGCGGCGGCCCTCGCCCCGCTGCTCGCCGCCGACGATCTTTTCGTTCGGAGTGCTGCGGCACGCGCGCTCGGTGTGCTCGGTCAAGCGTCCAGCATCCCGGTACTCGAGGCACGACAGGCCGTCGAGGCCGAGAGTCGCGTGATCAACGTCATTCTGGGAGCGCTCGCCGCGCTCCGTTCGAGGAGCTAGTCGCATGTCTGGAGCTCGCGCTCTTCGCCTGGCGGTTCTCGCAATGGTTTCCTCCGCCTGCGGTATCACCGAGCAGCCGAACGTGAATACCGCCGAGCTCCTCGTGGAAACCCAGGAAGTCGTTCTCGGGCTGCGCGAGGAGCTGGCGGCATTTCAGGATCAGCTCGACTCCTTGCGCGTCGAGCTTGCGCGTCAGGATAGTCTCCTTCGCGTCATGGCCAACCTTCAGGGAATGCCGATGCCGCCGCGGCCCGCCATTCCAGGGTTGCCTCAGTAGATGCGACGGATCGGGTGTGCCGATGAGGTCTGCGGTGCTGGGCCTGGGATCAGGGCATCGGGTGCAGCGCCCGGAGAAGTGGCAGGCAACATGCACGCGCGGCACGGGACCACCCTCGCGGTCCCGCGACACCACCGACACCACTGACACCACCAACAAATGACGACGATCCACATCGAGTACTGCACGGTTTGAAACTACGAGCCACGGGCTACCAGTCTGGCGGCCGCGGTTCGTGAACGTTTCCCCGGTGTCACCGTGACCCTCCAGCCATCGGGCGGCGGGCGGTTCGAGGTTTCGCGTGACGGAACGCCGGTCTTCCAGAAATCGAAGATCGGACGTCATGCGCAAGCGGGGGAGATCCTTCGCCTCCTCGACGCTCCTCCGACATGAGTTCTCGCGCAATCCGGGTGTCGTGGAGTCTTCCGCCCGTCGGCGCAGTCACCCGCATCCGGCGTCCTGCCGGCAGGAACCAGTAGCCCCCAATGCGCATCGCGATTTCCACCGGTGGCGGAGACGCCCCCGGACTCAACGCAGTCATCCGCTCCGCCGTGCTCTCCGCGATCAATCGCGGTTGGGACGTTCTCGGCGTCAAGCGCGGTTTTGCGGGGCTGATGGGCGAAGACGAGGTAGTCCCGCTCACCAAGGATTCCGTCCGCGGCATCGGCCACCTCGGCGGCACCATCCTGCGGACGACCAATCGCGGCAACCCCTTCCACTATCCGTACAAGGCGGATGACGGAACATGGACAGAGCTGGACCGGTCGGATGAGCTGATCGCGAACGCGCGGAGACTCGGCATCGATGCCCTGATCTCCATCGGCGGCGATGGCTCGTTGCTCATCGCGCAGCAGCTCTGCGACAAGGGAATGCGCATCGTCGGCGTGCCGAAGACGATCGACAACGACGTCAGCGGTACCATCACCACGTTTGGCTTCGACACCGCCGTCAACACCGCGATCGAAGCGATCGACAAGCTCCACACGACTGCGGAGAGTCACTCCCGGGTGATCGTGATGGAGGTGATGGGAAGGCACGCGGGATTCATTGCGCTGCACAGCGGCCTCGCGGGCAGTGCCGATGTCATCCTGCTCCCGGAGATTCCCTACGACATCGACAAGGTGTGCGAGAAGGTGATGGCGCGCGATCGCGCTGGCCGCCAGTTCTCGATCGTCGTCTGCGCGGAGGGGGCATATTCCCGAGGCGGTGAGGTCGGGACGATTGGCGACTCGCTCCCTGGCGAGGCCAAGCGCGTTGGGGGGATCTGCGACGCGATTGCCCGGCAGATCCAGGAGCGTACCGGGAAGGAGAGCCGGTCGCTGGTGCTCGGACACCTTCAGCGCGGCGGGCAGCCGACCGGCTATGACCGTCTGCTCGCGGCCCGCTTTGGCGGCGCGGCGGTTCGCGCCATCGCGGAAGAAAAGTGGGCGCACATGGTTGCGCTGCAATCCCCACACATCGTGTACGTGCCCTTCCTCGAGGCGCTGCGGGAACCGAAACGGGTCGAGATCGACCACGACACCGTCCAGACCGCCCGGGCAACCGGGATCTCCTTCGGCGACTGATGGTAGAACCGACATTGAACACCGCCGGCATTCCTTCCACGAGGACGGTTTCATCCCCCGGAGTGGACGGCAGATCGGCCGAGGGGTGACCGTCAAGTCGCAAGCCGTTGAAAGACAATAGGTTGGAGTGACTCGCCAAGGGTGCCATTTCTGGCACCGGGCGTGCATTGGTGGGGGTGTCGGCCGGCACCTACCTCACGGAGAAGTGAATGCGTCTCGCTCTATCGCTCGCGCTCGTTGGAACTGTCCTCGTCAGTGCGCCGCTCGCGGCGCAGGGACGGGCGCGCCAGTCGGAGAGCGTCCCGGAAGGCCACAAGCCACCACCCGGAATGTGCCGGATCTGGTTGCCGAACGTTCCGGCAGGGAAGCAGGCGGCGCCAACCGATTGTGCGACGGCGGTACGCAACCGGCCCGCGAATGCCACGGTGATCTTCGGTGATCCCGTTCCGGGGCGGGCCACGAAACCGCGGGAGGACATGCCGGTGCCGCTGCCGCTGGCCCCGACATCCAAGGGCAAGGGAAAGAAGCGGCCGCCGATCAGTCCACCGCCAGGCATCTCCGACCGCTGAACGACGCTGGACGCACGCCGCCCCCGGACACACTCCGGGGGCGGCGTTCTCTTTGCATGGCCCTCGGCCATGCTACGCCCCGTTCAGGACCGATACCTTCCCCCCGATCGAGACGCGTTCATCGCCGGTGAACCGCCGACGGGACGCGTCATCGTGATCGCGCCCACGCGCGCAGCCTGCGAGACGATCGAGCTCGCGCTCGGACTGCATCTCGAGACATTCCTGGAGCAGCAGCACGGCGAGCAGGTGCGCGCCCTCGCTGCCGGCGGGCGAGGCTTCGGCATCGTCGCGGGCACGGGGACGGGAAAGACGCTGGCGATCCGGCCGATCGCCGAGACCATTCTGCGGGCACCGCTCGCAGTCGGCGTCATCAACCGGGAACGCGAGGCGACTCCGGAGACGCCATCGTGGAACGTCATCATCGTCACCACCGGCATCGCTCGGCGATGGTTCCAGGATGGGGACATTCTGCGAACGGACACCCTGATCGTCGATGAGATCCATCAGACGTCCGCCGAGCTCGAGCTCTGCCTGGCCCTCGGGAAGCGAGTCGGCTGCAGGTTCATCTGGCTTTCGGCAACGGTGGATCCGAGCTTCTACAAGCGCTATCTCGGGTCAGCCGATGTGGTCGAGAGCTATTCCTTCGATCCGACGAAAGCCGCGGATGTGAAAGTCATTCGCGCGAAGCCGCTCGAGTTCCTGGGTGACCGGTTCCTGCAGCAGGTGATTCGTGAGCAGCGCGGCGTCGGCGTGTTCCTTCCGACCCGCGCCGGCGTCGAGCAGGCAGCCGATCAGGTGCGGTTGCGCTTTCCGCGCATCAACGTCGCCTTCTATCATGGCGGTGAGCCGATTCGGATCCTGCGGCCCTTCCTCGAGGGCGGGGAGCGAAAGCCCTACCTGCTCGCGATGACCGCCGCGGGGCAGAGCGCGCTCAACGTCCGCGGACTCGATACGGTCGTCATCGACGATACGCGCTTCACGAACATCATCGAGCGCGGGAAGAACGTGCTCACCCGCCTGCACCTCGGCGCCAACGAGATCCTCCAGATGGCGGGGCGCGTGCACGGCCGGGTCGAGGGTGGGCGGGTGTTCATCCTCTCCGATCGCGACATTGAGTTCTCTGCGCTGAGACCCACGGAACCCGAGTTTCAGCTCGCGGGAGATTCGGAGCGCGTTGCAATCACCTGCGCGGATCTCGGTGTCCGCGCGGATGAGTTGGAGCTGCCCGTCGCGCTCGACCGCGCTTCCTATCGCGCGGCACTGGCGCTGCTCGAGC
>Ga0180121_10000588_pt1 | contig 15371 bp, 17 predicted proteins | sample AntDrymUQ5402106_2_FD_129676 | JGI IMG/M metagenome (GOLD analysis project Ga0180121, IMG submission 129676) | Polar desert sand microbial communities from Dry Valleys, Antarctica - metaG UQ540 (21.06) (version 2) (version 2) | ecosystem: Environmental > Terrestrial > Soil > Desert | place...
ACCACGCCGATCTCGTTGTACGACGCGACGACCGTGCCGCCGGAACGCTCGATCTGGCTCTTCGAGCTCGCGGGCACCGACGAGCCCTTGTACATGATCACGTAGTTCGCGGCGCTCGCGGCGCTGGCCGCCATGAGTGCCGTTGCAGCGACGGCCATGACGATGACCGCTCGCCGCAGAGACGGGCTGAGCATGCTTTTCTCCCCCTTGCTTGATTGCGCGCCTGGCCGACGCACGGGGGCAAGCATAAGCGCACTCCGCCGGAATTGGGCGGCTATTCCGCTTACGTCAGGTGGAAATACAGCGCATACAGCAGCTCAACCGCCGGGTTCGACGTGTGCACAGCAACGTCTGAAGGTGTGTCGAGAAGCGCCTCGGAATAGTTGAAGATGATCCTGACGCCGGCGCTGACGAGATCGTCCGCTGCCGACTGGGCACTCGTTGCAGGCACGGCCAGCACGCCGATGACGATGTTCTTATCCCGCACGACGTCGGCGAGCGTCGGGTACTCGCTCACATCGACGTTGCCCACCCTCCGCCCGATCTTTTCCGGATCCTTGTCGAAGACGGCGGTGATGTTGATGCCGTGCTCGGCGAAGATCGGCGAGCTCGCGATCGCCTCGCCGAGGCGGCCTGCGCCGACGAGCGCGATGTTGTGCTGGCCCTGCGTGCGAAGGATCCGGCGGATCTCGCCGAGCAGCCCGTCGACGCTGTAGCCCACCCCGCGCTTGCCGAACTTCCCGAACGTCGAGAGGTCGCGGCGAATCTGGGTTGCGTTGATGTTCGTGTAGTCGGCGATCTCCTGAGAGGAGATGCGTTCCTTGCCCATTTTCCGAGCCTGGGTCAAGACCTGGAGGTAGCGGCTCAGGCGAGCTGCGACCCCGACGGTGAGACGATCAGGAACCGACCCCTGCGGTGGAGTTTGTAACACCACACAAGGATTGTGCCAGTGTGGATCGTTGAGCGCGTCGGAAGGTCACAAAGTCCCGTCTTCAGCCCGAGCTTGTGCGACCTTGCGGCGGAGCGCATCCGGCTGGACGAAGTACGTGAAGGCCCGCGCACCGTCGATCTCGACGACCGGGAGCCACTCGCGGTACTCGCCCTCGAGCTCCGGATCCCCGCCGATGTCGACCTCTGTGAGCTCGAAGCCCAGCTCCTCTCGCGCCGCCTTCACTATGCGGAGCGCGGCGGCGCACAGATGGCAGCCGTCCGCGTGGTAGAGGACGACCCTGGTTACGGGTAGAGCCCGCGCGTCATCGTCGCTTCCGAGACACGCTGGACGGCCAGGCCGTATGCCGCCATCCGCATCGTCGTGTCGCGGCTCTCGTAGGTCTGCCAGGTCTCGTGGAAGGCGCGCGAGGTGATGTCGTTCAGGCGCCGGTTGACCTCGTCCTCCTTCCAGAAATATTCCTGCAGGCCCTGCACCCACTCGAAATACGAGACGACGACGCCGCCGGCGTTCGCCAGCACGTCGGGGAGCACGAGGACGCCGCGGTCTTCGAGGATCTCGTCCGCGGTCGGCGTCGTCGGCCCGTTCGCGCCTTCGACGACGATCTTGGCCTTCACCTTGTCGGCGTTCTCCGACGTGATCACCTGCTCGAGGGCGCAGGGAGCGAGCACGTCGCAATCGACGAGGAGCAGCTCCTCGTTCGTGATCGACTCGGCGTCCTTCAGGCCTTCGAGGCTCCCCGTCTCTTGCTTATGGGCCAAGGTGTTCGCAACGTCGAGCCCTTCCGCGTTGAGGACGCCTCCGCGAGAGTCCGAGACGGCGATGACCGTGCCGCCGTCCTCCTGGACGAACCTCGCGAGGTAGCTGCCCACATTGCCGAAGCCCTGGATGGCGACGCGCATTCCCGCGAGGCTCTTGCCCTGCTTCTTCGCGGCCTCGCGCAGGCAGTAGAGGGCGCCGTGAGCCGTCGCCTCGAGGCGGCCCAGCGAGCCGCCCACATTGAGCGGCTTCCCGGTGACGACCCCGAGAACCGAGTGCCCCTTGTTCATGGAGTACGTGTCGAAGATCCAGGCCATGACGCTCGGGTCGGTTCCGACGTCGGGGGCCGGGATGTCCTTCTCGGGCCCGATCTCGTTGATGATCTCGGAGGTGAACCGGCGGGTCATCTTCTCGAGCTCGAGCCGGGACATCTTCTTGGGGTCACAGACGACCCCGCCCTTGGCGCCGCCGAACGGGATCCCCATGAGCGCGCACTTCCACGTCATCCACATCGCAAGGGACTTGACCTCGTCGAGCGTGACGTCCGGGTGGTACCGGATCCCGCCCTTGGATGGCCCGCGCGCGATGTTGTGCGTCACCCTGTAGCCCTGGAAAACCTCGATTTCCCCTCGATCCATGTAAACGGGGATCGAGACCGAAACCGCCTTCTTGCACTCGGCGAGGACGCTGACGAGGTTCGGGTCGATCTGGAACACCTCGGCGACCCGGCGCAGCTGGTCCTGCGCGATCTCGTACGGATTCTCCTGGAGGTGGGTCGGTACTTCGACGGTCGTCACCACGGGGCGAGTATACGACGCTCGGCAAGCACCTACTGGATGGTGAAGCTGACGATTTGCCTGCTAGGAGGCCCTTCTCCGGGCGGGTGCGCAACCAGGCGCAACGTGTAGCGGCCGGGGTCGAGCCGGCGGCCGGCCGGATCTCGCCCGGTGAGACCGAAGGTGTAGCGGCCCGGCAGGAGGTTCCGAAGGCGAGCGAGTCGCCCGATCCGCTTCCCCTCCTGCCACAGGTCGAGGTCGAGGTGCGAGAGCGGCAGGACCTCGCTTCGGCCATCGCGTTCGACGAGGCGGCCGGCGCGCAGCTCGAGCAGGACGGGCGCGGAGTCCGAAGGGCGGAAACGCTCGGCCGAGAGTCGAACCCCTCCGAGGAGCTCCCGCTCGTACCGCCCGAGCGTGAGCGTCCAGGGCACACGGATCGGGGCAGCGCCGCCCGCGCGAAGCTGGAAGTCGGCGGACACGACCTCGACGCCGGGAGGGATGTACGCCATGCGCGCCGCGACGAAGACCTTCTGGCGCTCGCGAGGACGCAGCGTGAACGCTCCGGGCGAGACGGCGAGCGCTGCGCCTCCCACTTCACCGAGGCGGCCCAGCGAGATCGTGATCGGGAGCCGCCGCTGCGAGACGTTGCGGACCGTGAAGCTCGCGGTGCCCTGCCAGCCTCGAACGTTCGCGTGGCCGATCGGGACCGACGCCGGCTCGGCCACGACCTCCACGGCAGCCGCCGCGCCGAGATCGATCCTTCGCCCTCCGGGAGACATCGCTCTGGCAGTCCCTACGATCGCTCCGCGGAGTGCCCGCGCGTCGAGATCCGGCCTCGCCTGGGCGAGGAGCGCGGCACCGCCGCCGACCACCGCGGCTGCTGCGCTCGATCCGCTCACCGTTCCGAACGCGGGCAGCCCGTCCACGGTCCGGCCGGGATGCGACGTGAGGAGCCCGACGCCAGGAGCAAGGAGCTCGGGCTTCATGCCGCCGTCGAAGGCAAGGCCCCGGGAGGAGAACGCAGCCGTGAGACCCGAGTCTGGGTTCCCTCGCTCACGCAGTGCGCCGATCTCGATCGTCGCCTTCTCTCCGCTACGCAGGAGCCGCAGGGCAGCCTGCGCAGCTCCCGCAGGAATGCTCACCACGGGAACGTCCACACGCTCATCGACGCCGAGGCCTCCCGCCGGGATGCGCGCGTCGTGGAAGACGATCGCTGCGGCCCCCGCACGGGCGGCGCTCGCGGCCGCGACGTCCGGAGCGTCGCCCGCGGGCGTCAGGGCTGCCATTCCCGCGACGCGGCTGTAACCCGTTCGATCGAAGAAGTCGGCAACTGAGACGGCCGGCGCTCCCTCGCCGAGCGAGGGCGGGAGAAACTGATCACGTGGCGCCGGAGCTGCGAGGTCGAGCCGGAGCGAGCTGGTCGGTTCGAAGGCTCCGCCGAGCGGCACCTCACCGTCGTAGACGACCCGGAGGCTCGACCGGATCGTGACCCGAACGTGCTCGTTGGAGCTCCGGTCGTCCGCGGCGCCCACTGTGAGCGCTTCGCGTGCGCCACCCGGGCCCGAAATGCTGCCGAACCGCGGTCCTGCCGGGCCGTCGTTCCCCGAGGGAGCCACGACCAGGGTGTCGAGTGACAGGGCGCCGGTCACGGCTCGCGCGGCCGGGCTATCCGCGAAGGCCGCGTAGGGCTCGGCCACCCCGACGACGGCGACCCTCGCTGCGTCGTGCGCGTTTCCGTCTCCGTTCGGGTCGACGGCCCGCTCGAGCCCTGCGATCAGCTGGTCGGTGCGCGAGTAGACCGCCCAGCGGCCGGCGACGTCGCGCTGCCAGCCTGCCACCCGGATCGGGAAGACCGTTGCGTTCTCGGCGATCCCGGCCAGACCCCGCGGGCCTCCCGAGCCGACGATCAGACCCGCGAGCTCAGTGCCGTGCCGCTCGAGATCGGCTGGGTCGTCCGGTTTCGCCTCGGCGGCGGCGAGATCGTCGTCTTCGAGAACGTCGAATCCTTCGAGGACGGCACCGGCGAGGTAGTCGTGGCCATGCTGGACTCCGGTGTCCAGGAGCGCCACCGTCACACCACGGCCGCTGAACCCGGGAAGGCTCATCCGCGCCCGTACCGCCGAACCCGGAGCGACGTCGTCGCGCTCGAGGAGACGGCTCGCGACGGAGGCGGGATAGGCGATGCGGACGGGGTAGACGCCCTCGACTTCCGGGAATCGCTGAAGGAGCGCGATCGCGCGGGCGTCGAGCGGGGCCGAAAACCCCGAGATGACGCGCGAGTAGCTGAACTCGGGTCGCAAGCGGAGGCCGGCGATACTGAGGCGCGCGATCAGCTGCCTCTGGGCGGCGAGCGCATTCGTGTACCAGCGACGGTGCTCGGCTTCGGTGGCGCGACCGCCGGCGGCTGCGACGCGAGCGGCAAGCGACGGCGTCCGGAGCACCACGATCATTCGTTGACCAACCGGAACCTCCGGCCTGGGGCCACCGACGAGGCCGCGCCACGACACCGGCTCCGATCTCCGGGCTTGCGACTCGTTGCCTGTCGCGGCGGCGACCGAGACGACGGCCGCCGCGAGTGCCACGATCCCGAGGAGCCCGAACCGGGCTATCCGGCGTTCAAGCGAAGGCGTCCAGCGCAAGGTAACGAGGATAGGGAATCGGGTCGACGAACCGAGCCGCCGACGCGATCATCGCGGCGTTGTCGGTACAGAGAGCCAGAGGGGCGAGGGCTGCGCCCGCGAGTGAGTTCCGCAACTCGGAGTTCGCAGCAACCCCACCGACCACGGCGATCTGCCCCGCTCCGATCGACCCGGCGGCCGCGTGGGTCCGCTCCACAAGCGCCCTGACGATGGCGCGCTGGTATGAGGCGGCGAGATCGGAACGCCGCCGCGCGGTCTCCGCTTCACCGAGATCGCGCACCACGTAGAGCAGCGCGGTCTTCAGCCCGGAGAACGAAAAATCGAGGCCGGGGACTCGTGCAACCGGGAACGAGAACGCCTCGGGATCACCGTTCCGTGCGAGCCGGTCGATCTCGACGCCACCCGGATAGCCGAGGCCGAGCATTCGGGCCCCCTTGTCGAACGCTTCCCCCGCCGCGTCGTCGATCGTCGTGCCGAGCACTTCGAACGTCGAGTGGTCGCGCACGTCGAGGAGCAGCGTGTGGCCTCCGCTCGCAAGCAGGCAGAGAAACGGCGGCTGGACCTGTCCAGTGTCTGACACTCCGTCCACAGCGAGGAAGAGGGAAGCGACATGGCCGTGCAGATGGTTGACCGGAACGAGGGGGAGCCGGCACGCCCAGGCCAGGGCCTTTGCGGCCGAGACCCCGATGAGCAGGGCTCCCACCAGGCCAGGCCCCTGAGTGACAGCGACCCGATCCACGTCTGCGAGTTTCGCGTCGGCGTCCGCAAGGGCTTGCCGGACGGCCGGGAGCAGCAATTCGAGGTGATGGCGGGACGCGACTTCCGGGACGACACCGCCGTAGCGGGAGTGCAGCTCAGCCTGGGAGGAGACGACGTTCGAGAGGACACGGCCGTCGTCCGTGACGAGCGCGGCAGCCGTCTCGTCGCAGGAGGTCTCTATGCCGAGGATCACGCCGAGGCGCGTTCGCGGAGCGGGTCCTTCCACATGATCAGTGCGTCTTCACGGTTATCCGTGTAGTAGCCCCGCCTGATCCCTCGAGCGACGAAACCGAGGCTCTCGTAGAGCTTGATCGCATCTCCATTAGAGACACGAACCTCGAGCGTGTATCCCCGTCGGTCGTCGCTCTCCGTCACCTCGAAGAGCCGGGTCAGGAGCTGTGTCGCGATCCCGCGGCGCCGGTAGTCGTCGTCCACGGCGATGTTCATGACATGCCAGGCGTCGGCGTAGCGGGAGATGATCATGTAGCCGACGAGCCGCCCTTCATCGTCACCGTTCACTGCACCGACACAGATCGAAGATTGCTTGGCGATCTCGCCGGCGAACATCGAGCGCGACCATGGCGTCGGGTAGGCACGGCGTTCGATCCGCTCGATGGCGGCAAGGTCGGCCAGGGTGAGGGAGCGAAGGTCGATGCTCACGTCCGTGCTCGATCCACGTCCGGGAGACGAAGGTACATCGGCTCGACGAGCTCAGGTGCATCGAAGTCTCCCGCGAGCTGCGCGTGGAACCGCGCCCGTGGAAGATGGAGCTCGCTGCCGTCTGCTGGTACCTCGCCTCCGCGCACTTCGAGCTCCTCGCGATACCGGACGGCGCCGTCACCCACGTACGACCGACCGGACTCCACCGGGAGGTCTGCGGGAGCGAGCACGGACGGGCGTCCGTCCACGAGCGCGAAGACCTCCCGGCGCTTGGCGTCGATGACGGGAATCGAGTCCGGGGCGCCCGCCGCAAGCGCGTCGAGCGTCGAGACTCCGGCCAGGCCTGTCCCCCACGCGAAGGCGAGCGTGCGAGCGGTGATCAGCCCCATGCGCAACCCCGTGAAGCTCCCCGGCCCGATCCCGACGGCGATCCCCTCGACCTGCGAGTCACGGACCCCGCCGCGGCGAAGCAGCGAGTCCAGATCCTCGAGAACGGTAAGCGGTCGGGAGGTCTGCTCGCCGAGCACCTCGCCGTCCCAGACGAGGGCGCTCGTTGCGGAGTCGGTGGCAGTGTCGAACGCGAGAATCAGCATTCCGTCACCGTGATCGTCCGGGTGTTCTCGCCGGCGTGGGCGAGTCGGACGGTAAGGCGCAGCGGGGGGAGCACGTCAGCTCCGGCCTCCGGCCATTCGACGAAGCAGACCGCGCCATCGAAATAGGGCTCGAGGTCACCCCACTCCGCGGGTGAGACGCCGTCGAACCGGTAGAGATCCAGGTGGGACACGTCGATTCGGCCCTTGTACCGATGCCCGATCGTGTACGTCGGGCTCGTCACCGGCCCCTCGACGCCGAGCGCCCGGCAGGCGCCGCGGACGAAGGTCGTCTTCCCAGAGCCGAGATCGCCGGAGAGCGTGACGACGTCGTCCGGTCGGAGCCTCTCGGCGATGCGAGCGCCGACCGCCTCGGTCTCCTCCGGTGACGAGGACTCCATCTCCACGCCATGAGGGTAAAGCTAGGGCGTGCGGCAGTTCCCGTCGATCTCCTTTGCCGTGGCGCTGGCGGCGTTCACCCTGCCGTTCGCGACGGTCTCTTGTGACGAGATTCGGGTGGAGCCAAGCGGCGCAGACCTCGTCCTCCGAACGGATCCGGAGACCGAGGGAGCAAACCCTGAGCGCCTCGAGATCGGCCGGCTCGTCACGTCCTATGGAAGCGGACTCGCGACGGCTGCGTTTCTCGCATTCGCCCTCGCTCTCGTTGCGGCCGTGAGGAGCTGGGGCGACGGTTGGGTGCTGCTCGGCGGGGTCGCCGGCCTCCTCGCGCTGCTCTTCCTGAAGACCCGGGGCGGGGGCGCGGCAGCAGGCGCGATCTCCATCGACGTGAGGGCGGGTGCATTGCTCTCGGCCGGTGCCGGTACGGCCGGAGCACTCTCCGCCGGAATCGCGTGGATACGCTCGAGCCGGCCTGCGCTGAGCCCCTTCCTCCCGGTGCTGGGGACCGCGCTGCTGCTCGTCGGCTATCTCCTTCCGGCCGACCGATCCGCGGTCGTGTCGTCCGCCTACGCAGACTCCCTGTCGGTACGCGAGCCCTGGCTCTCGGTGTTCTGGCTCTTGCCGGTCGCCGTGGGGATCACACTACTCGCCCGCCGTCGCGAGATCCCGGCTGACCTGTCGATCGTTGCCGTCGGCGTGCTCGCACCGACCTCGATCGTCATCGGTCACGAGATCTGGAGGCTGTGGCGCGACGACGGCGTCCAGCCCGGAGTCGCACCTTTCGTGTTCCTGGCCGGGGTCGTCCTCTCGGCCTGGTCGGCCTGGTCTAGAAGAGCCCCAGCTGAACGGCCGGTTGCATCGCCAGAACCGGCTCAGGTTCGTGCTCCGGCACCCCCGAGCGGCCCATGAGCTCGGGGAGCCGGCGAAAGTCCTCCTGAAGGATGTTGAGCATCGCCGGGGTGTAGAGCGCTGCCGCGGGGTGGTAGAGCGGATAGAGCAGCACCCGGTTGCCGCCGAGCACGACTTCCTGCTCCTGCCCGTGCACGCGGGTGATGCCGGTCGGTTTCCCCGACAGGAGCTTCGTCGCGAAATTTCCGAGCGTCGCGACGACGCGCGGCTGGATCAGCTCGATCTGGCGGAAGAGATGGGGTTCGCAGGACTCGATCTCGTCCGGTTGCGGATCACGGTTCCCGGGCGGACGGCACTTGAGGACGTTGGCGATGTAGACCCCCGAGCGCTCGAGTCCGATCCCGGCGAGCAGCTTGTCGAGCAGCTTGCCGGCCTGACCGACGAACGGGATCCCCTGCTTGTCCTCGTGGAAGCCGGGAGCCTCGCCGACGAACATCAGGTCGGCGTCCGGGTCTCCTGCGCCGAAGACGACCTGTGTGCGCCCCTGGGCGAGGCGGCAGCGAGTGCAGACCGAGACCTGCTCCGCGTAGGCCGCGAGGGCTTCCATGGTCGACGAGTCTACGATGGGGGCAGGACGGCTAGCAGCCGCAGGAACCGCCGCAGCAACCGCCGCTGCGGGGCGCGGGCGCGGTTCCGATGCTCGTCTGGGTCGAGCTGCCATGAGCCGAGAAGACCGAAAGCTGCTTGCGGACGTCGCCCGTCCCGCACTCGGGGCAGTCGGGCTTCGCGCCGTTTCGGACGAGCTCCTCGAAGTGCGACTCGCACTGCATGCAGACGTACTCGTAGATCGGCATCGGGTCAATCCTAGCGGTGCCGCGGGACGGGCTCTGCCCTTCCGCGCTCGTTGGCTTCCGTCAGGTCGCCGCCGCTCGCCCCTGCACTCCGAGCCGCGCGGCGCGAAGCGTCGCCCGGGTCGCCGAAAGTCGTGAGACTTTCGGCGATATCGAGCGAAGAGACGATAGGTGGCGGGGGCCAGGCTGCGGCCGACCGGCCCCCGCCCTGCGGGCACTCTTGCGGTTAGTGCCCGATCTCGATGACGGCGCTCTCCGACTTCAGGTACTCCAGCCGGAATTCGCCGCCGAGCTTTTGGCAATGCATCTTCACGGTGGTACCGACCCCGAACGCACTCAGGTTTGTACCCGCCGGGACCGAACACGTAACCAGGTGATTGTCGCTTCCACGAACTGTCACCGACGTGTCCGTCTTGGCGTCGACCGTCCCGTAGAGGTAAACCTCGACGGAACCGTCCGCACCGACCTCGTAACGCTCCGAACGTGCTTTCAGCAAGCTGTTCACTCCGCCGTCGACGCGGCAGGTGAGGCTGACCGACTCGCCGACCGCGAAGTACGAGAGGTCGAAGTCGGCTGGCGCGTTGCACGAGAACATCGATCCGTCCGGGCGCCGAACCGTGACTGGAGCGCCACTGCGAGCCTGCAACAGGCCCGAAGCGTGCACCTGCAGCACCCCGTCCTCGTCGAGCGACGCCGAGTCGGAAGAGATCGACCCGAACACGAAGCCGCCCTCTCCGAGGTGGCAATAGACCTTCACGCGCTCACCCGAGCGGAATGGCGAGAGGTCGACCCCGTTCGGCACGGAGCACGAGACGCTCATCCCGTCCTCGCGGCGTACGGAGATGCTGCCCGAGCCTTTCGTGAGGGCGCCGTGGACGGACAGCTCGCCTGTGCCGTCGGCCTTGACCCAGCCGTAGTTCGAATGAATCTTGACCAGGACGTCACGGTTCTCGCGTGAGACGCAGTGGATTTTTACGCGCTCGCCGACCCGGAAGAGCGAGAGATCCATCCCCGACGGGACGGCGCACTCGACCTTCGTGTCGCCCTCGGTGCGAACGGCGATCGCGTACGGCGCCTTCTCGGCGAGGACTCCATGGGCCTCGATGCCTTCCTTGTGGTGCGGCTTCTCGGGGCGCTTCTCGCTCTCGTCGTTGCCTCGGATGAACGTGAAGCTCCCGTCCCTGCCGATCAGGACGACCATGTTCACCTGGTCGCCGGCCTTGAAGTCCGGGAGGACTGCGCCCTCCGGCACCTCGACGTGCACGGCGCCTCGCTCGACGACCGCGATGTCGAACCCGTCGCCCTTCGTCTCGAGGAAAATCCCCTCGAGCGCGACGAGCTTGGAGCGCCCGGTCTCCTGCATACCCGTTGACCAGGTTGCGGCAGCCGACAGGCCGATGCTCACGACCACGCGATCACCGGGAGCCAGCGCACCGGCGCTGACCGACGCGAATGCGCGACCACCACGCTGACCGACGGCGAACACGCTGCCGCCCGCCGAAAGAATTACGCGGCGCTGCGCTCGATCCTGCTTGACGACCACGGCGCCGAACCGTGCGCGCTTTGCGCGACCGACGGCCTTGACCCGCTGGGCGTCGAACGTCCCGTCGGGTCGGCGCGAGGCGGTGACCGCCACTCGCTGGCCCAGCCGGACGTGGGCGAAGCGGCCCGCTAGGCGCACCGTCCGTGCGGTGCCTGCCGTGATCACCACGGCGGCCTTTCTCTTCGAATCCTTGGCAACGGCAACGCCGGTGAAGGACGCGGCTGCCGCGTTCGGAGCCGCGACGATCGCGGCAACAGCGGTAGCCAGAAACAGTGCTCTCCTCATTCCTCGACCTCTCTCCCCGGCGTTCGCAGGGCTCTGCGTCGCTTTCCCCCTGGCCCGGCTATCGGCCGGGAGTCCCCCGTGCTTGGGGAACTTCACTCACTTGAGCTACCTCACTCGGAGCTAGACTGGCTTTCTGCCCGGTATCCGACCCGGAACTGGAGCGAATGGTGATCAGAAGCGTGAACGTGATCGGCCGCGGCCGTGTCGGCTCGGCTGTCGCCGCCCGACTGGAGGAGCGGGGCGTCGAGCTGCGCGAGGAAGGCGCACACATCGTCCTGCTGTGCGTTCCGGACGCCGCCATCGCCGCCACCGCCGAGTGTCAGACACTCGTCATGTCCCAATGGGTCGGGCATACGAGCGGCGCGACGCCGCTCTCGGCGCTCGGCTCGCATGGGCGACGGTTCGGGCTCCACCCCCTGCAGACCTTCGATCGATCGGGTGCGCCGGCACAGCTCGACGGAGCGCATGCCGCGGTCACGGCCGAAAGCGACGAGGGCCGGGAGGTCGGCCATGAGCTCGCACGGATCCTCGGCCTGACGCCATTCGACCTCGCCGACACCGATCGCGCTCTCTACCACGCGGGCGCCGCGATCGCTTCCAACTACGTCGTCACGCTGCACCGCGCGGCCACAGCGCTCTTCCAGGAGGTCGGTGCGCCGCCGGAGGGCCTTGAACCGCTGATGCGCCGCGTGATCGAGAACGGCTTCGAGCTCACCGGGCCGATCGCGCGCGGAGACCTCGAGACGCTCGAGCGGCACCTTGCGGCAATCGCGGAGCGAAAGCCTGCCCTCGAGCCCCTCTATCGCGTCCTTGCGGAGGCGACGGCGCCATGACGACCGTCCGCACGATCCGTGAGCTCGAGGCGGCTCTTGCGGAACGCGCCGGCTCGATCGGCCTCGTCCCGACCATGGGATCGTTCCACGAAGGCCACCTCGCACTCTTCAGGGCTGCGCGCGAGGAGAACGAGACACTCGTCGTCAGTCTCTTCGTGAACCCCGCCCAGTTCGACGAGGGGGCCGATCTCGCCGCCTACCCGCGCGACGAGGCCCGCGACACCGAGCGGGCCGTAGGGGCCGGCGCCGACATCCTCTTCGCACCCGCGACGGACGAGCTCTACCCCGCGGGGTACCAAACCTGGGTGGAGGTCGAGGAGCTCGGCCGCATGCTCGAGGGACGCTTCCGCACCGGCCATTTTCGCGGGGTCGCGACGATCTGCCTGAAGCTGTTCAACATCATCCGGCCCGACCGGGCGTACTTCGGGCAGAAGGACGCGCAGCAGACTGCCGTCATCCGCCGCCTCGTTCGCGACCTAAACGTCCCGGTCGAGATTCGGGTGCTTCCCACCGTCCGCGACGCGGACGGGCTCGCACTGTCCTCGCGGAACGCGCGCCTCTCGCCGGGCGAGCGCCGAGCCGCACTCGCACTCCCCCGCGCCCTCGCCACCCGAGATCTCTCCGCCGCGCGCCGGCTGCTCGACGGACTCGAGGTCGACTACCTCGAAATCGCCGACTTCGAGCCGAGAGTCCTCGCTGCCGCGGTCCGCGTCGGCGAGGTCCGTCTGATCGACAACGTCGTCCTGGAAGGAGAACCGGCATGACCTCTCACCCCGACCCCACCTCCAAGATCTCTCTCACGGAGCTCGCCGAGCGCAAGGCGCGCGGCGAGAGGCTCGTGATGGTGACCGCCTACGACCATCCCGGCGCGCGTCTCGCGGACGCCGCCAGCGTGGACATCATCCTCGTCGGGGACTCGGCCTCCGACAACGTGCTCGGCTACGACACGACGGTCCCGGTCACCGTCGACGAGCTGCTCGTGCTCGTGGGAGCCGTGGCGCGCGGCGCGAAACGGGCGCTCGTCGTGGCCGACATGCCCTTCGGGTCGTTCCAGGTCTCGGACGAGGCCGCTGTCGCAAACGCGGTTCGCTTCGTGAAGGAGGCCGGTGCCGATGCCGTCAAGCTCGAAGGAGCCGGGCAGACGCTTTCCCGAGTCCAGGCGCTCGTCGGAGCGGGAATCCCGGTCATGGGCCATGTCGGGCTCACGCCGCAGTCGGCGACGATGCTCGGCGGGTTCAAGGCCCAGGGCCGCACCGCGGCGAAAGCGCAGAAGCTCCACGCAGACGCGAGGGCGCTCGAGGCGGCAGGGTGTTTCGCCGTCGTGTTGGAGGCAGTGCCGGCGGCCGTCGCGGCACGCGTGACGGAGGCGCTCCACGTACCGACGATCGGGATCGGTGCAGGGCCAGACTGCGACGGCCAGGTGCTCGTCTGGCACGACCTCCTGGGCCTGAACGACCGGAAGCCGGCCCGCTTCGTCAAGCGCTACGCCGACATCGGTGCTGACATCCAGCGCGCACTCGAGGCGTACGCGGCCGACGTCCGCTCCGGCGCCTTCCCTACCGAAGAGCACACGTACACCATCCCAGAGGACGAGCTCGACCTATTCGAGGCCGCCACCGAGAAGCGCGAGCACGCCCCAGACACCGACGGCTAGCGCGCCGAGCCAGACGACCGCCAGCACGACCCCGGCGGCAGCCCTCCCGTACGACCAGCCGTAGACGACGCGGAGCCCGACGAGGAGCAGCCCGAGGCTCCACGCCGCGAGAGGGATCACCAACGGTTCGAAGATCAGCCACGCCGGAATTGCAAAGACCAGTGGCGCGAGCGAATAGGCGAGCACGTGCCTCGTCTGGCGGCGCGAGCCCGATCCACCAAGCCGCGGGACGACGTACGAGAGCCCCCAGCCGAGCACCCAGTAGCCGATGAAGCCATACGCGAGGCCGCTCACGAAGATCCAGACGAGCACCTCGAGCGCATCGAGGTCTTCGAGGGTCTGGCCCGCCGTTGCCAGCGCGCCGGCCACACCGCCGGCGAACGCGAGGCCGACGACCACGTCCTGGCGGTCTCCCGCAGCTTCGACCGAATCCTCTCGTAGTGGCTCGAATGCCTCGCGAGGTCGCCACAGGACGAGTGCCGCGCGCCGCAACCACACCCGCTCAGCCTCCACGGGGCGGAGTATCGCTACAAGCCTCGGCGCCGCATGCTGGCGTACCGCCCCGCTATCGGCCCGTGCGCCCCACCACCGTTATCCCCTCCCTGAGCGTCCGGGGCAAGACGGATCCGACGGCCCGATAGACCCGGTTCTTCCGTGAGCCGTGGTCGAAGTAGTTCTGGGTCAGCCAGCGAACGACCTCGAAACCTGCCGCCTCGACGGCCGCGAGCAACTCACGGACTGTGTACTCGTGGAAGTGCCCCGGGTTGTCGACCTCGTCGCGGATCGGGTCGTACGGGTTCCGACCGAGCGCCATCCGGAGCCGCTTCGGGAAAGCAGTGGCGTTCGGTGTCTGAAGGATCAGGTGACCGCCAGGGCGGAGAGCCGAGGCGAGCAGACGCAGGACGGGAACCGGCGAAACGTGGAGGTGCTCGATCACCTCGCAGCAGACCACGACGTCGTGCGGCTCGAGCGCCGGCGGGGATCCGTCGTTGAGGTCGTGCTGGACGTGGCGCTCGCCGCCCCGAAGCGGGAAGCGATGATCCTGCCAGCCGAGGGTGTTCACCGTCGCGCCGGGGATCGACTCGCGGAGAAGCACGCTCTCGTAGCTCGGCCCGACGACGAGGATGCGCTCCGGCCGAAGCCCCGAGACGAGCTCGAGAAGCAGGGAGTAGCGACGAGCGTGTGTCCGGAGGTAGACCTGTTCCTCGGGCGCGGTGTAGCGCCGAGAGAGGTCAGGCAGCAGCGGCGGCAAAGGCGGGCAGCACTTCACGCAGGAACTGGCCCGTGTAGGAGCCCTCGACCGCCGCAATGTCCTCGGGAGTCCCGGTCGCGAGCACCTCTCCGCCGGCCTCGCCTCCTTCGGGGCCGAGGTCGACGATCCAGTCGGCCTGCTTGATCACGTCGAGGTTGTGCTCGATCACGAGGACGGTGTTGCCGTTGTCCACGAGCCGCTGCAGCACTTCGAGCAGCTTCTCGATGTCGGCGAAGTGCAGGCCGGTCGTGGGCTCATCGAGGATGTAGAGCGTCCGACCGGTCGCGATCTTGCTCAGCTCGGACGCAAGCTTGACCCGCTGGGCCTCGCCGCCCGACAGGGTCGTGGCGGGCTGGCCGAGCTTCACGTAGTCCAGGCCGACGTCGTGGAGCGTCTGGAGCCGCCGCCGCAGCTTCGGGATCTTCGCAAAGAACTGAAGAGCGTCCTCGATCGACATCCCGAGCACGTCGGCGATCGACTTGCCCTTGAAGCGGACCTCGAGCGTCTCCCGGTTGTAGCGCCGGCCGTGGCACGTTTCGCACGGGACGTAGACGTCGGGGAGAAAGTGCATCT
>Ga0180121_10000589_pt1 | contig 15335 bp, 14 predicted proteins | sample AntDrymUQ5402106_2_FD_129676 | JGI IMG/M metagenome (GOLD analysis project Ga0180121, IMG submission 129676) | Polar desert sand microbial communities from Dry Valleys, Antarctica - metaG UQ540 (21.06) (version 2) (version 2) | ecosystem: Environmental > Terrestrial > Soil > Desert | place...
CATCTTGGGCACCGCAGCGATCAAGGGGGTGCGCCGTGCCGCGGTCATCGAGTCGGCGGCCATGGCCCGCTGCACCACCAGGAAGTCGGTACACCAGTACCCGAACGAGAGCACAAAGCCGAGTCCCATCACCAGTCCGAACCATTCGACCCCAACTGGGTTCTGAGCCGCCTCGCCCATGTTCGACCAGGCCGAGGTGTACGCGTTCGCGGGCAGGCCGCGTGCGGTCGACACCTCGGCCAGGCGGCTGGTCAAACCCTCCCACCCTCCCCCGGCGTCGAGCCCGAGCCAGACCAGCGGCACAAAGCCGAAGACGATGAGAAAGAACTGGAGCACCTCGTTGTAAATCGCGCTTGTCAGCCCGCCCAGCAGCACATACGACAGCACGATGACGGCGGAGACCATGATGCTGACATCGAAGCTCCAGCCGAGCAGCAAGTTGAAAAGCTTCCCCATGGCGTACATCGAGACGCCGGAGGAGAAGATCGTCATGGCAGCGAACGAAACCGCATTGAGCGTGCGGGTCTTCTCGTCGAAGCGAAGCCGGAGGTATTCGGGGACCGACCGGGCCCGGGAGCCGTAGTAAAAGGGCATCATGAAGAGCCCAACGAATACCATCGCCGGGATGGCGCCCACCCAGTAAAAGTGGCTGGTGGCGATGCCATACTTGGCTCCGGATGCCCCCATGCCGATGACTTCCTGCGCGCCCAGATTGGCCGAGATGAACGCAATCCCTGTGATCCACGCAGGCAGCGACCGGCCTGAGAGGAAGAAGTCCGTACTGGTTCGCGTCATCCGCCGCAGAATCCAACCCACGCCCAGCACGGCGACGAAGTAGATCGCCATGACGGCATAATCGACACCGGTGAGATTGGTGACTGGAGTGGCCGGCATGTGGCTCCGCAGTCGAAGAGGTCAGGCTTGTGGTGTAGTCTCGGAAAGTCCGGCAGGGAAGATCTCTGGCATACTGTCACCGAAAATGTGATGCGTCAACGGTCTTCTCGTACGGAGGCTTTCATCGGGCGCCTAGTCCAGGAGGTACTGCACCGTCGACACCACCCGCACGATCTTCTGGAGCTGACCTCCCTCGTTGACACCGGGCGCCTGATCCCGCGGCAGAATCACAAAGATCCCCTGGTTGGCGTAACGAATTTCGCCCAGCGCAGTGCGCGAATCGGCGGCAAACTGCTCGGCGGCCACTCGGGCGTTGGCGGTGGCCTGCTTTACCATGGCCGGCTTCAGCTCGTTCAGCTTGGTAAATACGAACGTCGGGCCACCGATGCCGTACTCACCGCTGGAGGACAGAATGACACCAGCCTTGACCAGATCGCTCACCCGCTGGCTGGCCGCTAGCACCACCTGCGGCTTGTCCGATCTCACCATTACGGTCTGCTGGATGACGAAGCGGGTACTGCCCCGTTCGCCCTGGAACCGGTTAGCCTCCGCATCCGAAACCTCCAGCGCCAGCAGCTGGACGCCGGCAGTGTCGATCCCGTGCCGGGTCAGAAAGGAGTACACCTCCCGCGTGTCCCGGGTGATCTCGGTCTGAGCCACTGCAAGGTCGTCACCGGAGGTGACGAATCGGAGCGGCCACAGTGCCAGGTCGGCGGCAACCTCGCGCTCCGCCAGGCCTTTAACCTCCACGTATCGGGTTGCGGTGCGCCCCCGCAGGAAGCCATGCCCCACAAACCATCCACCTATTGCCAGTCCCAGCGCTAGCACGGTCGCCGGAAGCAGCATTCGGTCGAACGCCCGCACGCCGGCGGTCACCGGATGCCTACCAATCCCCGGCACGCTTCGACCAGCTTGGCGGGGTCGTATCCCACCCCGTCCTTGAACACCACCGCCACGTTCCGGATTTCAGCTGGCCGGGCGATGGGGTCGCCCTTCAGGACCACCAGATCTGCCAGCTTGCCGGGTGTGACGCTGCCCAGCTGCTTGTCCTCGCCGAGGATGGTGGCGCCGTTGAGCGTCATGATGCGGATAGCCTCCACCGGGGTGAAGCCCGCTTCGATCAGAAGCTCGTAGTTGCGCTGGTCGCCGAAGCCGGGCAGGGCGCCTCCGTTGCCGGTTGGGTCCACCCCCGCGGCCATCAGGCCCCCGGCCCGCACGAACTCGAGCTCGAACTGTTGGGCGTTGCGAAAGATCTCGGGTGAGATGGCAAAGGCACCCGCCTCGCTCAGCCGGGCTCGGCTGGTCAGGTACTCGGAGCGGACGTCCGGCGCCATGGCGTCCAGCACCCGCGGCTCCAGCGGCGGCCGGTTCGGCACAAAGAGCTCGAACACCGCCAGGGTAGAGGTCATAGGCACTTTGTGTGAGACCATCTCCCGGATGGTTGTCCGGGCGGCTGCGCCGCGAGGGTCCAGGCTCGCCAGCTTGGCCAGCGCATCGGGCGGGCAGAAGTCGGGCCGCTTCTCGGGATCGAAGTCCGTGTTCACGAACAGACCGTGCTCCACATTGTCGATGCCGAGGGCCACCGCCTCGCGAAAGCTGATGGAGCAGAGATGGCCGGTCACCTTGACGCCGCGCTTGTGGGCCTGCTTGATGGCGGCACCCAGCACGTCCCGGCTGACATCGGTGTAGAACTTGAGCCAGGTCACACCCTCAGCGGCCCAATAGTCCACCACTCGGCGCACCGCGTCGGGTGTGTTCACCTTGTGCATACTGCCGGTGCCCTCACCACCGGTGAGATAGGGGCCGGCGATGTGCATCCGTGGGCCCGCAATCTGCCCGGTGTTGATCAGGCGGCGGAGATTAAGCTCGGCGTACGGAGCGTGCGATCCGGTCGTCCGAATGGTGGTAACGCCGCTGCCGAGGTAGAGCAGGGGAGCGGTGGCGTTGCTCTGCACCGAGCGGAGGTTGGTGGTGTAAAAGGTGTGATCGTGCAGCCCCACGATCCCCGGAATCACGGTGTGCCCGCTCAAATCCATCACCTTGGCCCCATCCGGCACAGGGGTCGATCCCGCGGGCCCGACCGACACGATGCGTCCCTGGGAAAACACGATCGTCTGATCGTCGGCCGGCTGTGCTCCGGTACCATCCACCACCCGGACGTGCGACAGTGCCACCACCGGATCATCTACGCTGATGAAGCGCTGGACGTTGGGCGAGGCAGTTTGGGCGGAGAGCACGGGAACGACGGGAAGGAGAGCAAGCAGGACAACGCGGTACCACGATGAGGGGCTGCGCATTCGTCTTCCTGGATGAGACGTGGTTACTCGATGGTGAGGACCGTATGCATCCCTGACTCCAGATGCTCCGCTATGTGACAATGCAGCATCCACCGCCCCGGATTGCCGGTATCAACCAGCAGATCCACCGTGCCGCCCGCCGGTACCAGCGCGGTATCCTTCCACACCGGATCTTCGTTGGCGACGCCGTTCCGCGCCAGCACCAAAAATCGCTGTCCGTGGAGATGAATCGGGTGGCCCATGGGGTGCAGCACGTGTTTGTCGTTGACCAGCCGCACCATCAGCGGTGTGCCGCGCGGCACCCGCCAATCTAACGCCATCCCTTCCGTCCCCGTGAGGCTGTCGCGGATGACCCACGTCACTTCGCGGCCGGTGCTGAGCCAGTCCATCATGGGCATCGAGCTGGTCCACTCCACCGGGTGCACGTACGTCGTATCGAGCCGAAGCGCCTGGATCAGCGCAAAGGGGAGACCCCGGGTCCTCATGGTGAGCTGGAGGATGCGGTCGGGCTTTTTTCCGCTAAGACGGCGGACTAGAGTCGCGAGCGGATCGGAGGGAGTCGCTACCGCCGCTTCGACCAACCGCCTCGGCGGGCCCTTAACCGTCAGCACCCCGAGCGTGTCCCGTTCAGCGAAGAATCGCCCGGTGACGCGGTCGATCCCGCGAACCTGGTTCACCAGGGCATATCTGCCTGGCCGATCCAGCCTGGCCTCCACGACATACCGTTCCGCTGGTGCGATCACCACACTCTCGACCATCCGGGGCCGGGCGAAGGCGCCGGCGTCTCCTTGCAGCACCCGCAGCGAGACGCCGTCCAGGGAGACGTTAAAGGTGCGCGCGTTGGCGGCGTTGGTGAGGTGCAGCCGAATGGTCTCGCCGGGCCGCGCGTCGAAGCTCCAGTCCTCGACCCCGTTAACCAGCAGCACGTTCCCAAACCGGCCCATCAGGGCATGGGTGGCGGCTTCCCTGCCGTACGGCACCAATCCGCTTTCTCCCACCAACAGATCGTCCAGCATAAGGAACGCTTTCTGGCCCTCCGTCCGTCCGCCTGCCCGTCCGTCGGCCTGAGCCCGCACCACGATATTGCCCGCCAGCCCCAGATCCTGAGCCACGTCCTCCCTATGATGCGGGTGATACCAGAACAGGCCGGCATCGGGTGCGTGCACCCGGTACACGTACTCAGTCCCGGGTGGCACCGGCGGCTGAGTGAGGCCTGGAACGCCATCATCCGCATTGGCCAGTCGCAGGCCGTGCCAGTGGATCGAGCTCGGCAGGTCGGTCTCGTTGCGGAAGCGTACCGTGATTGTCCCGCCATGGGGGATCTCCAGACGTGGGCCGGGGACCTGTCCGTCATAGGCGTACATGAGCACCGAGCGACCGCGGATGGTGCGGGCGACTTTGCCGGCGGTAAGGGTCAGAGTGTCGCCGTCGGCCAGGCGGTAGACCCGGCCCGGCACCGCTTTCGGCAGAGGTGAGCCAGGAGACCGGGGAAGAAACGGTCGCACCGGCGGTATAAAGCGCTCCAGGCCATAGGGCATGCGGCTCGCCGCCGGATGCATGGGAGGCATGCTCCAGCCGTTCCTGGCATGTTGGTGCCCAGCACTGGCCGCCGGAGGAAGCTCGGTGACACCGTGCGGGGCCATGAATAGACTGGGAGAGCTTCCCCGGAGCACAAACGGCCCGTCTGGTGCAGATCTATCCGTGGAGCGTTCCGCGCTGATCAGGATGATGAATCGCTCGAGGTCGATCGGACCCAAACGAGTATCGCCGTTGCCCACGGGCCCGAGAGAGATCATGGGATCAAGGCCGGGAGTGGTGGCCCAGGCGGCATAGCCGGCGTACGGCCCCAGTGACGCCGGCTCGGGAAGGCCGGACAGAGTCAGCACGACTCGAAATCGAGATCGGCCTTCGCGCGTAACCGACAGGCCAAAGGGACCTGACTCGGGCTCGAGCATCGCCGTACCCCCGGCTTCGGGGGCCCGGTCGGTCGGGTGGAGCGGAAGGCAGTAGAGGGTCGGATCGGCGTCGGGGGTGTGGGCGGCACAGAGGGAGTCCTGCGCCGCTGCGCGGCTTTCGGGGAGTGCCGCCAGCAGGAGCGTCAAGGCAACCCGGCGGAGCGACCTCAAGGAAGTGTGATTCTTACCTGGTCGAGGACGAAGGCATAGCGGAACGCCATCTCCTTCAGGTAGTCGTAGCGCCCCGAGCTTCCACCATGGCCGGCACCCATATTGGTGTGGAGCAGCAGCGCGTTCTTGTCGGTTTTCGTCGCCCGCAGCTTGGCCACCCACTTGGCCGGCTCCCAGTATCCCACTCGGGGGTCGTTGAGGCCCGCGGTCACCAGGATGCTGGGATACTCCTTCGCGGCAACGTTGTCATACGGAGAGTACGACTTCATGTAGGAGTAATCAGGCTCCCGGGCCGGGTTCCCCCACTGCTGCCACTCCTGCGTGGTGAGTGGAATGGAGGCATCCAGCATGGTGTTGATCACGTCCACAAACGGCACGTCGGCCACCACGGCGCGGAAGAGGTCGGGCCGCATGTTGGTCACCGCTCCCATGAGCAGGCCGCCGGCGCTTCCCCCCCGGATGGCAAGCCGGTCGCTTCGGGTGTAGCCCTCCTTCACCAGGTGCTCGGCGGCCGCGACGAAGTCGGTAAAGGTGTTCTTCTTGCGGAGCATCTTGCCGTCGTCGTACCAGCCACGGCCCATCTCCTGGCCGCCGCGAATATGCGCGATGGCATACACAAACCCGCGATCGACCAGGCTGAAGATGTTCGAGTTGAACGACGGGTCGGTACTGTAGCCGTAGGAGCCATAGGCGTAGAGCATCATGGGCCGGCTGCCGTCCCGCACCAGCGGCGTGCGATAGAGCAGCGACACCGGGATCCTGGCGCCATCCGGCGCGGCAGCCCAGGTCCGCTCGGTGGTGTACTGGGCCGCGCGGTAGGTGGGGACCTTGGTACGCTTCTTCAGCGTCCGGCTGTGCCGCTTCATGTCGAAGTCGTAAACGCTGAGCGGCGTGATGGGCGACGTGTAGGTAAAGCGAACCAGATCGGTATCGTACTCCGGATTGTCGTCCTGCTGAAACGTCGAGATCTCCTCCGGAAAATCCACCTCATAGGTCTTGCCGGTCGCAAACTCCAGTACCCGGATCCGCCTCACCGCGTCGCCACGCTCATAGAGCGCCGCATGGCTGCGGAACACGTCGAAATCCTCCAGCAGCACCGAGTCGCGTCCCGGGATCACGTCGACCCAGTTGGCCCGGCCGGGATTGTCCACCGGCGCACGCACCAGCTTGAAGTTGATGGCGGCATCGTTGGTGCGAACGAGGAAATCGCTGCCATGATGCTCGACCGAGTAGACCAGGTCCGGTACCCGGGACAGGAGCACCCGCCATCGTCCGGTGGGCCGGTCGGCCGGGAGGTAGCGCGTGTCGGACGAGGTGAAGCTCTCGGAATTGATGAAGAGGTATGCCTGGTCCTTGCTCTTGGCGAGATCCACGTTGAAGAGTGGGTCCGGATCCTGGTAGACGAGGGGATCGGCCCCGGTGCCGCCCAGCTGGTGCCGATGGACCCGAGACGCCCGGTGCGCCGCGTCGTTCCGGCCGTAAAAGAGGGTCCGGTTGTCGGCCGCCCACTCCACCTCGTAGTTGACGCTGTCGATCCGGTCGGACAGCAGCCGGTCGGTCCGGAGATCCTTCAACATGAGGGTGAACCACTCGCCGCCGGTGGTGTCCCAGGTGTATGCCAGGATGTTTCCATCGGGGCTCACCTGGCGGACCCCCACCCGCGAGTACGGGCGCTTACCCGCCAGGACGTTCTCATCCAGCAGCACCTGCTCCGGCGCCTTCAAACTGCCACGGCGGCGGCAGAAGATGGGATACTGCTGACCCTTGACCGTCCGGGTGTAGTACCACGCGCCATCCACGAACTCGGGCACCGAGAGATCGGTTTCCTTGATACGCCCCACCATCTCCTGGTACAGCTTCTTCTGGAGCGCGTCGGTGTGGCGCATGGTGGACTTGGTGTACTGGTTTTCGGCCTCCAGGTAGCTGATAACCGCCGGCGCGGTCCTCCGGTCATCCCTGATCCAGAAGTAGGGATCAACCCGTACCTCGCCGTGGAGCGTGTCCATCTTGGGGATCGTGGGCGCCACCGGCGGAGCCATGCGTTCGGTCTGACCTGATGAGGACCGGGCGACGGCGAGGGTGAGGATGGCTGCCAGCAGGGAAGCCGGGAGGAGGCCTGAAGGCATGAGCGACGCTCCTGCGCAATTATTGACGGCGAGCATGACTGGATCGTAATGACGGAAAGTACTACTCCCGCATCCTCCTGAGCAGCCCGTATTCGGCCGCCGCGCGGATCGCCGGGAGGCGCTCGATGGTGGCGCCGAAGCCCCAGAGCTGCACGTACCCCGAGGCCGGCCGGTCGGGTCGGTAGTTCCGGACCCAGGCTGTCGCCATCCCGTCGCGGTTCAGGGCGAGTGCCTCGGAAATTGCGCTCCGGGCGATGGGGTAGTCACCGCGGAAGGTACGATCTATCCCCCATGCGCGCCCCCCCGGAGTGGGTGTGGCTGCCCCTTCATCATAGTCCAACGTTGCCGCGGGCACGCCAAGCAGCTGCGCCATCCGCTTGGGATCGTCGCCCAGCACCGCGCCAGTCGAATCGCGCACGACCGCGCCGAGCGGCACGCTGAAGTTGACGATCTTGCCACCGGCTTTGAGGTAGCGGCGGAGCAGGACGGTGTCGGCCAGAACCGGGGCCACGCTCTTCTGCTGTACGGCGCCGACGGCTATCACCCGTCCGAGCTGGGCAGCTACGTAGCCGCGCTGGTGGTGTATGAGGGCCTCACCGGGAAGGACGCGCGGGCACTACCGGATGAAGCCGTCGTGGCGGGACGCAAGCTCAGCCTGCCTGCAAGCCGGGTGCGGTTGCTTCAGCAGGCGGCCCATGAGACGGTGAAACGGTTCGGCGTCAACAAGCCGACTTCGACGCCTAGGTGGGATACCTTGGTGTCGCTGGCGCCGGAACAACGGGGGTATATCGCCGGTTTAGCTTACATACAGGAGATGCGAAACAGCCGTTGCCTGTTCAACCCGAAAAGCCGCCCGAGAGAGTGTACTGACGTCATGAAACGTATCATCTTCACCCCGAGTACTGACCCTACACCGCTACCGCCGACCCCACTGCTGCTGTTCATACAACGGGCGCAACTGGCGTTGCTATACCCGGAGGGAACCGAGGATGCGCTGGATTCACACCCCGCCGCCCCAGACCTCCGCGACGCAGCCTAGAAGGATGCATCGCGGGCATTGGGGGGGCTCCTAGCTAGGGGGCCGCACTCCCAAAGTCTCATTCGGGAAGTTGTTGGCGACTCCACGATTCCGCACCGTGCGGGCAACCCGCTCGGCAAAGATGCGGGATCCCGCGCGCACCATACCGGCGGGCTCCCCCTTGAGCTCGGTGGAATCGTCGAGGATGATCTCGCCGGTCGGCGCGTGGATCAGCTGCCCGGTAAACAGCCAGATCAGATTGCTGGTCTTGCTAACTTTGGCGATGACCACCCAGGGAGCCTCGAGGGAGTTGGCCACCAGGCGGGCGCAGGCCACAATCACGTTACACGGCTGCTTCCCGGTAGTCTCCTGCGCCTTCGGCGACGCGGCGACGGCGGCTACGCGCGCACCCGCGAGCAGTTGGTCACCGAGCAGCTCTTGCAGCTTCAGGGTTAGAATCTCGGAGGAGAGGACGGCCCGAGAGGAGTCCGAAGCCTCCTGCAGGTTGGCTTGTGCGTTGTAGAGCGCAACGGGCAGCACCACGACCTTGGCATTGGGGGCGGCTCGTGGCGCGGTGGACACAGTCTGGGCCGAGGCGTGAGGGATAATAAGAACCGCGCCGAGCAGGGCCAGGATGGCCGTCAGCGCACGCTGATGGATCGAAGAGTTAGTCATGCGGGAATCTAATGAAGTCCGCTCCGGGTATCACCAATGACGTGATGCTCAGCAGCCCCGCGTGTAATACCAGACGAGGGGCCGGCCATCCACTCCCAGATTCAATTCGTCCTTGCGATCTGGCCACTTGGCCGATATATTATAGCCATATGGCCAGAGCTGCCGAAGTCACCGCGCTTTCCCCGGGAGCGGGCACCCCAGACCTGGGGGAAATCCAGTCTCGCATCCGCACCGGCCGAACCGAGGGCCACTTCTACGTGGCCTTGCTCGGCCTGCGCAGCTACGAGCCGCTGGCGCTGGATCGACAGGTCCGAAAGGGCCTGGGATATTCGACCTTCAGCCGCTTCCAGCGGAACACCGGGCTCCCTGCCAGCATACTGGCGGAACTGATCCAGGTTCCCACCCGTACCCTCGCCCGCCGCAAGATCGAGGGCAAGTTTGCTCCGGAGGAGTCGGACCGCCTGGTGCGCGCGTCCCGCTTGTTCGGCCGCACCATGAAGCTCTTCGAAGGGAATGCCGTCGAGGCGCGCGCCTGGCTGATCGCGCCGCAGCCGGCGCTGGGCGGGCGGCTGCCGCTGGAGCTGGGCAGGACCGACGTGGGCGCGGCCGAGGTCGAGAATCTCGTCGGCCGGCTCGAGCACGGCATCCCGTCCTAACGTTCATTGCTTACTGCCTGGCGGCTGGTCAAGTCTCGCCATGCCGGGACGGCGTTCGACGGGGAAGGGGCCCGCCTCCACGGGGGCCGCTGGAACAGCCCCGGCACCCGCGTGGCGTACGCATCTGACAGCATCGCCCTCGCCGCGCTGGAGGTGTTGGCCCATCTCCAATCCATCGCGGTGCTGCAGTCATACTCGCTGGCTACGGTACACTTTCCCAAACGCCTGGTCGAAGCCCTCGGAGCCGGTGCGCTGCCGAACAGCTGGCGCCGGTACCCATCGCCGCCGGACAACCACGCGATCGGAGACCGGTGGATCGCGGAAGGCAGATCGCTGGTGCTCCGGGTGCCGAGCGCAATCATACCCTCGGCGGGCAACTATCTGATCAACCCGGAACATCCGCAGTTCACGGAGATTGTTATCGATCGGCCGGAGCCGTTCGCGTTCGATGCGAGGCTGCTGGAAGTCCGCCTTCCCGACGCAGGAAAACCCAGCCGCCGATGATCGCTGCCAGGTAGAGCACCACGCCGGCCAGGTGCACTGCATCGGCCAGCGAGTGATCTCGGCTCAGCATATCCCAGTTGGCCAGCAGAATGGCCCAGTCGTGCTCACCCCCGCCAACCAACGGCAGCTCCTGCGCCCGCGCGTCCCGGACGTAAACCGAGATGTTCCAGCAGTTCTGCGCCATCCACCAGAGGGGGACAGTGGCGCCGTGCCGGTCGCCGGCGCGCCAGAGCGCAACGACGAGCGCCGCCGGCACCATCAGCTGGAAGAGCGTCGCGCCGAGCAGCATGAGCGTCTCGCCGTCGAAGCTGAACAACAGGTGTCCGGTCTCGTGGATGGCCAAATCGAGGCTGTCGATCCACCGATAGTCGTCGGGGCTTTGGAGACAACGGTAGCCGTATACCGCCAGGATCAGCGTCAGGACCGCCCGCCAGCGGCGGGACTCGGGCAGATCGCTCACTACTGCCGCACGATGGAACCCAGCACCGCCACCCCCTCGATCTCGATCAACAGCTCGGGTCTCGCGAGACCGGAAACCACGATCAATGTGTTGGCGGGCGGCTGGCTGCTGCTGAGCCGGCGGGCCCGGACCTCGCGCAGCACCGGCACATGCTTGATGTCGGTGATGAAGGTGGTGGTCTTGACCAGGTCGCTCATGGAGCCGCCGACGCTTTCCAACGCCCGCCGAAGATTGCGATAGACCTGCTCGGCCTGCGCGGCAAAGTCGCCCTCGCCTACGACCTGGCCGGCACTATCGAAGGCGACCTGTCTGGCGATATAGGCTGTCCGTCCATCGGGCGCGATCACGACGTGGGTGTAGCCGGTCGGTTTGACCAGACCCTTGGGGTTGATGTACCGGGTGCCGGTTCCTTGGGCGACTGTGACGCCGGGCAGGAGGGCCAGGAGCAGAACGGCGCCGGCGGCCATCAGCGGCCAAGCAGGGCGGATGCGCATGTAGGACATGAGTGATACCTCGCGAAGGTTGACGAAGCCGAAGCGCTTGAGTGAATTCAGCGGAGGACGTGACGCCGACTGAGAAACCAGTAGAGCGTGGCCAGCCCCGCCGTGAGGGCCATCGTCACCGCCTCTCTCAGGTTCATCCGGGAGGCCAGCGTAATCGAGACCAATACGCTGAGAACCGCGAGCGCGTTTCCCATGGGAGCGTGGAACAGCGCGGGAGATATGCCGCCCCCGCCGACCCGGTCGCGCCTCCGGAACACGGGAAGCGACGCGCACACCAGTCCATAGGTAAAGAGCCGCGACACGGCAGCCAGGCTGAGGTTCTGAAGCAGGCCCGCCTGATTCGCCAACGCCCAGGACGCGGCGGCGAAAAAGAGTATCGACAGCCATGGGGTTCGGAACACCGGGTGCACCCGCGCGAAGAAGGCGGGAAAGTCGCCCCGCTCGGCCATCGCCATGCTGAGCCGCGGTACGGTGAGCAGGTTGCTGGCGAGCCAGCCGTACACCGAGATCAGCGCGGCCAAGGTAATAATGGTCGCGCCCGTGTTGCCGAGCATGGCACGGGCCGAGTCGGCCAGCGGCCGACTGGAGCCAGCCGGATCGGGTAACGTGGCCAGCACGGTCAGCTGTGCCAGCAGGTACACCAGCGCCGCCAGTCCCAGTCCGGTGAGCAGGGCGACCGGGGCGTCGCGCCGGGGGTTACGGGCTTCGCCCAGCGGGATCACCGCCGATTCGAATCCGCCATAGGCGAACATCAACAGCAGCAGCACCTCCAGCCAGCCGGAGAGCGATGGGTCCGATGGCAGGGGAGTGGCCACCGCCTTCCCGCCGGCGATCCAGGCGAGACCGGCGGCCCCGAAGAGAAGCAGAGGGGTGATTTTTACCAATGCGAAGCCGTTGCTGAGGCGGGCACCCGAGACGACGCTCCGGATGTTGGCCGCGGCGAGCGCGCCGATGAACACCGTTGTCGCGGCCACGCCGCCCAGCCGGGTGCCGGCCCAGGGCCAGAACTCGGCGAGATAGGTGGAAAAGAGGTTGGCCTGGACCGCCGCGGTGATGGCCCGGACGAAGTAACTGAGCCAGCCAACCTGCAGGCCGACGAAGTTGCCGAACGCCGCCTGGGTAAAGAGGTATGCCCCGCCGGCCGCGGAGAAGCGCGAGGAAACCTCCGCAAAGCAGAGGATCATCGCGCCGCAGCAGGCTGCGGCCACGCCCCACGCCACCAGGCTCATCCAGCCGAGCCGGTCGGCCAGGGGACCGGGGAGGAAGAAGACGCTCGACCCGATGATGCCGTTCACGACCAGGGCGGCGAGGCTCCAGCGGCCCATGGAGCGGACCAGCTCGGGGCGTGCACTCATCAGTGAGATGTCCTCCGCTCGTGTAACGATTCCCCCGAACACCGCCCCAAGGTCAGCGGCTGCACACCTCTCCTACGACTCGGCTTATCGTTGCTGTACAGCGAGTTGGACCGAGGGGTTTTCATGCCAGGCGATTCTCCCCGTCAGCTTCCTGATCACGTCAATTCCCGAACACTTGAGCGGGTCCGTGGCACGGGCAATACTGACGAATCTTCTGCAAGGGGCGCCATGCTTTCACCGACTCGTCGTGGCCGGGCGCTGGGCCATTGTCTGGGTGTCGTCGCGCTGCTGATCGGCACGGCCTGTAGCGGCGTGGCGCCGGCTGCGCCTATGGCAGCGCCTGGGCCCCTGCTGGCCGATGCTGATTCACCGACGGCGCGCAAGCCCAAGCCGAAACCACGGCCCCGGGCTACCGCACCGTCCGCAGCGGCGCCAAAATCCTCGCGCGCGTCCGCGCCGGTCACGGTGGACAGCTCCGCCTTGGAGCGAGCGGTCACCGAGGAACACGCCTACTGGCCGCTGGCGATTGCCCTCGCACGACGGAGCGGCAACCCGGACGTTGCCGAGCTCGCCGCGGCAGCGCTGGTGACCGAGGCCGAGCGGCTCCGGCTCAGCCCCAGCCTGCTCGGCGCGGTGTTGCTGATCGAGAACACGCCCATGGATCCCGCGGCCGTCAGCAGCCAGGGGGCGCTGGGGCTGATGCAGGTGATGCCGGTGCACCGGGGCAACTACGGCTGCTCCGCCGACCTGCTGGACGTGGCAAGCAACATCTGTCACGGCGCCCGGATCCTCAAGCACATGGTGCGCCGCACCAAGTCGGTGCCGCTGGCCTTAAAGCGGTACAACGGGTGTGTGCGGGGACGGAACACGCCGCGCTGCTATCGGTATCCAATGCGCGTGCTGCGCACGGCATCGCGGCTGCGTCGCGAGATGCTGCTGATCGCGGCCGACTCGAGCCTGGGCTACGAGGAGACGCTCGCCTCGGTGCCGCGGGCCAAACGGAGCGGGGGTCGCCCGCAGCTGGTCATGGCCGAGGACTCGGTGGGCACCGAGACGTCGGGGGCGCCGATCGCTTGCGCGTCGTTCATCGGGTGCCTGAGGCACCGGTGGACCGTCAGGTACTAAGAAGCTATTGCAGCAGCGCCTGAGCCCGGGTGCGCACCTCCGCATACGGATCGCCCTGGAAGACCGGCAAGCTCGCCAGTTTCACCACCAAGTCGCGGTCGGCGACGGCAATCGAATTATCGAGGAGGAGGTGACCGCCTCGCGGCCACATCCACTCCGGCAGCTCATCCGCGATGCGGTGGAGCGCCGCCAGCGGCGTGTCCGGGTCACGGCTGATCCGGCCTTTGAAATACACAGTGTAGAACTGCGCGTCGCGCTCCTTCAGCAGGTCCCACAGCCCGCCGTTCAGCACCGGGTCGTCGCCCCCCGTGATGTCGAAGCGGTTCGCATTGTCGGGGAGAGTGATCCCTTCCTCTTCCAGCGCCACCCAGCCGACCCGGTCGGACAGACGTAGGCCCATCGCCAGCCCGCGGCGGCACTCCGCCGGTTCGGGTGGGACGCTCACGCGCAGGAGCACCGGACACTCGATGATCTCGCCGAAGCCGATCGAGAAGACCTGTAGGTCGTAACTTCCGAGCCGGGTGAAGTAGAACGGGCCGGTCACGTTGGGCAGGCCCGTCTGGGCGACGAACGTCTCGACTCGCGTGTCCGAGAACTCCGTAGGTGTATCGCACCCGGAAAGAATCAGAGCCACCACGAGGCCGAAACATTCCTTGTAACTGCGACCTGTGACCCTCATACCTTGATCTCCTTTCACCGAGGACCGTACTCTGCGTTTGCTCTGGTTATCGTCTGGAAAAACCTCCCAAGGCATCCAGCCGAGCTGGAGGACCAAGCTCATCTGGGCGTGGGACGGTCGCTGGTGGTGGCCTGGCGGGTTACCGCCCGCATATCCCTGGCCCAGCCTGCGGCATCGCCGTCCGGGGGGACGAACGACCACAGCTCCCCGGATCGTCCTCGTCCGGCCCGCAGCCGAACTCGACGGACCGGGCCCGCTCGGACCATCCGGGCTTCAACTTGAGAGGGCAGCTCGGCGGTGGACCTGGACTCTCCGCAAGCCACCAACCCCAATGCGCAGAGGAGCGCCATTCTCATCCAGCACCCTCCAAGACGTTCGTCAATGGATCTTCCACACTGCACTGGGAGGCTGGCGCTGGACGCGGAAGCTCGCATCATACAGGCATGGACAAATATCTGGTACGCGAAGGTCAGACGATAGATCTCAACGAATTCGATCCGGACGACACCACGCTGGTCCCGGGTGGAAAGGCGGAGGCGAAGGAAAAGCTCGAACCGACGGTGGACCGGCTAGCCGAGCTGCAGGAGCTGCTGTACGCCGGGCACGACCGGAGGCTTCTTATCGTGCTCCAGGGAATGGATACCTCGGGCAAGGACGGGACCATCCGTCATGTCATGCACGGCTTCAACCCCCAGGGCACCCGGGTGGTCTCGTTCAAGAAGCCGTCCGACGAAGAGCTGGATCACGACTTTCTCTGGCGGGTGCACGCCAAGGTGCCGGCCAAAGGCGAGACCGTCGTGTTCAACCGGAGCCACTACGAGGATGTCCTGATCGTGCGGGTTCATGATCTGGTCCCCAAGGCAGTCTGGCGCAAGCGCTACGAGCAGATCAACGCCTTGGAGCGGATCCTCCACGAG
>Ga0180121_10000591_pt1 | contig 15308 bp, 14 predicted proteins | sample AntDrymUQ5402106_2_FD_129676 | JGI IMG/M metagenome (GOLD analysis project Ga0180121, IMG submission 129676) | Polar desert sand microbial communities from Dry Valleys, Antarctica - metaG UQ540 (21.06) (version 2) (version 2) | ecosystem: Environmental > Terrestrial > Soil > Desert | place...
AATCACGCTCACGTCCACCCGCCGGAACGTATCCGGCTCGACTACGATCTTCCCCGCCCCGAGCACGTCGACCACGTACTTGGCCTGGTCCGGGCTGCCCCGGCGAACGATCACGCGGGTCAACGTTTCGGCCGTGTCGGCATTGCCGAGGAAGACCACATCGAGGCCGCGGGCACGCAGCATCCGGGTTGCGGTGCGCGCCACACCTTGCCTCCGGGTGCCGTTCAGGACTTCGATCATCACCCTGCCTCGAACCGGCGGGATGGCGAACGCATGATCGGCCACCTTCTCCTTGGGCTCGCCGCGCAGCAGGAATCCACTTCCGGCGGCGAGCAGGATCAGCCCCGCGCTCAGCGCGAGCCAGAGCCAGCGGCGACGAGGCTGTTCCAGAATCGGACTGTAGGGTCGAGAATGGGCCATCCGGTCCTGATGTGGTGCAGGAGGCGGGCGCGGGCGACTTCCCGAAGGACTCCACCCGGGTCTCGCGGCAGCCGCTCCGCCAGGGCGGCGCGGGCTTCGCGGTCGAATTGGCGCGCGGGCTCCAGGAAGTCCGCACAATAGAGGATTCGGCCCACCATATCCCACTCGGCCAGGCCAACGGAGTGGTAGCGCACCGCGTCGAGCACGCCTCGGTCGATCTCACCCTGCGCCTTGGCATGCGCGGCGCTGGCCGGTCCATGCCACAGTTCCGGCGGTCCGGGCGTGGTGGAGGCCCACCTGGCCAACTCCTCCGGCGGAGCGTCGCGCAGCGCATCATGGAGCCAGACCGCACGAAGCCAGCGATTCCGTTCCGAGTGGGGGACTCCCATCTGCTCTGCCCAACCGGATGCGAGCTGAGCCACACGCTGAATGTGGTCGACTCGTTCCGGTGTGACGACGGCCCACTCGGGCAACGTGGGCCGCAGTTCGGGAGGTGTCCGGCCCGGCGGAACCGCCGTGTCCGATTGGTTCAGGGGATGCCTTCTCCCAGCTTGATGTTATCGATGAGACGGGTGCCCCCGATACGCGCCGCGAGCGATACCACAGTTAGCTCGTCGACGCCGTCCACTGGTGCGAGTGCGTCGGGGTCAGCGATCGAAATATACTCGACCGTCACCGACGGCTCCTTGGCCAGCTCCTGCCGAATCCGTAACTCCAGTCCCCTGGCGCTGGTCTCGCCGCCACGCCAGGCCTGATGCGCCGCCTGTAACGCGCGGCTCAGCACTCCAGCGCGTCCGCGCTCGTCCGCGCCCAGATATGCATTCCGACTGCTCAGGGCCAGACCATCGGACTCCCGCACTGTCGGGACCGAGACAATCTCCACTGGCCAGTCGAGATCCTCCACCATCCGCCGGATCAGCGTCAGCTGTTGGACGTCCTTCTGCCCGAAGCAGGCAATGTCCGGCTCCACCAGGTGAAACAGCTTGGCAACCACGGTCAGCACCCCGGTGAAGTGGCCGGGGCGCGCAGCCCCCTCCCAGCGCTCGGCGATCGGTCCAGGCGATACCCGCACCTCGGATCCCGGCGGATACATCGCAGCGACTGTAGGGACGAAGATGACGTCCACTCCTCGAGCCGAGGCGAGGCCCCGGTCGCGCGGCAGATCGCGAGGGTAGCGCGCCAGGTCCTCCGTTGGACCGAACTGAAGCGGGTTGACGAAAATGCTGAGAATGACCTCATCCGCCCGACGCTTGGCTTCGTCGACCAGGGCCAGGTGGCCCTCATGGAGGTACCCCATCGTGGGCACCAAACCGACCCGGCGGCCGGCGGTACGCTGGGCTCTACGCCACGACTTGAGATCGGGAATGGTGGTGAGCTCGAGCATGGGAGAGTCAGGAGTCGGGAGTCAGGAGCAACTAACTGAAGCTCAGATTCGGTGTCATCGCGGGATCGCGAAGGATCTCACCTGACCCCAGACTCCCGACTCCTGACTTTTGACTCACTCGAAACTGTGCTCCTTCCCCGGGTACTTCCCCTCACGCACTTCGTTGGCGTAGCTGCGCACGGCGGAGCGCACCGACTCGCCCAGCTTGGCGTAATGCTTGAGGAACTTCGGGGCGAACTGTTCGTTGAGGCCGAGCATGTCGTGCAGGACCAGTACCTGGCCGTCGCATTGCGGGCCGGCGCCGATCCCTACGGTCGGTATGGTGAGTGACTTCGCGATCCGTCCGGCCACCGCGGCGGGGATGAGCTCCAACACGATGGCGCACGCGCCGGCGGCCTCGAGCGCCTTCGCGTCCGCCAGCAGCCGTTCGGCGGTACGCTCGTCCCGGCCCTGTACCCGGTATCCGCCCAGCGCGTGGACCGACTGAGGCGTGAGTCCCAGATGCCCAATGACGGGAATGCCCCGCTCCACCAGGGCGCCCACGGTCTCCGCCATGTGGCTGCCGCCTTCGAGCTTCACCCCGTGCGCACCGCTCTCCTGGAGTACCCGGCCCGCGTTGCGAATAGCATCCGGGATGGACACCTGGTATGTCAGGAACGGGAGGTCCACGAACACCAGCGCCCTGCGGGAGCCCCGCCGCACCGCCGCGGCGTGATAGATCATCTGATCCAGCGTGGTGCTCAACGTAGTCTCGTGACCCGCGAGCACCTGGTTCACGGAGTCACCGACCAGGAGCACATCCACCTCGGCCTGCTCCAGCAGCCGGGCAAAAGCGGCATCGTAGCAAGTCAGCATGACGATGCGCCGACCGGCCGCTTTCATCGCGATCAGGTCGAGCACCGACAGAGGACGGGCTTCAGCGTTCATGGGAGCTCAACTCCGCCAGCTCTCGTTGCCAGAAGTCGCGATTGGACAGCTCAGGATGAGGAATGATAAGGTCGCTGTCGGTTACCTGCCGGGCGCCGAACCGAACGATGTCGAGATCCAGAGTCCGGGGGCCCCAATGCTCGGTCCGTTTCCGGCCTTCGCTTCGCTCGATTGCCTGGCAGGCCTGGAGCAGGGCTCGAGGCGCGAGACCCGTCTCCAGCAATACCATTTGATTGAGGTAGGCCGGCTGTTCCATACCGCCGAGTGGCGGCGTCTCCTCGATGGTCGACTCACGTAGCAGCTCGGTCTCGGGCAGTGATCCGAGCGCCTGGCGGGCTCGGTGGAGGTGTGCCGCGCGATCGCCGAGGTTGCTGCCGAGCGCCACGTACGCCAGCTCCCGAGGCCGCCGGCGATCAGCCTTCGGTGGCAAAGTGACTTGCGATCCGCTGAAGGTCCGTCGCCAGCTCTCCCAGCTCGCGGATGGCCCGTTCGAGGTCGGCCTGCCCTGCCGCGGCTTCACCGGCGCGCCGCGCCAGCGTATCGGTGTCCGCGCGGCTTCTGGCGGAGCTGGCGGCCACCTGCTCGATCTGACCGGTCAGGGAGTTGACGGCATCGCGTTGCTCGGCCGCAGTGGCCGCAATGGCCTTCGCGTGCCCGCCCGCCTCGCCGGTGGTGCCGACGATGGCGTCGAGCGCCTTGGCGGCGTCAGAGCTGAGCTCTTCGACTCCGGCCACGACATCACGGCCCCGTTCCATCTGTCCGGAGACCGCCGACACCTGGGTGGTGATCTCTCCCAGAAGCACGCTCGCTTCACGGGCCGCCTGAAGGCTCTGCGCTGCCAGATCTCTCACCTCGGAGGCGACGACCGCGAACCCACGACCTTCCCGGCCGGCGCGCGCCGCCTCGATCGCCGCGTTCAGGGCGATGAGGTTGGTGAGGTCGGCGATCTCCCGGATGGTGCCGATGAATCCCGTGATCCGCTGCGTCAGCGCGCCGAGCGCGGCGACCTTGTCAGCTCCCACGGCGACAAAGCCTTTCAACTCCACCAGCCGAGCGATGGCATCACCGATCACGGCGCGGTTTCGGGCCGCTACGACAGCAGCGGTCCCGCTGGCCGTGGCCGCCTGCGCGCCCTGTTCCATCATCTGTTGCGACGCCTTGGCGAGCGACCCCGTCGCCCTGAGTCCGCCGGCGGCGAATTTCTCAAGCTCAACAGCTCCCTGACGCATGCCCAAGGACACGTCCGCCAGGGCGGTGGCCGAGGCACGGAGTGAGTCGGCGACGCGTGCCAGTGAGGTGACCTGCTCGCCGATCTGCCCCACAGTGAGCACCAGGGGCCGCCGCAGCTCGGCGATGTGGATTGCGGTGGCCATCTGTCCCGCCAGGGTACTCATGGCAACCAAATCCTTGGGGCCGTAGAAGTGCCGCTTATGATGCTCCACCTCGAGCGTACCCAGGATCTCTTCGCCAAACCGGATCGGGTGGATCACCAGCATCCTGATGTCATCCGCCAGGTCCGCCAACCGATCGTCGCGCCGCACATCCCTTACGACTACGGGCTCCCTGGACTCGACCGCCTCCCTCCGCAAGGGAGCGATCGACGCTGCCGGCGCAACCCGGTTTGCTCGGCCGAGCGTGCTGCGATACGCCAGTGACGCGTCGGAGTCGGGACCGGATGCTCGATAGACCCTGAAGTCGCCCCAGTCGAGGAGCCGATAAGCCAGACGCTCGATCTGGGTAAAGGACCCCTGGAGAGTGGAGTTGCTCGCGATTTTCGCCTCCATGAGGTGCACCTTGTTCAGATCTTCCGCCCCGATCGCTTCATCGAGAATCTGCCGGGTAAGAAGGCCCAGTACGCCCAGGGCCAGCAGCACCGCCAGCCAGCCCACGGGAGCCAGCGACGCCAGGGCGGCGATCACGACCGTGGTGCCGATTAGGGTCAGCAGGTACGAGCTGATCTCCCAACGGAGGATGAGGATCTTCTCGGCTCCCTCCAGCTTGTTACGGATGAGCAGGCTGAAGTAAAACAGCGCACGGGTGATGAAGAAGTACAGCGAGACCAGAATCGCGGCGGCCGGAAGAAAGTCGACGTTGAGCTCGGTAGTGCCGTTGAGCGCAAGGATGGCGGCGTACGGGCCGAATGCCGCTACGAATCCGATGACTTCTCGACCGGAATTGACCAACCCGGCGCGCGGGTGCTTCCGGAGCCCGAAGACGTCGGCAGCCACCACACCTACCCAGAGTCCCACCACCACGGCAGCGGGCCCGACACAGACCGCGCCCACCAGCGTAGGAATTCCGGATTGGGTGAGGTATGAGTACTTGCTCAGCCGGACCGGCACCGATCGGAGCACGAATATGCTGACGATGAGCGCCATGGTGGCGACCGGCTGATCGATCCAGGTACGATCCCAGACGAGCACCGTAGCGGTGAGGACCGACCCGCCGACCAGAAGCACCGTGGTGTAGCGACGCAGCAGGTTCGGAATGTTGACCGTCATTGCGCGTCTCCCCTGTCGAGCGCCTCACGCAGAGCCCCCAGGAAGCTTCGCGCGGCACCAACTCCGTCCCGCCCCAGGATGTCGACCAGTGCACTACCCACTACAACACCATCGGCCATCCGGCCCACTTCCCGGGCTTGCTCCGGGGTGGAGATGCCGAACCCCACGGCCAGAGGGAGCGGCGAAACCTTCCGCACCCGGGACACCGAGTCTCGCAGCTCGACCGCAACCGACGAGCTGGCCCCAGTGACACCCAGGCGCGCCACCAGGTAGATGAAGCCCTGCGCCCCGTCGAGCGTCACCGCGAGACGCTCGGGCCGGGTAGTGGGCGCCACCAGGCGAATGAGGTCTACCCCGCTTCGTTGCACTGCCGCCTCCACCGCCGGATCGCTTCCGGCCGGCAGGTCGGTCAGCAGAAGGCCCGCGATGCCTAAATCTTCGGCGCTGCGGAGAAACCGCTCCATGCCGAATTGCAGGATTGGGTTCAGGTAGCTGAATATGACAACCGGCCGATCCAGGTCCGCCTGGGCGATGAGGTCCAAGGTCCCGGCGAGGGTCATGCCCTGGCGAAGCGCCTCGAAGGTAGAGCGCTGAATAGTCGGCCCGTCGGCGAGTGGGTCGCTGAACGGGACGCCAACCTCGATGATATCGGCCACCTCCGCGGCGGAACGGAGCGCGGCGGCACTTGTACCCGGCGTCGGGTATCCGGCCGTGAGGTAGGGAATGAGAGCCTTGCGTCCCGTCGATCGGAGGCGGGTCCAGACCGGCGCCAGGCCGGACTCAGACAAAGTAGTCGCCAGGCGTCAGTCCGAATCGGGCTGGGTTGGTGACCTTTACGATGGACCGCTTATAGGCACCGCCCTCGTCCTTCTCCGCCAGGCTCACCTGGTTACCCGGCAGCGGCACGGTGGCACCGTCGACGTCAACCGCGATGCGTACCAGCGGACGGTTGAGCTGCGGGGCATCCGGGTTGGGCCCGGCCACGATCGCCACTTCCAGGGTGTCGAGGATGACGCAGGTTCCTACCGGGTAGACGCCGATCAGGTTGATGAGGGCCTTGACGACCACCCGGTCGTACCCCCGCTTGGGATTTTCCCACATCTCCTTGAGCACCTGGTCCGGCTCGATCGGCGTGGTGGTGTACACTCGCCGGGTGGTGGCGGCGTCGAATCCATCGGCCACCGAGACGATTCGGGAAAACATGCCCAGCGTGCGTGGCCGGATCGTCTTGGGGTAGCCGGTGAGATCCATCTTCATGTGGTGCTCGTGTGCCACCAGGATGGACCGGTACGGGATTTCCTCGTACGCGCGCAGCCCGAACAGCGTCAGCGCGCCCATCCAGGGGTGTTGCTGGATGAATTTCCACTCGCGCTCGTCGAGGCTTCCGACCTTGTTGAGAATTTCCGCCGGCACCCGGGCCTTGCCCACGTCGTGCAACAAGGCGGTCATGCCGAGATCGTAGAGCTGGACTTTCGAGAAGCCCAGCTTTTTGCCCAGTGCCACGGAGAAGATGCAGACGTTGACCGAGTGAGTGAAGGTGTACTCGTCATAGTCCCGCACGGTGGTCATACCCACCATGGACATTTCGTTGTTGAGCACCTGGTCGACCACCAGCTGGACCGCCCGCTTTACCCTCTTGAGTCGGGGCCCCCGACCCAGCCGAATACCGGTCACCATGTCTCTGGTAACTGCCACGCCCTCCGAATAGACTCGCTTGGCCTGGTGTCGGTCCTGCTCCGACGCTCCGCCCTCGGCCTGGGCGCGCTCTACCTCCAGGTGAATCACTTTGGCGGCTTCCAGCCGCTCCTGGAGATCCTCGAGCCGCTCGTCCAGCTGCCCCTTCTGGCTGATACTGAGCAGCAGGCCGAGGAAGATCTGCCACTCTCTTCGGTCCATTCCGACCCGGATGTGCAGGACCCCGATCTCGAAGGCGCGCAGCATGGCCAGGATATGGCTGAACGATGCGTAGTTATCGAGCTCGACCCTGAGGCGGGTGCCGTTTACGAAGAGGAAGTCGCCGGCCACCCGGATTTCCAGTTCGACTTCGGCCTCGAGCAGCGAGCGCGCCGAGGCATCGAGATCGTCGAGCGACTTCTGCACGGTGGTGTTCTCGACCGGATACATCTTGATGCTGCGGAGAGCGGTGTAGAGCGCGAGCAGCAGCGACCGGCCCCCCTGGCGCAGCTGGCCCTCGGGAGCGGACTGTCCTGCGGCGCCACCGCCTGCGGCGCCACTGCCTGCGGGCTGGGTCACGATGCTGCTCCACGCAAGGCGCGGTTCACCGCGTTACGGACCACGATATCCTTGTCGTCTGCCGCCCGCTGCAACAACTCGCGAGCCTCGGGACTCTTAATCCGGCCCAGGGCCACGGCCGCACATGCCCGGGTTTCGGGTGGCTCTTTCATCTTCAGCAGACCGCGCTGCAGCAGAATCGTACTCAGCACCTTCAGCGCCGCGGTGCCGGCAATAGCTCCGTAGGCTTCGAAGAACGCCATTTTCTCCGTGAGGTCGAGCGGCTTCGACGACTTGCCGAGCACGACCGTCTCGATCCGGCGAAGTGCCCCCTTGTAGCCGCGGGAGCCTACGCCGCGGACCGCAGCCAGGCGGACGGAGCGATCGGCATCCTCGAGCGCCCGGTCCAGCAGGGTAAGGGCGCCCGGGGTCCCCAGCTGGGTGAGCGTCTGGACCGCCGCCAGCCGCACAGCGGGGTCGGCGTGCGAGATCACATCGGTGAAGCCCGGTACCGCATGGTGCAGCTGGAGCCGACCACAGAGCGCCACGACGCCCAGGAGAGCAGGCGAGTCTGGCTGGCGAAGCAGGCGCTGAACCTCGGCGATGTTGCTGCCGGCCAGCTTGTCGACCACGTCTTCCAGCATCTTGCGCAATGGGGCGGACGACAGGTTCGGCAGCCAGCTTATCAGCGGCTCCAGGGCAGTCGTCCGGAGCTCACGCAGCAAGGCGGCGGCATCCTGATCCAGCCCGAGGCCGCTCGCCTCGTCGAGCGACTGAAGCACCTGTCCCACAATTGAGGGCTCGCTCAGCCGCCCAACGAATCCGTCGAGCCGCTGAATCTGCTCCAGGCGGAGGTTGGCGGCCCGCTCCTTCAGGAGCTTGGATTCGCGGAGGACCGCGGCGGCGCTCCGAAAATCACGACTGGTGAGCAGGTTCGGGAAGAGCTGATCGAGTACTCCGAGAATCTCGTCGCGCACGCCGCCTTCTGGCTGGGTCTCCATCAGATCGAACAGCACGTTGAGGGCGCTTCCCCGAACGTCGCGCTTGTATTCGTCCGCCAGCTCGCCGGCGAGGTAGGTAATCTCGTCTTCATCAAGGAAGTAGAGGGTGGAATCGACTTCGTCGATGTCTACCAGGCCTTTGGGGCGCTCGGGAGCCTCCTCTGCCGCGCGGGCCCTGCGTTGCTCGGCAGTGAGCCCTTCTCCGGCCGCAGCCCCCGAAGGACCCGCGAGCTCTCCGCCACCTTCGGCGAAGAAATCAACGAAGCGGTATTTGACTTGCTCGAATTCCAGAGCCCACAGCAGGGTCAGGAGGTCGTCGCCCGCGTCAGCCGGGAGGAAGCGCGCCTTGTTGATCGTCGCGAGCAGCAGGGGGAGCTCGTCAACCTCTGCCCCCTTGTGCAAGGTTATCTCGCGCATCCCGTCCTTGAACAAACTCCAGGCCAGACTCTCGGTTCTATTGACCTGGTGGTAGACCGACTGCTCCTCCCAGAGCAGATCAGACTCTGCAATGTGAAGGTTCAGCTCGTCGGTGGCGGCCCAGACCGGACCGAGAGCCGTCCGCACATTCTGAATGGCACGCTGGTAGATCGGGTTGTTCGGCAGGTACATCTGGAAGGCACGAAGCGCCTTGACGATGGTCTGGATCAGCTCCGAAACCTGGGAGGCCGGCAGCAGCGTGGTTGACGTCTGCTGCGTGGTCAAGCCTGGCCTCCGAGCAGATCGGCCACATGGGCAACGTCCTTGTCGCCTCGTCCGCTGAGACACACCAGAACCGTCTGAGCGGAAGTCCAACCCCCCGCAGCGCGCTGGACCCAGGCAAGCGCGTGGGCGGTTTCCAGCGCCGGAATGATGCCCTCCAGCCGGCAGAGCATCTGGAAAGCGTCCAGTGCCTCGGCGTCGGTTGCCGTCTCGTAGCTGACCCGGCCGGTGTCTCGCAGGTGGCTGTGCTCCGGTCCAACTCCAGGATAGTCGAGACCGGCCGAGATCGAATGGGCCGGAGAGACCTGTCCATCGGCATCCTGGAGCAGGTAGCTCAGGCTTCCGTGAAGCACACCGGGTGTGCCGGCGGTGAGCGTGGCGCTGTGATGACCGGTGGTGATCCCTTTCCCGGCGGCCTCGACCCCCACCAGCCGAACCGCGGCGTCATCCAGGAAGCCACTGAAAATGCCGATGGCATTCGACCCGCCGCCGACACAGGCGACCACGGTGTGAGGCAGGCTGCCGTATCGCTCCAGCATCTGGGCGCGGGCTTCGCGTCCAATGACGGATTGAAAGTCCCGCACCATGCGGGGGAACGGATCGGGGCCCACCACGGAGCCGATGATGTAGTGCGTAGTGGGTACGTTCGTCACCCAGTCCCGCAGTGCCTCGTTGGTGGCGTCCTTGAGAGTTCGGGTGCCGGACTCGACCGGAATCACGGTGGCGCCCAGCAGCTCCATGCGATACACGTTCAGCCGCTGGCGGCGGACGTCCTCCGCGCCCATGTACACGACGCACTCCAGCCCGAAGCGGGCGCAGACCGTGGCGGTGGCGACGCCGTGCTGGCCGGCCCCGGTTTCCGCGATGATCCGTCGCTTGCCCATCCTTCGGGCCAGAAGCGCCTGCCCGACGGTGTTGTTGATCTTGTGGGCGCCGGTGTGGTTCAGGTCTTCCCGCTTGAGTACGACTCGCGCGCCGACGGCTTCACCAAAGCGAGGGGCCTCGGAAAGGGGCGAAGGCCGGCCCACGAACTCCGCCAGCAGGTGCTCGAGCTCGGCCCAGAATGCAGGATCCTTCCGGGCTGCGTCGTACAGCACGGCCAGGTCGTCGAGTGCCGCGACCAGGGTCTCGGGCACGTAGCGCCCGCCGTACGGCCCGAACCGGCCGATTACGGTCTGCTGCTCAGATGACTGATCTGTGGGCAAATACCGCCTCCACGAAGCGCGCGATTGTATTGGGGTCCTTGATACCGGGCCGGCGCTCAACGCCGGAGCTCACGTCGACTATGTCGGGGCGAACCTCAGCCAGCGCCTGTCCAACGTTCTCGGGAGTCAGCCCGCCGGCTAGAGCCATCGGGGTTGCCAGCCGGCCGCGGGCCCGGCGGCCAAGCTCGAGGTCCAGCGAAACACCCGCACCACCCAGAGCGTGCGGCACCCTGGGTTCCACCAGCACGGCATCGGAGTCGAGTTCGGCGTCGCCCAGCAAGTCCAGGTCGGAGGGGTCCGCCATGCGAACCACGCGCCAGACCTCGAAGCCGTGAGTCCTGAGCCGGGCGGCGTCGGCCCGGGAATAGGGTCCGTGCAACTGGGCCCCCCACAGGTCGGCCTTCTCACCTATCCGGAGGATCTCGTCGGGCGACTGCGTGGCGAAAACCCCCAGGACGGGAACTCCGGCCGCGGCTCTCACAACCTCCTTCGCTCCAACGATCGAAACCGCTCTAGGACCTCCAGCAAAAACAACGCCGAGATACCCCGCCCCGGCCTCCACCGCGACGAGAGCGTCTCCGGGCCGCATAATCCCGCAAAATTTGATCTTAGCGACCACGCCTGGCCACTCCCGTCAAGTCATGTAGAAGCTCACTGGGTGAGGCTGCCGCGGAAAGCGCAGTTCCAATCAAAACCGCGTCAGCGCCGGCCGCGGCGGCCCGCTCAACATCAACTGCCCGAGCCATTCCGCTTTCCGCCACGGCGATGCATCCGGCAGGAACTCGGGCGAGGATCTTCCACGCCGCGTCCACGTCGATTTTGAAGGTATCCAGGTCCCGGCTGTTGACACCGATGATCGAGCCTCCCATCTCCAGGGCCAGGTCCAACTCCTCGGCGGTGTGTACCTCGACCATGGCGTCCAGCCCTAACGCGGCAGCGCAGCGGAGGAGGGGCTGGAGCCGGGACTCCAGGGCCCGGACGATGAGGAGAACGGCCGCGGCGCCCGCAGCTCTGGCCTCGAGAATCTGAACCTCGTCCAGGATGAAGTCCTTTCGCAGCACTGGAATGGACGAGCGCCGAGCCACCGTGCGAAGGTCCTCGATCGACCCGCCGAAGTAAGGACCGTCGGTCAGGACCGAGATCGCAGCCGCGCCGTGCTCCGCGTACAGCGCCCCGCGCTCCCCCGGGTCCAGGTCCTCCCGTATGGCGCCAGCGGAGGGTGAGCGCCGCTTTACCTCAGCGATGACCCCGACGCTTTCCTTCTGCAGGGCGGTTCGAAAGGAAGGCGGGACCTGGCTGTCAGCCGCGTCCCGCTCCAGGGTCCCACGGCGAGCGTGCACCTGGCCCAAAGCACCTCGGGTGGACTCCAGGATCTGATCGAGACTGACAGGCATCTTGTCCTTCGGCCGGTATTCGGGTACTCTTATTCGGGCTCTATTCGGTCACGTCCGCCGCCATGCGAGGAGATCCTGATGCCGCTGACCAAGCGCCAGAGTGAGATACTCAATTACCTGCAGAGCCACATTCACGGGCAGGGCTACGCACCCAGCTTCGAGGAGATCGCCGAGCACTTCGGCTTTCAGTCTCTGGCCACGGTGCACGAGCATCTCACTAACCTCGAGCGCAAGGGCTACATCCGCCGCTCCTACAACGAGAGCAGGTCGATCGAGGTTCTGCCTCCCCGGGGCACATCGTCGGCCAGCGAGATTCCGCTGCTGGGCAAGGTAGCGGCCGGTACCCCGATCGAATCCCTCATGCACCAGGAAACCATCGCGGTTCCCGAACAGATGCTGCCCCGAAAGGGACCCAATTATGCCCTGAAAGTTCAGGGCACCTCGATGATCGACGAGCACATCGTGGACGGAGACATTGTCGTCGTCCACGGCAAGCAAACCGCCGAAAACGGCGAGATGGTCATCGCTTTGGTCAACGGCAGCGAGGCCACCGTCAAGAAGTTTTACCGGGAGGCCGGAGGCTGGATCCGGCTCCAGCCCGCCAATGCCACCATGCAGCCGATGCGATTTCAGGAATGCGATGTGCTGATCCAGGGCGTGGTGGTCGGGGTCATTCGTAAATACTAGACGTAGGGGCGCACCGCGGTGCGCCCCTACCCACGGGGAGCCGCCTTCCGTAGCCCCGCCAGGACCCGGGCCGCGGCGCCACTGGCCAGGGACTCCTCGCCCCGCTTCACCGCTTCCTCAAGCGACCAGCCGTTGCCCGATACATACAGTGCCGCCGCGGCATTCAACAGCACCGCACAACGTACCACCTTGTCAGCCTCGCCGGAGAAGAGCCGCTCGATGCGAGCTGCGTTGTCTTCCGGCTCTCCGCCGGCAAGAGCGTCCAGATCGCCGCATTCCAGACCGTAGCCGGCAGGGTCCAGCTCCCATCTCTCCACTTCCCCGCCCTGGACCTCCCAAATAAGAGTCGAGCCAGACGGGCTGATCTCATCCATCCCGACGGTGGCGTGGAGGACCAGCGCGTGGTGTGCGCCGAGGGCGGCGAGTGTCCCTGCTACAAGCTCGGCCCGGGCCGGGTCGGCCACTCCAACGACTTGGCGGGTCACGCCGGCGGGGTTCGCTAGCGGGCCGAGCAGGTTCATGATGGTGGGAACGCCGAGCTCTTTGCGTACCGGCCCCACGTGCCGCATGGCCGGGTGGTAGGTGGGTGCAAACAGAAACGTGAGCCCTACCGATCGCAGCACCTCACCTGCGGCCGCCGGCGGGAGGTTGATCTCAATTCCAAGCGCCTCCAGCACGTCGGCCGAGCCGGACCGCGAGGTGTAACTCCGGTTACCATGCTTGGCGACGGGGACCCCGGCACCGGCCACCACGAACGCCGCCGCCGTGGAGATGTTGAGCGTGCCGACCCTCCCGCCGCCGGTGCCGCAGGTATCCACCAGGAGACCGGGGTCGCTGGCGTCGAGGGTCACCATGGCGCAGCGGAGTGCGAGTACGGCCCCCGCCAGTTCGTCGGCAGTCTCTCCCTTTGCCCGAAGACCCATCAGGAGAGCGGCCGTCTGAACGGCAGTCGCGTGGCCACGCATGACGACGCCGAAGGCGGCCGCTGTGGCCTCTCGGTCCAGGGATACGCCTCGGGCGAGCTGCTCGATGGCGGAACGCAGTGGGGCGTCGAGGTTCACTGGTTACCGAGACCCGGCAAACGGGAGTGACACAGGGGAAAAAATTGTACCCGGCCGGAGCCGCTTTTGTCAATCGTGACAAGCATTTGCGTGCCTTGCCCGGGGTATGCCACAGCACTAGATTCCGGGCCGATGAGCCGGACTTTCCTCGCCACACTACAGTACGACGGCACCGGCTTTGTCGGGTGGCAACGCCAACCCGCCGGACGGTCGGTCCAACTCGAGTTCGAGCGCGTTCTCGAGCGCCTCTTTGAGCATCGGACGGTGGCGCACGCGGCCGGACGAACCGATGCCGGCGTCCATTCGATCGGTCAGGGCGTCAGCTTCAGCGCCCCGGCCAGCTGGACTCACCTGACGCTCCGCCGCGCGCTCAACGCGCTGCTCCCGAGTGATTGCTGGGTAGAATCGGTTCACCCGATGCTGCCTGGTTTTCATGCCCGTAAGTCCGCTCTCTCACGCCGCTATCGCTACCGGGTCGGGCTCGACGAGGCCTCGGCCTCGCCCTTTCGCCGCCAGTTCGAGTGGGCGCTTGGCAAGCCGCTCGACCTCGAGCTCCTCAATGAGGCAACCCGGGTGGTGAGAGGCGAGCACGACTTCCGCGCCTTCGCGGCCAAGACCGACAAGCCACACTATCGTTGCCGGGTTATCCACGCGAACTGGACCCAGCGAATCGACGATCGAGGCGTGAGCTTCGAAATAGAGGCAGACCGGTTTCTCCAGCGCATGGTGCGGATGCTCGTCGGCACCATGGTGGATATCGGGCTGGCGCGGCGGCCATTGGACGACATGGCAAGCTTGCTCGGCCGGGAGGACAATGCCGACACCAGCCCACCGGCCCCGCCCGAGGGACTCTACTTTGCCGCTGTGGTGTACCCGCCCGAGCTCTTTGCCGATACGGCCAGGGAGGCCTATGCCGCGCTGCACCTCGCATAGCCTGTCCGCTCTGGCCATCACTCTGACACTCGCAGGGTGCCGGGGCGACGCGATCCCCGGGATGCGCGTGGCCACGGCCGGCGCCCAGACTTCGACCGGGATAGTCGAGGCGCAGAACGCAACTACTTCTTCACGCCGCACCGCGCTGGTGGCGGCGGCGGACCGGGTCGCCCCGGCTGTGGTCTCCATCAACGTCAGCTCCCGGCAGCAGGCTGAGCGGCGCTCTCCCTTCGACTTCTTTTTTGTTCCGGAAGGCGCCCGTGTAGTGCAGGGCAGCGGAACCGGGTTCATCATCCGTCCCGGTGGGATCATCGTCACCAACCAGCATGTCGTGTCCAACGCCGACCGGGTCGTGGTGACGCTCCCGGACGGCAGCGACCTTCCGGCTACGGTGGTGGGCGAGGATCCACTGACCGACATCGCCGTACTGAAGGTCGAGCGCGAGAACCTTCCCACTGTGGCGGTGGGACGCAGCACGGATCTCATGATCGGCGAATGGGTGATAGCGCTGGGGAATCCGTACGCCTATCTGCTGGGCAACTCCGAGCCCTCGGTCTCGGTTGGAGTGGTGAGCGCCACTGAGCGCAACATCCTGCCGGGAGGCGATCAGACCGGTCTTTACCTCGACATGATCCAGACCGACGCTGCCATCAACCCCGGCAATTCGGGAGGACCGCTCACCAACGCGCTGGGTGAAGTGGTCGGGGTCAACTCGTCGATTTTCAGCAACAGCGGCGGCTCGGTGGGTCTGGGATTCGCCATCCCGATCGAGCGTGCCGTCCGCGTAGCAGATGAGATTATCAAGCGCGGGTCGGTCCGCCGCGCCTGGGTTGGCCTCGAGGTCCAGGGCGCCCGGGCGATGCG
>Ga0180121_10000592_pt1 | contig 15300 bp, 14 predicted proteins | sample AntDrymUQ5402106_2_FD_129676 | JGI IMG/M metagenome (GOLD analysis project Ga0180121, IMG submission 129676) | Polar desert sand microbial communities from Dry Valleys, Antarctica - metaG UQ540 (21.06) (version 2) (version 2) | ecosystem: Environmental > Terrestrial > Soil > Desert | place...
CCTCGAGGTCGAGGTGCCGATCACGATCAGCGAGGCGATCGGCGGTGCCAACGTCGAGGTCCCGACCCTGCGGGGAACGAAGCGGATCCGAATCGCGCCCGGCACGCAGCACGGCGCGGTGCAGCGACTCCGCGGCGAGGGTCCGCCGCGGCCAAACTCCAACGAGCGCGGCGACATCCACTACCGCCTGGGGATCGAGATCCCCCGAGACCTCGACCGCAAGCAGCGCGAGGCGCTCGACGAGCTCTCGCGGACCCTCGACGGCGGCGACCCCCGCGAGCAGCTCCTGCGCGAGGCGCGGGTCCGCGATTCCGCCGACGAGTCGGAGAAGGTGGGCGCGTCGTGAACGCGGCCGGGGAGAATGTGGGGGAGCGCCGGGTGATCCGCCGCACGACTACGGTCGAAACGCAGATCGATCGCGGCCGCGGCGTCTTCATGATCTCGGTCGCCGCCGAGCTCGCCGAGATGCACCCCCAGACACTGCGGATGTACGAGGCGCGGGGCCTGATCCAGCCGAAGCGATCGCCGAAGAACACCCGCCTCTACTCGCACGAGGACGTCGAGCGGTTGCGGCGGATCCAGGAGATGACTGCCGGGCAGGGCCTCAACCTCGCCGGGGTCGAGACCGTGCTCGAGCTTGAGAACCGCCTCGACGAGATGCGGGCCGAGCTCACGTCGATGCAGCAGCAGGCGGCACGAATGGAGCAGCGGATGGCCGACGAGGTCGAACGCGCACGCCGATCCCTCGGTGCCGAGCTGGTTCCGTACGGCGCGTACGAGACGAAGGGAATCGGGGATCGGGGCGACGACCCGAGCGGGCCGGAAACGGTCCGGATTCCGGTTCAGCGGGCGCAGCCCACCAAGCGCAGGGGCCCGGGCGCGTGAACGCGCCGGAGGTCCCGGTCTCGGAGCTGCGACCGTCCGACGCGGGCCCCGACTCCCTCGCCCGCTCGGCCGCGATCGCGATCGCGATCGGCCGACTGGGGCTCGGCGTCGCGATCTTCGCGTTCACGCGCCCCGCGCTGGCCGGGCTCGGCTTCGACCGCCCCGACGCTGCGACGATCGCGCTCGCGCGGCTCGCCGGCGGCCGGGACATCGCGCTCGGGCTCCACGGCCTCGCGGCTCGAAACGATCGCAACCGCCTTGCCGAGTCCTCGGCGATCGCAACCGCCGTGGATGCGGGCGATGGGATCGCGTTCGCCGCGGCGATCGCCTCCGGCGAGCTCGACCGCAAGGCGCTGATCAACGTACCCGTCATCGCTGCCGCCGTAGTCGCCGGCACCTGGGTCAGCGCCCGCCTGACGGCCCAGACTCATGGCCTGGCGGCCACCGCGCCTCCCTCCCCCTTGATCTGACGACTCCTGGCGTCGTCGGAGAGTTCGCTCAACCGCTCGTCTTGGTCGGGTCGGCGATTCCCTTCGAGCTCGAGCCCGCCGGCGGGCCCGCGTCGCCATCGCCGTTGCGGGGTGCGGCGCCGGGCACGGCATGCTCGTCGGTCAGCTGCGCGAGCTCGTCGGGCTGGCCGTCGAGGTCGCTGTCGCGGACCGCGGTCAGCACGTCGGTCGACAGCTTCGGTCCATCGGCGGGGTTCAACGGGGCAGCGATGATGAGGACGGTGATCTCGTCTCCGTCGAGCTCCTCGAGCTGCACCTGGGGCGGGTTTCGCAGCGGGACCGTCACCGCCTTCTCGAGCATCCGCTGCAGCCGCTGTGGAGTGACGGTGGCATCGAACTTCGCTCGCAGCTCGACCCGCTCGGGCTCGTTGATCGGAATCACGGCGAGCTGCATGATGATGTTGTTGGGGATCATCGTCCGGTCCCCACCGCTGATCAGGGTGGTGTAGAAGAGGCCGAGGGAACCGACGATTCCCTCGACCTCGCCGGCCATCGAGCCGCCGCGGAGCTTGATCCGGTCGCCGACCCGGAACGGCCGCGTCGACAGCAGGACCAGCCCGGCGAAGACGTGGGCGAGCGTCTGCTGGGCGGCGAGGCCGAGGACGACGGCGGTGAAGGCACCCCCGACGGCGAGCGTCTCGGGCTTGACCCCGGCGATCGCGAGCGCCGCGATCACGACCGCGACGATGGTCACGAGCCGGATCACGAAGCCCGCCGTTCCGGCGGTCCCCGGCTCCAACCGCCGCATCAGCACCGGCGCGAGGGCGCGCGCGATCGTTCGCGCAAGCGCCCAGCCGAGGAGCGCGAGGACGAGCGCGGTGACGTAGCGCAGCGGCTTGCCCGCGTCGGGAAGCAGCGTGTCGCGCTCGGCGAAGACGACGATCACGCCAACGATCACGAGCAGCAGGACGAATGCCTCGCGGCGAGCGCGGCGGGCATCCACCCGGTCGATCTGCGATCCCAGCCCGACCTGGTGCCAGGCCTCGGTCCGCGATTCGAACGCGGTGATGCTCGGTCGCAGCTCGCGCGTTCGCGTCCGGCCCCTACTGAAGAAGCGTGCCATCACCGTTCATTGTTGCGGGGACGGGCCGCGACCCGCAGTGATCGATCTCACGCTGGGCGGCCCGGCGCACTCAGCCGCTACCGCTCGCGGCCGAAGACCTGGACGAAGTAGCTCCCGTATTGGCCGCCCGTCGCATAGCCCGCTCCGATCACCGTGAAGTCGGGATTGAGGATGTTCGCTCGATGGCTGGCGCTGTCCATCCATGCCTCGCAGACGGCCTTGGCGCGCCTGTAGCCGGCCCCGATGTTCTCCCCGATCGGCAGGTAACGGGACTTCCGCGCGAAGATCGCGACGCGGTCGCCGGCGTCGCGGCCACGAGGGTCGACGTGATCGAAGAAACCGTGCTTGCTCATCGAGGACGCATGCAGGCTCGCCGCCTCCTCCAACGGGCCCGCGGCCTGGAGCGGCGGCAACCCGCGGTGCGTCCGCTTCCGGTTGACGCATCCGCGGATCTGGCTCTGGATCTGCTCCTTCCGCGACTCGCCCCGCTGTTGCGACTCGCTCGCGTCCTCGCCGTCAGCCGCCGCGATCGTCGGCTGCGTGGTCCACGAGAGCAGGAGCAGGGCCACGACGGTGAACGCGGCTAGAAGGGTGTGTCGGGCGAGCGTGGGGGGCGGCACCGGCGGGTATGTAAGCAGATCGAAAAGGACGACCAGGTCAAACCCTAACTGATGTCCACGTCAAACCCTAATTAAAACCTCTGCTGCCCCTGGTCCTGATCTAAGTCTTATATACGCAGATTTCTTGACATAACTTGTATAGCTCGGTAGATTGCCCCCATGCAGGCAGATAGGTTCGCTACGAAGGCCGGTGAGGCCTTCCAAGTCGCGCAGCGACTCGCCACTCAGGGCCGGAACAGCGAGATAACGCCTGCGCACCTACTCGCGGCGCTGCTCGACCAGGAGGGCGGCCTCGCCCCCGCGATGCTTCGCAAGCTCGGCGCCGACACGATCGCGATCCGCGCTCGCGTCGAGGACTTGATCGCCGGGCTCCCCACCGTCTCCGGCGAGGACGCTCCGGAGAGCCGCACCTCACGATCGCTGATCTCCGTCCTGCAGCGCTCCGAGCGCGAGATGCAGGCGCTCGGCGACGAGTACATCGCGGCGCCCCACATCCTGCTCGCGATGACCGACAAGTCCTCCGGCGTCGCCGACGTGCTGCCCGACCGCGACTCGATCGCGAAGGCCGCCGCCGAGGTGATCGGTCCCAATCGGATCACCTCGCCCGACCCCGAGGCGACGCTGGAGGCACTCGAGAAGTACGGACAGGACCTGACCGCCGACGCCGAGGCGGGCAAGCTCGACCCGGTGATCGGGAGGGACGAGGAGATTCGCCGGGTGATCCAGGTGCTTTCCCGGCGGACGAAGAACAACCCGGTCCTGATCGGCGACCCCGGCGTCGGCAAGACGGCGATCGTCGAGGGCCTCGCCCAGCGCATCGTCAAGGGCGACGTGCCCGAGTCCCTGCGTGGCCGCAAGGTCGTCGCACTCGACATCGGGGCGCTGCTCGCCGGGGCCAAGTTCCGCGGCGAGTTCGAGGAGCGAATGAAGGCCGTGCTGAAGGAGGTCCAGCAGGCCGAGGGACAGGTCGTGCTGTTCATCGACGAGCTCCACACGATCGTCGGGGCCGGCGCGTCCGAGGGCGCGGTCGACGCCGCGAACCTGCTCAAGCCGATGCTCGCCCGCGGCGAGCTGCGGACGATCGGCGCGACGACGCTCGACGAGTTCCGCAGGCACATCGAGAAGGACGCGGCGCTCGAGCGACGCTTCCAGCCGGTCTTCGTCGGCGAGCCCGACATGGCGGACACGATCGCGATCCTCCGCGGGCTGAAGGAGCGCTACGAGAACCATCACGGCGTCGATATCACCGACCCGGCGATCGTCGCCGCCGCCACGCTGTCGGAGCGTTACATCGCCGACCGCTTCCTGCCCGATAAGGCGATCGACCTGATCGACGAGGCCGCCTCGCGGCTGAAGATGGAGCTCGAGTCCTCCCCCGTCGAGATCGACGAGATCGACCGCCGGATCCAGCAGCTCGAGATCGAGCGCCAGGCGCTGCAGAAGGAGACAGACGACTCGTCCCGTTCCCGGCTCGGGACGATCGAGGCGGAGCTCGCCGACCTGAACGAGTCGGGCTCGGAGATGAAGGCCCGCTGGCAGGCCGAGCGCGGGGCGATCGACGCGATCAACGCCGCCCGCGCCGAGCTCGAGACCGCCAAGCGGGACGGCGAGCGCGCCGAGCGCGACGCCGACCTCGAGCGGGCGGCGGAGCTCAAGTACGGGACGATCCCCGAGCTCGAGCGAACGATGGCCGAGCAGGAGGAGCGCCTCGACGGGCTCCAGGCCCAGGGCGGCTCGATGCTGACCGAGAAGGTCACCGAGCACGACGTCGCGGAGGTCGTCGCCAAGTGGACCGGGATCCCGGTCAGCCGGCTGATGGAGGGCGAGGTCGAGAAGCTGATCCAGATGGAGGGGCGCCTGCACGAGCGCGTCGTCGGTCAGGACGAGGCGGTCGAGGCGGTCGCGAACGCGCTGCGGCGCTCGCGCGCGGGGCTCTCCGACCCGAACCGCCCGATTGGCTCGTTCCTCTTCCTCGGCCCGACCGGCGTCGGCAAGACCGAGCTCGCGCGCGCGCTCGCCGAGTTCATGTTCGACTCCGAGGGTGCGATCACCCGGATCGACATGTCCGAGTACATGGAGAAGCACGCGGTCAGCCGCCTGATCGGAGCACCCCCCGGCTACGTCGGCTACGACGAGGGTGGCCAGCTCACCGAGGCGGTGCGGCGGCGCCCCTACGCCGTGATCCTGCTCGACGAGATCGAGAAGGCCCACCCCGACGCCTTCAACGTGCTGCTGCAGATCATGGACGACGGGCGGCTCACCGACGGCAAGGGCCGTACCGTCGACTTCACCAACACCGTGCTGATCATGACCTCGAACGTCGGCTCGGCCGAGATCGCCACCGTGGAAGTGGACGAGGGGATGCGCGAGCGGATCCAGGAGGTGCTGACGAGCACCTTCAAGCCGGAGTTCCTCAACCGGGTCGACGAGACCGTGATCTTCCACCGCCTCAGCCGCGAGGACATCACCCGGATCGTCGAGGTCCAGGTCGGGATGCTCACCGAGCGGGTTCGCGAGCGCGGGATCGAGATCGAGCTGACCGCCGCCGCCCGGACGCTGCTCGGCAACCTCGGCTACGACCCGACTTACGGCGCCCGCCCGCTCAAGCGTGTGATCCAGAAGCAGCTCGTGGACCGGCTCGCGCTGAAGCTGCTCGAGGGCGAGTTCAGCGAGGGGGACGTCGTCCAGGTGGACGCCGCGGACGGCGAGCTGACGTTCGCGCGGGCCGCGACTCCCGCGGCTCCGCCGGAAGCCGCCGCCCCGACCACCTGATCCTCAGAGCTCGGGGACGATCCGCCGCAGCGGCCGCTCCAGCCGCCGCTCGAGCTCGGCGATCTGCTTCTCCGCCTCCCCCGCCGCCGCCACGACGACGACCTCCGTCGCCGCGTAGGTGCGAAGCGCATCCTCGGCCGCCTGGAGCGGGTCGCCGTCGCCGACCCGGCCCTCGGCCTCGACTCCCGCGGTCGCCAGGCTCGCCAGCGCGACGGTGAGCACGCGCTGGCTCTCGAAGCGGGCGCTCTCGAGGTCGTCGGCCCAGCGGGCCAGGCGGCTGTTCTTCGCGGGCGCCAGGAGGAGCACTCCGTCGCCGCTCGTGCTCCGCGACGGATCGGCGATCGAAGCGACGATCCCCGCCGTCCGCGGGTCGTCGAGCGGGGAGATCGCGAGGACGAGGAGGCCGCCGGGGACGCCCGGTGCGGGGTCGGCGACCTCGATCGGGCCGTCCACCTTGGCGCGCGCCGCGACGACGACGATCGCTGCCGCGGTGGCCGCTCCGATCGCGAGGCCCACCTGCCCCCCGCCCAGCAGGAAGATAACCGCGGCCGGGACGATCACCAACGCGAGGACGAACGGCGGCGGCGTCCGGCTCCCGCCTTCGCCGCCCCTCAAGCCCGGCTGATCCCCGACGCGGCGACGCCCTGCTCGAAGGCCTCGAGCCCGAACGCCTGGGCCGGCCCGAGAGCGCCGGCACCCTCGATCCCGCCGTCGAGCGCCCGTTGCGCCGCCCAGGCGAGGAAGGCGGCGGTGAACGTGTAGCCGTCGACGCCGTCCAGCCGGACCTCGGAGAGCTGCTCTCCTCCCACGCCGCGGGCGATCGCGACGATGTGGGAGCCGCCGCCGGCGCGCTCCTCCTCGGAGGGGCCGCCGGTCGAGCCCTTCGCGAAGCGGCCGAGGATCGATTCGATGGCGCGCTTGGCGGGCGGGACGCGAGTGATCGCGCCGAGCGCGAACGATCCGGCCTGCATCGGTCGCGAGAGCGGGCCGAACCAGCCGAGGTAGGCCTCGACGTCGGTCAGTCCGGGGCTCAGGGCGGGCAGCGTGAAGTGCTCGGAGGAGCCGATCGAGACCGCCTGCTTGGGCGTGCCGCGAACGTCGAAGGAGCGTACGTGCCGGCCTCCCTGCTCGGTCACGATCCGGCCGCCACGGTAGGCGAAGCCGGGCTCGAGCAGGGCGCCGGCGAGCGACGCCATCGTGCCGCCGCTCATGCCGGCGCCGAGGCCGGCTCCCTCCCCCGCGCCGACGATGAAGTAGCCGACCTCGATCGTGCGAGCGGCGTCGCCTGCCTCGCTCAGCGCCAACGCGCCGGCGAGATTGCCCGGCACCCAGTCGTAGCCGAGCGCGGTCAGCAGCGGCGCGGCGGCGGCGCGCGGTCCCCATTGCTCGAAGACGCGGCGGATGAACGGCGGCTCGCCGGTCGAGTCGAGGTAGGGGCTGCCCGCGTCGATCGCGGCCTCGATCGCCGGCGCTCCGTACTTGCTGAACGGGCCGACGGTGCTCACCATCACGTCGCCGGGCCCGAGCAGGCCGCGGACGCTGGCGGGGTCGGTCACGTCGGCGGTCGCGGTCTCGAGTCCGCCACCGAGCTCGTCGGCGAGCTGGTCGAGCGAATCGCGGCTGCGCGCCGCGAGCAGTGGTTTCGCGCCGCCCCCGGCGAGCGCGGCGGCGGTCAGCCGGCCGGTGTAGCCGGTGGCTCCGAAGAGGACGATGCGGCCCGCCATGCGGTGGACGATATGAGGTTCTCGCGGGACCCGCAGCTGCGTCCGATGCGCCCTGCCCGCGCGCCGTTCAGTTCCATCGGCGGGTTGCCGATAGAGCAGGAACATGCTCGGCGAAGCGAGGTCAGGGAGGACCGGCCAGCTGCTGGTGGACGTTCCGTTCGCCCTCGCGTTGATCTGCGCTCTGGTTAACGTCGCCTGGAAGCTGCTCCTGAGCCCGAGCGAGGCGGCGTCCCTGATCGACTGGCTCTACAACCTCACGTTCGTCCTCGGCGGGCTGGCCTGCCTCGGGCGAGCGCTGCACTCCCCCGGCGTCCGGGCCGCCTGGCTCGCCTTCGGCGCCGCGCTGATCAGCTGGGGCGTCGGCGACATCTACTGGACCGAGGTCTTCGCCAGCGCCGGGAGGGTCCCGTATCCATCCCCCGCCGACATCGGTTACCTGCTCGCGCCCGTCTGCCTGTTCGCCGGCATCGCGCTGCTCATGCGCGATCGCGGCTGCTTCACGCTGGCGAGCTGCTTCGACGCGGCCATCGGTGCGCTGGCCGCCACGGCGCTGGGCACCGCATTTCTCGCGCCCGCGCTGGAGGGCTTGACGAGGGGCGACTCCGCGGCCGTGCTCACGAACGTCTCCTATCCGATCTTCGACCTCCTCCTGGTCGCGATGATCGCCGGCAGCGTCGTCATCGGCGGCCTGCGGGGCGCGCGCAGCCTGCTCGCGGTCGGCGCGGGCTTGATCGTCTGGACCGGAGCCGACGTCCAGTACCTGTTCCTCGAGGCGACCGGGTCTTATGAGCCTGGCTGGATCGACATGACCTGGGCTGCGGGCGCCCTGCTGATCGCCGGTGGAGCCTCGCTGCGACCCACCCGGAACTCCACGACGGCGCACGTTTACCGCTCGCAGATCGTCCTGCTCACGACCTTCTCGCTGATCGCGGTGGGCATCCTCGTCTGGGACCACTTCGAGCGGGTGCGCGGCATCTCCATCTGGCTCGCCGGCGCGACGATCCTCGCCGTCGCCGTTCGGCTCGCCGTCAGCTTCCGGGAGAACGAACGTCTGATGTTGGAGCTCCATGACGACACGGTCACCGATGCACTGACCGGCCTCGGCAACCGACGCAAGCTCTACGCCGACCTCGATGTCCTCCTGCCGCAGTCGCGGATCGGCTCGACCCACCACATGTTCGCGATCTTCGACCTCGACGGCTTCAAGTCCTATAACGACACGTTCGGGCACCCCGCCGGGGATGCCCTGCTTCGTCGCTGCGGCGAGCAGCTCGCCTGCGTCGTGACGGAGCACGGAAGCGCCTACCGATTGGGGGGCGACGAGTTCTGCGTGCTGGTCGAGCTCGGCAGGCGGCGGCCGGAGCCGGTCGTCGAGGCCGCCCGCGCAGCCCTCACCGAGGCAGGCGAAGGCTTCGCGATCAGCGCGTCGGGTGGGTGGGTGCTGCTGCCGGAGGAGGCGGACCGCGGCGACGAGATCCTGCGGACGGCCGACCAGCGGATGTACGCCGAGAAGTCGGGCCGATCCCCGACTTCCATGCGGCAGACGCAGGAGGTCCTGATGCGGATCTTCCGCGAGCGCGAGCCCGCGTTGGGCGACCACAGCCACGGAGTCGCGCGGCTTGCCGCCGCGATCGGCCGCCGCCTCGGGCTCGACGCTGAGGCGCAGGACGTGCTCGTACGGGCTGCCGAGCTCCACGACATCGGCAAGATCGCCATCCCCGACGAGGTCCTGCACAAGCGCGGCCCACTCGATGACGGCGAGTTGGAGCTGATGCGGCGCCACACCCTGATCGGCGATCGGATCCTCGGAGCCACCGCGGCGATGAGGCCGGTCGGCGAGCTCGTCCGCTCCTCACACGAGCGCTGGGACGGGTCGGGGTACCCCGATCGCCTCGCCGGCGAGGCGATTCCGCTCGGCTCCCGGATCATCTCCATCTGCGACTCCTTCGACGCGATGACGTCGAGCCGGCCCTACCGTGCCGCCGTCGAGGGGGAGCAGGCGCTCGACGAGGTGCGGAGCTGTGCCGGCAGCCAGTTCGACGCCGATCTGGTCGAGGTCTTCGCCTCGGTGCTGGAGGAGTGGGGAAGCTCCGCCTCGAGCCAGCTGCTTCCGCCTACTGGTAGAGCAGGAAGTCGACCGTCGGCAGCAGCCCCAGCACGACCGCCGGCTTGACGATCCTCGTGTCGAGCGAGAGGAAGATCGAGAAGCCGTTGAAGAGGCCCTCGGTGGCGAGCGCCGCGAAGCCCGCCTGCTTCGCCCTGGGACTACCGATCCCATCGAAGTTGAGCAGGACCTGAACTCCCTGACGCTGCTTGATCGCCTCGCGGTTCTTGATCATCCGCTTCGTGAACTGATGGACGATCAGGACCTTCGGCGGCAGGTCCTCGTTGCGCACGATCCGGTCGAGCCGCATGGACGCCCTGTTGATCTCGTTGGCGGTGATCGAGCCGCTTGTTTTCCCCGGCACTCCCTTCGGCCCCACGTTCCACTCCGGGTCGATGCCGACGTCCACGTCCGGCTCCACGATCCACCTCTTCAGCGCGACGATCTCGGTCAGGGCCGAGGACCGTCCGGGCTGGATGTCGAGCATCAGGCGCCCATCGACGCCCCGGACCTCCTCGAGATAGGTCGAGATGACCGGGTCGGGCTGACGGGTGCGGTACTCGCGGTCGGGCCCGGGAGTCGAGTTGGCCACAACGCCGATCAGGTCGACCCCCGAGACGACGCCGCGGTCGCTCTTGCGTTCGTAGGCGCGCGCCTGCTTCGCGGCCTTTCTGGCGGCGCCCCGCGGGGAGCTCTGGCCGACCACCGTGGCCGGAAGCTGGGGCGCACCGTAGAGCGTGACGTAGATGTTGTCGGGCAGGAGGAGGTCGGCGAAGCCGACGCCGCCCGATCCGACGCCACGCCTCGGCTTCGTCCCCTCGCCGAACGACGGGTCGGCGAGCAGCCGATCGGTGGCACGCTCGAAGGCGGCCACGGTGGGCGGCGCGGCGGCTGCCGCCGGCGCTCCGGCGGCGAGCCCGCAGAGCAACGCGAGCGCGCCCGTGGCCGCGCACAGTCCGGTCCGCGCGCTGCTGTGGCTTCCCGGGACCACGCGATCAGGTTAGCGGCGGCCGCCGCGTCTCCCTTCCGCGCGAGAATGATTCGATGCGAGTCGGGATCGTCGCCTACTGGTTCAACCGCGGCCAGGCCGTCGTCGCGCGGCAGATCCGCTCGGCGCTCGACGAGCTCGGGCACGAGACGTTCGTCCTCGCCCGGCCGACGCGCAAGACCAACATCCGCCCCGGGTGGATCGACCGCGAGGGCGTCTGGTCCCAGGCGGGCGTGACCGCGGCCAGCGACTACCTCGTGCCGTGGCGGGAGTACGAGGCGTGGGCCGAGAGCGTCCGACCCGACGTCGTCATGTTCGATCAGAACTACCAGTTCGAGGAGGTCACCCGGCTCCGCCGGACCGGCGTGCGCACGGTCGGCCGGTTCGTCTGGGAGCACTTCTCCGAGCAGCACGTGGCGCCCGCCGGCGAGGCGTTCGACCGGGTCTACAGCCTCACCGCAGCCGAGCGCGAGCGGTATGCCGGGATGGGGATCGAGAGCCCGCGCGTGCGCTGGGGATGCCATCCGGAGGTGGTTCGCATCGCGGAGGAGCGCGCGAGTCGAGAGACGGGGCCGCCGGAAGACGAGAGCCGGCCACGGACGCGAAGAGATGGAGACGGCGCAGTCGTCTCGTTCCTCTTTCCCGGGGGCTTCATGTCGAAGCGGAAGCCGATCGCCGAGACGATCGAGGCCTTTCGAGCGGCCCGCGGCGACGAGCTGCGGCTCCGGCTGAAGGCTCAGGTCGAGCGCCAGGGCAAGCGGGTCGAGCGGCTCGCCCGTGGCGGCTCCCGGATCGGCCGGCGCGACCCCCGGATCGAGTTGATCACGGAGGACCTCGCGACGGACGCCTACCTCGAGCTGCTCGGCTCCGCCGACGTCTGTCTCGCGCCGAGTCGCTGGGAGGGCCTCGGCCTGCACCTCTTCGAGGCGACCGCACTCGGGGTCCCGATCGTGACCAACGACAATGCCCCGATGAACGAGGTCGCGATCGACGGTGCGAACGGGCTGCTGGTCCCGGGACTGCCCGACGGGACCGCCCCCCGCTCCGGCATTCCCGCCTTCGTTCCCGACGTCCCCGCACTGACGCGCGCGATCGAGCGGCTCGCCGATGCCGGACTGCGCGCCGAGCTCGCCGACGGGGCGCGCCGGCGAAGGGACGAGCTGAGCTGGGAGACGACCCGATCCGATCTCGCCGCCCTGCTCGCTCCGCTGGCGCCCCCGGCCACGCTGCGAGGCGGCCGATGACGCTGATCCAGCGTGCTCCCGGGCCGTCATGACGAGGCCGGGAGTGCGCTGGGCAAGGAAGAGGTCGCCGACGCGGCCCGCGTTGGCCGCGAGGCGGCCGATGACGCTGATCCAGCGTGCTCCCGGGCCGTCATGAGGGAGCGGGTCCTGCGCCGGGAGCAGATCCTCGACGTACCGATCGAGGACGCGTTCGAGTTCTTCTCCCGGGCGGAGAACCTCGAGGCGATCACGCCGCCGCTACTGCGCTTTCGGATCGCCACGCCGACGCCGATCGAGATGAGGGTCGGCGCGCTGATCCGCTACCGGCTACGTTTGCGCGGCGTGCCGGTCTCCTGGCTGACGCGGATCGAGGAGTGGGACCCGCCGAACGGGTTCGTCGACCGCCAGCTCCGCGGCCCCTACGGCCTCTGGCATCACACCCACTGCTTCGAGCCGCTCGACGGGGACCGCACGTCGATGGTCGACCTCGTCCGATACGGACAGCGCCTCGGGCCACTCGGGACGCTCGTCGAGCACCTGCTCGTCCGGCGCGACATCGACCGGATCTTCGACTTCCGCCGCGACACGATTCCCGATCTGATCGCGCGGCCCGTACCGGCCCGCTGACGGGCGGGGCGCGCGCCGGACGGGAACTGCGAGAAACTGACGGCCCCGAGAACCGACGGACGAGGAGAGGCATGCCTACTTTCATCCTGCTGACGAAGCTGACCAGCGACGGCGTCAAGACGATCAAGAACAACCCCGCGCGGATCCGGGAGGTGAACACCGAGATGGAGCAGATCGGGCTCAAGGTCCACCACCAATGGGCGACGCTGGGCCGCTACGACTTCATCAGCGTGATCGAGGCCGACGACGCCGCGGCGATGGCCAAGGCGGTCGTGGAGCTCGGCTCGCGCGGGACGACGATGAACGAGACGATGACCGCGTTCTCCGGCGAGGAGTTCGCCGAGGTCCTCTGAGCCGCACGACGCTTCAGCCCTACCGGAGGCTTCGCCGATGAGGATCCTCGTGGTGGGAGGGGGTGGGCGCGAGCACGCGATCGTCCGCGCGCTGGCCCGCTCCCGGTACACGCCCGAGCTGCTCTGCGCGCCCGGCAACGCCGGCATCGCCGCCGACGCCCGCTGCCTCGACCTGCCGGGAAACGGGATCGAGGCGATCGTCGCGACGGCGCTGGCACGGGCCGTCGATCTCGTCATCGTCGGTCCCGAGGTGCCACTCGTCGCCGGCGCGGTGGATGCGCTTGCCGCCCGCGGAATCGCCGCGTTCGGCCCGACCGCAGAGGCGGCGCGGCTTGAGGGATCGAAGCTCCACGCGAAAGAGGCGATGGCCGCCGCCGACGTGCCGACCGCCGCGCATGCGGTAGCTCGCACGCGCGACGAGGCGCTGGAGCATCTGGCGGACCGTGCCTATCCGGTGGTGCTCAAGGCTGACGGCCTCGCGGCGGGCAAGGGCGTGATCATCGCCTCCGGTCGCGGTGAGGCCGAGGAGGCGGTCGAGGCGTTCTTCACCGAGCGGCGCTTCGGCGAGACGACCGTCCTGATCGAGGAGCACCTGGAGGGCGAGGAGCTGTCGCTGCTGGCGCTCTGCGACGGCGAGAACGTCGTGCCGCTGGCGCCGGCCCAGGATTACAAGCGGATCCACGACGGCGACCAGGGACCCAACACCGGCGGGATGGGCAGCTACTCACCGGTGGCTGGGATCGATCCGGGGCTGGTCACGGAGATCGTGGCAAGCGTCCACGAGCCGGTGGTGGAGCTGATGCGATCCCGCGGCAACCCCTTCCGCGGCGTTCTCTACGCCGGGTTGATGATGACCGCGGACGGCCCCCGTGTGCTCGAGTTCAACTGCCGCTTCGGGGATCCCGAGACTCAGGCCGTCCTGCCTCGAATGCGCTCCGACCTGGCCGATCTCTGCCTCGCCTCGCGCGAGCCCGGCGGGCTGGCCGGCGTCCACGCCGAGTTCAGCGACGACTGGGCCGTGACCCTCGTGCTCGCCTCCGCCGGCTATCCGGCGAGCTCCTCGAAGGGGGACGTGATCAGCGGCGTCGACGCGGCGGCGGCGACCGGGGCGGAGGTCACGCACGCCGGGACGGCGCGGGTGGAAAACGATCTCGTGACCGCGGGCGGGCGGGTCCTGAACGTGACGGCGCTCGGGCCCGACCCCGCCACCGCCCGGCGGCGCGCCTACGATGCCGCCGATCTGATCGACTTCCCGGGTCGCCAGATCCGTACGGACATCGCCGCGCGCGCCGTCGAGCGGGTCGCTGCCGGTACGTGAGACCTGGGATCCGAGAACGACCGACCGCGCCGACCCGTGCGCCGAGAACGGAGACCCGAATGACCCAGTCCGAGGCCGACCCGCCGATCCCCCAGGTGCCGATCCCGGAGCGCCCCGGCTCCGGGGTGGAGGCGGCGACGATGCCCGACCCCGAGCACGCCTTCGACGACATGGAGACGGACGCGCCCCAGGTCGGGATCATCATGGGCTCGACCAGCGACGAGGAGAGGATGGCTGCCGCCGGGGAGGTGCTTGCGGAGGCCGGCATCCGCTACGAGGTGCGGGTGATGAGCGCCCACCGCACGCCCGACGTCGTCGCCGACTACTGCAAGGCGGCCCAGATGCGGGGGCTCAGGGTGATCATCGCCGGGGCCGGGATGAGCGCCGCCCTGCCCGGCGTCGCCGCGGCGCACACCAGCCTTCCCGTGATCGGCGTCCCGATCCTCGGCAAGAGCCTCGGCGGCATGGACTCGCTCTTCGCCGTCGCCCAGATGCCCCCGGGCGTGCCGGTCGCCTGCATGGCGATCGACGGGGCCAAGAACGCCGGGCTCTACGCGGCGCGAATAATCGGCCTCCTCGACCGCGGTCCCCGGGACTGATCCACCCACATGCTCCGCCGCTGATCCGTTGATTCCGTGATCGACCGCTACACCCGCGAGGAGATCGGCGCCGTCTGGACCCAGCGGCGCAAGATGGAGGGCTGGCTCGAGGTCGAGCTGGCGGTGACCGAGGCCCTCGCCGAGGCGGGCACGGTCCCGAACGCCGATGCCCGGGCCTGCCGCGAGCGCGCCTCCTTCACGGTCGAGGCGGTCGAGGACCGCGAGCGCACGACGAACCACGACGTCGCGGCCTTCGTCGACGTCGTCTCCGCCGCGGTCGGCGAAGAGGGTCGCTGGATCCACTACGGGCTGACCTCGTCCGACGTGCTCGACACGGCGCTGGCGATGCAGATCCGCGACGCCGGCGAGCTCGTGGTCGCGGGAGCGATCGCGTTCCGCGATGCCCTGATCGAGCGCTCGTTCGAGCACCGCGACACGGTCTGCGTCGGCCGCACCCACGGCATCCACGCCGAGCCGACCTCGTTCGGGTTGCGACTCGCGGGCCTCGCGTTCGA
>Ga0180121_10000593_pt1 | contig 15293 bp, 16 predicted proteins | sample AntDrymUQ5402106_2_FD_129676 | JGI IMG/M metagenome (GOLD analysis project Ga0180121, IMG submission 129676) | Polar desert sand microbial communities from Dry Valleys, Antarctica - metaG UQ540 (21.06) (version 2) (version 2) | ecosystem: Environmental > Terrestrial > Soil > Desert | place...
CGCGTTAGCACTTCCGTTAGCACCCCCGGCACGGCCACCGTCCCCAACAAAGCGAAAACCCCGCATTAGCGGGGCTTTCGTGAGTGCCGGAGGAGAGACTTGAACTCCCGACACGCGGATTATGATTCCGCTGCTCTAACCAGCTGAGCTACTCCGGCGGGACGCTGGATCGTAGCGGCGGGATCGGGGGCTCGATCGCCCGTTCGATGCGTCTGCCGAGCGATCGCAGGCGCTCGACCAGCTCGGGAGGCTCCTTGACCTGGAACTCGAATTCGAGCATGGCGATACGGTGGGCCAGCCAGTCGAGATCGTCCTCGCCGGTGCGGTACTCACATCGTTGCTCGTCGATCGGCTCGACCGTGCCCCAGAGCCAGGGTCGGGCGCGAAGCTCGTCCGCGGAGCATCCGACGAGCACGAGGGCCTCGTACCGCTGCGGGCCGCTCGACAGGTTCGAGGCGACGTAGTCGACCGCATCCATGCCACCGGGAAGCTCGCGATCGGCGCAGCGCCGCCCGGCCGGCGCCGGCTTGGTCAGCCGGTCGAGCCGGAACGTGCGCCAGTCCGCCCGGCCGCAGTCCCAGGCGAGCAGGTACCAGCGTCGCCCGAGGTTGACCAGCGAGTCCGGCTCCACCAGGCGGCGGGTGGCCGCCCCGTCGCGGGCGCGGTAGCCGAAGCGGAGCCGCTCGCGATCGCGGCAGGCGGAGGCGACCGTGGTCAGCGACTGCGGGTCAACCAGGGGCCCGCCTGGTGACATCGTTCCGGTCGCGACCTCGCCGAGCGCTCGGACCCGACTCCGCAGGTGCTTCGGCAGCACCTGCTCGAGCTTGACCAGGGCTCGCACGGAGGTCTCCTCGATGCCGGTGACCGACGCCTGGGCCGCAGTGCGGAGGCCGACCGCGATCGCGATCGCCTCCTCGTCGTCGAGCAGTAGCGGTGGCATCGCGCTGCCGGCGCGGAGGCGGTAGCCCCCGGCCGGGCCGGTCAGCGAATCGATCGGATAGCCGAGCTGCCGGAGCCGCTCGACGTCGCGGCGGACGGTGCGCCTCGATACCTCGAGCCGGTCGGCGAGCTCGGCGCCCGGCCAGTCGCGGCGGCCCTGCAGCAGCGAGAGCAGGCTCAGGAGGCGGCTCGACGTGGTCTCGCTCATCGATTGGAAAGATCGCAGATAATTAGGACAGGACCTGGCCTAAATCGTCCGTAGGGTGTCCATCACGGGCCCCGGCGCGGTCGAGCGATGAGTTCGAGGTAGGTGTCCAGTCATAGTTGGAAGCAATCGAGGAGAAGGCGGATAAGTGACCCAAGAGATCGACCAACCAGCGATCGTCGTCGAGGGACTGGTCAAGTCATTCGGGGACGTGAGAGCGCTCGACGGCATCGACCTCCAGGCTGCCCCGGGGACGGTCCTCGGCGTGCTCGGGCCCAACGGTGCGGGCAAGACCACCGCGGTCCGGGTGCTGACGACGCTGCTCAGCCCTGATGCCGGAACCGCTCGTGTGGTTGGTCTCGACGTCGTCCGCGACGCAGCCGAGCTCCGCTCCAAGATCGGGCTCGCCGGCCAGTACGCGGCAGTCGACGAGAGCCTGACCGGCACCGAGAACCTGGTGATGGTCGGCCGGCTCTACGGCGAGCGTCGCGCGAACGCGAAGGTGCGTGCCGCCGAGCTCCTGGACCGGTTCGACCTCGCCGAAGCCGCCGACCGGATCGTCAAGACGTACTCGGGCGGCATGCGGCGCAGGCTGGACCTCGCCGCGGCGCTGGTCGCGCACCCTCCGGTCCTCTTCCTCGACGAGCCGACCACGGGACTCGATCCGCGCAGTCGCATCAACCTCTGGGAGACGATCGAGGGGCTGGTCGCCGAAGGGACGACGGTCCTGCTCACCACGCAATACCTCGACGAGGCCGACCGCCTCGCCGACCGCATCGCCGTGATCGACACCGGCCGGGTGATCGCCGACGGCACGGCCACCGAGCTCAAGGATCGGGTCGGCGGGCGCCGGGTGGAGGCCCACCTGAGCGATCCGGCGATGGCGGCCGCGGCGGTTGCCGCCCTCGCGCCGATGGCGAGCGAGGCGCCGACGTGTGAGGGCGCGCTGGTCGAGGTGCAGGTGGCGCAGGAGGCGGGCTCGATCATGGAGGCGGTCCGCCACCTCGACGCCGCCGGGGTCAGCGCCGACGACGTCGCGATCAGGGCGCCCACGCTCGACGACGTATTCCTCGCCCTGACCGGTCGCGAGCTGCGTGCCGGGACCGCGGAGCAAGCCGACGCCGACCTCGAGGAGGTGGCGGCATGACCCGCCTGCTCCCAGACACCCTGGTGATGGCCGAGCGCAACCTCGTCCGCCTGCCGCGCTCTCCCGACCTGCTGATCGGATTCACGATCCAGCCGGTCATGTTCGTGCTGCTGTTCGCCTACGTGTTCGGCGGCGCGATCGTCACACCCGGCTACGACTACATCGACTTCCTGATGCCGGGGATCATCGTCCAGAACATCGCCTTCGGCGGCTTCGTCACCGCGCTCGGGCTATCGGAGGACCTGACGAAGGGCCTGATCGATCGCTTCCGGTCGCTGCCGACGGCGCGGGCGTCGGTCCTCGCCGGGCGGACTCTGGCCGACGTCGTGACCAACGCACTCTCCGTCGTCGTCCTGGTCGTCACCGGATTGATCATCGGGTTCAGCTTCGACGCGAGCTTCGTCGAGATCCTCGGCGGATTCGCGCTCCTGCTGCTGTTCGGGTTTGCGTTCTCGTGGATCTTCGCGATGATCGGGATGTCGGTCTCCTCGCCCGAGGCCGCGAACGGCATCGGGTTCACGCTGATCTTCCCGATCACGTTCATCTCCTCGGCCTTTGTCCCGGTCGAATCGATGCCGGGACCGCTGGAGGCGTTCGCGGAGCTGAACCCGGTCACGGTGGTCGTCGACGCGATGCGCCATCTCTGGCTCGGCGACCCGTCCGGCAGCGTGCTCGGCGCGGTCGCCTGGTCGCTGGTGCTGATCGCGATCTTCGCGCCGCTGTCGGTGCGCAAGTACCGCAGCACCGCCTCGAACTAGCCGGGCTCACACCCCGCGCACTAGGCTCGAACCGTGGAGGACTCGGTGCTCGCGACGATCGTCCTGCCGGTTGCGCTCGCCGTGATCATGCTCAGCCTCGGGCTCTCGCTGACGCCGGCCGACTTCCGGCGGGTGCTGGTCCAGCCCCGCGGCGTCGCCGTCGGGATCGTGAACCTGGCGCTGATCTCGCCGCTGCTGGCCTTCGCGGTTGCGGAAGCCTTCTCGCTAATCCCGGTCCTCGCGGTCGGCCTCGTCCTGCTCGGGGCATCGCCGGGCGGGACGATGGCGAACCTGCTGACCCATCTGGCGCGCGGCGACACGGCGCTGTCGATCACGATGACCGCGATCTCGAGCCTGGCGGCCGTGGTGACCGTGCCGCTGTTCCTCGAGCTGTCCACCGACCACTTCGGCGCAGCCGGGCTCGACGGCGACATCGACATGCTCGGGGTCGTCGCCCGGGTCCTGCTGATCACGGTGGTCCCGCTGGCGCTCGGCATGTTCCTGCGGGCGAACGATCCGCAACGGGTGGACGAGGTCCAGGGCGCCGTCCGCAAGGTCGCGCTCGGGATCTTTCTCGCGGTGGTCGTCGGCGTGATCGTCGCGGAGAACGATCTCGTGCTCGACAACATCGGGGCGGTGGCTCCGGCGGTGATCACGCTGAACATCGCCGCGATGGCGATCTCGTTCACGATCGCCCGCCTTGCCCGGCTCGACGACCGCCAGGCGACGGCGATCGCGATCGAGCTCGGCGTCCACAACTCCACCCTGGCGATCGCCGTCGGGGCGACGATCGCGACGGCGCTGACGATCCCCGCCGCCGTCTACGCGAGCTTCATGTTCATCAGCGCAGGACTCTTCGCACGGGTGATGTACAAGCGCAACGGCCCGCGGCCCGAGCCGGTCGTCGCGGATCCCGCGCCCGCCTGACGGCCGGGCTCAGCGACCCAGGTTCGGGAAGTCGTCGCGACCGCGGATCGAGTCGAGGTCCTCGTCGTCGGCGGCCCAGCCGGCGATCCGGTCGTCGGGACCGTCGAGGGCGACGAGCAGGTGCTCGACCGCCTCGTCGCCGCGACCGGCAAGCGCGTTGTAGCAGGCGAGCTGGTAGTTCAGACCCGGGCTGCGCGGATGGTGCTCGAGGCCCTCGGATAGCACGATGATCCCGCCCTCGTAGTCGCCGGAGACGTAGCTCGGCTCGGCCGCGTACCAGTACTCGAAGGGGGCCGGAGGAAAGGCGGAGCCCGGCGTGCCGCCGAGGACGAGCACGGTCGTGTCCGGCTCGGCGGCATACGCCTCGCGCTGCACGCCGACGTCGACCGCGATCAGCGTTCCTGCGGGTGCGTCGGTCTCCACGCCGTCGACGTCGAACGTCGCCCGGCCGGCGGCGACGAAGTAGAGCTCCTCGTGCCCGCCGGCGTTGGGGCTGAGCTCGTCGTGCAGCTCGATCACCTCGTCGCCGACCTGGACCCCCGTATAGGCGTTGACGGCGACCCCGGTCAGCTCGAGCGCGCGCCGGATTGGACGCCAGACGGCACCGTCGGTCTGCTCGAGGCGCGGCAGCTCGTCGAGGTGGATCACCCGGGCGGAGTCGCTCGCCGCGCCGGTTCCGGGCTCGGGTCCCGGGCTCGCCGCTCCTCCGAAAACGTTCATCGCTCGCTCATCTCAACGGCTCAGGCGGCTACGATCTCGTAGCTCAGCTCGACCATGCCGTTCTCGAAGGGGGTCATGGCGAGCAGTCTCATCGGCGCGGGCATCGGCTCGGCGAAGAGTGGCAGCCCGCCACCCAGGACGACCGGCACAACGGTCACCCGAACGAGGTCCAGCAAGCCGGCCGCGACGTATTGGGAGGCGAGGTCGCCTCCCCCGATCACCCAGAGGTCCTTCTCACCGGCGGCCGAGACGATCTCGGCGTGCCGCTCGGCAACGTCGCCCGCGGTGAAGGTCAGGATTGCGCCCTCGATCGGCGGCAGCTCCCGCCGCGTGTAGACCCAGGTCGGCATGTCCCCGTACGCCCAGCCCCCCTCGCTCAGGACGAACTCGTAGGTCTTAGACCCCATTACGAGCGAGCCGATCCCGCGCAGGAACTCCGGGTAGGACTCCTCGACCGGACTCGAGCCCTGCGAGCCCTCCATTGCCGAGCCGGGACCGTCGAAGCCCATCAGCCACCCGAGCTTCTCCTCGGGCTCGGCGATGTAGCCGTCGAGGCTCATCGCCGCGTAGTAGACCGTGCGCGCCACCGTGCCCCAGCCCTCAGTCCGCGCCGAGCCGCTTCGCGTCGTCGGCGTTGAATGCAGCCACCGGAGAGACCTCCTCGAGCTCGACGCCACAGGTGGCGATGATCCGCGCCACCGCCGAATAGTACGCGCAGCAGACCACGAGCTCGGTCGCCTGCCTGCGTCCAAGCAGCTCGAGGATCGCCTGCGTCCGCTCCTCGGTGGCGATGCCGTTGCGCGCGACCTCGTCGGCGAAGGTCGCGATCAGGCGCGCGTCGGGATCGAGGTCGATGTAATGGCCGACCGCAATCGCCTCGATCTCGGCCTCGGGGACAGCGAGCGTCCGCGCGATCGCCTCGTGCTGGAAGCGCTCGTAGTCGGAGGCCGTCGCGTGGGCGACGGCGAGGATCGCAAGCTCGCGGAGGCGCGGATCGAGCTCGCTCTCGAGCAGGATCGAGCGGCCGAGCTCGAGCAGCGGGCGCAGCGAGGCCGGCGCTCCGGCGAACATCCTCGTCACGTTCAGCGGCGGCAGCTTGGCGAGCAGCTCGCGGGCGTCCTCGCCGATCTCGTCCTGGGCGGGATATGGGATCCGGCTCATCTCCACGAGATCTTGCCACCTGAGGGAAGCGCCGCTCAGGGAATCGGGCGCGCCAGCGTCCAGGCGACCGTCTCCCAGACGTCGGGATCGATGCCCAAGCCGATGTGGGTCGAGCCAACCTCGATGTGCTCCACGCCCTCGGTGTTGCGGTCGATGCAGGCCTGCCAGGCGACGACACCGTCGCGGCGGGTGAAGATCGCCGTGACCGGCACACTGATCGGTGCGGAGGCGTTCAGCTCCTCGATGGCGGCGTCGACGCGGTCGCCCTCGCCGGGCTCGTAGCGGTTCACCGCAACCGTGTGGGCCGGCCCGCCGACGACGGGGCTGCCGTAGGTGATGACCCGGGAAACGCGCTCCGGGACCTTCCGCGCGACCTCGCGAGCGATCACCCCGCCGAGGCTCCAGCCCACCAGAGCCACGGGAGCTCCAGCCGCCTCGGCCAGCTCCGCAACGCTCAAGCTCATCAGCTCGGCGTCACGTCGCGGATCCCCCATGTTCGTCCCGAGGCCCCAGGTTCGCGCATCGTAGCCGAGCCAGCGCAGATAGGCGCGGATTGGAGCCATCGAGACCTCAGGCGCGCGCCAGCCGGGAATGTCGACGACGGGTGCGCCGTCGCCAGGCGGAACCCTGCCGAGCCGCGGCGCGGCCAGCAGCAGACGGGGAAGTTGGAGGCCGCTGAGTGCCTCCCCGGCCAGGGTCGAGCGATCCGGCGGCCCGTGCGGCGCGACCGATCGGGGCGGGCTGTCGTGACTCCGCGTGGCCGGGGCGACGAACGCGGCGGCGGCTCCGGCGAGCTGTCTAGCCGCTTGAAGCATCGCGGTGGAGTCTGGCAGGCGGTGGATCGAAGCCGAAGTCGGTGAAGCCGTCGAGCCGGCTCGATTGGCGGACTCGAGCCTGCGCGGACTCGAGCCTGCGCGGACTCGCTCCTCGCCCCGGAGTCGCTCCTCGGCAGGAGGCGACCGCCTCCTCCACCTGGGCGCGCGGACGTCGCCGGGCACGAGCGGCGGAGTACTCGCCCGTTAAGGTCGCTGCGATGTCCGAAGCGACCCACCAGGCCGATCTCGCCCGCGCCGTTCATGCCGTGATCCACGAGTGCCTGGGCGTTCTCGAAGGCGAGGAGGTCCTGGTGATCGCCAACCCCTCGACGTTGGGGCTCGGCGAGCGCCTGCGTGGCGAAGCCGGCCGGGCGGGGGCCGACGCGGTGCTCGCGCTGATGGCCGAGCGAGCCTCGCACGCGGCCGAGCCGCCGGGGCCGATCGCCGCGGCGATGCGCGCGGCCGACGTCGTCCTCGCGCCGACGGTCCAGTCGCTTTCGCACACCGCCTCCCGCAAGGCCGCCTCCGAGGCCGGCGCGCGGATCGCGACGCTCCCCGGCGTGACCGAGGAGATGCTCGCCCGGGTGATGAGCGCCGACATGGCCGCGCTGCGGCGCCGCGGCGATGCGATCGCCGACGCCATGAACGCCGGCTCGGAGGCACGGATCACCTGTGCGAACGGCAGCGACCTGAGGATGGGGCTGGAGGGGCGCGTCGCGATCCCGGATGCGGGCGAGCTGACCGCGCCCGCCGCCTTCGGCAACCTGCCTTGTGGCGAGGGCTTCATCTCGCCCGACGACCGCGCCTGCGAGGGAACCCTCGTGGTCGACGGGACGATCGCCGGGATCGGGATCCCGACGGAGCCGGTGACCCTTACGGTCTCCGCCGGCCGACTCACCGAGGCGACGGGCCCCGAGGGCGCCGCCCTGCTTGCCCTGCTTCGCGAGGACGACGAGGCCGGGACGACGATCGCCGAGCTCGGGATCGGCACGAACGAGCGCGCGATCCTGACCGGCAACGTGCTCGAGGACGAGAAGCTGCTCGGCACCGCGCACGTCGCCTTCGGCGCCTCCCAGGCGATCGGCGGGCGGATTCAGGTGCCGGTTCACCTCGACTGCGTCGTCATGAGGCCGGTGGTCTCGATCGACGGAGTCGAGATCCTCCGCGACGGGGAGCTGCTGCTGTGAGCACCCTCGATCGTCCCAGGCTCCTCGCGGTGCCCAACGTCTCCGAAGGGCGGGAGACGGAGGTGATCAGCATGATCCGGAGCTGCATCACCGCGGATCCGGTCGCGCTGATCGACGAGCATTCGGACCCGGTCCACAATCGCACGGTCTTCACGCTCGTCGGCGCCGACGCCCCACTCGCACGGGCGCTGACGGATCTCGCCCGCTGCGCGATCGAGCGCATCGACATCACCCGCCAGCAGGGAGCCCACCCGCGGATCGGCGCGATCGACGTCTGTCCGATCGTCTGGCCGAACCCGGACCTGAGGGAGAGCGCGCGGGAGACGGCGTTTGCTGTGGCGGAGCAGCTCGCCTCGCTCGGCCTCCCGGTCTTCCTCTACGGCGATCTGGCGAGCAGCGCGGAGCGACGCGAGCGCGCGTATTTCCGGCGCGGTGGGCCGAATGCCCTCCGGCAGCGGATGCTCGACAACGAGCTCGAACCCGACCTCGGCCCGGGATGGCCGCACCCCACCGGCGGTGGGGTGCTGGTGACCGCTCGGGCGCCGCTTGCCGCCTTCAACGTCGAGCTCGAGGGGGCGTCCCCCGAAGCGGCCGAGGAGATCGCCTCGAAGCTGCGTGAGTCCGGAGGCGGGCCGCCGGGCGTGCGGGCGATCGCGATCGAGCTCGCGCCCGGGCGGATGCAGATCTCGACCAACGTCCATGACCCCGCGGTGGTGCCGCTGGGGCGGGTGGTCGAGGGCATCCGGCGGCTCGCCCATGAGCACGATGCCCATCCAGTCTCGGCGGAGATCGTCGGGCTGGTCCCGGCCGCGGCGCTCGACGGCTACCCCGACGACGTCCCGGTCGCCGGAGCCGATCCCCGCCGGCGGACGATCGAGGCCCATCTCGAAGACCTCGATTCGTGACCCGGACGGTGCCTCGATCTAGCTAGGCTTCGCGGCGTGCCGGGCAACTCGAAGCAGCGCAGCCGCAAGCACCGCGGGACCCAGACGGGCAGCATCAGCCGCGCGCAGCGCGCGCGGCCCCGGAACCGGCAGGAGGCGATGGCGCAAGCGAAGAGCCGCAAGGGCTCCGGCGGCGGGGCAAAGCGGGCTCCCGTCGATCGCCGCGATGCGCCGCCCACGTGGAGCGGCTCGATCAAGCGCGGACTCCTCTTCGCGGTTCTGCTGTTGCCGATCTCGCTGCTCTTCGGGCAGCCGATCGGCGGCGCGATCGTGCTCACGATCATCGCCGCGATCTTCTACATCCCGCTTGGCTACTACACGGAGCAGTTCTTCTACAGGCGCCGCAAGGCGAAGCTCCAGTCGGAGCGGGCCGCGCAGAGCTCACAACGGGCCGACAAGGGCAAGCGCGACTAGGCGCGCGTCGTGGACGTCCGCTCCTTCACGGTTGGGCCGGTCGCCGAGAACGCCTACGTTCTCCGGCGCGACGGTGGGGCCAAGGCGCTCGTGGTGGACCCCGGCGACGAGGCTCCCAGGCTGCTGGCGGCGATCGCCGAGCTGGGCGTCGAGGTCGAGGCGATCCTGCTCACCCACACCCATTTCGACCACGTCGGCGCGGTTGCTCCGCTGGCCAGCGAGACCGGGGCTCCCGTCTACTGCCCCGAGATCGAGGTGCCCGTCCTCGCCGACATCATGAGCTTCGTCCCCTGGCCGGGGATCGGTCCCTACGAGAGCTACGACGCCGACGAGACGGTCGCGGGCGGCGAGCGACTTGAGCTCGCCGGCTTCGAGATCGACGTCCTCTTCACGCCCGGGCACAGCCCCGGTCACGTCACCTACGCCATCGCGGACGAGGGGGCGCTCTTCAGCGGCGACGTCCTCTTTCAGGGATCGGTCGGACGGGTCGACCTCCCGGGCGGCGACTGGCCGACGCTCGAGGCGAGCCTCCGGATGCTCGTCGAGGCCTACCCGGCCGAGACGCGCGTCCTCCCGGGCCACATGGGCGAGACGACCCTCGGCGCGGAGCTGGCGACAAACCCGTTCCTCCGCGACCTGGCACCCGTCGACGAGTGAGGTCCCCCAAGGGCACCTTCGACGTCCTCCCAGACGCGGAGCGGGCGCGCGCCCTGATCGCCGACCACGGGGCCGAGATCCTCGATGCCGCCGGCTACGGGCGGATCGAGACGCCCGCATTCGAGGACACGGAGCTCTTCGAGCGGGGGGTGGGGGAGTCCACCGACGTGGTCCGCAAGGAGATGTTCACCTTCGAGGACCAGGGTCGACGATCGATCACGCTGCGCCCGGAGGGGACCGCGCCGATCTGCCGGGCCTACGTCGAGCACGGCATGCACAAGCTGCCTCAGCCGGTGAAGCTCTGGTACCGGGGCCCCTTCTTCCGCTACGAGCGCCCCCAGGAGGGTCGCTTCCGGCAGTTCAATCAGATCGGGGCGGAGGCGATCGGGACCGACTCGCCGGTCGCCGACGCCGAGTTGATCGTCTTGCTCGACGAGCTGCTGCGTGGCCTCGGGATCGACGACGCGGAGCTGCGGCTCTCGAGCCTCGGCAATCCCGAGGCCCGCGCGGGCTACCGCGAGCGACTGCGCGACTACCTGCGCGAGCACCAGGTCGAGCTCTCCGATGACGTCCGCTCCCGGATCGACACCAACCCCCTACGTGCGTTCGACGCCGACCACGCCGGGACGCGGGCCGTCATGGCCGAGGCGCCGACGATGATCGACTCACTCGACGAGGCTGATGCCGAGCATCTGGCGGCCGTCCGCCGGATGCTCGACGCCGCCGCGGTTCCCTACCGACTCGACGGGACGCTCGTCCGCGGCCTCGACTACTACACACGAACCGTTTTCGAGTTCACCTGCGAGCGACTCGGTGCCCAGTCCGGCCTCGGCGGCGGTGGCCGCTACGACGGACTGATCGAACAGCTCGGCGGCCCGCCGACGCCGGGCGTCGGCTGGGGGGCGGGGATCGAGCGGATCCTTCTCGCGATGCCGGAGGCGCCGCCGGACCGGATCCCGGAGGCGTTCGTGATCGCCGCCGACGGGGACCTCGAGCGGGCGTTCGGCGTGGCGCTGTCGCTGCGCCGCGCGCGGCTGGCGACCCGCCTCGACCTCGCAGGGCGCTCGTTCAAGAACCAGATGAGGCAGGCCGACCGCTCCGGCGCGCGAGTGGCTGTGATCCTCGAGGACGGCGGCGGGGTGCAGCTCCGGGAGATGGGTAGCGGCGAGCAGCGGGCGGTGGCTCTCGACGAGCTCGCCGATGCGATCGCCCGCGGCTGAGACACTGCGCGACTCGTGAGCTCCATCCCCGACTTCCCCGGGCTGCGCGGCAACTCCTACCGCGACGCGTGGTGCGGGCAGATGCGGGCCGACCGAGTCGGCGCCGAGGTCCGGCTCGCCGGCTGGGTCAACCGGCGCCGCGACCACGGTGGGCTCATCTTCATCGACCTGCGCGACCGGACCGGGATCGTGCAGCTCGTCTTCGATCCCGACGACTCCGCGGATGCGGTGGCGCTAGGGCACCGGCTCCGATCCGAGGACGTAATCACCGTACGCGGGCCTCTCGTCGAGCGTTCGGCGGAGACCGTCAATCTCGAGATCGCGACAGGCGCGGTCGAGCTCCGGGTCGCGCAGGTCGCGCTGCTCGCCGACGCCGAGACGCCTCCCTTCGAGATCCAGAGCCGCAGCGGTGACGTGGGCGAGGCGGGGGAGGAGGCGCGGCTGCGGTACCGCTACCTCGACCTGCGCCGCGAGCCGATGCGCGCGGCAATCGAGCTGCGCGCGAAGCTGACCCGGGCAATGCGCGAGCAGCTCGACGGCGACGGCTTCCTCGAGATCGAGACGCCCATCCTGACTCGATCGACGCCCGAGGGCGCGCGCGACTTCCTCGTCCCCAGTCGCCTCCAGCAGGGATCGTTCTACGCGCTTCCGCAATCGCCGCAGCTCTTCAAGCAGCTGCTGATGGTCTCCGGTTTCGAGCGCTATTACCAGGTGGCCCGCTGCTTCCGCGACGAGGACCTTCGCGCCGACCGCCAGCCGGACTTCACCCAGCTCGACATCGAGATGTCCTTCGTCGAGGTCGACGACGTGATCGAGGCCAACGAGCGGCTCATGAAGCACGTGCTCGCCGCGGCCGAGATCGAGATCGAGCTGCCGATCCCGCGGATCCCCTACGACGAGGCGATGTCCCGGTTCGGCACCGACAAGCCGGACACCCGCTTCGGCATGCAGCTGGTCGAGCTCTCCGACGCGCTGCGCGAGACGGAGTTCCGCGTCTTCCGCGCGACGATCGACGGCGGCGGGGTCGTCAAGGGGATGAACTGCGGGGCGCGCGAGCTGCCGCGGGCGCAGCTCGACGCGTTGATCGGCGAGGCACAGGAGCTCGGCGCGAAGGGCCTGGTGTGGGCTATCCGCGAGGGGGACGGGTGGCGCTCGCCCACCGCCAAGTTCCTGACCGAGGTCGAGATCGCGTCGCTGAACGCGGCCCTCGGCGCGGAGGAGGATGACCTCCTACTCGTCGTCGCCGACGAGCCCGCCGTCGCCAACCAGGTGCTCGGCACGCTCCGGCGCCGACTCGCCGAACGCTGGGACGAGATCCCGGCGGGTTCGCACTCGCTCTGCTGGATCATCGACTGGCCGCTGTTCGAGTGGGCCGAGGCCGAGGGGCGCTGGACGCCGCTGCATCACCCGTTCACCTCGTTCGAGGGCTGCCTCACCGAGGGGGACCCGGGCGCCGCCCGCGCCCGAGCGTACGACCTCGTCTGGAACGGCACGGAGATCGGCGGCGGCTCGATCCGTATCAACGACGCCGTCGAGCAGGGGCGCGTGCTGGCTCTGCTCGGGATCGATGCCGAGGAGGCCGAGGCGCGGTTCGGGTTCCTGCTTGAGGCGCTGCGCTTCGGCGCTCCCCCGCATGGTGGGATCGCCTACGGCGTTGATCGGATCTGCGCGCTCGCGGCGGGGGCCGACTCGATCCGCGACGTGATCGCGTTCCCGAAGACCTCAACCGGTGGCGACCCTCTGACCGGGGCCCCTGCCCCGGTCGATGCGACCCAGCTTCGCGACCTCGGAATCAAGTTGAGCGGTCAGCCGCCTCGGACTCCGCCCGGCGGGTGAGCGGCGGGGCGGCGGATCTCGCGGCGGAGTTCGTCGATGCGATCAACGCGCGCGATCCAGGACGCCTGGCGCGATTGCTCGACGGTCGCTCCGAGGTCGTGACGGGCCGGAGCACCCACACCGGCCCGGAGGCGATCGCCGCGTGGGCTCGGAAGGAGTACGACCACCTCGTCCGCTGCTACGCGATCGACGACTACCGCGGGGACGGCGACTCGGTCTTGGCGCTTGGCTCCGTTCAGTACGTCTGGAGCGATGGAGGCGGGGTGGCGGACAGCTCGCCGATCGCGATCACGATCGAGATCGGGGATGGGTTGCTGCGGCGATTGCGCCTCCACGACGACCCGGTTGCGGCGCTGGCCGCCTTCGAGTCCTGATCTCCGACGCGCCGGCGAGGCCGGACGTCGTCCGCCGTGTTCAAGGTTTCGGGTCCGTCGGCCGACCTCCATTGGTAGTTTCCCCATGGGCCCGAACTCGTTCGACAGCCGCTCCAATTGTGAACCAACACGATTGGCTCGGGAGCCCTCGTCCGGTGCACCCTTGGGCGTACTGGCAGGCTCCCCCCTGTTTCTCAGGGTTCAGAAGCCGGGCGGCACCGGCGAGTTGGAGCCCATGATGATCGCCATGCGCTGGGCGGGTCGCGCAGTCGGTCGCCTCGGCCGCTCCGCCTCCACGGGTCGCCCGAGATGAGGAACGCGCTCAACGAGAACCCGGTCGTTCAGCTGGTCGTGATCGGACTGATCGGGGTGGTCCTCGCCTTCATGCTCTTCAGCACCGTCCTCAAGAAGGAGGAGGTGCCGGCTTCGGACCCGGCCGCTGCCGTCGACCCGTCCGCCGCCGCCCCCGTTACGCCGGTCGATCCGTCCGCCGCCGCGACCGCCCCTGCGGCGCCGTCCGCCACCTCTACGGCACCGACTGCTCCCCAGTCGGTCACTCCGGGCCCCGGCGCTGTCGAGCCTGCCGCTGCGGGCCTCACGCCGAGCGACGGACTGCCCATCGACGTGATCAAGGCGTTCGCCAAGGACGAGGCGATCGCGCTGCTGGTGGTCGATCCGAAGGGAATCGCCGACCGGCAGGTCGCGGCGTACACGAGACGCCTCTCGTCTCGCGACGGGGTCGAGGTCTTCGTCGTCGGCGTCGAGGACATCGCGAAGTACTCCCGGATCACCTCTGGAGTCGCCGTCAGCCGCGCGCCGGCGCTGCTCGTGATCCAGCCGCGCAGGCTGACGAACAACGTCCCGATCGCAAGCGTCTCCTACGGCTTTCGCAGTCCCCGAAGCGTCGAGCAGACGCTCGATGACGCGCTCTACGAGGCAGGCCCGGTCTCCTCCTATCCCTGAGCAACCCGTGGCCTCACCTCGAGCGACCCGTCGCCCTGTTGCGAAGCGACGCGGTGACGCCGTGAGGTGGGAGGGTTGGGAGGTGCTCCGCGGCCTGACAGCCTTGGCTATCTCGAAGCCAGCCAGTGCTACCGGCACCGCGGGAAAAGCGTTTCCAAAGCCAGCATTCCCGCTTCCGCCTCCCTCCGGCCCCCGCCAACGGCGGCATCGAGATCGCAATTGACCGCGTTCTGGGTGGTCAACTGCCCACTCGCGAGCGTCCCGCTCGCCGGCTGCAACGCCGAGATCGCGCAGTCCCGCCTGGCGGCCAAAGGCGCGTTTGTTTCGGTGGGCGTGCATTTCACGCCTCGGGTATCGGATCGTCGTCAGCGATGACGGTCCCAGAGCCCAACGAGACGCGAGACGGATCCCCGGCTATCTTCGGATAGCCGCGGCTGTCACCCGTCGCAGGGCTACGACTCACCCCTCCCCGACGTCGATTGTCGGGGTGCCGACCCCAGCTACCCTGAGCCGATGGATGGCGTCGCCCTCGAGCACTACCTCGGCGATCGATCGCGGTTGGGCGATCCGGTCGATGGTGCCACGGTCGGAAGGGCGGGCGGGGCGGCCTGCGGCGACCTGATCGAGGTCTCGCTGCGGCTGTCCGACGGCCGCGTCGGCGAGGTCCACCAGACAGCCGAAGGGTGTGCGGCGGCGCGCGCGGCCGGAGCCGCCGTCGCGGAGCTGGCCGATGGCGAGCCGCTCGTCGAGGCGGCGCTGATCGATGCGACGTCGGTCTCGGCGGAAGTCGGCGGGCTCGGCCCGGTCGGCTCCCACGCAGCCGACCTGGCCGCGGAAGCGCTCCATCGGGCGCTCGGCGCGGCGGTCGCGACCGCTTCGGGTCCGGTCCTTGCGCCGCCGGTCGGCCGTTCCGAGCGCGTCCTCGTCGCCGTGAGCGGCGGGGTGGACAGTGCCGTGGCCGCCCTCCGCGAGCGCGAGGAGGGGAGGGAGGTCATCGCGATCACGCTCGAGCTCTGGTCCGATCAG
>Ga0180121_10000594_pt1 | contig 15289 bp, 13 predicted proteins | sample AntDrymUQ5402106_2_FD_129676 | JGI IMG/M metagenome (GOLD analysis project Ga0180121, IMG submission 129676) | Polar desert sand microbial communities from Dry Valleys, Antarctica - metaG UQ540 (21.06) (version 2) (version 2) | ecosystem: Environmental > Terrestrial > Soil > Desert | place...
AGTTTGAGGGAAGCCGATGATGCAATGAATATAAGAAATTTTGTACAGCGCTGTAATTGTAAAAATGCAGTTGTGGCAGGCGGCGGATTACTAGGATTGGAAGCCGCATACGCTTTACATAAATTGGGTTTACATGTATCCGTTTTAGAACGGGGAAGCTGGCCTTTGCAAAGACAACTCGATTCGAGAGGCGGACAAGTTTTAAAAGATTATTTGCAAGGACTTGGATTATACATTATTACAGATTCGGAAGTATGTAAAATTATAAATGACGGGGAAAATAAAGTAAGCGGAGTTCAGCTCAAAGACGGTAGTGATTTAAAATGCGAAGTGTTTCTTATTTGCGCGGGTGTACAACCAAATACAGAACTGGCAAAAGACATTGGGGTAAACATAAACAGAGGAATTATTGTGGATGCTGAAATGCGAACTAATATAGAAAATGTATATGCCGTTGGTGATCTTGCTGAATGTAATGCACAACTTTTTGGCTTATGGCCGGTCGCAGTAGAGCAGGCTGAAGTTGCTGCAGTTAATATTACCGGAGGAAATTCTTTGTATCAGGGATGCATTCCCATAACAATGCTGAAGGTTGTAGGTGCGGAAGTAACTTCTATAGGAAAATTCGAATCGGATTCTCCTGACGATATTGTAATTGTCATCGAAGATATTGATTCAAATAAATATAAGAAGCTTGTAATTTCACAAAATAAAATTGTTGGAGCAATTCTGATAGGTTATCCAGTTGAGGGACCATTAGTTACAAAAGCTGTTAAATCCGAAACTAATATAAGCAGTATTATTCCTTTTTTAAGGAACGGTTCGTGGAGTGAGTTAAGTAAATTAGTAGACTGAAGGGACAATTATCAATGTTCAATGTTCAAGGATCAATGATTAATTGGTATTAAATATTAGGTAAAATGATTAATACTCAATATTAACTTTTAACTTTAACTTATGCGTCCTCAATGTTAAACAGTTTCATTTTTACAGAATCACTCCGTTTCGCTGAGGATAAGCGAGGCAAGCATCCATAAAAGAAAATGTATCCAATGAGGATAGCAAAATCTATATTGGTGTCGCTCAGGGAATATTCAGGCTTTATGATTTCATGAATAATATTCACAGCATAATACAAAGGAAGACATTTCCCGATAAATGCAGCCCAGCCGGGGAGAGCGTTTAAATTAATGAATAACCCTGTCAGGAAAGCGGAAGGGAGGATAATAAGTGGAAGGAAAGCGAACACATGCCTTTCGTGCCTTAAAAGTAGAAACAAAAATTCCCAGCATTACGGAAACAATGGCAAGCATTATCAATTATCCAATCTGTAAGTCCAAATTTACAATCCGCTGTGTGGTTCTATCAACTCCTTAACGATTCTAAAACCAAGTTTTATTTAAAAGAAAATATTTGAAGGTTCAGCTGTTACAAGATAAATTGGCTCTTTTTTTAAGTGTGCCTTTTCAAGTTTTCAAGAACGAGTGCAAATAATGCTTTGCCTAAACCTTTTCCATGAAAAATGGGATCAACCCCAACAACCATAGTATACCAATGTGGTTCAATCATTTCTTTCTTATAATATGAGTCTAGGAAATCGATTACTGAAAAATACGGGTCGTCGCTTCTTCTCCAAGCTCTTTGTTAGTTCCCCCAGACCACCTTGTTCTGCTTTTTCCGCTGTTAAGACTGTTTCGCCAGGGCGGAGCCATACTATCGCTCCTTTACCATTATTTGATGCATATACTTCCCCAAATTTTAAACCGTACTTAAGAATTGCTCCAAAGTGTAAGGGAGATTTTTTCTTTCGTTCCTCTTCATCAGGAAACACATTGGTTTGTAGGGGATCATTCATAAAGGCTCTGGCAAGAGATTTGGATGCTGCTTTTAAATTGTTTTCCGGGATTAATTCTATAGAATGATTCATTGCAAGCTTTGTTTGTAAATGAGAATAAAATATTAATAAACTATCTTATATTCAAAATTTGAAGTCTCTGCAGGCTTGCGAAGACAGCAAACTATATATTTTACACAATATAATTATTAGTATTGAATATAAAGTGAAAATCGAACACAATAAGCGCGGTACGCCTTTTATATTTTCTTGAAACCTTCTTGCTCTCAGTCTTAGTGGTAATAGAAAATCCTAAAAGGAATCCGGGATCAAATAATGTTTAATTATAAATGTTCAATTTAATATTTGTAATTAGTAATTTGTCATATAGTGGTGGCTTCGCCATAATTTGCAATTTTTTTTCGTAATTCGTAATTTTAATTGAATGAATATTCCCACCGGAACAGTCACATTTCTTTTCACCGACATCGAAGGCAGTACCAAGCTTTCACAGGAGTTTCCGGAAACGCTTCAATCTGCTTTAGAGAAGCATTTTACAATTATGCGAGCGGCAATCGAATCTAACAACGGTTTTGTTTTTGAAATTGTAGGAGATGCTTTTTGCTGTGCTTTTCAAAATGCTGATGATGCAGTCAAAGCTGCTGTTGATGCTCAAATAAATCTTCGTAAAGAAAAATGTCTGCCTGCCGGTGGAGGCGAGCAGGCAGGGATTGATGCATTAATGAAAGTAAGAATTGGAATTCATTCCGGTAAAGCCGAATGGAGTGAAACCGGAAATACATACATGGGATATATTACACTTGCACGAACAGCGAGAGTTATGTCTGCTTCTTATGGAGAACAAATTATTGTTTCAAATAACACTTATGACTTAGCCAGGGATAAATTTGCTGCTATCCAAGAAAAGAATGTTTCATTCCGTGATTTAGGTGAAAGAAGACTGAAAGATGTAATACAGCCTATTCGTCTTTATCAGCTCGTTTCACACGGACTTCGTGAAGATTTTCCTCCTTTAAAAACACTCGATGCAAGACCGAATAATCTTCCGATTCAATTATCAAGTTTTATTGGACGGGAAGATGTAATGAAGCAGGTAAAGAATTTTTTGAATCAAACAAGATTACTGACACTTATTGGTTCAGGTGGATCAGGAAAAACACGACTTGCATTGCAAGTGGGAGCTGATGTAATTGATGACTTTGCAAATGGTGTATTTATAATTGAACTTGCACCGGTATCTGATCCTTCTTTGATAATGCAGACTTTAATGAATTCACTCGGTGTGAAAGAAGAACCTGGACGTTCATTAGAAGAATCATTAACCAGCTACCTTAAAGCCAAAGAGATGCTGATAATTCTTGATAACTGCGAGCATCTGATAAATGATTGTGCCAATTTAGCCGAAAGGCTATTAAGTAATTGTCCTACGTTGAAAATAATTTCAACGAGCCGAGAAGCTTTAAATTGTTCGGGGGAGCAAACATACAAAGTGCCGACTCTTTCACTTCCCAACACATATATAAATAATACTCCGGAGAATCTTACACAATTTGAATCAGTTCGATTATTTATCGAAAGAGCATTATCCGTTAATACAAACTTTCAGTTGAATAATAACAATGCACCTGCTCTTGCGGAGATATGTAGGCGGCTTGACGGAATTCCGCTTGCAATAGAGCTTGCTGCTGCCAGGATAAAAGTTCTGACCTTAGAACAAATTCTTAATAGATTAGGTGACCGATTCAGATTATTGAGCAGAGGAACACGCACCGCGCTTCCGCGGCAGCAGACTTTAAGAGCATTGATAGACTGGAGTTATGATCTGCTATCGGAAGATGAAAAAATATTATGGAACAGACTGTCAGTATTTAACGGAGGGTGGACATTGGAATCGGCTGAAGAAATCTGCTCCGATGATGAAATTAATAAATCCGAAATACTCGATTTGCTGAGTCAGCTTGTTGAAAAGTCAATAATTATTTATGACGAGGTTATGGATAGATACAAAATATTGGAGACAATTAAACAGTATGGAAAGGAAAAACTTAAAAATTCTAACCAGTCTGAGATAATATTATCAAATTATCTTAACTACTTTTTAGAGTATTCTGAATCAACAGAATTTAAACTGGACGGGAGTAGAGCTCAGATTTGGCTGGAGAATCTGGAAGCAGAACATGATAATTTGCAATTTGCAATTGATTGGTCAACCAAGAGCGGATTTAGCGAGAGTGGAGCACGAATTTCAGGAGCTTTGGGAAAATATTGGCATATAAGAGGACATTATTCAACAGGGAGAGGATTGCTGGAAAGTGTTCTTGATAATGCAACAGATATAAGTAAATCTTCACTAGCAAATGTATTGAATTGGGCAGGTATACTGGCGACCCATCAAGGAGAAAATGAAATTGCTCAGAAGTATTGCGTAAAAAGTCTGGTATTAAGGCGTGAGTTGGGAGATGAATCAGGTATTGCAAAGACTCTCAACTCTTTAGGAATATTACAAAGCGCTTGGAGCAATTACGAACAGGCCAAGAAGTTTTATGAAGAAAGCCTTTCAATAAGTCTCAAATTGGCTGACAAAAACGAAATTGCAAGCTCTCAGTCTAACTTGGGCAAAGTTCAAAAGGTTTTAGGTAATTTTGAACAGGCTCAAGAGCACCTTGATGCGTGTTATGCAATATATCTTGAGACTGGAAACAAGAGGGGTATTGCTGACTCTCTTTACAGCCTGGGAAATTTAGCATATGAACAGGAAAAATATGACCAGGCTCAGAAGTATTTTGACGAGAGTCTTGTATTGAGACGTGAGATGGGAAACAAGCGCGGTATTGCTGAATCTCTCAACAACTTAGGAAGTTTAGCATCTGATATGGGAAATTATGAACAAGCTCTGAATTATTTTGAGCAGAGCCTTGCTCTTAGACTCGAGCTGGGTGAAAAAAGAGCTATTGCAAGCTCTCTCTACAACCTTGGTATTATTAATGCCGAGACTCATTATGAAAGTTATGAAGTGGCCAAACAATATTATGAGAAAAGTCTTTCAATAAAAACTGAGCTGCAAGATAAGCGCGGCATTGCTGAAACTCTCAACAGTTCAGGAATTTTAGAATCCAACAATGGTAATTATATACTAGCGCAGAAGCTTCTTAATGAAGGTCTCACATTAAGCAGGGAAATTGAAGATAAGAATTTAATTGGTAATACACTCATCAGCCTGGGGAATTTAGCATATTTCCAGAAAAACTTTGGAAAAGCTACAGAGTTCTATAAAGAGAGCTTGTCATTGTTTCGCAGGTTAGAGATTAATACCGGTATCGTTGAATCGCTTTTAGGATTAACCGGCATTAAATGTGAAGGTAAACATTTTTTTGAAGCTGCGAAATTGATCGGAGCAGTAAAAACTGCCTTGAAATCTCATACCATTGTTTTACAAAGAAGTGAACAAAAAATACATGAACAAATATTTAAAGAACTGCATGAAAAGTTAAGTGAAGAAGAATTCTCGGAATATTTTGAAGAAGGAAAGAAGTTAACACTTGAACAGGCTGCGGAACTTGTACTTTCAGGTTAGTTGATTTAGTTGAGTCAGTTGAGTGGTTGAGTTAGTTGAGTAAATGAATACGTAACTTCCAATTCAGTTGACAAGTTTTATCGGACGGGAAGCAGAGATCTTATACCTTACTCAACAATTTTATCAGCTCGGATAATGGATTAAATATATTCAGCCAAGTTCAGCTTCTCTTTTAATAATTGATACCTGGGATCATCAGACATTTCTTTGAACATAGGATGATCGATAAGAATAGCAACAGGTCCCATCCTTTTCTCAACACATTGAAATACATGATGAAAAGCTTTGTCTTTTTCTCCCAATTGCCACCAGATCATCGCTAAGTCGGCATCTAATATAACTTCCGGTTCTTCAACTTGTCGCTGCTTGATCTTACGAATACACTCTAATGCTTTTTCAGTTTCCCCAAATTTAGCATAAGCACTCCCTAATCCAGTAAGCCCTTTTAATGGATGCTTTGTTAACATGTGGACTTCTTCAAATATTTTTGCTGCCTTCTTCCAATCTCCTTTTACTCCTGTACACCAGCCTTTTAACTCCAGGGATACACGCATCTGTGGATGTATGTCTAACAACTTGTCCACTTGTCTTAATGCATCATCAGTTCTTCCTGCATTGAAGTAAGCTTCTGCAAGGAAATGATTAACTATCGGAGATAGTGGATCGACTTGCAAAGCTTTTTCCATAATATCAACTGCTTTATTCTTTTAACCTGTGATCAGGTAATAAAAAGAAAGCAGCTGATGTGCGCCGGTTGTAGCAGGATTTAGCTCTATTGCTTTTATCAATGCATTATATGCCTGTTCCCATTTCCAATCGTAAAATAAATAAGCCGAACCCTTAGACGCATATCCTGCTGCCAGTGAACTATCCAGTTGTAACGCTTTATCGCTGTACTTATGCACGACTTCAAAAGCTTCACTTGGCTTCATTTGTCCTGTTGCTCCAAGAAAAGCATAACCCGCTGCAGCCATTGCGTAAGCATGAGCATAATCAGGTTCAAGTGTTATTGCTTCTTCAAAAAATTTGATAGCTTTTTTAACATCCTTGGGAGTTATCTTATTATGAAAATGTAAGCCTTTCAAAAAAAGTGTATAAGCCTCAAGATTTTGTGTTGGTACTTTTACAAGGGTTTCCTCATGCTCTTTCGTAGTTAAATTCTCACGAAGCTTATTAGCTATGATACTGCTAATCTCATCCTGCACTTCAAATATATCAGTAAGATTTCGGTCATAAATTTCACTCCAGATATGATAACCGTCAGCTGCATTTATCAACTGCGCCGAAATGCGTACACGGTTTCCGGATTTACGTACACTTCCTTCCAATATTCTATCTACGTTAAGCTGTATGCCAATTTCACGTATATCAGTATTCTTTCCTTTAAAAGCAAAAGCCGAGGTTCTTGATGTTACCTGAAGTCCATCTACCTTAGTAAGTGCATTCAGTAATTCTTCTGTAATACCATCACTGAAGTATTCATTTTCACGATCGGCGCTCATGTTTACAAAAGGCAGAACAGCAAGACGATTAGTTGGCTGTTTGGTTTTTCCTTTTAGTGCTTCACGGGTAGGCACAACTAGTCCTTTGTTATTAATAGCAAATATGCGGACTGGCTTTATTACATTCTTTAATTCAAAGTAACCCATTTCACGAGCTGTAAGGTTTTCCTGGTTACTTATTTCATCGAATACTTTTTCTGAAATAAAAATTGAACCCTGAACCGCAAGGGATTCAATTCTTGATGCAAGGTTAACGCCATCTCCATAAATAGTTTCATCTTCAATTGAAATATCTCCGGTATGGATACCTATTCGCAGATCTACTTTGGGTTCTTGCTGTAATGATTGTTGAATCTCCACAGCACAATTAACTCCATCAATAGCGCTGTTAAAAATGCTTAAAGCGCCATCACCATAGTATTGAAGAATCTTACCATTGTATCCGGAAACAGAAGTTTCCAAAACTTTCTTCAGCCTTCGACGTTTGTCTTTTGCTAATTGTTCGTTTTGCTGCATAAGCGAAGTATAGCCCGACATGTCAGAAAACATTATTGCAGCAAGTTGGCGCATAGATAAAATTAGTAAAGATAAGGTTTGTTCTCATTGCATTTCCCTCTGCCTACTTTTTGTATAGTGAGTGGTAAAATTTTTATCCCGCCGTTGTTGGTGTTCCGAAAATGTTTGCATAGAACAGTTTTAAATTCATTCTAAATTTTCACGCAAACAATTCGGTCAACAACAACAGTACTCTACAATAAAAGGAAAATCATAAATTACATTTGGAATCACGAAATTTCAAATGTACTCAAGCAATTGATGCTTTTTGTTGTTGGTGACCTAAAGGAATGCAAATGTTCATTTTTCATCAAGCTCTCTTATTCTTTCAAAAACTTCCGGATAAATAAAAAATGCTTCCGGTTTTTTGTCAATTGGTTTATAAGTTTTGTCAATGCATTCTTCCCAAAATTTAAGATGAATCTTATCAATTTCAAGCGCCGAAGTTTTTACATCTTCTCCTTTTTCGCCTTGAACACTAAACCAAGTCAGATATTCTTCACCATCGATAGATTCTCTAAAAATTGCTTCAACAAACATTTTTTCCCTGTAAAGCGTTTGAAGACATTCCTTCTTTCTTTCATTCAAAACTTTCATCCATTCATTCACTCTATGAACCTTATCTCTTTTTATTTTAAATCTTGTAGCCTTCGACTCTCATCTTAATTTTTATGTAAATTTTTTGTTTAATGCTCTGCTTTATAAACTTTATAAACTTTATAAACTCAACCAACTTACCCAATTAACCAAATTAACTAAACAGCTTCTTAACCAATTCTCTCGTTCCTTTAGTTGCCCTCTCCTGAATGAATGTTAAGTTGTTACATCGAAAATAATTTTCCGGCTTATAAGAATCAATTAAATGTTTCGGTGAATTTCCCACCGCCGTCGTTTGGTGTTCCAAAAAATTTTTTGGAATTCAACTTAATTAAACAAATGTTTTTTGTCTCAAACTTTTTGGTCACCAACGACCATGCTTTGTCACAATCAATTGGTTGTTGGTGACCCAAAAGTTTGCAGATAGTTTATATTTAATTTCACTTATGCATAGCAAACTTTTGGGAACACCAACATCTATAAACAAATAAGTCAAGAACATATTCTACCCATAGCAAAAAAATAATTTTTTTTTTTTGCTGTGTTTTTTTGACTTATGGGGCTCACTTTCAATTTTGAAGAAGTCAAACTCTCAATTAGAATTATTAAAGCTGATCTTTTTATCTTAAGATAATCCTGATTTTTCTTTACTCTTTGGTTTTCTTGGTTTTTATAATTAAACGTCTATATGAGCCTCGAAGGCTATAGTAAATTATAATTTTAAACCGGAAGTGGTTAACCGACGGTTGACTCTCTTAAAGGAGTATGTTGGTGTTTGAACCTTTCTTCCGAATTATAAATCATATCTTAAAATAGACCGGCTTTATATCTTTTAGATTTATTGCTTACTTTCTCTCCATTGATATGGCCGGTAATCTGTTTTATTTTTCATTATCGCATAGCTGACTTTTGCTATATATCTTGCTATTTCATTTCGTGCATCTTCAAAACTATAATTATTTTGTAATAAATATTCATAGTATTCTCTAATATCATTATTGCCTCCGATTGCAGCATTGGCGGCTATTTTATAACATCTTTTTAATACTCTGCTGTGCCGGGCATTTCTTTTGCCATAATTTCTACCGCCACTATCTTTTGAATGCTTAACCAATCCACAGTAAGCATAAAATTTGTACTTACTTTCAAATCGACTTGCATCAATTACAACTGCTAATATGCTTACAGGTAACTTCGTTGCTATACCTGATACCTTAACTAATTTTTGTATCGTTTCATTTTCACGTTGTATTTTTCTAAACAGCACTTCAAAATCTCTTCCTTTAAAGATCCATTTCTCAATAGTGTACATAACTTTCTTGCATCGATCTTGTCATTCTTCGGACCGCTTTTCAATAAGCTGTTATGAAAAGGTTCGCATATCAATATTTTATCCACATAATCTTTCAGTTCAACATAAAGCCATTGTGCAGTGGTTGTTTCTTCAATTGTCAAAATATTCTTTCCGGGCAGCTGCTTAAGACATTGCTTTAATATCTTTAAGTCAGGTGGATGTTCCACTACATTAAACTTTGTTCCTGTATCACGGATTGAGGCTAATGCAAAATTTACTTTTGACCAGTCCAAAGCAATGTAGTGCTTGTCCCATAGGGATGGATTCCCATAAATTTCATTTTTTGTAATTTGTCGCATAAGGGCTCCTTTCTTTTTATGAAGTTCATTTTTCCACGAAAATAATTCGTGCTAACTCTAAAAGAAAGTGAGCCCTTTTTGTTAATTTACCGACGGCGAGGAAATTAATGGCAAATGTCAAATGTTATGTTAAATGTTGATTTGGAATCTGAAATTTGTAATTTGAAATTTGTAATTTGAAATTGAAATGATGTCTCTTCCAAATCAATTATCGCTTCTAAGAATAATCTTATCACCAATTTTTTTATTCCTCTTCCTTTCCGATGATCAATTCAATAAAAAACTCTCTCTTATAATTTTTTTTGTAGCAGTTATAACTGATTGGTATGATGGGTGGCATGCAAGGAAATACGGACTTGTAAGCAAGTTAGGTATTTTCATTGATCCGCTTGCGGATAAGATACTTACTTCTGCTGCGTTTGTTGGATTTTACATGCTCGGGATAATGCCACTTTGGATGGTTTTGATAATAGTCGTTCGTGACATAATCATTACGCTTATGCGCTCTTACCAGGAATTTAAAGGAAATACTTTAAAAACTTCTTTCATAGCAAAGACCAAAACTTTTATTCAGATGAGTTATATTTTTATTGTTGTCATAATGGTTTGTGCAGTCTCATTTAATATTGATGAACCGATAAAAAAAATGATTACTGATTTTCTGTATTCAAAGGTTAATTATTTTATCATTCTTTTTATTACAATAATAACTGCATACACAGGTGTCACATATTTTTTTGAGAAAAATAATCCTGTAAAAAATTAGTTGAGATTTATAAAAAAAAAAATATTGCAGATGAAAGTGCTGAGATCGGTTTGTTCAGTATTTTATTTTCAGGCTGTTTTTATATTGGCTATATCCCTAAAGCAAGCGGTACTTTCGGGAGTTTGTTGGGTTTGTTGTTTTTCTTTATACAAGGATTTGAAAAAATTGAAATACTTCTACCGTGCATAATAATTTGCTTCTGTGTAGGTGTAGTTACATCCAAAGTTATGATGAAAAAATTCGGCGAAGATCCTTCGGTTGTAGTAATTGATGAAGTTGTAGGGATGAGGCTTACAGTATTTATTTTTATGATACTATCGGGCTTAAGTCCGAATTGGTTTGTACTGATACTATCTTTTTTTGTATTCCGCTTTTTTGACATAGTAAAAATCCAGCCAGCAAAATATTTTGATAATCGTCATACCGGATTCGGAGTAATGATGGACGATGTAGTCGCAGGTATCTATGCGGGAATTGTTGTATACTTACTTTCATTAATTGAAATTGATCTTTAGAATATGAAATCAAAACTGATAACAATCGGAGATGAGATTTTAATCGGGCAAATTGTAAATACAAATGCTGCTTACCTGGGTAAAAAATTATTTTCAATAGGAATACTAGTGGAAAAAACAATTGTAATTGGGGATGAAGAACAGATACTGCTTGAGGAACTGGACGACTCGATGAAAAACTATGATGTGACAATTATTACCGGGGGACTGGGACCTACGCACGACGATATTACAAAGCCCTCATTAATAAAATATTTCAGCGATGAATTGATTGTAAATGAAGAAGTTTTAAATCATGTCAAAAATATTTTTTCCTCAAGTAATATTTCTATGCCCGATGTAAATAAAGGGCAGGCAATGGTTCCAAAAAACTCAGAAATAATATGGAATGCAAACGGAACTGCTCCCGGAATATGGATAGAAAAAAACGATAAAGTAATAATTGCCTTAGCAGGGGTCCCTAACGAAATGAAAGGAATGATAGAAGATTCTGTATTAAGCAAACTTCAAAATAAATTTTCAGGCAGAATGAAGCTGTTTTTACAACAGAAAACTTTATTAACTACAGGTCTCGGAGAATCGTCATTGAGCGAAAGCTCGGAGATATTAAAGATTTATTAGGAGACTGCAAACTTGCATTTCTTCCTTCTGCCGAAGGTGTCAGACTAAGAATTAACTCTTGCGGAAGAACAGAAGCAAGCGCGCTTGAAAAAATTTTTGAGGTTGAAACTAAAATCAGGAATAAAGCCGGTGATTATATATTCGGGGTCAATGATGAAACTATTGAAAGTATCATCGGAGATATTTTAAGGAAAAGAAAGGAAACTCTGGCGGTTGCCGAGTCCTGTACGGGGGAATGATCTCATCGAGAATTGTCAGTGCTCCCGGAAGTTCAGACTACTATTTCGGTGGTGTTTGTTGTTATGCCAATAGAGTAAAAATAAATATTCTCGGATTAAAACATGAAACTCTTGATATGGCAGGAGCAGTAAGTGAAAACGCTTCAATCGAGATGGCCAAAAGTATCAGGCAATTAATGGAATCTGATTATGCATTGTCAACTACAGGAATTGCCGGACCTTCAGGAGGCACCGCTGAAAAGCCGGTCGGATTGGTCTGGATTGGATTTTCAAGTAAAGAAAAAAATCGTGCAGTAAGCTTTAATTTTGGTATCAACAGAGCAAATAACATTCAAAGAACTTCGATGCGTGCATTGGAAATTTTAAGAAGAGAACTGTTAAATATTAAATTAGAATTTTAGCCAAAAAATTATTTTAAAATTATTTTAAAACCATTCTTTTTGTTTGAATAAAATTATGATACTCGTAATTAATATGAACAGGCATAAATAAATCAAAATATTTTTTTTAGCAAATGATAATTCCAATTGAAAAAGAATACAGAATCGTATATATTAAATATACAAAAATTAAAAAAACTTAACTATAGAAAATGAAAAGATTACCCAACTTTTTCAAAGGGACTTTCACAGTTATGATTATTTTAGTGACGCTTACATTTGTCAGCATGGAAATATTCCAGGGACAAACGATTAGCTCAATATATAATTATGACGAGAATGATCCTCTTATAGACAGACCAACAAGAGAAGCATTGCTTCACGTGCAAAAAGGAAATGATAATTCAAGCATAATCACTGACACTGCAGGTTATGATAACTTTGATATCGGAATCAATTTTGCAGAACAAATGTTAGTGTCAAACCCAAGAAATCCTTTACAGATGCAATTCGGAGTAAACAACCCCACAGAGCCATCTGCATATTACACCAGCAATGGCCATGACTGGACATTAAGTAATCCTGCATACCATCCTTCAACATGCTGTGATCCATGGTCAGCATGGGACAGTCTTGGAGTTCTTCATTATGCTACAGGAGTAAGCGGACAATATGTTTACAATTCGACAAACGGCGGACAAACTTATGGTCCGGCTATTTTGTCTGTAGCAGGTCATGATAGAAATACTATAGCTGCCGATCAGACCAATGGTCCTTATTCGAACTATCTTTATGCTGCAATTTCATCTGGCGCTACAGGTCCTCTTACAGTAAGCACAGATGGCGGAGAAACATGGAAACAGACATATACATTTCCAAATGAGATTCCCGGGGTTATGATTGCAGTCGGACCAAACGGAAGTGTTCAGGGTGGATGTGTAATGTATGTCACTAACACCGGTTCAACAGCTAATGTTACTTACAATTTTCACAGATCAACAAACGGCGGTGATATTTTTGAATTCAGATCATCACAGACAGTCGCAGGATACGTTGGAACATTGAATTCTGTCGGAAGACTTGTTATCAACAACGCCAGAACCCGTCCTTATCCAATGATCGCAATGGACAACAGCTATGGTCCAAACAGAGGCAGATTATATCTGGTGTATGCGTCAAATGTTCCGGTGGGCAACGGAAACAAGCCGGATATAATTTTACAATACTCCGATGACCAGGGGCTTACATGGTCAAGCAGGATCACTGTTAATGATAATGCAAATCCTGAATTAAGTGATCAATGGTTTCCCGCAATATGGTGCGAGAAAGAAACCGGAAGACTTTACATTAAATGGTATGACACCAGGCTAAACCCTGCTGCCTATGGTGTAAATGTTTATGCCACTTACACCACCAATGGCGGTCAGACTTTTGCTCCAAACCAGAGGCTTACAACTCAAACATGGACTTATCCCACTCCTGCTTGTGGTGTAAATCAGCATTGCTATCGGGGTGACTATGACGGTATGACAGCAAATACCAAGACATCATTCTCAGTATGGTATGATGGAAGAAACGGAAATTATCAAAATATTGGAGCGTATTTCCCCGACTTCGCAATGAGAGTGTTTCCAGGGAATGTGACAATTAATAATTCAAATTTTACTACGTTCAGAGTTTCAATTCCTTCAGTAAAACTTTATACGGATGTTACAACATTTTCCGGAATAGTAACTCCTTCCCCTGCAGCGGGAGCATTGAATGTTGTTTTCCCAAATGGAAATACTTTAAGCTCATATCCAGATTCATTAGTGACAAGGATCAATGCTGCTCCCGGCACAACCGCCGGGCCCTACACTGTAACAGTTACCGGTTCAGGTTCAAACGGCACACCGGTTCATAAAAGAACTGTTGCATTGACTGTTGGTGTAGTTGGCATAACAGGAATCAGCGAAGTTCCGGAAAGTTTCAGCTTATCACAAAACTACCCGAATCCGTTCAATCCGTCAACAACGATAAATTATACATTAAAGCTTCACACAAATGTGAAGATTAGAATTTTTGATGTGACAGGCAAAATGATTGTTTCTATTGACAGGGGTAATGAACAGGCTGGAAGTTATTCAATTGATTTCAATGCAGCCGCCTTATCTACGGGAGTTTATTATTACAAATTGGAAACAGAATTTTTTACAGATACAAAGAAAATGTTGTTGATAAAATAATTTTTTGGAAAATAATTTCAAAAGCAGAAGGCCCGTGAAAAATCTTGCGGGCTTTTTTATTAACCCAGACAGTGAATGTTCTAACCATTTAATCCCTTTCCATTGAGAATTTGCTGCATACTTTTTTCAACTCTTGACTCCCGCGTTTTGGTTTGTTTAGGTGCAGAAAAATAAAGAATGTATCCTCTTTGCCGTCCAAGTGTCAATGCATCAAAAGCAGTTTTCAAGGCAGGCATCTTATCTAATTTATTTTGAAATTCTTCAGGAATTTTAAATTCTGTAGTCTTTTTTAAATTAACTTTCAAACCTGCTTTTTCCACTTCAAGGGCTTCATAAATATAGGAATTCAAAATAGATTTCATCTTACCTATTTCCTGAACATTGATGAACCGAGCCTGCCGCGCCGCCTGCACATTCTTTGTTTGCTGAATCAGAATACCACTGGCATCTTTTAACAAGGCACCTTTTACAAACAAAAGCGCACAGTATTCTTTGAACACATGTATTAAAACTATGTTACTTTTTCCCAAAGTGTAACAAGGAACACCCCACTTCAATTCTTCGGTCAGTCCGCAGTCAAGAACGATCTTTCTCAATTTCCCTATTTCATTTTGCCACTTATTATTTTAGTAAAATACCAATCAACCTTTGAATTCATTCTATTTATTTATTGATTAATTGAGATAAAGTGAGTTTATTCTTTATCCTTGTCTGCGAATCATTTATTAATGCTGTCTTTTTGATTTTGAACAAAGTATTCTACTTTCGTTTTAATGAAGCATTTATCATTCCCTTCAGAACTTTCAT
>Ga0180121_10000595_pt1 | contig 15266 bp, 13 predicted proteins | sample AntDrymUQ5402106_2_FD_129676 | JGI IMG/M metagenome (GOLD analysis project Ga0180121, IMG submission 129676) | Polar desert sand microbial communities from Dry Valleys, Antarctica - metaG UQ540 (21.06) (version 2) (version 2) | ecosystem: Environmental > Terrestrial > Soil > Desert | place...
GTTGTTGGAGAGGACGAAGAAGATATGAAGGGAAAAGCCGAAGCCAAAAAAGGAGATGCTGAAGCATATCAGGAAGCAGATTATCGACATCGGCATCCAAAGGAATTGCAAGATGTTAGGTTGCCTCAAGCGATCAATTTAAGATTAGATCATATCAACTCACGAAAATCCATTCCATACTAAACGAAAATCGCTACTTTGAAATAAAAAAGGTAGGCCACTCTTTGAAATTATGTCACTCTTAGGGCATTCAAGTTTAGAAACAACCCTAAATTTATCTTCAACTATTCCGGATTAAAGTAAGAAAAGAAAAATCTTTTGTGTTATTACTAACGTTAAAAAATCAAGAAAAAACTGGGCCTTTTTAATAAAATGATTTTCTGAAGGATAGTAAGTTCAATCACTAATTATAATAGTATATAATTTTAGTAAAACTTATTTTACACAAAGAGCCCGGAAGATGAAGAGTGAAAAAGTATACATAGATCACAAAACTTAAAAGAATTGTTTAATTTTTTGGAAATGCAGATACCCGTTTTGACTCTTAATCATTAGGTCGGGGGTTCGAGCCCCCAGGACGCACGAAACATAAACCCTTTAAGTAAATACACTTAGAGGGTTTTTTGTTTTTACTTTGTCCCACTGAAAGAGTATTTGGGAACGATTTGAGAACGATTCATCAGAATATAATACTTATTAATATATACTCAACTAAAAAGTTTCATTAAGATGCTTTAAAAAGCCCATAAATCCTGACCACCAATTCAATTTTGATTTTGAAGCTTTTATTTTAGAAGGCTCTTCCTTTTTTTTATTTTTGAAATATTTTTGCTTTGTATAAATGTCATAACGTCTTCCTTTCTCGATTTCAGATTTGGGTAAATAACCTGCTTTAATCACTTTGCTATTTTTAATCCAATAATGTGATTGACATTTAAAGCTCCAGTTCCCTATTGAAGGATATAAAGATATTGTTTCTCCATCAAATGTTAAATTCCAGTCCGTTGGTGAAAGCGGAGTGACAACTTCGTTCCCGCAACCACAGCAACACTTATGTATTACAGTTCCAGAATCTAATGAGATATATAAAACATCATCTTCCAGATCCTTTTTTGAAGGAATAAATGTCACGAATTTATGAGTCAATATCGTCACTTTTTAAAAAGTTAGTGTCTATTGAGTATGAAGTATTATTTTCTTTTTCAAAATCGGCATAGAATCCTAAATGTTTTTTCCACTTAATAACAGCCAGTGCAGCATTTAAGGCATTCAAGTCAGCTATTTGTATATTTGTGTCATATTCATTTCCAGAGCTCTCGTTCAGTGTGATTCTGTTTCGAATATGGTCACGTTTATTTTTTGTTCCTGACGTAACTCTAAGAATTCCAGTTAACATATTGTCTTTTGTTTTTTGGATTCCCATACCAACGTCAATAAACTGTAAATCTTTCTTTTCAAAAAAATCTATTAATTGTCTCTTAATATCATTTGAATCCAGGCAAACAAAAATGAAGTCCATCTCCAATAATTCTTCAAAGTTTCTTTCAGATATATATTCATTATGAGAAATTATGTTCAGATGCATCTCCGAGTAAATTTGTTTCCAATAATCTGTTTTCTTAAGTTTTTCATTTATTCTCTCTAATATCGCAGCTCCGGGAGCTCTAAAAGCATTATGTTGTAAAAACGTGTCTCCATCATAGAGATGTATTTCCTGTACAGGCGTTTTGGATATTAAATCAAGAATATAAGAACCGGTGCCGCCCAATCCTATTATGGCGATCTTTTGTTTTGCAAGTTTCATTGTTACCGCATTTATTTCTGCTCTACTTGAATTTGAATCATGATATTTGAAAACAGATTGCTCATCAACTTGTTCAATAACTTGATGAGTTTTCTCTGTAACGGAATTATCCAAAGATTTAGCTGGGGCAGAAATTATCCTAATGTACTGCGTTGCCTTATCGTAATAATTTGCGTAACCTTCCTTGGGTTTGTTTGAAAACGAAAAATTTATCTTAATTCCATTTCCTAAATCCTGTTCTCCTGAGTGTTCAATGCCATTGATTTTTGTTCCATCTTTATTGCACGGAAATTCACCAATAAAATTAATGACATGAGTATCCGGTCGATTCACTGTGTCAGCCGAACAACATAATGTTGAGACCAATACTCCTGTTTTAATGTTACCTTGGCTATTTAAGTATGGAACATCATAGATAAATAAATATCCATGCTTTATATCAATGGCATGTCCCTCATCAAACAATTGCTTTAAATCTGCATTATGACTTATCAGTGGATGTGGCATTGAAAACCATTTCGTTTTTAATTTTAACTACATCCCCTTTTACCATTGAACCTTCGGGGTTTTCTTTAGGTCCCTTCTTATACATGACTGTGTAGACTATATTGGGATCTCTTGAAATGGATCCGAATGTTAGTTTGACTACATCATCAAAACTAATCTCCGTCTTTTTCCAGACCTGCTTTCTTGCGTTGACGATAATAGTAAACGTAAACGTTACTAATAAATCCGGGCTTTCTGTTTCTAAGTTCACCATAATGTTTATCTCCTGGTTAAGATTATTAATGTTTTAAAATAATTAGAAGAATAAATAATGTCAAGCAATAAATACGCACTTGCTAAATATACTAAATATTAAAATAGCAATAGCGTTCACTTTGCTAATTCAACTTATCATTGCTTTTAACTTAATTTTACTCCATATTGCAAAGAAAATTATGAATGAGAAAAAAATAAATCGGGAGGAAACTCAGAAAAAATCTTTAGGTTCACTTCTAAAAGCAGCAAGAGAAATAAACAAATTTTCTTTAAGGCAAGTTGAAGAAGTAACAAATATTTCCAATGCATATTTGAGCCAGCTTGAAAATGAAAAAATAAAGAGTCCTTCAGCAAATTATCTTTATAAGTTGGCAAACTTATACCGATTAAATTTTGAAGAACTCTTACAGAAAGCCGGTGTAATTGAACCTACCAAGAATAATGTAACAACGAAAAAAAATCTAAACAATATTGCTTTATATTCAAATTCTTTCACTGAAGAAGAAGAAAAAGAATTAATGAAATATATTAAATTTATGAAATCGAGGTAAATATGGATTCAAAAAATGATATAGAAAAGATTGCCTATAACTTTTTAAAAGAAAGTAAATCCTTAGGCGTATATCCTACCCCGATAAAAAATCTTTTGAATTATTCTGAATTGGTAATAAATAACAATATTGATTTAAGTAAAATACATGAAAGTTATTTTACTAAAAGTTTTAATACCTTAAAAATCGCATTGAGTAAATTAATAGGCTTGGTCGATTTTCGAGAGAAAACTATCAGTGTGGATTTGTCCATTAAAAATAACGCAAAGAAAAAATTTATAAAACTTCATGAAATAGGTCATTATGTTTTACCATGGCAGAAAGAGATGTATGCATATCTTGATGATGAAGAAAATTTGTCAGTTAATGCTGATGAACTTTGTGAGCAGGAGGCAAATCATTTTGCTTCTTCTGCGCTATTTCAATTAGATCTTTTCGAACAGGAAGCCAGAAAATTATCTTTACATTTAGATTCTGCTGTTTCACTTTCAAAGAAATTTGGTTCTTCGATCCATTCTTCTTTAAGAAGGTACGTTGAATATTCAAACAAAAGGTGTGGTCTGCTAGTGTTAGAAAAATTTGATACTACTACAATGAGTTCGAAACTAAAAGATCTTTTTTATTCAAAAGGGTTGCAATCCGAAATAGGCCAATATTCATTCCCAAATTATTTGGATTTAAATTATCCATTTATGTCTAACTTATTAGACAATAGAATGGTGGCAAATGGGTCATTTGCATTAAAATTTGGAACCTCGACGATGTCATTCGATTATCAATATTTCAATAATACTTATAACTGTTTCATATTTATGTATCCGAAAGGTGAAACAAACAAATCAAGAACAAACATAATTATTTTGAATGAGGGGAAGGTAATACAATAAAATTCCAATCCAATAAGAAGTGAGTAATAATTCTTACTTCGGTACGTTACTCTAAAAACCCCTGAGATTTAAGCCTCAGGGGTTTTTTATTATATTTGTCAATCTATATAGTTCTTCGTGCTTGTGGATAAGTAAATATACAAGAGTACTCAATATAAGATAAAAAATAGTAATCCTAGAATCATAAACAATTTCATACATTTGTTAATTAATTGGAGAGGACTCAATAGTTAATTTGACCTTATTAGATGTCTTAGTAACTTACTCTTTAAAGAAGAACGCGAAAAGTTACTGAATGAATTACTACGGTCAGGAAAGTTTGATGAGCATAAGTACTGGAAAGAATTTGACGAAGTAGGTGGTCGGGCTCCACGCAATAAAGAAAAACAGGATAGTGCAAAAAGAGTTGCCGCACGCTTAATGGAAGTATCATCCGGCGAAATGAAAGATTTTGTCATTAGGGAAAATGAAGTTAATTTAAATGATATTGTTGAAAATGGAAAAGTAGTCTTAGTTGATACATCACGTATGAATCATAACAGTAAAATCTATCTCACTAATTTATTAGTATATTCGGTTTTTTCTTTTTGCGAATATTCGAACAATAAATTCATACATAATCCAAAACCATTGATCGTATATGTTGACGAATTTTCAATTGTGGTAAGTAAACTATTTGATGAGCTGCTAGCTAAATCAAGGAAGTCAGCTGTCGGTTTTGTATTAGCACATCAAAACTTTAGTCCGATACCTGATAAGATATTAGACACCATTATTGGTAATGCTGATACATTAATTACTTTTACATGCGGAGATAAGGAGGCTGCGAGATTTTCAAAGATATTTAATATTTCAACGAGAGATCTTATGGATTTAGATCCATATTTAGCGTGGATACGTTTAGGAAAAAATAATATATTAACTGAATTATATCCACCGATTATGGATTACATTCCAGACCTGCCTGATACTATATTGTCTCCTAAGCCAATAGAACAAAAATCTGAATATTGGTTTTTGGCAGATGAGAAAGAAAGTTGGGTGTCTTTATAGCTCAATCGTTTAGTGATAAGATTAGTAAGAGGTGTAAAGAATTGTGTTCTACGATGTTTTAATATGAAAAACGCTCTGGTGTCTAGAGCGTTTTTCTTTTATAAATCAATTTTAAATACTTTTATTGTATCAAAAAACTATGCAACCTTTCCAAGTAGATTATTTCATTAAAACAAGTTTCTCTGTCTTTTGAAATTTGTCAGCATTTAAAACAAGATAATACATTCCGCTTGATAAATCGCTACCGTTAAAATCAATTGTATATGTTCCGGCAATCTTTGTCTCATTCACTAATTCCTTAATTAGTCTGCCGCTCATATCGAATATCTTAATATTAACAAAACTACTTTTCGGAATGGTGTAAACAATCTTAGATACAGGATTAAACGGATTTGGAAAACTGAATAAAGAATATTCTTCAGGTGCACCAACAACCAGTTCGTTTGCGTACATATTTTCTTCATTAGGAGGTGGTCCGCCGGTTCCTACATGGAAACCAATGATATTAGAATATTCAGATATTTTACTTGACAGGTCAATTGTTTGTGCTTTGTAAAAACAATTGTCATTGCCTGGAAGACCATCGTCGAAAATTATATATTCACTGTAATCAATATACTCTGAAAGAGTTGTTTCCGCAAGGAAGTTGTAATTAGGATTTCCAGGTCTTTTTTTGTATATATGATATTTCTGAAAATCTCGTTCTTTTCTATTGTTAAGAATTAATTTTGGTCTGTATAAAGATCCCTGCTGAAAATAATCTTTTTCAAGAAGAGGAGGGACAGGATTTGGATTAATAGTAGTAGCATTTACTATCTTTGTACCATAATAAACTATACTTCCGGAAGAATGAGCATGAGAAAATACTAATGCCTGGCCTCCCTGATTGTAAAGATCGGCTACATCCAGTTCATAAACAGAACCAAAGGGAACATAAGCAAGAAAAGTTTGTTGGGATGTCGTATTTAAACCTGTTGTTGTATTGAGAAAATAACTCGTCAAACCTTCATAAGAACAAAATAATATATCATTCATCCCGTCCCTATTAATATCTACTATTTTCACACGAGGAGTCGCATAAATAGAAGTTGAACTTGTAACTGTCCAGGACGGATTTTCATATACCAGTACACCCTGAAGATTTGGAAAGAACTTTGCAGTAAAATTGGGATATGAGCCTCCTACTGCAACTACATCATTATATCCATCAAAATTTAAATCTCCAACGTCAATATCAAATATCTGAAAACCAACATCGAAACTCGCCATTGGAGTGGAATTGATCCCATTGGCACCGTTATTCTTATAAACAGTCAAAGTTGACCCATTATATACAATTAGGTCCCATTTATCTAATATATCTGAAACTTTATATGGTTCATCTTTTATTGTCATTTGTCGAACCTTAACTTTGGTAGCACCTAAGTTGAAATTATTTATTGGAGTAGTTTGAAGATTTCCATCTCCATTATTTTTGTATATTCTAACATTGCCGTTATTGACAATTGCTACATCATGACTACCATCTGAATAATCAAACATCCCAGCATCTATGAAAGAGCCACCTCCTCCCGATACCGTCTGTTGGAATATCATGGCGGATTGATTTTTATAAACGTAAAGGTCATTATCGTTTAAAACAACCTGGTCCTTTTTAGAATCGTTATTTAAATCGACAGCTACTGAACCCCTTATTGCAGGAAAATTCAAAAACGAATAAAAATTATTGGTTGATCCAAAAGTGCCGTTGCAATTACTCTGAAACCAGTCTCCTCTGGCACCCTGAACGCTGCTTAAATTTGTCGAAGCATCCAGGCACGATGTATTTATCTCGAATAAATCAAAGTAAATTCCATTGAATGTGCTTCCAGGCAATAATGAACCTGAGGAAAATGATGATGTAGAATTTGGATTTAAATATTGTTGAGCTAATAAATTCTGAAAAGAAAGTGTTAACAACATTAAAACCGTGAAAATTAATTTCTTTTTCATAATTTTAGATTTTAATTTTTTAAAAAAATGATTAATTTAGAAAATAAAACGGCAGGAAAAGAGCGATGTTGCTTTATGCAACAGCCGTTACTTCGCACGTCACGGTAGCTTTTTTCTTTGCCTTTTTTAATTACATTTTAAGTTAATGTCCATTTATCATTTTACTAACCTCCTTTCACAATTTTTATTTCAGCAGAATCATTTTTCTTGTAATTGAATTTTCTTTTTCCGAAATCAATCTGTAAAAGTATACACCGGACGTCAGATTATTAAAATCAAATTGATTATCATAAAAGCCGGGTGATAGAATTTCATTAAATAAGACTTTTATTAATGCTCCTCTTATATCATAAACCTCAAGCTTATAATTGCCTTTTGTTTTTATTTCAAACTTTATTTTTGTAGATGAATTAAAAGGATTTGGGAAATTTTGTTGAAGCTGAAACTCATCGGGAATAATATTAGAGATTGGTTCAATGCCAATTGTTCCCACCTGTTCATAATCAGTAAGAAAGCCATTAGCTGTAGGAAATGGAAAATAAGAAATGGGTGTTAACAAATTCATCTTTCCATCTTTATCTATATCAATCATATCAACTATCAAGGTAGCCGCCGAATCAATAAATGTAAATGAAGTCATATTATACGAATATATTCCACTTCTTGTAAATGTATATATGTCTTCGGCATAAATTAAAGGATTGCCATAAGGATGGACGGTAGGATAAACGAGATTATATTTTCCATCTATTATTCCTGTATCGCAACCAAGGTTAGGACTTGCATAAATTCCCACAGAATCCCACCAAGGAACATAAAAGTTGCTGCTGCCTGGTGCACCTGAATGTTTTATTATTCCGAAAGAGCCCGAATTATCTCCGATGCCCGTTGCCATTATTTCTTTAGTTCCATCACCATCGTGGTCTTTAAGTATCGAATAGCCAAGTGATATGGGTTCATTTAGCTCGATATGTTTAAATTTATATCCAGAATTTGAACTTTCTCCCGTAGAGTCCATATAATTAAAATTGTAGGATGACCATTGTGCATCTCCAAGCACTATTTCCTCCTTACCATCAGAATCAATATCTCCAACTGTAATATCATAAAGGTAATAATTAACTTTTGGATAAATCATCGACAGAAATCCCATTCCAATAACTCCGTCTCCGCTTAACCTGAACAATTGAAAATAAGACTGGCTGGCACCAAAGCTTGTCATCAATCCCCAGAATCCTTTTTTGTAATTTCCTTGATAGAAAATCGAATCGCGATATTGAATTGCAAATGGAAATCCCAGAGCATCATAGCCGGAGAAAAGATAACGATATTTTCCTTCGCCATAACATTCAAAAACACCACTTCTAATTTCGTTAAGTGGGGTGAACCAGCTTGCTCCCATAAACTCAAGGTTTCCATCCGAATCAAAATCGGTTAAGGGAAAGTCATATGTCCATCCCCCATTTTCTAGTAAAGTATCCCAGTCAATTCGGTAAGTACTCTGATATACATTTTCAAATACAACCAAACGTGCGGGAAGTGTAATAGTGTTTGAATCAATCGGATAAAACATATAAATAGCTTCATTCCTCCCGTCTCTGTCAATGTCTCCTGTTACACAACCCCAAAGAGGGTATCCACTTTGAAAGCTCTGCCACTGCTCAATAAATTGTAAATCATATAAAAACACTTTCGGGTCATCAAGGAAATTTCTATATGGAGCTTTCGAGTAAATAACGTCTCCGTAATTTATTCTCTGGCTGTTAAGTATTTGTTTTTCACCATTGCTATATTCCACTTCGATACCGGGTCTGTAATAAGGATACTGTTTTGCTTGCTCCACATCGAATTTTAAACCTATTCTTTTTACTTCACCTTCTGTTTTTATTTCGCGAAGAGGAGTAACATATCTGTTAGCTAGATTTTTATATATTACGATTGACTTTTTGCTATAGTGATATATAACAATATCTTCAAAGTTATCATCAAATGTGAAAGGACTAATTAGAATTGTATCCATTTGAGATCGTGTCATTGCAGTGCGGTCGATTTGGCCCATTTTTATTTTCAGGCCGAGGTCTTCCGGCTTCAATTTAATCTCATCTGCTTTCGGTGAAGTGCTTTGTAAATTGAGTAATAAGAGGGTCGTGACTAAATAAAAAATAGTTTCATATCCTTTAATTATCATAATTTATCTCCTCGTACTCCATCAGAGAACCAGTCCGGAGCTCTTGCTTCTCCAACTTCGGGAGAATAGAATATTCTTTTCTTTTCTGTTCCATCCGGACGCATTTTCCAGATAAAATAACTTCCCGTGGGGTTGTCGTTATTAGAATCAAATGCGATCCACTGACCGTCAGAACTCCAAGATGGGCTGAAGTTATTTCCAATTGATGTGAGTTGAATTGACACACTATCTACTATTCGTCTCTTAAATATATTCCCATTGAAATCGTATGCAATCCACTCACCATCTGGTGACCAGTCAATATTAAAAGCAACTTCATGGACAGCAAGGTTCCGTTTGTTCATTCCATTTGTATCTATTGCATAGATACCGAAATTTTCTTGATTTGTACCTCCAAAATATGCAATTGTTTTTCCATCTGGAGACCAAGTCGGATGTTGATCATAAATTGTTTCAGCGTTATTATAAGGGTCAATAACATTATCTTTACAAGCGCAAAATAAAACTGGTAAAGAAAAAAAACTTATACAGGTAAATATTTTTACTATCTTATTATTCATTAGAAATTTTAAAATGGATTATTGAATTGAGATTTAAAAGTTCTCATATTAAAAATTTTTTACTCAAAAGAATCATTCGTTTTGTATCCGAATAACTGCCTGAAGTAAATATATAAAAATAAAATTCCACTCGGCAGATTACTGCCGTCAAAATCAATTTTATAATTACCGGAATTCTGCTTCTTGTTAACTAAAGTTTTTTTTTCATTACTCAAGAACATCATACACTTTTATTGAAACAATATTGCTAACCGATAACTGATAGCTGATAACTGTTTTTGGATTAAATGGGTTGGGATAATTCTGATAAAGGTTGTATTCAGATATATGGTTATTATAATTTCCTATTCCTGTTATTTGAGAATACTTTATAATTATTAATGTATCGGAGTTGGGCGTTCCATTAAGAAATTCAAAACCAGTAGTAAAAACATTATTATTTTGGTCTAAAGAAATACCGGCAGGTCCATAAATATGATTTTCTCCTCCCCCATAATTTCTAGTCCAAAGTATATTTCCATTGACTCCATATTTCATTGTTGTAAAATAGTTTGAAACTTTTGTAATGAATGTCGTTCTGCATACATACAGATTTCCTTTTCTATCAAGCGTAGAATAGATGCTCTCAAAGAACGAAGAAGTGTCTACCCACAATAGACTTCCCTGATGAATCATATTTCAGAATGGCGGAAGAGCCAACTATAAAACAATTACCCGATGAATCAACTAATATTTTTGTTGGACTCTTGGAAGGTAATTTGTCGAATTCCTTATTCCACAATAAATTACCTAAAGAATCATATTTCAAAGTAGAGTAGTTCGAATTACCATTAGATAATGTAATAAAACCTGTTGCATATATATTACCTGTTAAATCAACTGCGATTGATGTTCCTTCTGCATCCAGCGCAGAGCCATGAGTCCTGACCCATTGGAGAACTCCCGAATTGCTATATTTTACGGTAAGATATTCAGTGAAAAAAGATGAACTCTCACCTGTCACATAAACATTTCCTGAACTGTCCAATGCCATTGCATTTGGAACTTCGCCATTTGTATAAATAGCATTCCATAATAAATTTCCCGATGAATCATATTTCAATGTTTGATAATCATTAGAGGTTACGCCTCTTGACGCTGCGGTGATGTAAACATTGGAGTATTTATCTACGACCATATCCCTTGCTATAGACCGTCCTTTGTATTTTCTAACCCAAACAGAATCACCATAAGTATCATATTTAATAAGAATGATATCTGAAACTTTTACACCTTGTTCAGAAAACCCCATCACATATAGATTACCCAAACGATCGGAGATGTTTTTTACAACTGTATTTGTTAGAGATTGTGGTTCTTTGTAAAGTCTTTTCCACTGTAAAATCCCGGATGAATTGTATTTTAAAGTCAAAAATCGTGTTCCGCCTGTCTGAGAGCTATAATAACCTGAAATGTAGGTGTTACCTATTTTATCTACTGTAATAGAACTTGGTTCTGAATAAACGGTATCTTCAAATTTAGCAACCCATTCCTGATTCACCTGAGCATATAAAGAATTGAATGCAATCATGAAATATAGGATTATAATCTTAATCATAATATTTTTTTTATTTCTAATAGAACATTAATGAAAATAAACATTAATTAAAACTTTTAGAGTAAATTTGTATTTGGAATTGAGACCGTTGGGGAAGTGAAAAACTAATATCTACTAATTTGCTCCCCCATAGCTCAGATCCCTTTCTTTATGAGATAAATATAAAATTTATTCCTTTCCATTATGTAAGATGAGAAAATTAATATCTAAAGTATGATGTTAGTGACTATAATGCAAAGGACAATTATTACTATTTGTCGCTTACTTATACACTCCTTTGAGAAGAGAAAAGAAATAAATCTATTAATTCCTGTAATTGATGCGTTATGGATTATATAATTGAAATAACCCTACAAATGCAGGTTATCAACTATACTTAATTTTTGAGGTATTTCGAGTATTAAGTTCTTGGATTTTTTTTAATAACCATTCGTATTGAGTCAATCCATCTGAAGTTAAAATATCTAGATATAATTCCGATACATCAATTTTCGGGTCCCCGGTTTTTAAAAAAACTAATTTCTCGAAAAGATTTAGAAATTTATTTAACCTTTTTTTCCTAATATCGGAAACCAGTTTGTTTCTTCTCAAAAATCTCCTGTAATTATTCAGCTGTGTCAAAATATTTTCTCCTACGTAATTTAAGTCATAATATAACATTAGATAGAGAGTTTTGATATCATATTTGATAATAATCGATTCATCGTGGATCCTATTCAAATGATTGAAAGCTTTCTCGAGAACTTGATGCGACCCACTTTCTGATCCCATTTGATAATTGTATTCCGCATAAGACAGATCAACGAGATTTTTCACCTTTTCGGGATGAAGATATTTTGAATAATTGTGAATAAAGTCAAGTGTCCAACTATATTTTTTTAACCTTAAAGACGTAATTAATATGTTCCTGTATAAGTCTTCGTCAAGACATAGAGTCTTTTCATCTATAAAAAGTTTTTCCTTTAGAAACATAATGTAAACTTCAAACAACTCAATATCCATTGGTGATTTGTCCCGGCAAATCGAATTCTTAATTACACAATACGATATCATCATTGAATAATGATAAGATAATTCATCCTTACTGAAGCTACCGGAAAATCTGAAAATTAAAGATCTATATTTTATGAAATGTTCTTGATTTTCTATTTCATGAAAACAGAGAAATAATTGCAAATACATTTCAATGATATATGGATCTTCCGAGGTTTTTCTAAAATACTTGCAGATTTCCTTTATGTTGATTATTTCCAATAATTGCAATACAGAATTTTTTTTATCTCTTTTATTAAACTTGAGCTCATAAATGGAAAGCTTTAGATATGAATTTATTAATTCAGTAATAAAAAAAGTTACTAAATATAATATGTAGGAAGAAATTATTGTCGTATTATTTTCAATAACGCCTACTGAATTTTCTTTTCTGTTTATTAAGTTGAAATTATATTTACACAGTTCAACAAGACTTTTGTTATAATAGAAAGTACTATCAATACCCTTTCCTTCTAATTCAAATTTTGACTTTTCAATATTTTTTTCAAAAAGAGCATCTTGGTTTTTTTCTATTAAGGATTTCAAAAGAAAGACATTTCTTTCCCATTCATTATCGAAAAGTTTTTCAACAGTTAAAAATTTTTCTATGAGGCAAAGTAAATCAGACATTAAATTTCTAAATGTGGAGTCGTTATAGTCCAAAGAAGAATTTCTTCTCTTAATTAAATTAATCTTATCTGAATTTGATTGTTCAAAATCAGGGTAAAGTTTTTTTATTTTTTTAAAAAACAATTTTAGCTTTTTGCTTTTATTATGATAAGGCGAATCAATAAAAGCTTCCAGCCTAATTATTTCTTCCTTAGAAAACCGTTTAAGTATATTAAAAATACTGCTACGTATCATGAGCTTATATTTTTAAAATTACACCATAGTCTTTTTTAAATTATGCAAATTTAATCAAATGTTCAAAGTTTTTTTATTACCATTATGTATACAAACCATTCAAAAAGCGACATTTTAAGAAAAGTGTCCCTACAATAATATTTTGATTCCTCCTAAAATTGCTTTTAAAAATTATTCAAGGAGGAAAAATGAAAAAAGTAATAATAATTTGTTCAATGCTACTCTTCTCACTGCCATTAGGGCTGGTGGGTAAAAATGTAACCATTTATCACTCACTAAAACCAAATGCTTATGGGATAGAACTGTATCATACTTATGAACACGTCTTTGCCGATGGAGTTTGGTGGATATATGAATACGATGAGGATGGTAGATTGGTAAATATTTACCCTGCAGAAGAATAAATTTATTGCAAATAGAAGTCAGATTGCGTTTGGTAAAACCATAGAAAGGAAGAAATAAAAAAATGCATAATGAAAAACTATTGGAATTTTCAAAATTATTATACTAAAAAATATTAATAACCATTTATACTATTCCCGCCAAAAAGCCAAATATGAAAGAACATTCTAAAATCACTTTGAGAATTCAAAGTGATGTTAGATATTTGAATTAAATGATATTAACCGAAAACAATTTAGGTCTCTTAAATTAAAAGTAATTTCTTATCCAAAAAATGGCAAAATCAAATGCAACAAAAAAGAAAGTATCTAAAAAAGCTCAAACAATTGATCCAGATTCTCCTGAATTAAAACAGTTTGTTAGAATTAAAGCAGAGGAGTATTTAAAAGATCCCAATATAAATTCAATTGGGATTGGGTATAAAATGAAAAATGGGAAATCTACTAATGAAATTTCTATTCAATTTACAGTTGATGAAAAGCTCTCAAAATCTGATTTGGTTAACAGAGCTCAAGCATTAGGAACCGAACAAATTCCGGAAACACTAGATTTTAAGGGCATTAAGATTAAAACAGATGTAATTAAAAGAAAATATGAACCATCGTATAAAAATATTCCTCAGATCGTAGCGGATGAAAGAAAAAAATTTATGGACCCTCTCAAACCGGGTATCAGCATAGGCAATGTGAGAATATCCGCCGGTACTTTTGGCTGCATCGTGTATGATAGCAGCGGAGAACCTTATATTTTGAGCAATTGGCATGTGCTTAATGGCGATGGAGGTATAATCGGAGACGACATTGTACAACCCGGAATTTTTGATGATAACGGTAATAGTAATTTAAATACCATTGGGAAATTAAAGCGAAGTTTTTTAGGTCTTGCAGGTGATTGTGCGATCGCCACTATTGAAAAGAGAGCTTTTGATTTAAAGATATATGGAATAAATGTTTTTCCAGACACTATTGTAAATCCGCAATTAGGAGATAAGCTTGTTAAATCAGGACGAACTACGGGAGTTACTCATGGTTCAGTAAGACGTATTGAAGTTATTGCTAAAATAAATTATAACGGTATTACTGGAATTCAGCTGATAGGTGGTTTTGAAATCGGTTACGATGATGAAAATATGCCGGGGGATGGTGAAATTAGTAAAGGGGGAGATTCAGGAGCCGTGTGGCTAATTTATGAAAATAATAAGCCATCAACAAAAATTGTTGGATTGCATTTTGCAGGAAATGCCCTTGCGGGACAAGATGAGCATGCTTTGGCATGTAATATAGATTCTGTTTTTAAAAAATTAGATGTTAGTCTTAAAAAAATTGTGCGAGTTGACGGTGTTGGAGCAGGATTACAAACAAATAAACTTCGATCAGGTTATCAGGAAAAATTCCTTTCCATTAAAATTCCGATGCCATTAATTACAAGTCAATCAAATGGAAAAATTTTGGATGCTGCCTCTTCCGATAATCCTCTAAAATACACACACTTTTCTATCGTAATGAACGAAGATAGGAGGTTGTGCTACTATACAGCAGTAAATATTGATGGCAAGCAGTTAAAAAATGTTCCAA
>Ga0180121_10000596_pt1 | contig 15263 bp, 13 predicted proteins | sample AntDrymUQ5402106_2_FD_129676 | JGI IMG/M metagenome (GOLD analysis project Ga0180121, IMG submission 129676) | Polar desert sand microbial communities from Dry Valleys, Antarctica - metaG UQ540 (21.06) (version 2) (version 2) | ecosystem: Environmental > Terrestrial > Soil > Desert | place...
GAATCAATCCTAAAGCTCTAAGATAGTCTGTAAACCTGAGTAAAAGTATATCGTTATATTTCCTTGAGGCAAATTGAATTCCAAATGGAAACCCTTTCGGGGAAATAAATACCGGCGCGCTTACTACTGGTAAATGAGCTAACGTCCAAATTAAGGAAGGATCTGGTCTTTCCACCTCTTCTCTTAAAGGAGCTTCTCCGGCAGTACTTAAAGAAATTATTACATCATAATCATCAAAGAACTCATCCATTGAATGAGTTATATTCTCCTGTTCTCTCAAAGCATTATGATATTCTTGAACTGAAATTTTATTTCCAAGTGTTATTATATCATTCATTATCGGAGAAACAAGCTCCGGCTTTTTGAACTCATCCTGAAAATAATATGAAAGAGTCTTATCATAAATTGTCTGATGAACCCCGTGTGAAGAATTCATTTCCGAAGGTAAATCAACCTCATTGACTTCAACATCGCTAAGATCATTTAACTTTTTCACAAAATTAATAATTGAATCTTTTGCATAATCAAAAACATATTTCCATACGTGAGTTTTTACAAATGCTACTCTCCAAGGTTTGCCTGTTTGTTTACTTTGTCGATTCTCATCAGTTAGTGCATAATGACTTAAAGGATAATTCGGTCCGTGAACTCTTAAAATGTCAAACATTCTCTCCAGGTCTTCATACATCGATGTAAAATACCCAATCGTATCAAGACTGTCAGTTGTCTTCAACATTCCCGTTCTAGCAATCAGACCGAAAGAAGGTTTACATCCATAAACTCCACAGAAGCTTGCAGGGCGCACGATTGAACCAGCTGTCTGTGTCCCTATAGCTGCTGGTACCATTCCTAATGCAACAGCTACTGCAGAACCACTTGATGATGTTCCGGGCGTTCTTGTTATATCATGTGGATTCATGCAATTTCCAATTGCATGAACTGCAAATTCAGCAGTGTCTGTTTTGCCTGGAATTATCGCGCCTGCTTGCTTCAGATAATATACTACTCTCGCATCATTTCCGGCTGTGAAATCCTTCCATAGAGGACTTCCCATCTGAGTAGGAAAATCATTTGTATTAAATATGTCTTTTACTCCAATAGGTATCCCTTCAAGAGGACGTATCCGGTTGCCTGAATTTAATCTCTCTGAGATGTTCTTAGCTTGTTCGAATAAAATATCCTTGTTGAAGCAGACCCATACCTTAAATTTTTCATCATATTCTTCTATCCGTTCTATACATTGTTTCGCAATTTCTAAAATACTGATTTCTTTGCTCTCAATTTTTTCAAGAATTTCTCTTATACTTAATTCTAAGAAAATATTCTTTCCCAGCTTTTGTGAAACTTCAATCATATAAATTTAATCCTTTTTTTTATTTTCTTCCTTCTCAATCAATTGTTCTGGATAAGGCATAATTCTCTCTTTATTCTTTCTTGTTTTTTGAATAACCGGTAATTCAATATTCTTTATACCTGGCACTCTTTTCTTTTTCATGGTTTGATAAAACTCTTCTTCAGTGATTCCTGTGATCTTCAAATAATACTCAAGCGCCTCAGGAATTTCCTGATCATATTTCTTTGCTAATTCAAATCCTTCTTCTCTCGATAAAAGTCCGTTTCTAACATCAACACTTGCCTGATAAGTCGATCTTCCATAACCCCGCTTCAAATAGTTTGTAAAGTCATGCATTCCTGGCATAATGCACTCTGCACTCTTATAGCCTTTGTATGTCCCCTCGATTTCAGTTTCCTTCCATCCGTAAGTATCACGAATAAATTCCATCTGTCTCTCATCATCCCAAAAAATATAATCACCAAGATGCATTAGCCTTATCCCAGCTTTTTCAAATTCTTCAGGTGTCGGTAAGTAATATGGATATATGTCTTTTTCAGAAATATAATCGCAAACCATTTCTGATGGATTCCGCTTCATTGAAACTTTCCTAAAATAATCTAAAGTAAATTGCATCAATGGATCTTTATAAGATGATCTTCCTGAAGCTTCAGCAATTGATTCACCATAAATAATAAGAGGAATGTTAAACCGAACAGCCATCTGTAACGGGTATGCTGAGGCTCCTGCATGACAATGCCAGCAAGTATCACCAATTCCTTCCAATGAACGCTTTGCTAATCTGTTCACAAGCGATCTGTTTGGAGTGAACATCATGTGATCAACATTAAACTTTTCGAGTGAATTCATAAGATTGTACCATCCAGTTTCACTAAACCAATTGTGGCTGTGAGTTACTGCAAGGGGTTTCATACCATAAACTTTTGTAAGAACGTGTAACTGAAAAGTACTGTCTTTACCGCCACTAATTCCTATAATACAATCATAATTATTTCCTGCTTTTGTTTTTGCTTCATCAAGTAATTTTCTAAGCTCTTTTTCTTTTTCAACCCAATTGATGTGAATCTTCTGCTCTGATGACTGACACGCCTGGCAGATTCCCATTTCATCAAATTTAACCAATTCCTGTGTAGAAGGAATACAACATCTTATACAATATTGTATTCCTTCCATTTGAGGCTTCCCGTAATTTCTATCTTTCATGTTGATTTTTTTTATTAATTTTTTTTATATTCTTTTAGCAATATAGAATAAATTACAACATCTAAAAACTTCCCATTTTTAAAAAGCGCTTCCCTTAACAAACCTTCTTTTTTCATTCCATTCTTTTCACACACTTTTAGCATTCCCTCATTGGTAACAGTTTGACCCGATGAAATTCTATTTAAATTCAGTGTATTGAACCCGTAATCGATTAATATCTTGTAAGCTTCACCTCCGACCCCTTTATTCCAATAGCTTTTACTTCCTATAATAATTGCAATTTCTCCTGATCTATTAATCCAGTTTATATTTTGTAGCGAAATATTTCCGATGTGAACATCATTTTCTTTCCATCTTATCGAAAAAACGATTTCCGTTTTACTTTTTTCAATTGATTCGATATATGCAATTGTTTTAATTTCACTATTGGGAAATGTTGCATGTGAATTTTCTTTACAAACTTCTGGATCATTTAGCCAGCTTATATACTCTTGAGAAATATCTGATTTTGTTAAAGGAGATAAATATATATTCTCACCAATTATAAATGGATTCTTCATAAATTAACTAATTTAAGTTCAGTTCATTGAATATAATCTTTACACAATTTTCTATTCCGCCTTTAAAAACTTCTGAAGATAATCTACTATTACTTTTTTTTTGCAAACAATCAAAAATAGATTCTTTTGTAGCGTCAATAATTTCGATCCCTGCTCTTTCCATTGCCTTAGTCAAAGACTTTTTAACGGGTACTACATTCAAACTTATTGTTCTTTTATTCAAAGCCTTTGCTTCAAACATAGCTATAGTATTATAACCGATAACCACTTTAGATTTCAAAATTAATTCTGTCAATTGGGTTTTTTCATTCGCAAATTTAACTTCCAATTTTTCACCATTATACTCATTAATTAAACTACGCAACTCGCTTAATAAAGACTCCAAGGGATGGAGCTTAACAGTTAATAAGATATTTTCTTCCCTAATTTCAGATAATTCTTTAATTGCGTCCAAGAATATTTTAAACGGATGGATTTTGTAATTTTTTATGCCAATTGTATGAAGAGGTTGTGATAAAAATAGAAAATTATTTTTTCCCGATGTATCTTCATTTTCTAAATTGATTTTATAATTGAAAATTTTATCGAGATATGGGTGCCCTGTTATTATCAAATTATCCTTTGGAAAACCCTCCTCAATCATTTCAGTTTTCATCATCTCATCTATTACACAAATTTTTTCTTTCAATGTCTCGAGTTGATAAGAAGCATATAGCCATCTTCTTCCGTAGTCTTTCCAAAAATCCATTATCACCACACTCTTAATATTTCTGTTGAAGGCAACATTTCTAAGTTGTTGCTCGGCATTTCCACCGCTTGTTCCAGTTATTAAAATATCGGGTGAAACATTATTTATTATTTCTTCAGCCTCTTCTATACTTATCAGGGAATTAATTTTTTTAAATTCAATTGTTTTCTCAGCTAAAAATTTTTCACTTAACAATCCCGCATAAACTTCTAAATCTATATAGTTCCGTTCGATTAATTTATCAATTAAAGTACTTACCGCCAGTCCCCCGCCCGGGTCATCAAACGCCAGCAGAATCTTTCTTCGCATCTAAACTAAAACTTCATTCTTTGATTCATATTCCTTTAATTCACTAATATTCTCATAAACTTTTTCATAAGCATTAACAACATCTTCGAGATCTTTCATTGAAAAGCTTGGACGCATATATTCGTGTGTAAACACTTCTTCATAATGCATTCTCTCTGTTATAGGACACAATCCTCTTTCATATGAAACTTCACCATTATATCTAGGACAATTAAACGAGCATTTATGTATTCTCTGTTGATAAATCGGCTGTAAATATAGCGGTGGTGCAAACCCGGCTCCTATTATTGGTGTGGATTCTCGTAATTTCATTATAGGAAGCTCTGCTTTCACTGCATCGATAAAAAGATTTCTTCCAACTCCTACAATATCTTTTTTATATTTGAATGCCTGCACATAATAAACATGTTTACAGCCCTCTTTGACAACTGGTGGTATGATCCCCGGAAGCTCTCCAAGTATGCTTGCAAGATAATTTGCATTTGTAATTCTTTTTTCCAAAAGCTCCGGAAGCTTTTTCATTTGTTCTATCCCTACAGCTGCTTCCATCTCGGTCATTCTGTAATTAAATCCAAATGTATTCCAGAGATCTTTTGTCTTTTTTCCCTCAACTACCGCTTCACCGTGATTTCGTATTAGTTGAACTTTCTCGGCAATGATAGGATCGTTTGTAGTTATCATCCCTCCTTCACCCGTATGGATGTGTTTATGATAATTCAAACTGAATATTCCTACATCACCAATCGTACCGACATTCTTTCCTTTATATGTTGCCATTGGCGATTGAGCCGAGTCTTCAATAACTTTCAGTTTATATTTTTTTGCTATTGTCATTATTTCATCCATATCGCTTGGATGTCCGCAAATATGAACTGCCAGTATTGCCTTTGTCCTCGGAGTGATATTTGCTTCGATGCTCTTTGGATCGAGGCAGAATGTATCTTCATCAATATCCGCAAACACAGGCACGGCGCCGTATATTAAAGGCGCAATCGCTCCAGCTGTCATTGTGTAAGGAGAAACTATAACTTCATCTCCGGGTCCAATATCGCAGGCGCCGATACATGCAAATAGTCCGGAAGTATTGGAGTTTACTGCCAAGCAATATTTGACTCCAGTCATTTCAGCCCATTCTTTTTCAAACTGCTTTACTGTAGGACCTCCAAAAAAATCCGGGTTCCATGAACCAACATATTGTGATAAGTTTCCTGAATCAAGTACTTTCATCACAGCTCGCTTTTCTTCTTCACCGATAGAATTACAATGAGGGAATATTTCCGTTCTGACTGGCTTTCCTCCAAGAAATGCTAATTTTGACATAGTGGTTTTTCCTTTATTCTTTTTATTAATTCAAAAATTCTTAATGAGTTTCTGCCAGGCGATTTAAGCTCATCTTCTTTCATTAGCACTTTATAAATATTTTCAACGGCATTCGGTAACGCCCTTGTGAACTGTATAGGCTTGCATTCATACATTTGATAAGAAGAGTATCCTTTGAACAATTTATTCTCGATTACTTTGTATATTTCTTTTTCATTTTTGTAGTTCACTTTAACTCTTCCATTCGTTCCGACAAAATCAATTTCTCCAAATGAAAGCTTTGTTGGATCTAATCCAATGAATCTGACTTCAAGACCGTTTGTAAAAGATAAATTAAAACTCATAGTACTATCTTCCTTACTTATTCCTTCCCTGGATGAGATAGCTAAAACCTTTTCCGGCTGTCCGAAATACCACAACACAAGGTCAAGATAATGAGAAGCGTTGTGAATCAATCCTCTAGAGTAATAAAAGGTAGCCGATTCAATTTTTCCGATTTTTTTGTTCTTAACAATGTCATCTATGTCTTTAAACTCATCAAGGAATCTTCTGGTAAAATTAACCTCCAGTGGAATTTTATTTTCCTCGTATAATTTTGTGACTCCCTCTGCTTCTTCAAGGTTATGCGCTAACGGCTTTTCAGAAAAAACTAATTTTGGTTTATGGCTTACTAACTTATTTAAAATTTCAAAATGCGATTCATCATTTGTTGCAACTACTATTACATCGAGTTCATTTTCCTCAAGCATTCTTTCATAACCCTCGTAAGTTTTAACTTCATATTCACTTTCAATAATGTCTCTAATATCTTTTCGTATCTCTGCAATTGCTTTTACTTCAAACTTATCTGACTTATTAAATGCTTTGAAATGTGTTAACGCTCCGTCAATTTTTTTATTGTAATCAAAAATAAACCCTATATCGCCGCATCCGATTATTCCAACTTTAAATTTTTTCAAGATTCGAAACAGTCCTTTGAACCACCTGTGAATTTATTTTAAGTATATCCATATTCTTGTCAAGAAAATCTAAAATGTCCTCGAGATTAAAATTTTTCTTTTCTTTACTTAAAGTTTTGTAAATTTTTTTAATCACAATAAAGTCTTCTTCTGTATCAAGTGCAAGGCGTGGATAATAATCACGTTTCCATTTGTCGGGAGTACTAACGTTATAAAGATTAAACCTGCTTTTTCCAGTTCTGAAGAAATAAAGTGAAACGTGTTCTCTATCTTCAGGATCATTGGTAATTTCATTGATGTAGTTTAAATGTTCAAAAGAAAAAACTCGAACATCCATTCCAATTGGAACTTGACGAACTTCGTTTCCCACATGACCGATGTTTGCTACATAATCATATTTAGGATAATTTTTTAAATATTCATTAATAACGTAATCAACAACTTCAGGATCCATCAGCGGACAGTCTCCCGTAATCTCAACTATAATATCACCGCTGACTGACTTAACAGCTTCTACAACTCTTCTCAGAACGTCATCTTCACTACCGCGATAAACATAAGTATTCAGCTTTCTTCCAAGCCTTTCAATCTTCTCATCGAGTGGATTAGTTGTTGATGCAATCACTATTTCATCGATAAATTTCGACTGTGATAATCTTTCTATGAGTATTTTTAGAACTGGCTTTCCTTCAATCTCTTTTAAAACTTTCCCAGGCAATCTACTTGATGCCATTCGTGCTTCGATTGAAGCAACAATCTTTCTTTCTTTGATCAATTATATACTTTATTCTTTACTTTTTTAAATAGAAAAATCGAATCAACATTATCATTAAAGATCAAAAAATCCAATCAGAAGATATTCGGCTTTTATTTCAGATATTCTTTTATATACCTGCATTTTTTTTTATATATATTCTTCTATTGATGCAAAATATTTTTATTCTTAGTTTAATGTTACCCTATTTATCTTCAGACTTTTTCATAAAAATTGCTTTCTTATTAAAATACATCGCGTATCCTTTATTATAAAATACCTCCGGATCTTGGAAAATGTCGAATTGAAAAAATGACTTAGGAACATTCCTAATACTATCAACAACAACAGTGTCAGATTTGCTTTCCAAAATAAAATTATATCTGTCATTCAATTCTTTATCATAGTTATATGCATCACCTCCAAGTAATTCGGTGTAAGCAGTCTTTATGTTGTTGTCCCTTATCAGGAATATTATAATCAGTATCAGAGCTATTGAGTAGGAATATTTCGGAAGCCGGGACAGATTTAGGTTAAATCTTTTTTTAAAGTAGTGTATCAAAACCACCACGTTAAAAAACCACCCGATAAGAAATATAAAATAAATTACATTTACTATTCTGCCGTAAGGACTTATTCCTGCGCTCCAAAATGGGAGAAAAGTATTTACAAAAATAATTAATAATAAAGATGCTAAAGAATAAACCGGGTTGATGGCAAAAATATTTTGTTTCTCTTGATTGTTTACTGCTAAATTTGAAAGCACTGGAATTAGAATAAATGTGAGAATTAATAATGGAGATAAAAACGTCCATAATACAATTTCTTTTGCAAGAAACGTGACAGCGCTTTCAACAGAAAAAGTTAAATTATGATTGGTAGAATATTGATTCGCTCTTTCAATGTTACCAGGCGCGGTATATGCGATATAAACAGAGATCAAAGCTACAACTACTAAAAATAAAATTGCCCAGTTAAATTTTTTGTCTAGAAATATACTTTTCAATAATAAAATAATTATTAAAAGAAAAATCGTGGCTGCTGTAAGCTCACTGGAGCCTGCGATAGCAGCTATAGTAATTCCGCAAAGTAATACATAAAAAATTTTCAAACCGGGTCGATTTTCTTCGAATTGACGATTATAAAAAATACTAAATAATAATAATAATGATAAACCTACATGGTAGAAGATGGCAGAGAAATACCAATAGAAACCCTGTGATACTGAAGGCATAGCATATAAGTATAAAAAAAATATTGCGAGTGAAATAACAATTCTATCCTTGAAAGCTAAACTCTTTTTTGTAAATTCAGAGACAAACAAATAAAGAATATAGAAATATAATATCATTAACAGAAAAGTTAGAGCTTTATATCCGGCTATTGATTTGAAATACAATGGATTGATCATCATTAGAAGGTATCCGAAATATCTTCCACCCCAGTATTTGAACAAAACTCTATAAGAGTCTATAAAACCAATTCTTGCCGTTTCTTCTCCGTAAAAAAAATCTTCTGATGTAGGCTGATTGAAATAATTTAATATTAGAAATGGTAAAATTGCTAATATTAAAATTCCAATTAATAAAACCTCTTGTTTATTTTCGGCAATGCGTTTCTTTAACCCAAAATTTTTTTTATGCGATTCCATTACTATTTAGCTGTCCATTTTCCTTACGAGTGATGAGTTTATATTTCTTATTTCTTATTCGCATATTATTCCAGTTTATCTTTAGACTTTTTCACGATAGATTTTTTATGGAAATATTGCGCAAACGCTTTTAGAAACAATTCATTATCGTCAATAAGTTCAAGTGAATAAAATGATTTAGGAACATTCTTAATACTATCAACCTCAATACTATCTGAAGTACTCTGTAAAATAAAATTATATCTTTCATTCAATGCAGTATGATATTTGTAAGCAGCTCCCCCAAATAAATCGGTATAAGCAGTCTGTATATTATTTTCCTTGAATAAAAATAATACAATAATTATGAAAGCAATTGTATATACATATTTAGGAAGTTTTTCCACGCTAATGTTGAATTTCTTGTCGATATAAATACATAATGCAATTAGAATATAAAACCATTCAATAAGAAAAACTAAATAAAGAAAGTTTAATGTTCTATCGTAGGGAAAACCACCCTGACTCCAGTTTATTCCATAGGTAATTGCGAAAAGTAATAAGAAGCACAACATTAAGGAATAAATAGGATTTATGGAAAACATATCCTCATTCCCTGCTCTTTGTTTAATTATCTTAAAGAAAGTGGGAATGAATAATAATGTGATTACTAAAAGTGGAGTGTTAAAAGCCCATAGGAGCAGTTTTTCAATAAGAAATGTAACTGAATTATACACAGAATAAATAAAATCACCTCTCACAGAACTTGGTCCCATTCTTTTAAAATTGCCGGGTGCGGAAAATGCAACATAAACACCTATTCCTATTAATATAGCAAAAACTACTAATAACCAATTAAATTTCTTTTCAATTAAAAAGTTTTTAATTATTAATGAAATTATTAAAATGGAAATCATTGTTGCTGAAAGTTCATTTGTTCCAGGAATGATTAATACAATCAGGCAAGAAATGATAATATAAAAAATTCTTTTAGTGAAATTGTTTTCGTTACTTAAACGAATATAAAAAATAGAAAACAGCATAATTAAAACAAAGGAGAAGTGATACTGAATTGCCGCAACCTCCCAGTAAAATCCCTCTCTTACGGAAGCCATTCCATATAAATATAAAAAAATTATTGAAAGTGAAAGTAAAACGCTTTCTTTAAATGCTAAGCTACTTTTAGTTATTTCAAAAACGAATAAAAAGAGAACATAAAAAAATGTCAGCATTAATAAAAAGGTGTGCACTCTATAACCTACCATAGAATTGAAAACCAACGGATTTAAATTTGCTAGTGCAAATGTTATATACCTACCACCCTCAAATTTATACCAACCACGAAACGCCTTTATGAATCCAAGTTTTTTTGTTTCCTCCGCCCAATAAAAATCCTCTGGAGCAGGATGATTAAAATAATTTAATATTAAAAATGGAAGAACCATTAGTATTAAAAATAATATCAGAAGATATTCAGTTTTTATGTTAAATGATTCTTTATATGTTACCATTACCGAAATGCAGTTATTGGAGGATGATCATTTGTAAATTATAGACTGATTCAGGACCTGCCTTTCTATTCAATCATATTCCATTTCAAAACCGTATCTTCATTAATATCTATGATAACTTTTTTTCCCAGCACTTCATCGATATACTTTGGACTGATTCCAACCCCAGGACGTTTCCATGTCAAATTTTCAAGACTTAATATTTCACCTACACTCATATTTTTTTTTATAACTAAACTTCTTCTGGCGTTCTTTATAGAGATTTCTTCCGAAGACAAAGGTTTCTTTTTAAATTCTCCAATTAGCATAAAGATTTTTTCCATATCTTTGAAAAAATATTTTAAATCTTCTTTATCCATTGCATGATAATGATCGTTACCGGGTAATGATTTATCGAAAGTAAAATGCTTTTCTAAAATAACCGCCCCAAGAAGTGTAGCTATCTTCAGAACTTCCATTGTACCAGGCAAAGTATGATCAGAATATCCGGGAATCGTCTTAGGAAATTTTAATTTTTGATCGAGTATCATTCCTAGATTTGCATTTCCATCTAATGTAGGGTAATTCAAAATACAGTGAAGCAAGCTTAACGGATTTCCAAACTCTCCAATTAATTCTACCGCTTGTTGAATTTCCCAAACAGTTGACGCACCTGTTGATAAAAGTATGGGCTTTCCGAACCTGCACATATGCTTGATAAATGGAAAATTTGTAATATCTGAAGAGGAGATTTTATAAACGGGCATCAATTCATTTAGAAACTCTGCAGACTGAATGTCAAATGGTGTCGATAAAAATTCTATTCCCGCTTTATCACATTCTACTTTTAATTGTTCGTATTCTTTCTTCCAAAACTTATCATACTTTTTGAATAAATCAAACTGGTTTTTTGTTTTCTCTTTACCCGTGTCCCAATATGAAGGGCTATCTTTTATTGTTAATGTTTCTGCTTTATAAGTTTGAAATTTTATTGCATTTGCTCCGCCTTGTGCTGCTTCATAGATTAAGCGTTTTGCTAAATCCAAATTACCTTCATGATTCACACCTGCCTCTGCTATCACATAAGGTTTGTTTATGATATCCGAGTTATAACTTTTAAAAATGTCGAGGATGTTCACTTAAGATTTCTGAAGTAATAATTGATAATTGGTCCGCCGCGGCGGATTGGAAATTCCTGCCTGTTGCAGGCAAGGATAATTGTTACCATGCAGTCCAGCCTCCATCCACCATTAAGTTATGACCTGTAATGTAACTTGAAGCATCTGACAAAAGGAAAATTGCGGCACTTGCAACTTCATGACTATAGCTCATCCTTTTCAGTGGTGATAAATCTGAAAAATTCTTTTCAAATTGTTCCTCGTGATTATTCCAGACCCCATGTGGAGTAATCTGGTTAACACGAACGCCTTTATCAGCCCAATATGTGGAAAGATATTGTGACAAAGCCATTACACCGCCTTTTGATGCAGAGTATGCGGCAGGACACCCGATGTTTGTTCCTTTGTATAAATTCTGATTCGGAGCAACAACTGAATACGTGGAAGGCATATTTATAATAGAACCGCTTCCCTTCTCCGCCATATAACTCCCGATTATCTGACAAGTGAGATAAGTTCCTTTTAAGTTTGTTTCAACTACGGCATCCCAGTCTTCATCTTTGTATTCTTCAAACCGCGCAAAAAATTTAGCAGTCTTATTCTGATGACAATTTATCAAACCGTCTATTCTTCTGAATTTCTCTGATGTTGCCTTTTTTAATTCCTCAACATTTTCTCGCTTCGCAACATCAATTGTAACCCCAAGCATTTCCCGTTTAAATCTTTTGCTCAAATTTCTTGCATGATCTTCCGAGCCAGCATCTTCTCTGTCTGCAATTACAACATGCGCTCCATGTTGAACTGATGCTTCGGCAAAGGCCTTACCAATCAATCCCATTCCGCCGGTGATGATTATTACTTTGCCATCTAAATTAAATTTATTCTTAAAATTTATTTCTTCAGTATTTGTTGTTCTTAATTCCATAAAATTTTAATTATAATTTCTTCCAATCTCTTTTAAGATTTTTAATGCAACATCCATATCATCAATTCCTTTCTGAAGTGACATTCGCGGCTCTGTCTTTCTTTCAATAACTTCAACAAAATGCTTCATTTGATTTATATAACTTGCTTCAAGTAGTTCAAATTGCCCGTTTCCTAATTTTTTAATTTCGGATGTGTCCTTGTATAAAATTTTTACTTCCGGAATCATAAAATCCCAAAAAAGCGTTCCGTCAGTTCCAATCACCTGGCAATTTCTATAATACGGTTTCTGGAAAAAATTCAAATGAATGTTTGATACTGCACCGCTTGTATGCTTCATTAAAATTTCTATTCCTTCTTCAGCATCAATATCAATAACATTTCCAACCGTTTCCATCGCTTTTACTTCTTCAACCTTTCCTAGCATATCAGTTAAGTAATTCTGCTCATGAATCGAAGTTAATATTACTCCCCCGCCCATGGATATGTTGGCTGCATAGGATCTTTTATAATCTTCATTTTTGTGCCAATCCGGCATGTAAGTTCCAAATTGCGCTTTTGCCGAGATAACTTTTCCAATCTTTCCCTGATTTATGTAATTTCTTATTGCGTCAATCCCAGGATGATAAATTAAATTATATCCAATCAGAACTGGTATATTTTTTTGCTGCACTAAATTTAGCAACGTACTTACATCATCAAAATTTTTTCCAATCGGTTTTTCAATAAACATGGGAATTCCTAGCTTTGCTATTTCGATAGCTGTAGAGATATGCAGTGATGTAGGGTTTGTAATTAACGCCCCGTCAATATTAAATTGAGAGGCTTGAGCAAACCCGGAAATTTCTACATCAACTTTTTCTGTTGATTGAATGGGAGATTTTCCGGAACGAAGTGCTATAAATTTGTGACACCCAAAACTTTTTAATATTTTTAAATGCCTCTTTCCTATTGAGCCAAGACCGCAAATTAAAAAAGTCAATCAGTTATTTTATTAATAAAGATAATTTGCAAATTGATTTTTACAATAGGAGTCTTTTACTCTTTGATGAGAAAACTCGGTGTCGGAGTATATGGAAATTTTTTTATATTCACTGATGTGTCTTTAAAATAATCATCGACTGCCTTTGTCTCCCCAGTGAAAACACCATAGTCATCGAGAATTAAAACTCCTCCTTTTTCCAGTCTTGGATAAAGGTATTCAAGAACTGTTACCGAGGGCTCATATAAGTCCACATCAAGATTTAGCAAAGAAATCTTAAGCTGTGGATTCTTCTCGATATATTCCGGAATGGTTTGTGTTATATCACCTTCAATCATCTCCACATTCTTTTCACAACCTTTATATTTTAGAACTTCCATTAATTGCTCGGAAGATGTGCTTTGATCCCCGCATTCTTCCACAAAATCAATTCTCATTTTTACATCGGGCTGAAAATTCGTATGGGGAAATTCGGCAAACGAATCGAAGGCAATAATTTTTTTTGAAAAATCGCTTTCAAACAAATTTCTAAATACTGCAAACCGGATTAACGAAGCTCCCTTGAATACTCCACATTCAACCATTGCACCGTTAAGATTCTGAGCCATTTTATAAAGCTCATAATGTGCAAGAAGTTTTCCTATTCGCTGATTGTCACATGTCATGTAAAAATAATTTTCGTAGTCGAAAGTTTTTGTAAAGTCTGGTAGCTCAATCATATAATTATCATTTTTTTTTAAAATAATTTCCCTTTGATATGTTTCTGCTGTATGTTTGAATTGATTTTTTTCAATTCAGTATTCTTATCAAGAAATTCAGTCACTTCACCAAGTTTAATCGGACGGTTTTTGTAAAGATTGTTATATATTTCGGAAATCAAATTCGAATCTTCTTCAGTATCTATGCATAATCTTAATTCATCTAAACAAATTCCTTCTTTCATAACATTTTGCATTCTAAAAAGATTTGGATTTCTTCTTATATATAGAGTTACATGTTCATGGTCATCTCTGTCAGATGTATTTTTCCAGCTACGTTCTAATGCTTCATATTCAATCACTTCAGTATCCATCCCCCGAGGATATGTTCGTTTTATTATATTTGAAGTATAATCAAAGTCGCCTGTGATGTGCTCATTAACGACTTTATCAATAATTTCAGGATCCATTAAAGGATCATCTCCGGTAACTCTGATAATCCTCTGAGGTTTGAGAATTTCAGCTACCATACGAAATCTGTCAAGAACGTCATGCACTGAGCCACGATAAACCTTAATTGAATTTTCTTTACAAATATTTTCAATTATATCATCCTCGGCAAGAACAGTTGTCAAGACTGCAAAGTCATCAATACTTTGTGATTCTTTAAGGATATTAAAAATATGGACTAACGAAGGAATACCTGAAAACTCTTTAATTACTTTGCCGGGCAATCTTTCAGAACCCATTCTTGCAGCAACAAAAGCAGTATTACTCAATTTTGCGGTAAATGTATTTAATCATACATCATGTTTTGTTTTCAATATCTTTTTATATTTCGCCATACCCACTTTATTATTGGTCATATTATTTTCATGTTTTCTATATCGGTATAAAGGAAGTTCGAGATTTTTAATATTGTGATTTTTTTCAAATCTGATTCTTAAATCTTCGTCTTCTCTCATTTTAAAATTTTCATCATACAATCCGATTCCAAAAAGTAAATCAGTTCTGAACATTACTCCGCAAGCAATGGGTTTCTCTCTTCCGGAAATTCTTTCAATGTGTTTTTCGTATTCATCAACTAAAAAGTAATCACATGATACTGCATCCCAGTCTGCATTGGCATTGAGAAACATTAATTCAACGTAAATCAAATTTTCATCCATATAATCATCTGCATCTAGATTCAATACAAATCTTCCAAGAGCGGA
>Ga0180121_10000597_pt1 | contig 15262 bp, 19 predicted proteins | sample AntDrymUQ5402106_2_FD_129676 | JGI IMG/M metagenome (GOLD analysis project Ga0180121, IMG submission 129676) | Polar desert sand microbial communities from Dry Valleys, Antarctica - metaG UQ540 (21.06) (version 2) (version 2) | ecosystem: Environmental > Terrestrial > Soil > Desert | place...
CATGAATCCCGCTGCCAGCGCGTTCGCGATGCTGATCCAAGAGCGCGCGAGTTGCGCGACGAAGAGGAAGGGGCTAGCGCCGAGGCCGTCGCGAGTGCGGTTACGAGTGCGGCAGCGAAAACCGCGAGGACGCCCGGCTTGTCCATCGCTCAGGCGGTCTTCGCGGGTTCGGCGACGTCGATTCTGCTGGGCATTATTGCTCCTCCTCGGGAAACGTTGAGGGCGGCCGAAGCCGCCCTCAACGTCGGGGACACGAGCTCTGAAGCTAGGCCGTTGGGACTGGCTTCGCGCGTACTCCCTCGTGCTTCACCGGTGCTGCCGGCTTGCGGCGGAGAAGCGCACCGCCGAGGGCCAGGGAGAGGACGATGAAGCCGATGCCGCTGAGCAGGAGCGCGATGCCGACGACGATGCCGAAGACCGCCATCTGCTCGGCCATATAGCTCACGTTCAGCGCAGTCGAGAGCCCCGTCGCGGTGATCCAGGTGTTGCGGGCCGCATTCGGGACCGTGTTCCCTGCGTCATCCTTCAGCGCTGCCGCTTCGTCGCTGGTGCCGGCGGGGTTCTTCGGGTCCGCAGCGGAGACGTATCGTCCCATCTGCGCGTAGGTCAGGCCGCCAGAGCCCTCGAGCGCGTGCTCATGGATGACCTGGGCGAACGCCCGCGCCTGGGTGCCGGTCGTGACCTGCTCATCGGCCCACTGGGACGCGAACTTGGCGACTGCCGGGTCGTCGGCGGCGCCGAAGATGATCTGCTCCTGCTTGAGGCTGTCGCGGACCGTCGCGCGGCCGTCGACACCCATGTAGATCGCTGCGGCGCCGAAGATGACCAGCACCGTGCCGGCGATAATGCCGCCGATATCGAAGAGCTTCCTCATGTCGTGCCTCCCTTTTGTTCGTTCTTAGCTTGTGGCCCTAACGTAAAGCCGGTTCAGCGCCTCCCTATCCGGTGCTAAGCGCAGATGCACTGCGGATTTGCCGCAGTGTTCTTGCGGCCCGCGGCTAGAAGCCCAGGCCGACTGCGGGAACGACGTACGGCTCGGGCCGCTCCCAGGCGTACGCGGCTGAGGCGAGCCGCGGCGGGCCGGCCACGAGCTCGCCCCAAGCGGCAGCGGCGGCCCAGACGTCGAGCTGGTTGAGCAGCGCCTGAAGCCCGACCTCAGTCTCCGTCTCGAAGACGAAAATCGCCTCGTGCGTTGTCAGCAAGAGCTCGTGTCGGATCAGGGGCGTCCCGGCCGGATCGAACGGCGGGCCCTGCGCGACAAGTTCTCGTACCTTGTCGATCGCTCCCTCCTCGAGGGGCACAACCACCGTCGCCTTGCGCGAAGCGGCGAGGCGTAGATCGGAAAGTCGCTCGACGAGCTCCTGGACGATCGGAGCGCCCAACCCGGCATCGGAGATGAGGTAGGCACCGTCGGGTCGCTCGACGACGAGCGCCGGTCGGCCGTCGAGCCTTTCGGCGCCCAGGCTGCCGATGCGCAGGCCCTGAAGCTCCTCGTAACTGAACTGCCGGTTGACGGGGGGCTCCACCGCCCCACGCGGGCGCCCGTCAAGCCGGAGCGAACGTGGGCCGAGCGCGAGGCGCCCGATAAAAGTCTGCCCGTCGGGTTCACGCCACTTGACTGCGTAGGTCTTCATAGTCCTTGGAGCGTAGGGGCGTGCCCGCGTCCGCGTATGGTGGCTGCCGCGCAACCTTGCTGCGGGAAAGCCGCAGATCTGGTTGCGTTACACGGCGAGTTTCTTGTACAGCCGGTCGACCAGATCAGGCATCTGCTCGAGCCGGTCGGAGATCACGCGCAGGCGGTACTCGCGGAAGTGCTCCGGCTCGACGCCGAGCGCAGCCGCGAGGCGTGCGACGACGTCCTTCGAAGGTACGGGCCTATTGCCGTGGACGAGGTGATTCAAGTATCCCGCAGAGAGGCCTGTCTTGGCCGCGAGCCCTCGATAGGTGAGCCCGGTATCGGTCATCAGGCGCTCGATCGTGGCGCCGAACTGGTCCTCGCTGTACTTCCGCCTGCGGGCCATCAGCGTGCGACTACCCGTTTTGCAAGCTCCAAACTCGCAACCCGGGCTTCGTCGCCGCTCGTTCGGTCCCTGAGGTCGACGGCGCCGTCCTCGAGCGTCTTCTTGCCGACCGTGACTCGAAGCGGGCACCCGATCAGATCGGCGTCGGCGAACTTCTCGCCCGGGCGCAGCTCGCGGTCGTCGAGGAGGACGTCCAGACCCTCGGCCGAGAGGCTCTCCGCCACCTGCTCGCCGATTGCGACGAGTTCCGGGTTGTCCCACCCCAGCATGACCACGTGCACGTGGTACGGGGCGATCTCGGCCGGCCAGATGATCCCCTCGTCACTTCCGTGCTGCTCGACCGCCGCCGCGAGCACGCGGCCCGGCCCGATGCCGTAAGAGCCCATCACGATCGGCTTCTCGACGCCGTCATCGTCCAGGTACTTGGCGTTGAACGCCTTGGAGTATTTGGTGCCGAGCTTGAAGATGTGCCCCACCTCGATCGCGGTCTGGAAGCCGAGCCGGCCGCCGCAGACCGGGCACGCATCTCCCTCCTTCGGCTGGCGGATGTCGGCGAACTCCGTCTGGTAGTCCCGGCCCGCCTCGACGCCGCGCAGGTGCCAGCCGGTGCGGTTCGCGCCGGAGACGAACTGCCCCTCGCGCAGCGCCTCGTCGGCAATCACGGGCCCTGCGAATCCAACGGGTCCCAGCGAGCCTCCCTCGGCCCCGAAGCCCGCGACGATCTCCTCGGCAGTCGCGGCGCGGAAGTCGGCGCCGAGCGCCGACTGCAGCTTCGCCTCCTCGAGCCGGTCGTCCCCTCGCAAGAGCGCCAGTACGAGCGTTCCGTCGTCCTTCACCACCGGCATCGCCTTCGTCGTTGCCGCGAGGTCGATCGAAAGCAGCTCGGCGAGCGCCTCGCACGTACGCGTCTCCGGGGTCTCGACCTCGGCGGGTGCATCGAGGCGCTCCGGGAGCTCGGGAGCCCGCGGCACGCCGCGCGCGATCTCGAGGTCTGCTGCGTAGTCGCCGTTCTCGCAGGTGACGAGCGTGTTCTCGCCGGAGCCGGAAGGCGCGAGGTAGTCGAATGACTCTTTGCCGCCCATCATCCCGCTCTCCGCCTGGACGTAGTAGGTCTCGAGGCCGCAACGCTTCCAAATCCGCTCGTAGGCGCCTTTGTGCGCCTGGAAGCTGAGGTCGAGCCCCGCCTCGTCGCGGTCGAACGAATACGAGTCCTTCATGATGAACTCGCGGACGCGCAGGAGGCCGCCGCGCGGACGCGGCTCGTCGCGGTTTTTCGTCTGAAAGTGGTACCAGGACTGGGGCAGCTGCCGGTAGCTCTGCAGCTCGACCGCGTGGAAGGCGAACGACTCCTCGTGCGTAAGCGGGAGGACGTAGTCGCGGCCGTTCCGGTCCTCGAGCTTGAAGAGCTCCGTGATGCCGTATCGGCCGGATGTGATCCAGAGCTCTGCGGGCGTCAGCACCGGCGCGAGCATCTCCTGGGCGCCAATCGCGTCCATCTCCTCGCGGACGATCTGCTCCACCTTCCGGTGCACGCGCCAGCCGAGCGGCAGGAACGTCCAGAGGCCACCGCTGACCTGACGGATGAAGCCGCCGCGGACGAGCAGCTTGTGCGAGCGCGCCTCGGCGTCGGACGGCGCGTCGCGCAGGGTCGGCAGATGCAGCTGGGAAGCGCGGTGAATCATCGGCAGAGGTTAGTGAAACGCCGGCCGCCGGAGGCGGCCCTTCAGAGGTCTTCGCGCGGGCGGGCATCCGCTCCCGCGGGTGCCCGCGGCCGATCCGGAGGATCGACGCCGCTGCAAACAGATCAGTCGAGCGGAATGAGTGAGGCTTCGGCCATCGCCAGGGCGGCGGGTTTCGCCATCTTCAGCCGCTTCGGTCGCTCCATGCCGCCTTCGATCCAGCGGTCGATCTCGAAGAAGAGCTCGTCGATCAGGATGTCCGAGCTCACCTTCTTGAGCACGCGGCCGTGCGCGTAGATGAAGCCGACGTCACGGCCGCCTGCGATTCCGAAGTCCGCGTCACCGGCCTCGCCAGGGCCGTTGACCGCGCAACCCATCACCGCGAGCTCGAATGCCTGGGGATAGTCCTTCAGCCGCTCCTCGACGACGACCGCGAGCTTCTCGACGCCGACGTTGTCACGGCCGCACGAAGGGCAGGAGATCATCACGGGGCCGCGCTCGCGCAGTCCGAGCGCCTTGAGGATCTCCCAGCAGGTCTCGATCTCCTTGACCGGGTCCGCGGTTAGCGAGACGCGGATCGTGTCTCCAATCCCGTCGGCCAGGAGCGCGCCCATGCCGACCGCGCTCTTGATCGAGCCGGTGAACTGCGTGCCCGCCTCGGTGACGCCGAGATGGAGCGGGTACGGGACCTTCGCTGAGAGCATCCGGTAGGCCCGAATCATCGTCGGCACGTGCGTCGACTTGACCGAGATCTTGAAGTCGCGGAAGTCGAGCCGCTCGAGCAGCTCCACCTCTTCGATCGCGGCGGCGACGAGCGCCTCGGCCTGGTCGGCGTGCGCGAGCTCCTGGAGGTGCTTCGGGAGCGAGCCCGAGTTGGCGCCGATTCGCATCGGGATTCCAGCCTTCTTCGCGGCCGCGACGACCAGTTCCACTTTGTCGGGGCCGCCGATGTTGCCCGGGTTGATCCGTACGGCGGCGACGCCCGCCTCGATCGCCTTCAGAGCCAGGCTGGCGTTGAAGTGGATGTCCGCGATCACCGGAATCGGGCTGAGGCGGACGATGCGGGCGAGCGCGTCCGCATCCTCGACCTTCGGCACGGCGCAGCGGACGACCTCGCAACCGGCCGAGACAAGCGCGGCAATCTGAGCTGTCGTCGCCTCGACGTCGCGCGTGGGCGTCAAGGTCATCGACTGAATCACAACCGGCGCACCGCCGCCGATGGCGACGTTGCCGACGCGGATCTGGACGTCGGAGGCCATGTTCGAAGGGTAGCTGGGCTAATTCCCCAGCCGGCCGATGTCGTTCGAGAGGCCGATGAAGAAGAGCAAGAGGACAACGGCGATTCCCACTACGGAGACGCGCTCGTAGACCTCGCGCGCGACCGCCTTCCCGCGAATGCCTTCGACGAGCGAGAACGCAATGTGGCCACCGTCGAGCGGGAGCAGTGGCAGCAGGTTCAGGAGCGCGAGCGAAAGGCTGATCAGCCCGAGCACCCAGAGATAGTTGTCCGCGCCCTGCTCGACGGCCTCGGAGGATCCCTGGACGATTCCGACGGGACTCGAGATCTCGTCCCGTCCATCGCCGGTGACGAGCCTGCCGACTGACTTGCCGATCTCCTTCGTCACCTCCCAGGTGACGCGGATCGACTCGCCGACCGACTTGAGCGGCCCGAACTCCTCCGATTTCTCCGGGCGGGCGGGAGGAAGCTGCACGGTCTCTCCACCGCGCTCGACCGTCAGGCGCAATGGCTTCCCCTCGGACGCCTGGATCGTAGGCCGGATCGAGTCGCCGTCCACTGGCTGCCCGTTGATCGCGACGATACGATCGCCCGCACGAACGCCCGCCTCGGCCGCGGGGGTGTCGACCAGCACCGCGTTGACCGTCGGCGTGATGTTGTCACTCGTCCCGCGCAGCTCGAAGCCGAGGCGGTAGCTGCCGCTCAGGGCCATGAACAGGGCTGCAAAGATCCCGACGGCGAGGACGAGGTTCGCCGCGGGCCCGGCGAAAATGACGGCGACACGCTTCCAGGTCTTCGCACGCCAGTACGCGTCGGGCGCCAGGGCATCGTCCACGTCGACGAGGCCCCGCTCCGCCGCCTTGAGCGCGACTGGCGACAGGCTCGCCTCGTCGATCTGTGCGGCCAACCGCGCAACGGCGTCCCGCGCACTTCCGTATTCACTTTCCTCGAGTCGCCCGCGAAGCTCCTCGATCGGACGGCGCAGCGAGGGCTCCTCCCCGACCGCTCGTCCGAAGTGGATGTCGAGGTCCCCCGCTGCCGGGCGGTGCATCCCCGGAATCTTCACGTACCCGCCGAGCGGGATGGCGCCGACGCCGTACTCGATCCCTTTTCGCTTGGTCTTCACGAGTGCGGGCGGAAAGCCGAGATAGAACTTGCGGGGGTTCATCCCGACAGCTCGCGCGACAAAGAAGTGACCCGCCTCGTGGATCAGAATCAGGAACCCGAGACCGAGGATCGAGACGAGGATGCTCATGCGACCGGCACGCCCCGTTCGGCGAGGCGGCGCGCGGCCGAGTCGGCGTCCACGAGCTCGGCGAGACTGCGTGCGGGACTGCCGTCGGCCGCGGCGAGCGTCTCCTCGACGATCTCGGTGATCCCGAGAAACGGCAGACGTCTGTCGAGGAAGGCCTCAACGGCGACCTCGTTCGCGGCGTTGAAAACGCACGGGTAGGTGCCTCCGAGCTCGCCGGCCCTGCGCGCCAGGGCGAGCAGCGGAAACGTCTCGAGATCGGGCGCAGAGAATTCGAGCGTCAGCCCCGACGCGAGGTCGAGCTGCGGGACGTCGGTTGCCGCTCGTTCGGGATACGTGAGCGCGAACGAGATCGGTACGGTCATGTCGGGGTAACCGAGGTGCGCGAGTGTGGCGCCGTCGCGGAAGCGAACGAGTGAGTGCACGATCGAGCTCGGGTGCATGACGACCTCAATCCGCTCGTAGGGAACGCCGAAGAGGAAGTGCGCCTCGATCAGCTCGAGACCCTTGTTCGCAAGCGTCGCAGAGTCGATCGTGATCTTCGGCCCCATGCTCCAGGTCGGGTGTGCGAGCGCATCGTCGACCCCGACCTCCGCGAGGTCAGCCCGCGTGCGGCCTCGGAATGGCCCACCCGAGGCGGTCAGGACGAGCGAGTCGACGGAGCTAGCGGCGCGGCCTTCGAGGCACTGGAAGAGAGCCGAGTGCTCGGAGTCGACCGGCAGCAGGAGGCCTCCACCCCGCTTCTGCGCTGCGAGCGCTAGTGCGCCGGCGGCAACAAGACTCTCCTTGTTCGCGAGCGCGAGCGTGACGCCGCGCTCGAGTGCCCAGAGCGTCGCGCCGACTCCGGCGAAGCCGACGACGGCGTTGAGGACGACGTCCGGCTCGGAGGCGTCGAGAAGCTCGGTGAGGTCGCCGCCGACCTGCGTGTGCGGGACCTTGTGCTCCGCGGCGAGCGCCGCGAGGTCGGCCGAGCCCGAGGCGAGAGCACAGAGCTCGAGCACGGGGCTCCGCTCCACGACTTCCATCGCTTGCCGGCCGATCGAGCCGGTGGCGCCGAGCAGCGCGATTCGCCTCACCGACATAGTCTGCCCTACGCGAGTGCGATGACCACGTAGAAGGCGGCTACCGCTGCGAAGAGGTGGGCATCGATCCGGTCGAGCATGCCGCCGTGGCCGCCGAGCAGGCGGCCCGAGTCTTTCACCTGCAGGTCGCGCTTGAGAGCTGACTCGAACAGGTCTCCCGCCGCGCCGGCAAGCGCGACCGCGAGGCCGAGCGCCAGCGACTCGGGGATAGTTAGGAAGTCCTGGTCGTAGAGAGCGAAAAAGACGACGGCGACTGCGACCGCCGTTCCCGCCAAAAATCCCTCCCATGTCTTCGCCGGAGAAAGAGCCGGCGCAAGCTTGTGCCTGCCCACGAGCCGTCCGACGAAATAGGCAGCCGTGTCGTCTGCGAACACGGCGAGCAGCACCGTGAAGATGGCGAGCCGCCCGTGCTCGGGGAGGTCGCGCAGCAGCAGTAGGTGGGCGAGCCCGAGCCCGATCCATGCGACGCCGAGGACGGTCGAGCCCATAGTGATCGTGCCGGACTGGCGGGTGTCCGCGATCCCATAGAGCAGGAACGCGAGGAGCAGCGTGAGCAAGAACCCTCCGACCATCCATGTTGATCCGCCCAGGTGCGCGCCGAGCAGCGTGGCGAGCGCGCCCGCGTAGCCGGCGAGCACGAGCGGCCGCAATCCGCGTGCCATCACGTACAGCTCGTGCAGGGCGATCAACGCGGCGACGAGTGCGAGCCCGAACAGCGGCCAGCCGCCGAGGTAAACGAGCCACAGCACCAGCGGGAGCGCGACGATCGTAACGAGCACCCGCGAGAGGAACTGGTTCATCTCATCTGCCGCCGAACCGCCTGCGCCGGCTCGCGTAGTCGGCGAGCGCGTGCCGGAGCTCGGCCTCGCCGAAGTCCGGCCACAGCGTTTCGACGAAGACGAGCTCGGCGTAGGCGAGCTGCCAGAGCAGGAAGTTCGAGAGCCGGAGCTCCCCAGATGTGCGGATCAGCAGGTCGGGATCGGGAAGCTCGGGCGCATAGAGGCGGGCCGCGAGCGCGTCCTCGTCAACCTCTTCGGCGGGAACGCCCGCTTCGATCAGGCGGCGGGCAGCCTCAACGAGCTCGGCGCGGCCGCCGTAGTCGAACGCGATCCAGAGCGAGAGCCGGTCGTTCGCCGCCGTCTCGGCTTCGAGCGCCGCCATACGCTGCTGGAGCGCCTCGGGTGCCCGGTCGCGGCGGCCGATGAAGCGCGTCCGGACGCCCTGCTTGGCCAGGTCCGGCAGCTCCCGCTCGATCGTCTCGCCGAAGATCTCCATCAGCGCCTCCACCTCGTCGGAGGGGCGCGACCAGTTTTCGGTGGAGAATGCGTAGACGGCGAGCGAAGTGACGCCGAGATCGATGGCCGCTTCGACCGTTCGCCTCAGGGCACGCGTGCCCTCGCGGTGGCCGTCGGCAACCGGCAGCCCGCGGCGCTCCGCCCAGCGGCCGTTGCCGTCCATGATGATCGCGACGCTGCGGGCGAGGTCGAGAGCTTTGAGGTCGGTGGCGACCTCAGACCTCCATGATTTCCGACTCTTTGTGCCTGATCAGCTCGTCGATCGACTTCGTATGCTCGTCGGTGAGCTTCTGCACTTGCGTCTCGCCGCGCCGCTCCTCGTCGTCGCCGACTTCGCCGTTTCGGACAAGCTCCTCCAAGTGCTTCATCACGTCGCGTCGGACGTTCCGGATCGCGATCTTGCCGTCCTCGCCGTAGCGCCGCACGAGCTTGACGAGCTCCTTGCGCCGCTCCTCGGTCAGCTGCGGGATCGGCAGCCGGATCAGTTTCCCGTCGTTCGAGGGCGTCAGGCCGAGGTCGGACTCCTGCACCGCCTTCTCGATCGCCTTGATCTGGCTCGGATCGAACGGCTGCACCGTGAGCAGGCGCGGCTCGGGGGCGCCGATCGTCGCCATGTTCTTGAGTTGCGTCGGCGTCCCGTAGTAGTCGATCGTGATCCGGTCGAGTAGGGCCGCGGAGGCACGACCCGTGCGCACGCTGTTGAACTCCGTGCGCGTCGTCTCGATCGACTTGTCCATCCGGCGCTTCGCGTCCACCAGGAACTCCTCGATGCTCGGCATCAGCTCTCCTTCGCTGCTGGTACAAAATCGGAGGGCAAAGAATTTGATGGAGTGGCGATGATCGTTCCTACCTGCTCGCCTCTTGCGACGCGGAGAATGTTGCCCTCAGCCAGCTCGAAGACGTGGATCGGCAGCCCGTTCTCCATACAAAGTGAGAGCGCGGTCGTGTCCATCACGCGCAACCCCCGCTCGATCGCCTCGAGGTGGGTCAGCGTCGGCAGGAACGTGGCTGCCGCGTCGGTGCGCGGGTCGCCGTCGTAGACGCCCTTCGTCCCGCTCTTTCCCATCAGAAGCGCTTCGGCGCCGATCTCGAGCGCACGCAGCGCAGCGGCGGTGTCGGTGGTGAAGAACGGATTGCCCGTGCCAGCCGCGAAGATGACGATCCGGCCCTTCTCGAGGTGCCGCATCGCGCGGCGGCGAATGTAGGGCTCGGCCACCTCGGAAACCTCGAGCGCCGACAGAACCCGGGTATCGGCGCCGACTCGCTCGAGCGCATCCTGGAGGGCGAGCGCGTTCAGGACGGTCGCGAGCATGCCCGCGTAATCCGCAGTCGCCCGGTCCATCCCGTCCGCCGAGGCGGCGAGGCCGCGGTAGATGTTCCCGCCGCCGACGACGATCGAAAGCTCGACCCCGTCGGTCTGTACGTCGACGATCTCGCGCGCGATCGCGTCGACTCGCTTCGGGTCGATCCCGTAATCGTGGTCGCCCATCAGCGCCTCGCCAGAGAGCTTCAGCAGCACCCTCCGGAAGGCGGCAGCGGCGCCGGTCAGCGATCGTTTCGTCTCGGCTTGCGTCGCCACGACGCTATTCTGCGACAGAGAAGCGCTGGAAGGCGACCACACGCGCACCCGCGTCCGCCAGCGCCTGACCCACCGTCTTCGCCGAGTCGTGGATCCACGGCTGCTCGGTGAGCGCTCCCCCCGGCTGCGCGGCGAAGAAGCGCTTGGCCAGCATGCCCTCGACAATCTTCTCTTTGGCCTGCTCCGGCTTTCCCTCCAGCTCGTCGGAGTTGAGGTAGACCTGCTTCTCGGCCTCGATCGCCTCGGCCGGAACGTCCTCGCGGGTCGTCCACTCGGGCGCCGCGAACGAGATGTGCATCGCCAGCTGCCGCGCGAGCTCCTCGCTACCGCCCGCCAGCTTGACGAGGACGCCGATCTTGTTCGCGGGCGGATGGGTGTAGGCATTCACGACCTCGCCCTCCCCTGCCTCGTAGCGCTCGGCTCCGACGACAACGATGTTCTCGCCGAGCTTGGCGGCGACGTCGACGCGGTCCCCCTCGAGCGAGTCGACGGCGCCTGGGCCATCGGCGACGACAGCCTCGAGCACCTTCTTGGCGAAGCTCTGGAACTCGTCGCTCTTGGAGACCGGCTCGGTTTCGGAGCCAACCGCGACCATCGTGACGCTGCCGTTTTCGAGCTGGTAGCCGACGAGGCCCTCCGTGGTCTCGCGTCCGGCACGCTTGGCAGCCTGGGCCATGCCGCGCTCGCGCAGGATCGTGCGGGCGGCTTCCAGGTCACCGTTCGTCTCCTGGAGCGCCCGTTTGCAGTCCATCATCGGAGCGCCGGTGGCTTCGCGGAGCTCTTTCACGAGCGCTGCGTTGATCTCCGTCATGCGCCTTCCTCCTCGCTCTGCGCGGGCTCGACCTCGTCGACCTCGCTCGTCTCGAGCTCGTGTTGCTCGAAGACGTCGGCCGGTTCGACGGCCTCGGCGGTCTGCTCGCCCTGCGAGAGCACCTCGTAGGCCGGATCTTCCGCAACGGCATCCGCCGACGGCTCCTCCTTCGAGGGTGCTTCGTCCGTTGTGGGCACTTCCTCGGCTCCGGGCTCGGCGGGTGTGGCAGCGCCGGTGCCGTTGCCGTTGCTTGCGGTCAGCTCCTTCTCGGTCAGCTCTTTCTCTGTGACCCGTGTTTGGCCGGCCGCGATCCCGTCGGCGATCGCGCGCACGATCAGGCCGCAAGAGCGGATCGCATCGTCGTTGCCGGGGATGATGTAGTCGGCCTCGTCCGGATCACAGTTCGTGTCCACGAGCGCGATGATCGGCACGCCCAGCCGACGCGCTTCGCGGACGGCGAGCTGCTCCTTCTTCAGGTCGACGATGAAGACGGCGTCCGGTTGCCGCTTCAAGTCGGCGACGCCGCCCAGGTTCGATTCCAGCTTCTCGAGCTCCGCTAGGAGTGTGATTCGCTCCTTCGCGGGTAGAAGCTCGAGCTGGCCCTCGGTCTTTAGCCGGCGCAGCTCGTGCAGGTGCGCGATCCGGTCGGTGATCGTCCGCCAGTTGGTCAGCAGGCCGCCGAGCCAGCGGTTGGACACGAACGGCATCCCGACCCGCGCCGCCTCCTGGACGACCGCGTCCTGGGCCTGCTTCTTCGTGCCGACGAACAGAATCGTGCCGCCGCGCTGGGCGATGTTCCGCACGAAATCGTATGCCTCGTCGAGCAGCTCGGAGGTCTGGGTCAGGTCGATGATGTAGATGCCACCGCGCTCGGTGAAGATGAAGCGCTTCATCTTCGGATTCCAGCGGCGGGTCTGGTGGCCGAAGTGCACTCCGGCTTCCAGGAGCTCACGCATGGAGACGACTGCCAAGGGACTGGCCCCTTTCTCGGTTGGGTTGCGCTACAGCCGGCGGGGCGCGGGCGGAACCGCTCGCACGTAGTGCAGAAGTGCAGCGCGGCACCCCCACCCGTCCGTGTCGCCGGGACGGAGGGAAAATGACCGTGGCAGTGTAGCGACGCTCAGGCGAGCGCGCGGGCGCGCTCGAGTGCGGCAGCGAGGTCCTCGGGCAACGGCGACTCGACGTCGATTCGTTCCGAGGTGAACGGATGGTCGAACGAGAGCCGGAATGCATGCAGGAACTGCCGCTCCAGGCCGAGGTCGCCGAGAATGCCGTAGACAGGGTCGCCGCACACCGGGAGGTCGATCGCCTCGAGGTGAACGCGGATCTGATGTGTGCGGCCGGTCTCGAGCTTGACGTCGAGGAGAGCCCGCGGGCCGAGCACCTCGATGACGTCGAAGCGCGTCACCGCCTCACGCGGGGTCGGCGTGTCGAGCGAGTGTCGCAACTTGTCAGCGCGGTCACGGCCGATCGGCGCCTCGATCCGGCCCGAGCGGGAGCGGAGTGTGCCCTTCACAAGCGCGAGGTAACGCCGCTCGACCTGCCGCCGCCGGATCGCCTCCTGGAGCCGCTCGTGCGCCTCGTCCGAGCGGGCGACGACGAGTAGACCGGAGGTGTCGCGGTCGAGGCGGTGCACGATCCCGGGCCGGTCCTCGTCGCCTCCGGCAGCGTCGTGCTCGATCAGTCCGTGCACAAGCGTTCCGGTCGCGTGGCCGACACCCGGATGGACGACGATGCCCGCCGGCTTGTCGACGACAAGTAGATGCTCGTCCTCCCAGGCCACGTCGATGTCCATCGACTCCGCTTCGAGCGGGGGTGCGTCGGCAGGCAGCTCGACGACGACGTCTTCCCCGCCTTCCAGCCGGTGGCTCTTCAGCCGCGCCTCGCCGTCGACGAGCACGGCGCCACCTGTAATCAGCCGCTCGGCTAGCGCTCGCGAGCCCACTTCCGGCCGGCCAGCGACAGCGCGATCGAGGCGCTCCGCCTCAGGGGCGCGAAAGCGGAGAGTGGCCAACTCGGCGGGGCGGGTGCTTCGCTCGGTCCGCCCCTGCGAGGGCTCCGAAGAGCGTTGCCACGCCGACGACGATGAACACGTCGGCGAGGTTGAACGCGGGCCAGAAGCGAAGGTCGAGAAAGTCCGTCACGTGGCCGAGCCGGACGCGGTCGACGAGGTTCGAGACGCTGCCGCCGAGCACGAAGCCGAGCGCGACCGGGAGAACGGGATGCCTCGCCCCCGAGCGAGCGAAGAAGACGAGCATCCAGAGCACCGCGAGCGCCGTCAGCCCGATCACGATCGAGGTGGCGCTCGAGAAGAGGCCGAACGCAATTCCGGAGTTGTGGACGTGGTGAATCGAGAACGGGCCCGCGATCTCGACCTCCTCGCCGAGCGCAAGCGTCCTGGCGACGACCTGCTTCGTCAACTGGTCGGCGCCGACGGCGGCGACGGCGATCGAGCCGAGCCCCAACCACTGGCTCGACCCGGCCCCCAGCGGCCGCTCCGCAGCGGAGATCGGTCGCAGCGCGTTCGTCGACGAACCGACGCGGACGTCCAGCGGTCGAGCATCTTCGCGCCTGGCCGGCTCGGTCACCGGGCAAGCTTCCTGGCGTCGTCGATACACAGCGTCGTCCAGGGAACCGCTTCCAGCCGCTCGACCGGGATCGACTTCCCGCAGACGGAGCAGACTCCGTATTCCCCCGCTTCGAGCCGCTGTAGCGCGGCCTCCACCTCGCGCAGCTGGTCCTGTGCGTCCTCCTCGAGACCCTCGTCGAGCTCGCGCTCGTAGGTTTCGCTCGCGGTGTCCGCAAGGTGGTTGTCGGCGCTCGAGGACATCAGCTCGCCCGTCTCCTCCGTCAGCGACGTGCCGCCGATGTCGTGGTGGGCGATCGTGCTTTGCAACCGGTCGCGATGCTGCTCCAGCTCCGTGCGGAACTGGTCGGTGTCGATGCTCATCCGGTCCCCTGTCCGCCCGCCGTGGCGAGCCGTTGCTCGATTTCGTCCGGCTCGATGCCGGCCAGCTCGACGATCTTGTCTCGTGAGCCGTGGCCCGAAACGAGCGTCACGCTCGACCGTGGGACTGAGAGCGTCGCGGCGAGCAGCGCAAGGACGGCTTCGTTGGCCTTCCCCCGCTCGGGCGCGGCGGCGACGCGCACCTTCCACGCCTCACCGTGCCGGCCGACGATGGCGGCCCTGGCTATCCCTGGCGAGACTCGCAGCCGCACTCTGGTCGTCGGACCCATGCCCGCAGGATAGTCATCGCAGAAGATGAGCTAGGGGCTTAGCGCCTTTGGCCGCCGGAGGCGGCCCTTCAGGGGTCTTAGCGCGACGAGCAGCCGCTTCCACGGATGCTCGTCTTGCGCAACAAATCAGCTGATCAGCCGGCGGATTTCGCCCGTCGACTCGCCGACGGGCTCGCGTTGGTCGGCCGACGCGTCGTCGAGGCTGTCGAGCGCGGAGCGGAGCAGCGACTTGATCCGGCGGAGCTCGGTATCGAGGCGCTCCTTCTCGGCGGAGGCGCGGCGCGCGATCGCGCGCGCTTCCGAGTGCGCCTCGCTGACGATCCTTTGGGCCTCTTTCCGAGCCTGCTCGCGCAGCTGCTGCGACGCGCTCTCGGCGGAGACGAGCGTGGTTCGAAGCAAACCCTCGAGCTCCTTGTGCCGCACGAGGTCGGTTTCGAGTTGCTCGACGCGGTCGGCGAGGTCGGCCCGCTGGCGCCAGACGTCCTCGAAGCTGTCTGCGACGTCCGTGAGCAGCCTGTTCACGAGCTCGCGCCGGTAGCCGCGGAAGCTGTGACCGAGCTGAACGTGCCGGATCTCGACGGGTGTCATTGCCATCGTGCTCCTCCTTTTCTACAGGCGGTCGAGCAGCGAGACGAGGACGTTCTGGACAACGAACAGAACGACGAGCGCGACCATGGGCGAGAGGTCGAGCGGCCCGAGCGGCGGCAGAAAACGCCGGAAGAGCCGCAGATATGGGTCGCAAACGTCGTACAGGAACCGTTGCACGCGGTTCAACCACGGCCTGTACGGGAGCCGGATCCACGACGTCAGGATGTACGCGAACAGTAAGAGGATGTAGACCCAGATGAACACGTAGACGAAGCTCGCGAGCTGCGAGCCGACGTCCGCGAGCAAGGTCATGCTGGCGAGGAGGCCGCCCATGGGCGTTCCTTCTCCTTCGCCGCCGCGTTTCCTACGCTTGATTGAAGAAGCCGCCGCGCTCGAGCATCCTCGCACGCTCCTCCGCGGAGACCTCGACGTTGCGCGGCGTCAGCAGGAAGACCTTGTCCGCGACTCGCTGCATGCCTCC
>Ga0180121_10000599_pt1 | contig 15236 bp, 13 predicted proteins | sample AntDrymUQ5402106_2_FD_129676 | JGI IMG/M metagenome (GOLD analysis project Ga0180121, IMG submission 129676) | Polar desert sand microbial communities from Dry Valleys, Antarctica - metaG UQ540 (21.06) (version 2) (version 2) | ecosystem: Environmental > Terrestrial > Soil > Desert | place...
CCATTCCAGCGAGTTCGCCCCCGAGTGCGACAACGCCGTGATTTCATTGATGGAATCGCAGCAGCATGTGACCGATATGGGCAGCACGATGAGGCTCGGCGCCTACCCCTGCAAGCTTGGGCAGGGAACGCGGGCAGCGGCGATCTACGGAGTCGCACAGGTAAGCGAGCGCCACCGCCATCGGTACGAGGTTTCCAACGCCTTCCGCGATAAGTTTGTCGAGCACGGTCTCAACCTCAGCGGGCTTTCGCCCGACGGATCGCTGGTCGAGATGGTCGAGCTGCCGACCCATCCGTGGTTCATCGGGTGCCAGTTCCATCCCGAGCTTCAGTCTCGCCCGAACCGGCCACACCCGCTCTTCGCCAGCTTCATCGCCGCCGCCGTGCAGGCTCGGTCGCCCGCGGGCAGCGCGAGGACGCGCTCGCCGCTCAAAGCAGCGGAGTAGGTGGTGGCGACCATATTTCCATCCGATCAGCTCTTTCTGATCGCCGGGCCTTGCGTCCTCGAGAGCGACGAGCTGAATCTGCGCGTCGGCGAAACACTCGCCAGGATGGCGGAGAAAGTTCCGGGCGGAATCATCTACAAGGCGAGCTTCGACAAGGCGAATCGCTCTAATCGCGGCGCGGCGAGGGGCCCGGGGCTTGATGCTGGACTCGCCGCACTCGACCGGGTACGCAGTGAGACCGGCCTCCGGATTCTCACCGATGTTCACGAGCCTGATCAGTGCGCGGCCGTTGCCGCAGTCGTCGACGTTCTTCAGATCCCGGCGTTCCTGTGCCGTCAGACCGATCTTCTCGACGCCGCCGGCGCCACCGGCAAGGCGGTCAACGTAAAGAAGGGGCAGTGGCTGCAGCCGGAGGGAATGCGCGGCGCAGTGCAAAAAGTCCGCGGCGGCGGCGATGGAAAGGGCAGGACCCGAGACGTCGCCGTCACCGAGAGGGGAACGTTCTTCGGCTACGGCGACCTCGTCGTGGACATGCGCTCATTCACCCGGCTGCGTGACGCCTGCGGTGCGCCGGTGATCTTCGATGCGACGCACAGCGTTCAGAAACCGGGAATGGGAACTGACGGTGCCAGTGGCGGTGCACGTGAGTTCGTGCCGATACTCGCCCTTGCCGCGGTTGCCGCCGGCGCGCAGGGCCTGTTCATCGAAACGCACCCCGATCCTTCGTGCGCGCCGAGCGACGGGCCGAACATGCTGCCGCTGGACGAGCTGGGTGACCTGCTCAGCAGGGCGTGCGACGTCTGGGCGCGGGTGAGCGGTAACCGGTGACGAGGAAAGAAATCGTCGCGCGCGGAAAGCGCGTACTGCGGATCGAGAAGGACGCCCTCGGCGAGACGGAGAAGCGACTTGGCGAGGGTTTCGCCCGCGCGGTGGAGGCGATTGCGCGCTCGAACGGGCGGGTTATCGTGACGGGCGTCGGCAAGTCCGGGCTGGTCGGCAGGAAGATCGCCGCGACGTTCACATCAACCGGCACGCCGGCGACTTTTCTTCACCCCGCCGACAGCGTGCACGGCGACCTTGGAATCGTCGGCGCAGCCGACGTTGCTCTTCTCATCTCCAAGAGCGGAGAATCGGAGGAGGTTCTGCACCTGCTCGACCATTTAAAGCGCCTCGGTGTATGCACGATAGCGCTCACCAGCAGCGTAACCTCAACGCTCGGCAGGCACAGCGACATCGCGCTCGACGGCTGGGTGAAGGAGGAGGCCTGCCCGCACGACCTCGCGCCGACGACGAGCACAACCGTCGCGCTGGCGCTCGGCGATGCGCTGGCGATTGCGCTGCTGGAAGAGAAGGGTTTCAACGCCGATGATTTCGCGCGGCTGCACCCGGGCGGCGCGATCGGGCGCCGTCTATTGACCAGAGTCGCGGATGTGATGGTCACCGATCGCCTGCCGGTCCTGGGAAAGAAGGCGACGATGCGCGAAGCGGTGGTACTCCTCGCCGAGCGCCGCGGAATTGCGATAATCGCGGACGGGAAGGGAAAGGTGGAGGGAGTGATTACGACGGGCGATTTAACGAGGCTGATGGAGCATGAACAAAATGTCTTCCCGATTTCCGTCTCGAAGGTGATGAACCGCACTCCGAAGGTCGCGCAGGCAGACGAGCTGGGGAGCGCGGTCGTCTTCCGCATGGAGACTCACGGGATAATCGCCATGCCCGTGCTGTCGCCCACAGGCGAGATTGCGGGCGTCATACATCTCCACGATCTCATGCGGGCCGGTGTGGTTTGAGAGCTGTTGGCGCTCTGCCGATGTTTGGCTTCCTCGCCGTTGCGGCGCTGGCGTGCAGCGAAAAAACCCGGCCGCCGGTTGCCGGGCAGTCCGCACTTGCGGATTCCGCTGATCAGGTAATGTACGGCGCACGCTTCAACCTTACCGACCGCGGCCTCTCGCGCGCGCGACTGAATGCTGACACCGCTTTTTTCTTTAACGAGAACACGCGCGTCGAGCTGCAGAAGGTGCACACGACGTTCTTTACGGCGAGCGGAGCAAAGGACGCCGTCCTGACATCGCGGCGTGGCACCTACGACAGCCGCCTCGGCAACATGCGCGCGCGGAAGAACGTCGTCGTCGTGTCGGAAGAGGGGAAGCGCCTCGTCACCGAGGAGCTGATCTACGACCAGAACCGGAACGAGATCTCGAGCGACAGCGCGTTCTTGATGACGGAACCTGGCCGGCAACTTTCCGGAATTGGTTTCCGGTCCGACCCGAACATGAGAAACATCCGCATTCTTCGCGGGGCGAGCGGCTTCGATCGAAGCGCTCAGGGTAACCGGCCGTCCACACGGCCGGCGCAGGCAGCGCCCAGCCCGCCACAAACGGCGCCACCCCCGGCGGCACCCCTGGATGTCCCTGTTTCTTCATCCACTCCGGCGCGCTGAACGTGAAGCTGAAACTCCGCATGTTGCTCGTGTTGGCGCTCGCGCCGATCGCGTCGAGCGCGCAGGACGTTCCGCGCAACTGCGATCTCGAGTTTCCCAACCGGCCCCAAACGAGACTGACCATCGTGACGGCGCCGGACGGCAACCAGAATGCGTTTTCGGGCGGGGGCGTCGTCGCCCGCTGCATCGGGCAGAGCAACCTGCTTACCGCCGACAGCGCCGAGTACTACGAATCGCAGGGACTGCTCCTTCTCATCGGGAACGTGCATTACACCGAGCCGCGAGTGAAGGTGGACGCACAGACGATGACATACTACCAGGCGGACGACCACTTGCATGCGGAGGGTAGCGTTGTCGCCGTGCTGGACAACGGCACGACGATGCGCGGTCCCAACGCCGACTACTATCGGAGCGTGCCCAACCGCCCGGTGTCGAGGCTCTTCGCTTCCGGACGCCCGCAGCTCGATCTTGTCCAGCGCGACACGTCCGGTCGTAATCGGCCTCCGCAGACCGCGCGATTGCTCGCCAATCAGATCACAATGCAGGGCGACAGCATTGTCTACGCCGGCGGACAGGTCGTCCTGACGCGGCCCGACCTCGTCGCAAAGGGCGACTCGGCGTTTCTGGATGGTGAGAACGATTTCGCGCGGCTGATGAAGTCGCCGCAGATAGAAGGGAAGGGAGAGCGCGCGTTCACGCTCGACGGTGGGATAATCGACCTGTATTCACGCGACCGACAGCTGGAGCGGGTGGTCGCGACGCCCAATGGCCATATTCTGAGCCAGGACATCGAGCTCGTTGCCGATTCGATTGACCTGCGACTGAAAACCAATCAGCTGGAGCGTGCAATGGCGTGGGGCGCGAAGCGCGCGCGCGCACTGTCTCCCGAGCGCGAGATCGTCGCCGATTCCATCGATGTGATCATGCCGGGGCAGAAGGTGCGCGAAGTACGCGCCCTGCGCGGCGCGTACGCCACCAGCCAGCCGGACTCCGGCATCGTGACCGAAGAGCGCGACTGGATTCGCGGCGATACCATTGTGGCGAGGTTCGACACGGTGGCTACTGGCGATTCGACTTCGCGTCCGCGCGTGCGCGAGATCGTTGCCGAGGGAAAGGCGCAGTCGTACTACCAGCTCAAGAATTCGCGGGGGCCGAGCACGCTACCGACCGTCAACTACGTACGGGGAAGAACCATCACGATTGATTTCGCAGAGCGGCGCGTGACGACCGTTACGGTCGTTGACGAAGCGGTCGGAATGTTCGTCGAGCCGGCGCCCGCACCGGCGACAGCCGCCCCTGTTCCCGCGCCTGTGCGCCGTCCGCCCGCCAATGACTGATCGGCCGCCGCTTCCCCCGCGCGTCCGCAAGCTCGTCGAAGGAATGGGCGAGGGTGACCGGGTCGACGGATTCGCGATCGACGCGATCGTGCGCGCGGCGGACAGCGGCGGCGAAGCTCGAATGGCCGACATTGCGACCCATTACCGTAACGATCACCTGGGTGCGATGCGCGCAAGGGGGCAGGACGCTGACCGCGAGGCGGGCCGTCTGAGCCTCGACGAGGTCCGCGCGTATCTCACGACCTCCATTCTCCCTCGCCTCGTTGAGCGCGGCGTGCTCCTGCCGCTCGGGGATGACCTCGAATCGGACACCGGTTGCGTCAGGATCGAGCCCGGCCTTTGGAGCGAAATCACTCCGAATCGATCGGAGTTCGCCGCCGCAATGCGCGAAACCGGCGAGCATTCGAGACTCGAGCTGGCCGGTGGGGCTGCTCCCGCCAAAGGGAGCGTGCTTCAGGCCGAAGGGCTGACGAAGATTTATCGTGGCCGCCGCGTCGTGAACGACGTCGCGCTCCGCCTGCAGCAGGGAGAGATCGTCGGCCTGCTCGGCCCCAACGGGGCCGGCAAGACGACGACGTTTTACATGATCGTCGGCCTGATTCAGCCTCTTTCCGGTCGGATCGTGTTCGATGGGCAGGACATCACGAAACTTCCTATGTACCAGCGGGCGCGTCGCGGAATAGGCTACCTTTCGCAGGAGCCGTCAATCTTCCGCAAGTTATCCGTGGAAGACAATATTCTGGCCATTCTCGAGACTCTTCCACTCAATGCGGCACAGCGAAGCGAGCGCCTCGAGCGCCTGCTCGACGAGCTCGGCATCAGGCGGCTGAGGAAGAGCAAGGCTTACGCTCTCTCGGGCGGCGAGCGCCGCCGCCTCGAGATCACACGCGCACTCGTAACCGATCCGAAGTTCATGATGCTTGACGAACCGTTCGCCGGGGTGGATCCCATCGCGGTGCACGACATTCAGACAATCGTTGCCGGGCTCCGCCACCGGGGCATCGGCGTGCTCATCAGTGACCACAACGTCGAGCAGACGCTCGACATCGTCGACCGCGCCTACATCATGTACGATGGCCAGGTGAAGGTCTCGGGGACGGTGCGCGAGCTCGTGTTCGACGACACGGTCGCCGAGATCTACCTCGGGCCCACGCTTGCGGCGCGCCTGCGCGAACGGTTCTCGCGCTCTGGGGAAGGGGCGGCTGCCTCATGAAGCCGGGCCTCAATCAGTCCACCCAGATCAGGCAGGAGCTGAAGATCAATCCACGCCTCTACCAGGCGATGGATCTCCTGTACATGCCGCTGCTCGACCTCCAGCAGCACCTCAAGCAGGAGCTTCTCAACAATCCCTTTCTCGACCTCGTCGAAGCCGAGGACGAGGAGGAAGAGGAGCAGCAGGAAGGCGAGGCGGAGGGTGAGGAGCCGCAACCGGAGCAAACCGACGACCGCACCGGCGAGATCGACTGGGAAGAAATTCTGCTCGATGGATTCGACACCGCCGGCGGGCGCCGCGAAGAGCACGAGGAGAAGGAGTATTTCGAGCCCGTCACGGTCGCCACGCGCGACCTGAGCGATCACCTTCGCGACCAGGTGAGCCTGCTCGAGCTGACGCCGCGCCAGATTCTGCTCGCCGACGAGTTCATCGGCAACATCAGCGAGGATGGCTACCTCGCCTGCGGCGTGGAAGACATCCTGCGTACCCTCAACGAGCTCGTCACCAAGGCGGCGGAGGAGGCGGGCCGGGATGTGGACGACCTGCCGCTATACAACCCCGACGAGGGGCAGAAGATGCTGGACACGATCCAGAGTCTGGATCCGCCGGGCGTGGGCGCGCAGGACCTCCGAGAGTGCCTGCTACTGCAGCTGAAGGAGGCCGGACTCGAGCAGTCTGTCCCGTACCGGCTCGTTCGCGACTGCTTCGAGGAGCTGATCAACCACCGATGGAGCGAGATCTCCAAACGGTTCGGCATCAGCGCGATCGACGTGCAGAAGGCGGCCGACGAGATTGCCAAGCTCGATCCCAAGCCTGGATTGCAGTACAGCACGCGCGACGAGAACTACATCATCCCCGACCTCATCGTGGACAAGATCGACGACCGGTATCACGTCTTTCTCAACGATGCGAACCTGCCCCGTCTCAAGCTGAGTCGCGCCTACCAGGAGATCGCCCGCGACAAGAAGAAGTTCGACGGCGAGAACAAGGAGTTCATCTCCAACAAGCTCAACTCGGCCAACTGGATGATCCAGGCGATCGAACAGCGGCGCCAGACGATGCTCAAGGTGATGAACTACATCGTCGAACGTCAGCGCGACTTCTTCGAGAAGGGCATTCAGCAGCTCAAGCCGCTCACCCTGCGCGAAGTCGCCGAGGTGATCAACATGCACGAGTCCACTGTCAGCCGCGTCACTAACGAGAAGTTCGTGCAGACGCCGCGCGGGGTGCTGCCGCTCAAGTTCTTTTTCTCGTCTGGACTCGCCACCGCCGATGGAGAGGACGTCTCCGCGCGCGGCATCAAGGCGCAGCTGCAGAAGCTCGTCCAGGAAGAAGATCCCAAGCACCCGCTCACCGATCAGGCGATCGTCAACATTCTGCGCGAGAGCGGCGTCCAGATCGCCCGCCGCACAGTGGCGAAGTATCGCGACCAGCTCGGTGTTCTCTCGGCTCGCATGCGCAAGCGGGTATGACCTTGCCCCGCCCGGAAGCGGCGCCGCGCATCGGCCCCCTCGGGCTTCGTGGCGCGAGCGGCAATCCCCAGGTAAGCGTGCTCGTTCCGGCAAAGGACGAGGCCGCCAACCTGCCGGTCTTCATGGAGCAGGCGAAGGCTGCATTTGCGCACGATCCGGCGAGATACGAAGTCGTCGTCGTCGATGACGGCTCGGTCGACGGCAGCTGGGAAGTGCTCACCGCGCTTGCCGCGAAGTTTTCGTTTCTCCACCCCGTGCGCCACCGCCTGTCACGCGGCATCGCCGACTCGCTGAGAACCGGATATCTGCACGCACGTGGCTCGGTGCTCGTTTTTTATCCCGCCGACCTTCAATACAAGCCGGAGGACATTCCGCGGCTCGTCGAGCCTGTTATCAATGGCGAGTCGGACATCGTCACCGGATTCAAGCAGGGCAAGTACGAAAAGGCGTTCGTGTCCGGCATCTACAACCACCTCAGCCGCTCGCTCTTCAAGGTTCCGGTGCGCGACCTGAATTCGGTGAAGGCTTACCGGCGTGAGGTAATGGATGCGCTTCCCAATCGGCCCGACTGGCACCGGTACATGGTCGTGATGGCTGTCGCCGAAGGGTTCACCGTCTCTGAAGTGCCGGTGCCGCTTTACCCTCGTCACGCCGGGACCTCCAAGTTCGGGATCGGACGCATCCCCGTCGGCGTGCTCGACATGCTGGCGGTGTGGTTCGAGCTCCGCTTCGCGCGCAAGCCGCTGCTTCTCTTCGGCATGCTCGGCGCCGCGCTGTTCGTGCTCGGCGTGCTGGTCGGGATCATTGCAATACTCTGGCGTGTCATTGGCGGCGTTGGTTTTCGCCCTCTCATCAATCTCGTCGAGGTCTGTCTCACGGTTGGCAGCGTTTTCTTTGCGACCGGTCTTATCGGTGAGCTGATCGCAGCGCAGCGCGCCGAGATGAGCCAGCTGAGAAAACAGGTCGAGGACCTTACACGCGCTCGCGACGCGGACGAGATCCGCTGAAGCATGAACGTACTTTTCCTGACGCACTCCTACCCGCAGCGGGAAGGAGATGCCGCCGGCTCGTTCCTTCTCCGTCTCGCCGTTGCCCTCCGCGACGAGGACGTGCACGTGAAAGTTGTGGCGCCGGCGGGACCCGGCCTGCCCGCGACCGAGATGCTTGAAGGAATTGCGGTCGAGAGGTTTCGCTACGCGCCGCGCCGCTTCGAGAAGCTGGCTTACACCGGCAACATGGCGAAGGATGTCGCCTCGTCGTGGAGCGCGCGCCTCGCGCTCGTCGGCTTCATGGGCTCCGATTTCGTTCACGCCGTGCGCGCGCGGCGCGAGTTCGAGCCGGACGTGATCCACGCCCACTGGTGGTTCCCCAACGGCCTCGTTGGAACCTGGCTGCGCCGACTCTCTCACGTGCCGATGGTGACGACGCTTCATGGGACGGATGTACGGCTCGCAAAGACAGTCGGTGTGGCGAGGCCGCTGTTTCGTCACGTCATGGGCCACTCGACGGCGGTCACCGCCGTTTCGCGCTGGTTGCGCGACGAAGCCGAAAAGCTCGCGCCCGGCACGAACGCTACGGTTGCGCCGATGCCCGTCGCCACCAACCTCTTCAAGCCCGGAGCACCGAAGGGAAAGCGGCTGCTGTTCGTCGGGCGCTTCTCCGCACAGAAGGGTCTCGAGCATCTGCTTCATGCGCTCGCCCTCATGAAAGGAACGACAGCGCTGGACATCGTTGGAGAAGGAGCGGGGAGGGATGCGATTCAGAAAGTTGCCGGCGAGCTCGGGCTCGGCGCGCGCGTCAGCTGGCTCGGTCAGGTTCCGCACCGGGAGCTGCCGGGTTTATACCAGCGGGCCGCCGCGGTCGTCGTCCCATCGATCGATGAAGGACTCGGACTCGTGGCAGTGGAGGCCCTCCTGTCAGAAACTCCCGTCGTTGCGTTCGACTCGGGCGGGCTTCGCGATGTCATTCAGAGTGGCAAAACCGGCATGTTGGTTCCTCCGGGCGATCGCCAGGCGCTGGCTGCGGCATTGGATGCGGTGATCGGGAGCGGTGAAGCGGCGATGGATCTCGCGAAGGCCGGGCGGCTCTATGCGCTGTCGACCTTTGCGCCGGAATCAGTCGCCCGGCGCTACGCCGGCATTTACCGGCAGGTCCTTGGCGGTATCGCGTAAGACGCTGTTCCGCGGCGCGCAGTGGATATTCGCCGCCGCTGTGATTTACTTCGCCGCGCGTTCGCTGGCCGGCCAGTGGGGCCAGGTCGGGAGTCGGCTCTCGCACATCCAGTTTGGCTGGAAGTGGATTGCGATCGCAACGCTCCTCGTCCTGATTACGTACGCGCTGCTGATCGAGGGTTGGCGGAGAATTCTCTGGGCGTGGGCCGCGCCGCTGTCGTGGTCTGATGCCTCGCGAATCTGGTTTCTCTCCAACCTTGGCAAGTACGTGCCTGGGAACATCTGGTCCCTGACGGCGATGGGTGTGATGGCGCGGGGGCGCGGCATCTCGGGATTAGCGGCGGCTGGATCGTCGGTCGTGATGCAGATGGTGAGCCTCGCCACTGGAGCGGCAATTGTCGCGCTGACGGGTGCGAAGCTGCTCGGCCGGCCGTACCTCGCGACGGCAATTCTGGCCGTCGCCATCGCCGCCTTGCTGTCCGCTCCGAGACTGTTGCCGCCGCTCGCCGGATGGCTTGGCAAACTGATGGGCCGGGAGCTGACGCCGCCGGCCATTCCGGCGGCTAGCATCTGGACCGCCACGCTGACGAACACGCTGTCGTGGATTTTCTACGGCCTCGCGTTCCAGCTTTTCGTGCGCGGTCTGCTCGGCTCCGCGTCTGGCGAAATCGCCTCTTACATCGCAGTTTACACCGCCGCGTACATACTGGGCTTCATCTCCCCGATCGCGCCTGCCGGCCTGGGCGTGAGGGAAATCGCCCTCGCCGCCGCGATGACACAGCTCGGTCTGGCGAACGAAGCAGACGCGGCGCTCGTCGCCATCGCCGCCCGGCTGTGGCTGACGGTTATCGAGTTGGTGCCAAGCGGAGTTTACATTGCTCTAGGAGCAACTCGCAGGTCTCTACCAGGCTGAACGCAATGGCAACATCCAGATCACGCCCGCGCAACAGCGGGGAAGCAATCACTTCAGACGCGGCGCCACCGGCGCCGCGCTTCGCATTTGGCTGGGCCTCGCTCGTCTACGCATTGGGCACGCTTTCGCTCGCGTATCCCGCCCTGGCTGGGAAATTCCTCGTCAACCCGCACAGCGATCAGTACATCGCCGGCTACGCGTTTCGCGAGTTTGCCGCGAGCACGCTGCGGTCGGCGGGACATTTTCCGCTCTGGAATCCGTATCTCTTCGGCGGAATGCCGTACGTAGCGGCGATGCACGGCGACATCTTCTATCCCACGTTCCTTCTCCGCATACTGCTACCCACGGATGTCGCGATGACGTGGGGCTTCATCATTCACCTCTTTCTTGCCGGACTGTTCACGTTCGGATTTCTGAGAGCGGTTGGCTTCGGGTTCGCGGGATCGCTGATCGGCGGGCTTGCATACCTGATGGGCGGGCAGATCGCTTCATACGTGTCGCCAGGGCACGACGGCAAGCTGTTCGTCAGCGCGCTTTTCCCGCTCGCATTGTGGGTGCTGCATCGCGGCGTGCGCGACGGCGCGAGGTGGTGCTGGGGCGCGCTGGCACTGATCGTCGGGCTAGCGGTTCTCAGTCCGCATCCGCAGCTCCTTCAGTACATGCTGCTCGCCTCGGGTGCGTACGCACTCTTCATCGCATTTGCCACACTGGACGGCAGCAAGCTGGCGAAAAACGATGCGGTGAAGCGCCTCGCCCTCGCGCTCGGCGCAGTGATTCTCGGGCTGGCAATCGGGGCTATCCAGTACTTGCCGGTAAGGGAATACGTTGCGTGGTCCCCGCGCGCCGGTGGTATGTCGAGCTACGAGCACGCGACGTCCTACGCGTGGCCGCCGGCGGAGCTGTTCAACACGTACCTGCCGCAGTTCTCGGGAATGCTCAACGCGTATTGGGGCGAGAACGGCATTCATCTGCACAGCGATTACATGGGCGCGGTCGTGCTCGTCCTCGCCGGCGCCGCGTATTTTGGGCTGCGCGCCGATCCGCGGCGGAAGCAGGTGATCTTCTGGACCGCCACGCTGCTCGTTTCGCTTCTCTGGGCGATGGGCGGTCACACGCCCTTTTATCGCATCCCGTACGCGATCGTGCCCGGCACAAAGTTTTTCCGCGCCCCGGCGACGATCTTTTTTGTGGGCGCGCTGGCTTTGGCGCTGCTTGCGTGCGCGGGAGCCGAGCGACTGCTCGCACTCCGCATCCCGCGCCGGTACTTCATCGGCTGGACGGCCGCTGCTCTGGCTGTGGCCGCTTTGGCGACGGTGGGGGGCCTGACCGGCATCGCCAGCACGCTGGCCGACCCGCGGCTCGCGGACCGGGTCGATGCGAACAATGGCCCACTGATCATCGGCGCGTGGCGGTCCTTCCTGTTTGTCGCGTTGACGGGCGCGTTCGCGCTTCTCCTCGCCCGCGGGAAGCTTCCTGCGCGATTCGCGGTATTCGCGCTCGCTGGCGTGATGGCTCTCGATCTCTGGACAGTAATGCGCGGCTACTGGATGTTTTCAGAGCCCGCGTCACGCGTGTACGCTGCCGATGCGATCATCGAAACGCTCCGGGCCGAGCCGCAGCCGGGGCGCGTGCTGGCGTTCCCGCTCGTCAATCCTCCTTCGCCCGATCCGTTTCTGACTGGCGATGCTCTCATGTCCCACAAGATTCGGAACGTGATGGGCTATCACGGCAACCAACTCGGCCGCTTCAACACTCTGATGGGTAAGGACCAGGATTACAACCAGCTGTTCAACCCCAACTTCCTGCAGCTCACCAACACGAAGTTCCTCCTCACCAACAATAACGAGCTTCCGTTCGTGGCCAACATCGCGCTGGTTAAGGGCCCGGTGAAAAACGCCGCTGGAGATCAGACCTGGCTGTACAAGCTCACTGCGTCGAATCCGTATGCCTGGGTTACGCCGGTTTCGGTCAAAGCGCCTGACGCCGAGGTGCTCGCGACGGTGCTGGATCCGAGATTCGACGTCCGGCGCGCGGCGCTGTTCGACCCGTCCGCTGATGTCGAGGCTGCTCCCTCCGTGCAGGCGTTGCCCGAGCCCCTTACTGTGGGCGCCAGTGTCACGAGCTACGAGCCGGGAAGGGTGAGGCTCGAGCTCACCGCGGCGGCTCCCGCTGGATCCGCCCTCGTGGTTTCCGAGAACTATTATCCCGGCTGGACGGCAACGGTAGACGGGAAACCCGCACGCTCGGGGCGTGTGGATTACACTCTTATCGGCGTCGAGCTGCCAGCCGGTGCGCGCCGGGTGGAGCTTACCTTCCGGAGCGCCCCATACGATAAGGGGAAGGCGATAACGCTGTTCGCGCTGGCACTGGGGGCGATTGCGCTCGGCGCCGGGCTCTGGCTGGACCGGAGAGCCGTTGCCTGACCGCGCCCTCGTTATCATCCCGACCTACAACGAGCGGAACAACATCGCGCGATTGATCCCGGCGGTGCTGGCACAGGACGCGAGCCTGGAGATTCTGGTCGTGGACGACGGATCGCCGGACGGCACCGGAGCGATTGTCAGCGCCATCGCCAGCTCCAATCCCCGCGTCCACGTCCTGCATCGGGCGGGGAAGCTTGGACTCGGCACCGCCTACATCGTTGGCTTCAAGTGGGCCCTGGAGCGGAAATACGACCTGATTTTCGAGATGGACGCCGACTTCTCGCACAACCCGGATCGGCTGCCCGAATTCCTCGATGCGATCCGCGAGGCCGACGTCGTTCTTGGATCTCGCTACCAGGACGGCCACGTAAACGTCGTGAACTGGCCCATGAGCCGGCTCATCCTGAGCTACGGCGGGAACATCTATGCACGGGCAATCACCGGACTTCCACTGTTCGACGCGACGGGAGGGTACAAGTGCTTCCGTCGCAATGTACTTGAAACCATTGATTTAAATGCTGTACAATCAAACGGTTACGCGTTTCAGATCGAAATGTCCTTTAGGGCATGGAAGCTCGGTTTCCGCATCGTCGAGATACCTATCGTCTTTGTGGATCGCACCGAGGGCAAGAGCAACATGTCGAAGAAGATTTTCCGGGAGGGCGTGTGGATGGTATGGCGCCTCCGGTGGTGGTCGCTCATCGGTCGGATCTGATGCCCGAATCTCTGGCTGGAAGGCAGTTCTATAAGATGTCGGGCTCCGGCAACGATTTCGTAGTTTTCGACGTCACCGATAAGGGTGCCGGGAATCTCGAGGCGGCCGGGACGATTCGGGCGCTGGCGGCCCGAGGGACCGGGGTTGGGGCCGATGGCGTTGTCTTCCTCGAGAAGGTGGCCGAGGGCAGGGTCGCCATGCGCTACTACAACGCCGACGGAACTGAGGCGGCCCTATGCGGGAACGCCAGCCTTTGCAGCGCGAGCCTCGCCGTCGAGCTGGGAATGACGAAGCCGGCGGGCTTCATCCTCGATACCGCGGCGGGGTCTCTCAAGGTGAGAATCCGGGATGGACTGCCGGAGATCGATCTGGAGCCAGTCACGGAGGTTTCGCCCGATGCGCTCGAAGTAACCCGTGGTGAAGGTGAGGCCAGGATCGGTTTTGCCAAGGTCGGGGTGCCGCACCTGACCCTGGCCGTCGCCGACCTCGAGGCAGTGGACGTCGCCCGCCGAGGCCTGGAGTTGCGCCACCACCCAAGTCTCAGGGATGGGGCGAACGTGAACTTCGTCGTCCCGGGCGCCGCCGGTACCTGGCTCTATCGGACCTACGAGCGAGGTGTGGAAGCGGAAACGCTAGCCTGCGGAACCGGTGCCGTAGCGACGGCGATCCTCCTGGCTTCCTGGGGCAAGGCGGCCGACGAAGTGGAGCTCACCACTCGCTCGGGGCTCCCGCTGACAGTGCGGTTGCGAAGGGCGGGTGCGGCTTGGCACCCGTCGCTCCGTGGTCAGGGCCGGCTGGTCTTCCGGGGCACTTTGGGCGAGGCCAGCTGACAGTGTGTCGGCAAGGCGGGGAGTTAATGGCGTCACGATGGTAACTTAGACTTCACTTTACCAAGTGACCCGTAACCTCTTACCGCTAAACCGATTATAAATGGCAGAACCCCGTAGGGAAGACTTCTGCACACTTATCCCCAAGGGGTAGTTTACATAATCTATCTTATACGCATATGCCTGCCCCTCCGACAAAGGCGCAAAAGGCGGGTTATGTAAAGTGAAGTTTGTGGGGTGCTTGGGGACGGACGGAGAGCTTAGGCCGCTCTGCCGTCCGGAGCTTCGGAGTAGATCTTTCCGCCTACGATCGAGGCAAGCACGAGGTTGACCAGCCAGACCAGACTGTACGACCGCCACAGGCCCGCGGACATCATCCCGGACGCCTGATAGCCCCAGGTGAGGATCATTCCGAAGACAAAGAAGACCATGGCCGCATACAGAGCTGTTCGGACCCCGGGTCCAAAACGGGGCCGAATCGCTGCATACGTCCAGACCAGCAGGATCCCTACGACGAAGTCGAAAAAGACGTAAGTGGCGATCTGGCCCCCACCCATTGCGGCCATCTGGTCTCCCAGACCCGCTTTGAAGGCGTTGGCGTCGGCCTTCATCCGTTCGGCAAAGATGACCCCGTTGGACAGAAAGTCGATGATGTTGAGGACGAGGCCGGCGGCGAGGCCCCCGATCAGTACCTTCTGGCGATTCATGTTCACGGCCATGCTGACTCCCTGTCGAGTGGGTGAAACGACCTGAGTCTAAATCTTCATCGGCTTGGCGTTCAGTTCGCCCAGGCGTACGCGCGCCTCGGCGGCCATAATTCCTGCGTCGTCCGCAGCCAAAGTGGTCCAGATGGCCCTTGCCTCATCCGTTTTTCCTCCGGCTGCATAAGCCCGCGCCGCTGCCGCCAGGAACTGCTCTTTCTCGGCCGCGAAGCGGGTCGCCGCCGAAGCCATTTTATACCGTTCAGCGGCCGCAGTGAAGTCCTTGAGCTCTTCATGCCCGGTGGCCTCAAGCACATAAATCGATGGCAGCAGGTCCTCGGCGCCCGCTTTCGACTCCGCCTTCTTGAGCTCGGCCACGCCCTCCTTGTACTTCTTCTGCTGGTAGAGGAGCTGCGCGACGAGCATCCTCGCCTGAGTTCCGCTCCTTGTCCCCTCGTATCGGTTGGCGACCTTTTGAAGCTCGGTAACGGCAAGCGGGAGGTTCCCCGCCGCCGCCGAGCGACGGGCCTGGAAGTAGGCTGCCTCGGCGCGCGTCGCCTTTATTGACTGCGACCTCCG
>Ga0180121_10000600_pt1 | contig 15236 bp, 15 predicted proteins | sample AntDrymUQ5402106_2_FD_129676 | JGI IMG/M metagenome (GOLD analysis project Ga0180121, IMG submission 129676) | Polar desert sand microbial communities from Dry Valleys, Antarctica - metaG UQ540 (21.06) (version 2) (version 2) | ecosystem: Environmental > Terrestrial > Soil > Desert | place...
ATAGTTAATAGTTAATAATGAATTTTAAATTTACATACTTAACTTTTTCAACTTACTTACCAAACTTAACAAGCTCAACAAACTCAACAATCCGCCGTGGCGGACAACAAACTCACCTCACTAACTATTTTCACTTCTTCTTCATCTTATTTTTCTTAAGTTCAGGTTAGATTTCCAAGAAAAATATATGAAAAAAATATTTTCTTATTCCATTTTACTTCTCTTACCATTTTTCTTTATAATAATATCTCTCTACTGCAAAGAATCTGTGGGTGAATACTGGGCAAGCCGATTTTATGACCCAGCGTATGCCTATCTTATTAGTTCATTGAATTTGGCTCAGCTCAGCGGTTATGGAATCGAACACATAGATCATCCGGGCACACCGATTCAAGTTACTGGTGCAGTAGTAATTAAGTTTTTTTATGCAATTGCAGGTGAAGATACAGATATTGTCAAAGACGTTTTTCTAAGACCTGAATTCTACCTTAGTAGAATTAATTTAACTTTTGTATTATTGACCGCATTCGCCCTTTTCATTCTTGGTTTAATTGTTTATAAAAAGCAAAAAAATATTTATGCAGCTCTTCTTTTACAGTTGACTCCTTTTTATACGTCCACTATTTATGATCACTTTACAGATGTTTCTTCAGAATCCCTTTTGATTTTTTCGATAATAGTTTTGATAATGGTTTTGATGAGTTTTATCAGCAGCAAAACTATTACTAGAAGAATTTATTTTTACTATACAATAGGTTTCGGAATTATTTGCGGATTTAGTTTGGCATGTAAATTACTTCTTTTTCCTATATTAATTATTCCTTTCATATTGTTAAAAAAATTTTCATTCAAAGCTTTATTCATTCTAGTAACTTTAATATCCTTTCTGATATTTGTTTATCCGGCAATGTCAAATGTTAATTCTATGAAATTCTTAAACTGGTATACGAATGTTGTTACACACAGTGGATATTATGGTGATGGTCCTGAAGCTGTTATTGAACCCTCAAAATATCTGGGGAATTTGGGAAAATTTTTTCTTTACAAACCTATGTTTGATTTTGCTTATTTTTTGACTGCATTTACGCTGATTTTATCGTTTAATAAAAAATTTAAGAAAATTAGAAAGGAAGAGAAATATTATGGATTGTTACTTGGAATTTTTATTATGATGACAATTTATATTGTTGTTATACCGAAACACTTTGAATATCATTATATGATTACCCCACATATGTTTTCAGTATTAGCCTTATTCATTGTTAATCATTTTGCGATTGGTCTATTTCCGGCTTTGTTTAAGCGAAAGAAACTGTTTTATGTATCAATTATTATAATTATTTTTTGCATCAGCCAATTGATCATAGTCAGGGAGGATTATACAATGTATGCTCATAGACAGGATGAAACACGAAAGTTTATTAATTATTCAGAAAAAACTTTTGAATATTGTTTAACGGTAAATTCAAATCTTAATACCAAAATGTATTCATTACTTTTTGGAGTAGAGTACTCAGGAGAGGAACATATATATAGAAGATATATTAGTATTCTAAAAAATCTTTATCCTGACTATATTTTTTTTAATAAATGGTCAAAAGATATTGATCCGGGTGATATACAAAATTTCCAATCCAAACTGAAGAATTGTAATAATATTTTATTTAGAAGCGAAGATGAAGACTTAATTAACAATTTTATTTCGAGAATCAAGCAATTGACTAACAAAGAAAATGTAAATTATAAGAAAGTATTTTCAAATGACAACTTTGAAAATATTTATGAAATAACTTTTTAATTTGTAACTAATTGTAGATGTGTTTAGTATCTTCTCCGACTTCAATTTCTCCTCTCCACTAAAACATTCCTCATTTTCGTTTTAATAGAATTCCGGACTGGTGGCCGTAAGCATTTATTGTTGTGGATAAAATTTCAAAATAACTTTGAAGTGATTGGCAAAAATAATCCAAATCATAAAAAACCTGTGAAGCAGGCCCTCTTCCATACACTAAAACAGAAAATTTGTATTTATTCTTAACATATAATTCACATTCATTCATGTGATTTTTCAGCCAAAGCTTATTGTATAAAGGATTTGTGTCCAGCTCTTTAATTGTGTTAAAATCATGTATTGTAAGAAATAAACGTCCGTTTTTAGAAAGTATTCTTCGAAGTTCTAATAACCAGGCATCTTTTAAATCATCTATGTGGGTAAATACTGAACCGCTATATATAAAATCAAAATATTTATCTTCAAAAGGTAGATGAGGGATTGTAGTAGTCGTTACAAAATTAAACGGGGGGTTTAAATATTGATTAGCCCAAAATATAAGTTCAGAATTTATATCCACTCCCCAAATTTCATTAAATTCTGAATAAGGCTTAAGCCATCTCATCATTCTTCCCGCTCCACATCCAAAATCAAGGATCTTCTGATTTACATCTAGAGAAAACCCTGACTTTTTAAGTATATCTAGCATGATATCAACATCATATTTTGCATCACTTAAATGCTCTTCTTGATCTTTACCATACCCCAGCCAATGTTCTTTCGGCGGTATCGGTAATCCCTGTTCACATTTATCATATTCTATTTGATCATTTGAAAACATAAATTCATTCATTTCCGGCTTGTAAGGGAAAAAAAACTCAGTAAATTTATTCATATATTTTAATAATTTAAACTGGAATAATAAGAAGATTATAATAAGGTCAAACAGGCAAAACGGCCACTCAATCTTTCAAGTATAATTTTAAAATATCTTGAAGGGAGGAAATATGTACCTAATACTTTCATTTATCTGGAAGTGCATTTCGCATTCTTATCAATGAATATTGTAAGCTTGATTTTATAATCTGATCAGCCAATAACCATAGCTTCGGAGTGAAACGTAATTCAACATTTCTTTTTAACAGTTCTGATATGGGATTAAGCATAGGGCTCCCTTTAATAGGACTTACTGGTTCATAAGAAACATAATAACCAGCTCCCTCGTCAACTAACAAAAAATTTTCCGGGGAAAATTCATAGCAATAAACGGTAGTATTTTGTATTGAGTCATGCCAATTATTTTCAACAACAATTACAAATTCCGCGGTTGTTTGTCCAAAAAATTTTTCAATGTCAGATTGAAGGCTGTCTGGTTTTGCATAATATGTAACTCTCGGACAGTCTCTCGGCAATAGATAATTATGCAACAATCTTTCAGTAATTGCAAATACAACATCCCTATCTACACCCTTTATTTCAGAGGGAGAAGTCCTCGGCATAAATATTTTGATGTTGGGATCTTCGCTAATATGAAATAACTTAATAATTAATTGTAATAGTAAATTGTAATAGTTAATTGCTAATAATTAATTTAATGATTGAACAAAACTAACTAACTCAACTTATACAACTTACTTAAATTAACTTACTCAACTAACTCAACAAACTTTACTTAACCAGCATCATCTTCCTAGTAAACGAAACATCATTTGTTACAAGTTTATAAAAGTAAACTCCTGACGTTAGTGCGGTTGCGTCAAAATCAATTTCATAAATTCCCGCGCTTCTAAATCCTTCAGCGAGAGTGTTTACTTCTTTGCCCAATCTATCATAAACTTTTAAAGAAACATTCCCAGAATTAGGCAATGCAAACTTTATGTTAGTTGCAGGATTAAAAGGATTTGGATAATTCTGATAAAGTTCATAACTTAAAGGTGTAATTGTTGAAATAATATTTTCATTTACGGTAGTGATCACGCTGTAATTTATATTCATCTTTAATAAACCTGATGTCTGCTGCGCAAGCAAGTATCCTCTTTCAGGCACCATTATCCCAGCACCTGATCCGCCACCGGAAATTAAACTAGTTGTGAAACTTGCGCCCGAATTTAAAGTAAGATAACCTATTGATCCTCCGTACGAACCGTTCAAATAAAGAGTCGGATCTTCATGGCAGATATCAGAACCCCAGTTTGAACTGCCCTGTGAATAAATATTTGCCCAGCTGTCTCCGTAATTTGTAGTCTTCCAAAGCAAACTAGAAAAGGTTGTTGCATAACCTAGGCTTCTATCGAAAACTGAATTTGCCATAGAAGGTATTTCGGAACCCGAAGAAGTTAAAACAAGACTCCAATTATAACCGCTATCAGATGATTTATAAACTCTGCTTGGCGAACTCTCACCGAGAAAAAGTACGTTGGAGCTGTCGTGCATTACAATTATATCGCACGGACTTGAAAACGGGAAAGTTGAAACTTCAGTAAAACTTAATCCGCCATTTGTCGATCTCCAAAACCCACCTCCGTCAGGAACAAAATAATATTTATTCGGATCATTCTGATCCATTTCAAGCGGCTGTCCGTAAGATGAAAAATTATCCGAAAGAATTATTGTCCATGTTACTCCGTGGTCAGTTGATCTTATTACTTTGTCCGGAGTTACGCCATCGATTGCGGCCATCATTATATTTGTATCAAGCGGACTTACATAAAATGAATGAGCTCTTCCTCCGGTTATTCCCGTGCCCGTCATTGTAGCGATCTGAGTCCAGTTATCTCCTCTGTTCCTGCTCACAAAAACCCTTCCTCCGTAAGCTACAAAAGCAGAATTCCTGTCTCTTGGATGTTTACAAAGATTATTTCCTATGCCACTTGATGATGACAATTTTATATTCCACGTAGTAGTTTTTGTAGTTCCCGAAGGAAGCTCCCAACTTACGCCTGCATTAGTTGTCCTCATTATGGCATAATTTAAACTGCTTACTGCAAATCCGTTGGTTTCATTGTAATAAAATATATCCACAAGATTAGCCTGCATAGGATTAATCTCAAAATTAAAGAAATTAGATCTTCCATTTAGATTACTTCTGATAAATCCTCCACCACCGCAAACTCTCGCGTAGTTCAATGCTGATCCTGTAACTCCTCTTATATCTGAATCTGTTCTAGTTGCAATTGAAGTCCAGCTTCCAGAATTTTCTTTTGTCAAAATTGTTCCGTACTCTCCGACTGCGATGATACCGTCAGCAAAATATTTTACGTCGAGAAGGTTTTTTGTTGTGATTCCTGAAGTTGGCGTCCATAACGAACCACTGTTTGTTGTAGTAAAAATAAATCCGATTTTAGAAACTGCAACTCCTTTATTCTCATCAAGAAAACTTATCGAATTCAAATCATAAGGAGCTACTCCTAAATAGGAGGCAGTCCAGTTTAATCCGCCGTTTACAGTTTTATAAATAAGTCCTCCGTCACCGCATACAAAGCCGAGATTAGAATTTACAAAATAAACCGAATTGATGTTAAAACTTGCACCCACATTGTATGCTGTTATAATAGAATTCGTTTTTGTAGTTTTGTAAACATTTCCATTAGAGCCGCCTATCCATACATCGTTATTGAAGGAATACACCGAGCGTAAGTTATCAGAATTATAAGTATAACTTGCCCATGTATTACCGGCATTACTTGATCTGTAAATTTTCCCACCATCTCCTACAGCAATAATATTTATCCCATCCGGAGTATGAATGCTGTTAAATCCCTGAGAAAAAATATTTGAAGTGAATAAAAATGTTAAAACTACGAAAGAAAGTAAAATGTTTGTTTTCATCTTACTTAGTATTAAAATTTTTGAAGATTGTTCATAATATTATGTGAGTAAATTTACCACTATTAATCTTTACATTCAATCTACTCACTCAAAAAATTTTCCTCTGAGACGGGTTGATCAACAAACTCAATTTATTATTTTAGAAGGATCATTTTCTTCGTATCGGAAAAATTTGCTGCATTTAACTTATAATAATAAACTCCGCTTGGCAGATTACTGCCATCAAATTTTATTGCATATTGACCAGCCAATAAATTCTTTTCAACTAGATTTACAATTTCCATTCCTGATTCGTTATAAACTTTTAATGAGACAAATCCCCATTCCGAAATTCCAAATTCCAAATTCGTGACCGGGTTGAACGGATTTGGAAAATTCTGATATAAAATAAAAACAGCCGGAATCTCATTTGATTGATTGACAGATGACGGATTATTCAAATAGAAAAATGTAACCGTACTGTTCCCTGCATTCGGAATTGCAAGGGTATCGGTTTTTCTGTTTACATAAATATCAGCCGGGTTGCTGAGACTGCCCGTTACCACTGTCGGCGGATTGGCAAAATTAATATCAAACTTAACAACAGACTGAATTCCCCACGTCGAAACATATACATTATCAAATTTGTCGAGAGATATTCCGTCGCAATTGCTGTAAGAAGTATTCATAACTGTAGTAATGCTTGAGTCAGTCAGATTGACACTTCTGATAGGTGCGCTGCCTCCCCAGCAGCAAATAAGGAGCCGGTTCCTCGGTGCATCTACATAAATTCCATTGGGAGTGTTTGTCGTGTTTGCAACATATATCCAGAATTCCTGTGTTATTGTGTTAAGTTTGTAAATTCTTCTCCCGTTAAAATCCGTAACGTACAGAATTCCATTTGCTCCTGCTGCGAGATCATTCAAAAATGCAGAACCAGTGATGACAACATTAAAAACTTCAAGTGCAGTTGTCAGGTCATATCCCCTGATGCGTGTTCCGTTACAAACATACACTCTGTTATTGTGAACTGTAACCCCGTGGATCGAACCTCCGACTTTTACAAAATCTGTCACAACACCTTGCCGATCACGCTGAAGGATTTTTGAACTCGATGTGTTTGAGATGAAATACCTATTGCTCACAGTGTCGTATGTAATACTTTCAGGACTGCTGTATTGCGAAAAGACCTGTGATGAGATCAGGATGCAGAGAATTGCAGTAAAAATGAATTTCAATATTTTCTCCTTTTATTTAAAATTATTTTATATTTAAATTAATGATAGTCCGATAAACAATAAAGTCAGGGAAAGCTGAGTATGTTGAGTAAGTTAAGTTTGTTAAGTAAGTATCTTTGGTTAAATTGTAGCTTTTATTTCCAGATTGAAATAGAACTCTCATAAATTTACCAACCAACTCAATTCACTCAACTTACTTAACTCACTCAACATACTTAACTACCTGATCCAAAAACTTACCAGAAAATAAATTCCCGTAATCGCAACTCCGATATGAACAAACACTATCCAAAGTGGAAATTTCTTTCCTCCAATATTTGTAGCAAGCAGCCCTCCTCCAATAAACAATGCGAGAAGAAGTAGCAGGAAACTTTCAACTGGAGTTTCACCCTTGCCTAATGAAATGTAAAATATTAAACACGCAAGCCCAAACAAACCAAGCGAGCCGTGAATAATTCCTATAACAAGTTTTCTCCGTGTCTTTGAAAACAATTTAGCAAACATATAAAGACCAATTGCAGCTACAATAAGGTAAACTATAACAATGAATGTCAACATGTTTGAATTTTCTATAAAATACATATTAATGAACTTTGTTTGCATGGATTAAATTCGAAGTAAACAGGATTCGTAACTAGATTGAATTAATTGTGGGACCCCATCGTGCCCTGCCCTTTGGAGGGTGTCTCAAAACTAAAATTTTAACACAGAGACACAGAGAAATAAAGTTGAAAAATAAAACCCCCTGTGACTCTGTACCTCTGTGTTGAAAAGTTTTTGAGGGTTTTGAGACAGACTCTTGAGAGGGACGGGGGTGTGTTTTGCAATTCAGCCTTCCGTCAAAATCTTATTCAGTACGATTGCAAAATCTCCTCTGTAACTTAATGGCATTACTCCTCGCAAAGGGGGGGCAAAGCGGGGCAAATATAGGTCGAACAATTGAGTTTATTTAATGACATTAAAAATTTATTTTTGCACAATGTTTATACAAAAGCCAAAAGGTACTTACGATTTACTTCCGGAGAAAGCACTTCAAAGAACCTATTTAGAATCCAAGCTTAGAAAAATTTTCTCGTATTATAATTATAAAGAACTGAGAACTCCTTCATTTGAGAAAACTGCTTTATTCAAAAGAGGAATCGGCGAAGAGACGGATATAGTTTCAAAAGAAATGTATTCATTTAATGAGGGTGAGCTTACCCTTAAGCCGGAGATGACAGCGTCTGTCATACGTTCATATCTCGAAAACAGTTTATATAATGAGTCGCCTTTACAGAAACTATTTTATATCGGCAATATGTATCGCAGGGAAAGACCGCAAGCAGGGAGGTTCAGGGAATTCTCACAGTTCGGCGCCGAAGCGATTGGAAGCAATGATTACCTTATAGACGTAGAGATGATAATGCTTGCTGATTCAATATTAAAAGATTTTTCAATCAAAAATACAATAATAAAGATCAACACAATAGGTTCATTATCCGAAAGAGAGGTCTATCTCAAAGAACTTAAGAACTATCTTGCAAAATATCTGGATGAACTTTCAACCGACAGCAAAAGAAGGTTTGAAACAAATCCGTTAAGAATTCTTGACACAAAAGATAAAAAAGATATTGAATTATTAAAGGACGCTCCGGTACTTTACAATTACCTTAACGGTGACACCATAAAATCCTTTGATAGTATTCTTTCAAATCTCAGATCTATGGATGTAAAATACGAAGTAGATTACAAATTGGTGAGAGGATTTGATTATTATACCTCCACAACTTTCGAATTTATTTCGGATGCATTAGGTGCGCAAAATTCTTTGCTCGGTGGGGGAAGATATGATCTGTTGACAGAGCAACTGGGGGGTAAACCAACACCTGCAATAGGTTTTGCAGCGGGCATTGAACGGTTGATGATGATACTCGAAACTAATAAATATGATTTTCCAGTAGATGCTAAATTAAAGATTTATATTGCAACAATTGGAGAAGAAAGTAAAGTATTCGCTTTAAAGCTGTTAAATATATTAAGGTCATCGGGCATAAAAAGTGAAACGGATTATTTAAACAGAAGTATTAAATCCCAGATGAAAGAAGCAAATAAGCTTAATGCCGAATATGTCCTGGTAATCGGGGAAGAGGAAATAAAAACCAGATCGGCAAATTTAAAGAGAATGTCCGACAGCATTGAAACGGATATTCTGGACTTAGATGACCTAAAAGATATTTTAAAGTATTTTAATAATAAGAATTAAATAATGAGAACTAAACAAGTCCGCCCTGAAAAACTCGACTATGAATACGAGCTGTACATTTCTAAAGATCACGATGAAATAAGGAAAAAAGATTTCATACTTTTCGATTTCAGAACAAAAAAGGTTTTTGAAAATTTTACTTACGAAATAAATGTAATACCTAGTATTGCCTTGGAAAAGAAAGAGCTTCAGTTTGATGTTGAGGGTTTATCAGCTCCACGCCTGGATATTTCAAAAACAGGAAATGCCAGTTACCAATACAAGCTTTTTGATAATAAGAATATCGAATATAATCTGAAGCTGCTTAAGTATGCCAAGAATAAAATACTTTTTAAGATCAAAATCAATCCGAAATCAATAAAGATAACTCAGACTCCTAAGAAAAGTTTTATTAACGTTATTACGGAAGATTAAATGTTTCCCAAATTATTTGAAATAGGTCCCGTCCCGGTTTACAGTTACGGATTAATGCTCGGACTTACATTTCTGGTGGGCAGCGCATTATTTACACGCGAGCTAAAGAGAAATCATATGGACGAAAATATAGGAGTTATGGTTACTTTTTTATGTCTCATTGGAGGCATAGTTGGCTCAAAGGTCTTTTATGTATTTGAAGAGTGGAACTTCGGTTCAGGAAATCCTTTATCATCGTATCTAACAAAAGAGGTTTTACTTTCACCTTCGGGATTGACTTTTTACGGAGGTTTGATACTCGCGATAATTTTGGTAATGATATATTGCAAAGTTAAAAAACTTTCGATCCTTAAAATATTTGATATGATGTCGCCCTCTGCAGCTATAGGATATGGAATAGCAAGGGTCGGATGTCACCTATCAGGGGATGGCGACTATGGAATTCCGGTAAACGGGACTGTGTGGGAGTTTTTAGGATACAGTTATTCAAAAGGAACTGTGCCAACGGGAGAAGGAGTGCTGGTGCATCCGACTCCAATTTATGAATTCGCTGCTGCAGTATTGATATTCATTTTTTTGTGGAAAAACCGAAACAGATTCAAAACACCGGGAATAATTTTCGCTTACTATTTAATATTATCAGGCATTGAAAGATTGTTGGTTGAAATTATTCGGTTAAATCCGCAAGTGGCATTTGGAATGACGCAGGCGCAGATAATTTCTGTCATCATGATACTTGGAGGTATTTATTTATTGTTTTCGAGAGTGAATTTTGAAAAAAAGATTGCTACACAAACTCAAAATTAACAAAAATTCTTACTTCAATTTTTGTTAATACAGAACTATATTAAGATTTTTTTAAAAATAATTAAATTATATTTTATTAAAAAAAATGAAAGCCAAAGTTAACGATCTGACAGTGAGCCAACTAAAAGATATTATTTCTGAAGTTGTCCGGGAGAGAATCGATGATGTAATTGAAGATTTGAAATCTTTAGTTGATTATGATTACATAGAATCTGTAAAGGAAGCCAGGAAAGAATACAAAGAAGGAAAAGTTACAAATATAGATGACATAATGAATGTATAATGTTGTATTTACTGATAGAGCTAAAAAAGATTTTAAAAAATTGGGTGTAAATATTCAGAAAAGACTTGTAGATAAGCTCAAAGAATTTTCAAAAGACCCTCTTCATAATTCCAGAAAATTGTTGGATTTCAAAACTGGTTCATACCGGTTCAGAGTCGGAGACTACAGGATAATATTTGATATTGAAGAAAAAGATATTGTAATTTTAAGAATACCGCACAGAAAAGAAATTTATAGATAGTTGTGTTAAAGCTTATTCTTTATACAAAAAGCAAATGTCATTTATGCGATGATATGAAAGACATTTTGTATAATATTCAGGATGAAATTAATTTTGATCTGAATGAAATAGACATAGAAAGTGATCGGGAATTATTTGTAAAGTATAAAGATAAAATTCCTGTTCTGATTATTGACGGAAAAATGTTTGCTAAGTACAGGATAGATGAAAAGAAGCTAAGGAAGAAAATAGCTAATATTTCTTAATGAATGATTTTTTAATGTTTTTTTATTAAGTGTATTCAGTAGTCTTCATTTTTAATCATCAAATTAAAACAAACTCTCTTAAAGTCTCTTAATTCAAGTTCATAAATTCCTTGTTATTCTTGCCTATCATTCGTATTTTTGCAGACAAAAAATTTAAAAAGAAATGAAAAGAACATATCAGCCCAGTAATCGCAAAAGAAAAAACAAACACGGTTTTAGGGAGAGGATGGCCACTAAAAACGGAAGAAAAGTCTTAGCGAGGAGAAGGGCAAAAGGAAGAAAAAAGCTTACTGTGAGCGACGAATTTACAAGACATTCATAGATCTGAATGTGTAAATGGATAACGGTGAAAATCAATCTACAAACATAACAGAAAATAAAAATGGCTACAGGCTTGATAAAGATGAAATAATTTCCGGATACAATTCTTATTCAAGAGTTCTTCAAAATGCAGTTTCTATCTCGACGAATTTTCTCAAAGCTTTTATAAGTAATCAAAGCAAGGATACAGTTTCAATTGATTCCACTGAAAGCCCGCTTTTTACAAATAATGTAAAGGTGGGCTTTATTATTGCAAAGAAAAAAATAAAGAAAGCTGTTCTAAGAAACAGGGCAAAGCGACTGCTGAAAGAAGCATACAGATTAAATAAATATCATTTCAGAATCTTTCAAAGTAAGACAAACATAGTGTTTTCTTTAACTGACAATGGGTATCAGCATTTTATTGAAAATCAAAACGAAAAGCTTGAATTTATTGACCGGGAAATGAAAAGTCTTTCAGATAAGATCAAAAAAAAATTCAATAAATGAGCTACATTGCTTTTATATTAATTAAGCTTTATCAGAAAACTATCTCCCCTTTTCTGACGGGCTCATGCAGGTTTTATCCTTCGTGTTCACAATACAGCATTGAAGCTTTTCAGATACACGGATTCTTTTACGGTTCATATCTTATGATCAGGAGAATTTTGAGATGCAATCCTTACTGCAGGTGCGGCTATGATCCTGTACCTGAAAAGAAATCTTGTACCAATAATTTACAAACAAATAAATTTTGACAGAATAAATAGAAAATGGATAAAAGATCGTTATTAGGATTTATATTAATTGGCGTGGTCTTAATGATATGGCTGTATTGGAATTCAAGTACACAGCAAAAGACAGTACAGCAAAATAAAAAAAATGATTCGTTAACAGTCATTGAAAAGCAAAAGGTTAAAATTTCTGATACCAGCGTATCTAGTAATAAGATTGCATCGGATTCGCTCAGATTGGATTCACTGGGATTGAAGTTTGGGAAAATATTTACACCGAAAGCAATCGGCAGCCCAAATACACCGGCTGAAAAGGTGATAGTTGTTGAGAATGATAAAGTTCAAATGGAGTTTTCAAATTATGGAGGCGGATTAAAGAAATACACAATAAAGAATTATGAAACCTGGGATAATAAACCTCTTCAGTTAGTTGACTGGAAAAAAGGAAAAGAGCTTCATCTACTGTTTACTTCAAAGGATGGAGTTTCCATTAATACAAAAGATCTGGTATTTGATGCAGATTATACCGAAAAGAAAAAGGTCAATATTAACTCCGATGGTAATTTTAAATTAAATTATGTCTTGAACATTTCAGAGGACAGTACTGAGAAGATAATTAAGACCTATACTTTTTTTACCGACATGTATGAATTTGATGTAACTTATGAATTTTATAATACTGCAAAATTTATAGCTGACAATAAATACCAGGTAGTGTGGGAATCTTCTTTAAATATGACGGAATTCCGGAGCGATCAAGAAGTAACTTTTTCTGAAGCTTTTGCATACATGGGAGGAGAACTTGAAACGCTTGACGCAACTAGCTTGGGGGAAAGTTATAAAGGTGACTTTAACGGCAATACTGATTACGTAAGTTTAAGAAATAAATATTTTGGTTTGTTTATTATTCCAAAAGATAAAAAGGGAAACGGAGCATATTTAAGCGGCTATATGGAAGCGCTGAAGGACGAAGGATCACGGGAAAATTATTCAATAGCAGTTAAAATGGATATTGAAGATGATAAATATGATAAAGCGTCCTTCAAAATATTGGTAGCTCCGCTGGATTATAATATTTTAAAATCTTACGAACTGGAACTCGAAAAGACATTAAGATTTTCCCTTGACTTCATTGTGAGACCTATCGCTCAATATATCTTACTTCCGGTTTTCCTGTTAATTCACAAAGTTGTTCCAAGCTGGGGACTGGTAATTATTATATTTGCTTTGCTGATGAAAGTTGTGTTGAATCCGCTGACAAAAACTCAGATGAATTCAATGAAGAAAATGTCCGCGCTAAATCCGAAGATCACTGCGATTCGAGAAAAGTATAAAGACGACCCGGTAAAAGCCAATCAGCAGATAATGAAGATTTATAAGGATGAAAAGATCAATCCTGCCGGCGGATGCCTTCCTATGCTGATTCAGTTACCTATCCTTTATGCTTTATTCGGCGTATTTAATTCAACTATTGAACTCCGACATACCAGCTTTTTATGGATTAAAGATCTGTCTGCGCCGGACGTGATTCTTGATCTCCCCTTTAAAATTCCTTTATTTGGAATTGATCAGATTTCGGGATTAGCCTTACTGATGGGAATTACAATGTTCATCCAGCAGAAGATGACAATTACGGATCCGAAACAAAAGGCGATGATCTATATAATGCCGGTAATGCTGACGCTACTATTCTTCAGTTTTCCTACAGGCTTGAATCTCTATTATTTCATGTTCAATGTATTCACAATTTTACAGCAATGGTGGACAAATAAGAAAAATCCCAAACCTTTGACAGAAGTGCTGACTGTGGAAAAGAATCCGCCTACCAACGGAAAAAATAACTCTCTTCCCAAGAAAATTCCTTCAAAAGTTAAAAAATAATTCAGATTGGATTTACAAAATCCAAAGACAATTCTTGTGGTTCAAATAGGAAAAATAGGGGATATGATATTAACCACTCCCCTTTTTTCCGAGTTAAAAAGATTGTTTCCCAGTTCAGAATTATTAATCCTCGCAAGTGAAATAAACAAAGATATTCCGCTTAATCATATTTCTGTCAATAAAGTAATTATATTTAGAAAAAATCTGATAAAGAATTCAGCATTAATCCGGTCACTGTTTAAAAAGATAGATGTATGGATTGACACAAAAGACATCTGTTCACAAACCTCCTCACTTCTTGTAAAGATATTAAAGCCAAAAATTTCTTTAGGATATAATTTTGATAATAAAGTTTTTAAAGTATCGTTAAATGAATACCTGATAGGAGAGCATGCAGTTAATATAAATCTCAGTCCTGTTAATTATTTTCAAAAAAGAAATGATAAGTTAGATTTAAAACCATCCTTTAATATCCCACAAATTTTAATGAACAAATTTGAATCTGCTTTTAATAAATTCGGGGAAAAGAATATTTTGATAAATGTTTCAGCAGGAAATCCCAATCGTTATTTAACTAAAGAAAAGTGGAATAATATTATTGAGGGTATTAATAAAAAAGGAGAATTTGCCTTTAAAATAATCGGCCTGGAAAGAGATAAAGAAGTCATTAATTTCTTGTTGAAAAGTCTGTATGATTTAAATATAAAATATATTCATACCGAAAATATAATAGAAACTTCAGCTGTAGTTAATAAAAGTGATTATATTATCACTGCTGATACTTCTGTCGTTCATATATGTTCTGCTTTTGATAAGCCAGTGGTTGCGCTCTTTCCAGGAGTTAAATGGAATCAGAACAAGTTTGCACCATTATCAGAATACTCCGAAACTATTTTATCAGAGAATAAAAACTCTATAGAAGAAATAAAGTCGCAAGAGGTAGTTGATGCCTTTTTCACTTTGGTTGAAAAATGTAATAGTGGAAATGCCGAGAGTCGAACTCGGGTCCGAAAAGAAGACCATTAAAACTTCTACATATATAGTCTATGCTTTAAAATTTCACATCACTCCGGCAGACAGACAGGCCCTAGTAATGCTATTCCGTAAAGTTTCATTCAAAAAATCCGGACAATTTTTTAAACTATCTCATCAGTTATGACGCTTTCAGAAGTTCCGATGAGCGGGATCCTCTAAAGCGAGGTTGCATTAAATTATGCAGCCAATGCGTAGTTTGTTTCTACGTTGTTGTTATTTATAGTTTTCTACCTTTTTA
>Ga0180121_10000601_pt1 | contig 15227 bp, 17 predicted proteins | sample AntDrymUQ5402106_2_FD_129676 | JGI IMG/M metagenome (GOLD analysis project Ga0180121, IMG submission 129676) | Polar desert sand microbial communities from Dry Valleys, Antarctica - metaG UQ540 (21.06) (version 2) (version 2) | ecosystem: Environmental > Terrestrial > Soil > Desert | place...
TCAGGACGGCGTTACGCGATACGCGTCGAATACGGCGTCGAGGTTCCGGAGCGCCGTCAAGAGCGACCGGAGCTCCTTCACGTCCCCCACCTCGGCCGTGTACCAGTTGCGCGCCATCCCGTCCTCGACCGAGCCGCCGTAGGAGACGATGTTGGCGCCGTGCTCGGCGAAGGTTCGGGCGACGTCCTCGAGCAGACGCGAGCGGTCCCACGCATCGACGGCGATCTGTACGAGGAAGCTGGCCGACGCGCCTCCCTCCCACTCGACCGTCGTGAAGCGCTCCGGGTTCTTCTGGAGTGCCTTCACGTTCGGGCAGTCGTCTCGATGCACCGTGATCCCGCGGCCGAGCGAGATGTAGCCGAGGACCGGGTCACCCGGTACGGGGGTGCAGCACTTGGCGAGTCGGACGAGCACGTCCTCGACTCCCGGGACGGTGATCCCGAGCCGGTTCGAGGAGACCGCCGACTTCGCGCGCGACGGCTTCGTCGTAATGGCCGGCTCCGCGGCGACCTCGTCCGTCTTCAGCCGCTGGATGACCTTGTTCACGATCTGACCGGGCTGGAGCTTCCCCGCCCCGAGAGCGACGTAGAAGTCCTCGGCCTTCTTGAAGCCGGTCTCCCGGATCACCTGGGCGAGCACGCTCGATCCCTGGAGCTTTCGATAGGGGAGCTTCTGCGCTTTGAGCGCCTGGTCGAGGAGCTCGCGGCCCTTCGCCTCGGTTTCACCGCGTGTCTCCCGCTGATACCACTGTCTGATCTTGTTGCGGGCGCGCGAGGAACGCGCGACGGCGAGCCAGTCGCGTGAGGGTCCCCGGCCGCTCTTCGAGGTGAGGATCTCGACGAACTCGCCGTTCGTCAGCCGATAGTGGAGCGGCACTATGCGGCCATTCACCTTGGCGCCCACCGTTCGGTGCCCGACATCGGTATGGACGGCATAGGCGAAGTCGATCGGCGTCGCACCCGAAGGCAGCACCTTCACCTCGCCCTTCGGCGTGAAGACGTACACCTCGTCGGAGAAGAGATCGGTGCGGAGCGTGCGCATGTACTCGCCCGGGTCCTGCTCGTCCTGCTGTGAGTCCATGAGCGACTTGACCCAGACCAGCCACTCGTCGTCGGCCTTCGCGCCGGCGCGGCCGCGCTTGTACAACCAGTGCGCGGCGACCCCGTATTCCGCCTCCTCGTGCATCTGGCGTGTCCGAACCTGGATCTCGAGCGGCCGTCCTTCGGGCCCGATCACCGTCGTGTGCAACGAGCGGTAGCGGTTCAGCTTGGGCATGGCCATGAAGTCCTTGAACCGCCCGGGCATCGGCTTCCAGAGCGAGTGAATCAGGCCGAGCGCCGCGTAGCAGTCGCGTGTTCCCTCATCCGCGGTTCGTTCGCAGACGACCCGCATGGCCGTCAGGTCGTAGATCTCGTTGAACTCGCGGCCTCGTTTGGCCATCTTGTCGTAGATCGAGTAGAAGTGCTTTGCGCGCGCCGTGATCTCCGCGGGCACGTCTGCCTTGCGCAGTTCCTCGCCGAGGACCTCCCCGGCTTTCTCCGCCTGCGCATCGCGATCGGCGCGCTGGTCGGCGACCATGGCCTTGATCTCGGAGTACTTTCGGGGATGGAGAGTCTGGAACGCGAGGTCCTCGAGCTCCCACTTGAGCGCGTGGATCCCAAGCCGGTGCGCGAGCGGCGCGTACACCTCGAGCGTCTCGCGCGCCTTCTGGGCCTGCTTCGGCCTCGTCTGGTACTCGATCGTCCGCATGTTGTGGAGGCGGTCGGCGAGCTTGATCAGGATGACGCGCACGTCCTGCGCCATCGCCACGATCATCTTGCGGTAGTTCTCCGCCTCGGCCTGTTCGCGGCTCTGGAAGCTGATCCTCGTCAGCTTGGTGACGCCTTCCACGAGCTGTGCGACCTCGGGCCCGAACTCTGCTCGGACCTCCTCCAGATCCGCTCCCGTGTCCTCGACGACGTCGTGCAGGAGCGCGGCCGCAATCGTCTGCTCGTCCAGGTGCAGCTCCGCGCAGATACGGGCGACACCCAGCGGGTGGTGGATGAACTCCTCCCCGGAGCGCCGCGTCTGCCCTTCGTGGGCTCGTTCAGCGAGATCGAACGCACGGCGGAGAAGGTCTCTGTCGACGTCCGGGTTGTACGCCTCGACCTCGGCGATCAGCTCATCGACCAGGTGCTCGTGATGTCGCCTTTCATCGAGGACGGTCATGGTTTCAGTGTACTGAGCACCTTTTGCGCGATCTTCGACCGCGCAGGAACCTACCGACAAGCGTTGAAATCGGCGCTCTCATGGGCCCGATTCGACGCTGGCTCCGACAACGACTCGCGCGCAGGCTTGCGGTCGTCATGCGAGACGCGCTCGCTCCGCTTCCCTGACTACGCGGCCTCCGGGAAGGCGACTGTCTCATGCTCGAGCAACGCACGGAACGTCTCCGATTCGAGCAGCTGCCTACGGCGACCTCCGCCTTGCGCAGCAAGACCGAGCTCGGCGAACACACTCCGTGCCTCGGGCGTCCACGCGCCTTCACCCGCTCGCCAGAGGCCGGCGAGACGCTCGCGGAGCGCTTCGTAGCCTTCCGAGGTGTCGAAGAGCCGGCGCACGACGAGCTGGGGCGCGACCGTGCCGTTCCACCGGTTTTCCTTCAGCCGACAGGCGACGTCGAAGAGTCCGGTCGCGCGAAGTCGGTCGAGCTGTGAGCCCTGGCCGAAGGCGATGGCGCTCCCCGCGTCTCGTCCGTTCTGGCGTACGCGGAAGCGCAGGTGCTTGCCCTCACCTACCGTCGCGGGCGCGAACGGCTGCGTGGCGGGCACGAGCAGCATCACGTCGGGATTTCCGAGCCCGAACGGTGCAAGCCGGTCGAGCTCCTGCGCGAGCGGAAGCGTGAGCTCCTCGGCCGAGACGACGGCATCGACGGTCGTCACCGGAAGCAGGTCCTCATCTGCGAGGGTCGTGTCCGCGTGGGCTGCGAAAGCCTCGGCAAAAGTGGCGAGGCTTGCCTCCTCGATCGACAACCCCGCTGCCGCGCGGTGGCCTCCGAACCGCTGCAGGTGCGAGGAGCAGGCGGCCAACGCGCCGTGCAGGTCGAAGCGCGAGACCGACCGTCCCGAGCCCTTCCATCCATCCTGGGCGCGAGTGATGAGGACGACGGGCCGATTGAACCTCTCCACCAGGCGGGAGGCCACGATGCCGATGACGCCCTCGTGCCAGTCCTCGTGCCAGAGGACGTAGCCTCGTCGCAACCGAGCCGGTTCGGGAAGCCCTTCGACGAGAGCGGTTGCCTCCCGCAGGATCCGGTCCTCCACGGCTTGACGGTCGCGATTCAGCTCCTCGAGGTCCGATGCCAGCTTCCGCGCCTCGTCGGGGTCGTCGGTCAGGATCAGCTCGAGAGCGGCGTCGGGCCGACCCAGGCGCCCTGCAGCGTTTATCCGGGGTGCGAGCCGGAAGCCGACAGAGCTCGCGTCGACAACCGCCGGATCGACGTGTGCGCTTCGCATCAGCGCCTGCAGGCCCGGGCGCCTCGTGCAGGCGAGCTCACGCAGGCCGGCGGAGGCAAGTGCACGGTTCTCGTCGACGAGCGGGACGACGTCCGCGATCGTGGCCAGGGCGACCAGGTCGAGGTTGCGCCTGAGCGCGGGATGCGCGGGGCCGAGGAGCGCCTCGCCGAGCTTGTACACGACACCCGTGCCGCAGAGTTCCGGAAACGGATACGCGGAGGGTCGCGTTGCCACGACCGGGCAGTCGGGGAGGCTTTCTCCTGGCCGGTGATGGTCGGTGACCACGACTTCGAGACCCAGCGTCTTCGCCTGGGCGACCTCCTGGACGGCGGTGATCCCGCAGTCGACCGTGAGCACGAGTCCGACGCCGTCGTCGGCCAGTCGTGCGAGCGTCGCACTGGACACGCCATAGCCCTCTTCGAAGCGACTGGGAAGGTGCCAGACCACGTCGGCGCCAAGCTCACGCAGGTACAGAACCGCGAGCGAGGTCGCGCAGATCCCGTCCACGTCGTAGTCCCCGTGCACGCAGATGCGCTGTCCTTCGGCGATTGCGGCTCGGATCCGCTCGATCGCGCCGGCCATGTCGCCGAGGAGGAACGGGTCGTGGCCGGGAAGCTCCGCGTCGAGGAAGCGGCGTGCCAGCTCAGGATCGCCGTAGCCGCGCCGCGCGAGGACCGCGGCGGTCACCTCACTGAGCCTCAGCTCGCGCGAGAGCGTCCTCGCTTTCTCGAGATCCAGAGGCGCGATCGACCAGATACCCGTCACCGTTGTGACGGTACGGACGGCGCCGGACGGCTTCGATCTACGTCTGGCTCTGGCCTCTCGCGTCGCGGCGACGATGAAGCGCATCCAGCACGATCTTGACCCACAGGAGAACGAGGCCGATGGTCACGCCGACGACGACCATCGCGATCGGCGTCACGTAGGCCATCTGCTCGAGCGTGTACTTCGTCACCGCCGCGCCGACCAGCCAGACGAGGAGCACGACGATGGCCATCCCGGCCCAGACGCGACGATCACTCACATCCAGAAGCCTAGAGGCTTGGTGTGGGTTAGGCGCACGCACGGCTGGGGGCCTGCACACGGCGCATCGCGGCCATCTCGCCCGGCATCCAGGCTCTTGAGCCTGCACGCCGGGCGAGCCGACCACGCTGCTTGGTGCATGCCCTCCCCGACACGCACGCCTAACCCACACCAAGCCTCTAGATACGCTGGCCGAGGTGCTCGCGGCCAACTATCGCTCCGGCGACGACTTCGTGGTCGAGTTCCTCGGCCATCGCTTCGAGTTCAGCTCCGACGACTTCGCAGAGCGCGTCACCGCGGCCGCTGTGCGCCTCGAGCTCGTCGCCTCGAACGACCTGGACTCGGACGAGGCGGGAGATCTCGTCGAGCTCGTCGCCGACGGCCGGATCGTCGAGCCGCGTAGCGGGCTCGGGATCTACCTCGTCCGGCACTGGGAGCACGTATCGCTCGTGAAGCAGGAGTCGCTCGTGTACTGGCTGCGCAAGCTCGTCTTCCGGGGCGCATGGCTCGACCACCGGGTCAAGGAGGGCTTGCTCGACGTGTCCTGGGAGGACGACACCGGGGATTTCGGCTACGCGGAGCCGAAGGGTGGGCGGACGCTGCTCGAGCTCGCTCCGGTGCCGTCGTGGCGCGAACTTCAGTACCGCGGCTGAGTTCCACCTCGAACCGAGGTCAGACTGAAGGGCCCGTCCGGAAACGCGTCCCGCCTGTCAGGCTCCCTGAGCCAGTTTCCGGACAGGCTCTGAAGCCTGACCCACGAACTTCAGCCAGCCGTCTCGCTCGGTATGAAGCCGACGCGTCGCTCGGGATCCGGCGCGGAGATCTCGATCGCCTTCACCGCCCCGATCGGGACGATCACGCGGCGAGGCTCCTCTCCCTCGACGCGATGCGTGGTGATCGAGAAGAAGCCGAAGCCCGGATCCGCGACCGTCGTTGCGACGAGGTATCGCGATCCGTCAGCGAGCTCGATCCTGAGCTCTGCCTGCTCGAGCCCGTGCTCCTCGGCGAATTCGGCGACCATGCGCGTGACCCGGCTGATGAACTCGTCGAGCGGCCCTGCCATCCCCGGCGTCCAGATGTGCGGCGGCGACGTCAAAAGAGCCCGTCGGAGACAGCCGGCGCGTCGATGTGCTCGCGTCCGAGCGCAGTGATCACGCGACCGCGTGGAGTCCGCTGGATGAAGCCGAGTTGGAGGAGGAACGGCTCGTAGACGTCCTCGATCGTGTCCGGCTCTTCGCCCAACGACACCGCGAGCGTCGAGAGCCCCACCGGCCCGCCTCCGAACTTGTGGGCGATCGCCGACAAGAGCTCGCGATCCGTGCGCTCGAGGCCGACCTCATCGACCTCGAGCAGCTCGAGAGCCTCGCGGGCGATGTCGAGGGTCACGGCGCCGACATGCCGCACCTGGGCGACATCCCGAATGCGCCTGAGAATCCTGTTGGCCACACGTGGCGTTCCGCGTGCGCGACCGGCGATCTCCTCTCCAGCGGCATCCTCGATCTCCACTCCGAGGATGCGGGCCGAGCGGCGAACGATGGACGCGAGCTCTCCCGGCGCGTAGTAGCCGAGCCGGAAAGTCATTCCGAAGCGGTCCCGAAGCGGCGTCGTCAAGAGGCCGGTACGAGTGGTCGCTCCGATCAGCGTGAACTGCGGGAGATCGAGCGTCAGCGTGCGGGCACCAGCGCCCTGGCCGACGATGATGTCGAGGCGGAAGTCTTCGAGCGCCGGATAGAGGATCTCCTCGATTGCCCGGTTCATGCGATGGATCTCGTCGACGAAGAGGACGTCGCGGTCCTGGAGGCCGGTGAGAATCGCGGCCATATCTCCCTTGCGCTCGAGCGCAGGGCCGGCCACGGTGCGGATGCCCACGCCGAGCTCCTCCCGGATGATCGCCGCCAGCGTCGTCTTGCCGAGGCCGGGCGGGCCGACCAGCAGGACGTGATCGAGCGCCTCCCCACGTTCACGCGCGGCCTGGAGCGCGATCTCCAGCTGCTCCTTCGTGCGCTCCTGGCCGACGAAGTCGTCGAGCCGACGAGGCCGAAGCGACTGCTCGACCTCCTCGTCACCCTCCTGCAGCACAGGCACCAGGAACTGGCTGCTCACGAGCCGGTTTCCGGTTCGTGAGCGTGGAGGGGTGTGGGGAACCAAGAGGTTCCCCACGATCTCAGGAAGAAGGGGGCACGCGGGGGAAACATGGTTTCCCCCGCGACCGTGAGCCGAAGGCGAACGGTGGTCATGCCGCGCTCCTGAGCGCATCGCGCACACGCTCCTCCGCCGAGAGATCGGGATCCGTACGTGCGAGCGCCTGCTCGGCTTCGATGACGGAGTATCCGAGCTCCACGAGCGCGTCCCGGGCGACGACATGCGTCGAGGTCGAGGCGGTGGTCGACGACGGAAGCGGCACGACGTCCTCGCTTCCGAGCTTCTCCTCGAGCTCCATGACGATGCGCTCGGCCGTCTTCTTGCCGATCCCAGGAATCGCCTGAAAGCGCGCTGGATCGCGGAGCGCGATCGCGCGTCGCAGCTCCGAGGGTGGCGCGCTCGACACCACGGCCAGCGCGACCTTCGGGCCGATGCCGCTCACGCCCAGGAGGTGAAGAAACAGCTCCCGCTCGGCTGCCTCGGCGAATCCGTACAGCTGGAGGGCGTCCTCGCGGACGTGGAGGTACGTCTCGAGCGTCACCTCGGTTGCGTCCGCCGCCCGGCGGAGCGCGCTCGGCGTCGCCGCCACGAGGTAGCCGACACCGCCGACATCGAGCACGAGACCGTCCGGCGTGCGTCCCGCAGGGACACCGCGCAGGCGCCAGATCATCCAGCCGCCTCGAGGAGCGGGGGGGCCATGGCGTGACAGATCGCGACGGCGAGCGCGTCTGCCGCGTGCGTCGAACCCGGCTCGGAGTCGAGATCCAAGATGAGCTTCACCATACGTTGCATCTGCCCCTTCTCGGCACGCCCGTACCCGCAGACCGCTTGCTTGACCCGGGCCGGAGCGTACTCAGCGCACTCGACCCCGACGGACGCGGCTGCGACGAGCACCGCGCCCCGCGCCTGACCGACGGAGAGCGCGATGCGGGCGTCGGCACCCACGAAGGACTCTTCGAGCGCGACGGCGTCCGGCTCGTGCTCCGCAATGAGCTGCTGCACGCCCGCGAAGATCACCAGCAGCCTGGCGTGCGGACGCTCGCGCGCGGACGTCCGCCAGTGGCCTGAGACCACCGCCCGGAGGCGGCCGTCGCTTCCGTGGCCGATCCCGTACCCGCATGCAGCCGTCCCTGGGTCGATGCCGAGTACCTTCACGGAAGAAAGGTATTCAGGCCTTCGGACGTTCTCCCCCGCCGAGGGCGAGACTTCGGAGTACGCGTGCCTGCGTCAGCAGTTCTCGGTTGTCCAGGCGTTGATTCGCTCGGACGCCGCCGCGAATTCCTCCTGGTCGATCGAAGCGGTCGCCTGCTGCAGCTTTGCGAGCGCTTCCGGATCCGGGGTTTCGCCCGGGTCGACCTGAAGATCCGGGAGCACGTCTGCGTACACCTCCCAGGCCTCAGCCAGAACCTGGAAGTCGGCGCGGATCTCCTCTGGTGCGCCGTCCGCGAACTCGTCGAAGAACCGAGACACGTCGCCCAAGTCTTCGTCGGTCAGATTCCCGGCGCCAAGCGCCTGGCTCAGTCGTTGGCCGGACTCGACGAGGTCGGCGCACTCTCCCGAGGCGAGATCTCCGAGGTCGTCGTCGGTCGTCGTCTCGTCGGTCGTCGTGTCGTCCGTCGTCGTCTCGTCGGTGGTCGTGTCGGTCAGCGTGGTGGTGTCGCTCGCCGCCTCGTCGTCTCCGCCGCACCCGGCGACGACCAGCAGAAATGCCGAGAGGGCCACGACGATCGTCAACCAGCGCATCGACGACGACCCTAACAACCCGTTACGAGAGATGCTCGGAGAAGAAGCCGACGATCGCGTCGTAGCAGCGAACCCGGTTCGGCAGCTTCAAGACGTCGTGGCCCTCGTCCTCGAAGACGAGATAGTCGACGTCCTTTCCGCCTTCCCGGAGCCCTTCCACGAGGTCGTGCGACTCCTGCTCGACGACACGCGGATCGTTCTTCCCCTGGATCACTAGCAGCGGGCAGGCGATGCTCTCGATGTGCGTCTTCGGCGAGCGCTCGACGAGGAACGCGCGATCCTCGTCCTTCTCGGGATCCCCGAGAACGAGCGCGAAGTACGGCTTCCACGTCTCCGGGATCCGCTGCGAGAAGGTGACCAGGTCGTAGGGCCCGAACATGTCCACCGCGGCACGCCAGAGGTCGGGATGCCGCCCTGCGAGGGTCAGCGTCATATAGCCCCCGTACGAACGGCCGACGACGCCGGCGCGTGACACGTCGAGGAGATCGTCCTTCGGCAGGACCTCGGTCATCGCGTGCACATGGTCGAGCCGGTCAAGCCCTCCCCAGTCCTTGTCCACCCGCTTCGTGTAGTCGAGCCCGTAGCCGGTCGACCCGCGAGCGTTGGGGACGAAGACGGCAAATCCCTGGAGCGTCAGAATCTGGATGAGCGGCATCGAGAACCACGCGAAGTTCGGCCGTTCCTGACCCTGCGGCCCGCCATGGACGTAGTAGACGAGGGGGCGTGGCCCGTCGTAGCCGAGCTCCGAAGACGGGCGATACAGGCGCGCGGAGACGCGCAGGCCGTCGTGCGAGTCGAAGGACGCGTCCTCGCCCGCGGACAGGAGCTCCGGGGCCAGACCGAGCACGCGCTCGCGAGTCTTACGCGCCGGCTCGGTGTCGGCATCGGGCTCGAGCACGTACAGCTGCGTGGGGTCGGTCGCGGTGCAGAACGACAACGCGAAGGCACCGCTTCCCTCGTCGTAGTGCAACCCGTGCAGCGTTCCGCCGGCGAGCTCGTCCTCCCCGACCAGGACTCGCTCGACCGTCAGGCTCCGGCCGGCCTCGTCGAAGAGCGTCTCGTAGACCCAGGAGCAGCCGTCGATGTTGTACTGCGCCGCGTAGCGGCTGTCCTCGAGATGCTGAAGGGCCTCCAGCTCCCCCGCGCCCTCGTGCACGAGCCCTTCGATCGTCACCGGCTGGATCTCAGCCGGATCGTCGAGCGCGAGATAGCCAGGGCTGCCGGAATCGTCGAACACGGTCGTGGTGACAAGAATTCCCTTGCCGCTCACCGTGCCATGCGCAGAACCGAGGCCGGACAACGGATAGTCGCGACCCTCCTCGCGCTCGTCCAAGGGCGTGCCGTAGAGCACCAGCCGCGCTCCGGCATCGTCGACCTCGTAGAGCACGATGTCCCCGATCGTGTACCCGTCGCCCAGCACGACCCGCGAGTGATCGGGCGTCCAGGCGAAGACGAATGCGCCGTAAGGGCTCTCCCCGATCGCCTCGACTGCGCTTGTTTCGAGATCGACACGGACCGCGGACATCATCGACTCCTCACGCGACTGCACGTTGAAGTACGCCGTCGAGGTCTCGAGATCGACATCGAGGAGGCTCGAACGCCGTCCACGAAAAGCTTCTTCGGCAAGCGGCTTCGGGAAACCGCCCTCGATGGGGATGACGTACGGCACGTAGTTCTCGTCCCCGTCGTCGTCGATCATCAGCACGATCTGCCCGAGCCGCGGCAACACGTGGTACGAGTAGCCCTCGATCAGCTCGGGATTCTGGAGAGCGAGCTGCGGCGGAACGAGCGGCTCGGGAACGCCTCCGGCGGCATCCATCGCGTACAGGCTCAGGTGCCCGGCCAGATTCGAGATGAAGTAGAGACGCTCATCCGCGAGCTGCGGCTCGAGGAAGAGGCGTGCCGAGAGCAACGCCTCGATTCGATCCGCTGTCACGCTCTCGGGAGAATTGACTGCGACGGGGTTGGCCACGCGGCCTAGGAGGCTACCGCTTCGAGGACAGCTTCGGGAATGTCGACGTTCACGTAGACGTCCTGGACGTCGTCGGACTCCTCGAGCCCTTCGACGAGGCGTAGCACCTTGCGGGCGATCGCCTCGTCCGCGATCTCGACGGTCGCCTTGGGAACCATCGCCAGCTCCGCCGACTCGACCGTGAACCCGGCTGCCTCCACGGCCTCTCGAACCGGGGTCAACGACTCCGGAGGGCCGGAGATCACAAAGCTCGCGCCGTCCAGCTCGACGTCGTCGGCCCCGGCGTCGGCAACCGCGAGCAGGAGCTCCTCCTCGTCGACGCCCTCGGCAGCAGCGAGCACGACTCCCTTACGCTCGAACTGCCACGCGACGGCTCCCGTGGTCCCGAGATTGCCTCCGTGCTTCGAGAACGCGTGCCGAACATCCGAGGCTGTACGGTTGCGGTTGTCCGTCAACGCCTCGACGAGCACCGCCACCCCCTCAGGCCCGTAGCCCTCGTAGACGACGGTGTCGAAGCTCGTGCCCTCGGTGTCCGCGCCCGATCCCTTCGCGATCGCACGCTCGATGTTGTCCTTCGGCATCGAGTACGAGCGCGCCTTCTCGATGGCGTTCTGCAGAGCGAGGTTCGCCCCCGGGTCGGGACCGCCCTCTCGTGCCGCCACGATGATCGCGCGCGAGAGCTTCGAGAAGAGCTTGCCGCGCTTGGCGTCCGCAGCGCCTTTCTTGTGCTTGATCGAGCTCCACTTGCTATGCCCCGACATCTCAGTGCGTGGGGATCAGGCTCAAGGGCCTGTCCGGAGAGTGGTCGCCCCGGATGGCGCGTGACACGTGCCGCGAGGCAAGGACGCAGGGAGCGCCAATATGAAGCCATATTGGCGCGACTGAGGACTCCGCATCGCGGTGCGTGGTGCGTGCCAGGTGACCGGATCCACTTTCCGGACAGGCCCTCACGCCTGACACCGGTCTCGAGGTGTGCTCGACCATCTCCAAGAACAGCTCGTGGACTCGAGAGTCGTCCGTCAGCTCCGGGTGGAACGAGGCCAAGAGCAGGCGCCCTTCGCGCACCAGCACCGGCTCGCCGTCGAGCTCGCCCAATACCTCCACGCCTGCACCCGCGTCGTGGATGCGTGGTGACCGAATGAACACCCCGTGCAGGGGCCTCTTCTCTCCTGCAAGCTCGACGTCCGCCTCGAAGCTTCGAACCTGGCGCCCGTAGGCGTTCCGTTCGACCTCGAGATCGGCGAGCCCGAGATGGTCGCGGTCGAGCACGATCATCCCCGCGCAGGTACCGAAGATGGCTCCCTGGAAGGCGCGGATCGCCTCGGCGAGGCCGTAGCTACGCGCGAGTCGCATGATGGTCGTCGACTCCCCGCCCGGGATCACCAGCCCGTCGAGCCCAGCGAGCTCCTCCGGGAGACGCACCTCGACCACCTCGGCTCCGAGGCCCTCGAGCATCTGCACGTGCTCGCGGAAAGCTCCCTGCAGAGCGAGCACCCCGATCCGCAGCGAGCCGCTCATCGCCGAGCTACCAGCCGCGAACTTCGAGCCGCTCGTCGTCCGGAAGCGTGCTCGCGGAGATGCCGACCATCGGCTGGCCGAGACCCGAAGAGACGTCGGCGAGCACCTTTGCATCCTCGAAGTGGGTCGTCGCCTCCACGATCGCCCGAGCGCGGCGCGCGACATCGTCCGCCCAGCCGTCGCGATCGTCCAGAGGATCGCGGCCGGACTTGAAGATGCCGGAGCCGACGAACACCCCGTCCGCGCCGAGCTGCATGCAGAGCGACGCATCGGCCGGAGTTGCGATACCACCCGCGGTGAAGGTCACGACCGGCAGCCGGCCGTTCTCGGCGATCCAGCGGATGAGCTCGAACGGGGCTCGATGGTCCTTTGCGGCCGCGTGCAGCTCATCGCCGCGAAGCGCCTGCAGGCTGCGAATGGCTCCGAAGACCGCGCGCATGTGCGTCACCGCGTTGACGATGTCACCGGTGCCGGCCTCGCCCTTCGTGCGGATCATCGCGGCGCCCTCGGAGATGCGACGGAGCGCCTCGCCGAGGTTGGTCGCCCCGCAGACGAAGGGCACCGTGTAGAGCCACTTGTCGACATGGTGCTCGACATCGGCCGGGGTCAGCACCTCCGACTCGTCGATGTAGTCGACCTCGAGCTCCTGCAGAATCTGCGCCTCCGCGAAGTGCCCGATGCGGCACTTGGCCATGACCGGGATCGAGACCGCTTCCTGGATCTCGCGGATCCGCTGCGGGTCCGACATGCGCGCCACACCTCCGTCGCGGCGGATGTCCGCCGGAACGCGTTCGAGCGCCATGACCGCGCACGCGCCGGCCTCCTCGGCGATCCGGGCCTGATCTGCATCGACGACGTCCATGATGACGCCGCCTTTCAGCATCTCGGCCAAGCCCGTCTTGACTCTCAGTGTGCCGTACTCCGCCACCGTCGGAGTGTAGCCGCGCGTTCCGCGAAGTCGCCTTCGCACGTCGTCCCCACCCTCTGTGGAAGACGGCGCGACAGTTTGCCCAAATTCCGCGCTTCGCCTGTGGAAATCGCCTGGAAAACTCCGCAAGCGCGTGTGGCCATGGGAGAGATACCGGCCACGGCGCGACTCCTCTCCCCACAGGCGACCTCGCCTGGCCCGAAGTTGCGCCACAACAACAAGGGGCCCGCCCACCCGGGCCCCTTGTCTTTTTCGTTCGGGCTTTTTCGTTCGGTGCTCTCTTTTTCGACGGTCGTGGCGTGTTGCAGTGGCCCAAGAGCGCGCGTCAGCGCGGCTGCGACACGATCCGGATATACGGGCGCGGTTCCTTCCACCCGTCGGGCCACAACTCCCTGGCCTCGTCGTTCGAGACCGAGCCGGCGATCATGACGTCCTCGCCGTCCTTCCAGTTCACGGGTGTCGACACCCTGTGCTTCGCGGTCAGCTGCAGGGAGTCGATCACGCGCAGCACCTCGTCGAAGTTACGGCCCGTGGTCATTGGGTAGACGAGGATGAGTTTGATCTTCTTGTCCGGACCGACGACGAAGACGTTCCGCACGGTCTGATTGTCGGCCGGCGTTCGCGTCTTCGGGTCGCCTTCCACGTCCGCGGGAAGCATCCCGTAGAGCTTCGAGACCTTGAAGTCCGCGTCCCCGACGATCGGGTAGTTGGGCGCGTGCCCTTGGGTCTCCTCGATGTCCTTGGCCCACTTCTCGTGGTCGCCGGTCGCATCGACCGAGAGCCCGATGATCTTCACGTTCCGGCGATCGAACTCAGGCTTCATCTTCGCCATGTACCCGAGCTCGGTCGTGCAGACCGGTGTGAAGTCCTTCGGATGCGAGAACAACACCGCCCACGAGTCGCCCATCCAGTCGTAGAACCGGATCTCGCCCTCGGTGCTGTCGGCCGCGAAATCCGGTGCCGTATCGCCGATCGTCAACGTCATAGTCGACCTCCTAGCGGTGTCCCATCGTCCGGCACGACGCGCTTCCTCGTGCCCCCGGCAACCTTTCCATAAGACACGAAAACGTCGCATCTGCCTTCGCTTGTTCCCGGGCCACTCTCCCAAACGGTGCCCTCTGGCCGATTTGCAGGGAGAAGCTAGAATTCGACGGTGGCGAAGACGAGCCGGGAACGAGAGCAGGAGGCGCGCGAGGCGAAGCTCGAGCACATCCGCGATCAGGTTTCTTCGGGCGACCTCGTGATCCGAGAGATGACGAAGGCCGAGCGTGCCAGATGGGCGAAGCGACGTGCGACGCTCGAGGCGGAGTCCACGCCTGCCGAGCGCGGTCGCCGCGATGCCGCACTCAGGAACCGGCGTCGGCGCGCCGAGCGGGCCTCGTAGCACTCGGCCGCGAGAGCGGTGGACGCTCGTGAGCACCCTCGCACGAGGGATACCCTTTTGGGGGGCGACCGCATACGGTCTTGAACGTGACTGCAATCAGCGTGGTGATCCTCGATCCTCGGTTCGCTCCTCGTGACCAGGCGGCGTGGGCGTTCGTCGACGATGAGGATGCGAACGCCATGGCGGAGTTCCTCAACACCCGCTTGGGAGACGGTGACACCATCGCGTGGGTCGAAGACGTCCCTCTCGCGCAGACGTTGGACGAGAAGGTCTTGCGGTACCTGGACTGCTGGGCGGATGTCGCAGAGGAGACGCTGCTCGAGGACGACTAGGCTCGTCGTTCTGCCTGGTTTTCCTACGGTACGGCTCGTTGACGCGCCGAAAGGATCGACCCGGCTTCGATCGTGTTCTTCGCAGGGACCGAGAGGAGCAGGAGCCCATCGGAGAACTCCAGTGCCCAGACCCTCGAGTCGTCCCGCAGCACGTTCTCGTCATCGAACCAGCGAACCCGTCCTTCGACGATGACGCGGTTCTCGTCGAGCGGCGCGAACACATGGGCGACCGCTTCCCAGAGGTGCCGGTCGAACTCTCGCTCCAAGAACCGTATGAACTCGTCGCGGCCTCGAACGACATGACCAGGCTGCACCGCCTTGAGTTCGAGAACGACGTCGGGATGGACGATCTCACCCAGCTTCTCGAACGCATGCTGTGCGAAGAGCTCGAAGTAGCGCCTCGCGAGACGCTCGCTCTCGACCATTCCTGCTGTCGTGCTTTCCGAGATGTCCGAGAGTATGAGCCGCCTGTCGAGAAGCGTCCACTTGACCGTGAGCCCACCTCGGCAGTAGAGAGCTCCGGCGATCGATACTCGGAGCGAAGTCGGTCCGCCTGGACCCGAACATCCCTGCTAATCGGCAGTTTTTGAGTCACGTGTATGCACCGGGGTACGCAAAGTGCGAGGAAGTGCGGTCAGGGTCCGCGCTCTAGATGGTCGTACGGCCGGACTGCCGCGTGTGGGGGCACGGA